>Ga0210096_1000207_pt1 | contig 22186 bp, 16 predicted proteins | sample China_Galinas_PW_4_FD_184864 | JGI IMG/M metagenome (GOLD analysis project Ga0210096, IMG submission 184864) | Wetland microbial communities from San Francisco Bay, California, USA, that impact long-term carbon sequestration - China_Galinas_PWA_D2... | ecosystem: Environmental > Aquatic > Marine...
GGCCCGCCGCGACATTGCCCTCCGGCTGCGCGGTGAGCAATGCCTCCGCGGACTTCTCGTCGAGCCACTGAGCACTGTCGGGAGCACCCGCGAAGGCCAGCAGGCGCAAATCCTCCGCGAGGGCCTCGTGCGCCTGGCCGCCGCGGTGGGTCTTGAGGGCGAAGCGGATGCGTCCCCAAAAATAGGACAGGCACCTTTTGCGCCGTCGACGAACCATACGCGGTGCTCGAGGAACCGCGCACCCGGGGAGGTCTTTGGCTGTCCGACTCGTTCCTCACGAATCTGCGCACTGCTTGGAAGCGCGGCTCTTAGCAGGCAGGGGCTAGAAAGTCGTGGGGGTCACAAGAAGTGGTGGCAGAAGTCGCGGGTGTTGCGATCACGCGATGCGTGATCGCAACACCCCTACGAGACCAACGACTCTCACGGCCATCTCCCCTTAGATGCATGATTTTAGCCCCGAAAAGGGTATTTTAAGCGTGATTTGACGCCTATTATCAGTAATGTTTGTATAATAATCAATAAGTTAACTTGGTCCGACCCCGTTGTTTGAGAAGCTTTTTTTTCAGTAGGCTGCTTTGTGACCGTGTCTACGGCTTGGGCCAAACTAAGACATGCCGAGCCGTCTTTATGGTAATCACTCGGTCAGCAGTCAGGACCCTTGACGCCGTCCACATCGTGGTTCCCGTGGCTTAACGCGAGGCGCGATTGGGCTTGACTCTGGCGAGAGGCAAGGAACTTGGCCACACGGCCGTCAAGCGGCACCCTTTCCGGCTCTCGGCGGCCTCGCCACGGGGGATTGAGGATGGTTTCGTGCAGCACGGGTGGTCGTAGGGTCGCGCAGGGCGCTGTTTCCGGGCCGCTTGTCTCATCCCTCGCCTTCGGCGCTGAAAGCAAATTCCTATCCCTACCTTACACTCATTCGGCTTCATGGCATATATCTTGAGGTCTTAGTGATACGAGGATTCCTTGTCTGCCGCAAATGTGGATAAATGAGTCGAGTTTTGTGGAAAACTGCTTCTAAGCACAAATCACCCGTTTCCCCAACTGAAGAGGAAAATGAAGTCGACGCTCTGGCGATCGCTGCGTGCGGTAAGTACCTGAAGATGCGCTGGTGCCAACGGCCGACTCAGCGTAACGCGAGAAACTCGCGTTCGTAACAGCGTATGGTGCGTAATGCTTCTCGTCCAGATGCGTTCTCCAATGTGGGCTACTCGTGAAATATAGCAGCCACGACCTCAAGACCCGTCGGTCTGAGGCGAAGCCTCGCTAGCATTGGGGGCGATAACGAACGATGCATATTCTATTTGTCGATCCAATTCCAATAGCCAAACCCTACGACAACGATCGACTGCTAATGAGCGCAATGGGTGGAACAGAAGCCACTGTCGTCCGAATTGCATCAAAGCTATCAGAAACCCACCGCATATCTGTCGCCCAATACCGTCGTCAGCATGACAAGTGCGAATCCTCGACATTATCCTTCATATCCTTCAAAACAATGGAGCGGATGCCTCCCGAGTCGGTTGATCGCGTCGTTATCCTGAGACGCTTCCGAACAGTTCCAAAACTGGCTAAACGATTCCCGTCGGCCCGAATTTACCTGTGGGTCCACGACTTCCCGTTGAAGACCCGGACCCGAAAGCGCAAACAGACATTTCAATCCATAATGCTAAATGCAGATTGCACGCTCATCGCCGTCTCAGGTCATCAACGTGACGTATACAAATCGTTCTTGTCAGACCCCAGAATCAAAACAGTGATCATGTACAATCCAGTTGCCGAGACGCTCAGGCCCAACGACCAACCGATCACTCCTAACCAGCTCATTTTCTACAGCTCCCCCCACAAAGGACTCAACCAAGTACTGACACTGTTCCAAGCAGCCAAAGAAAGGCTCCCGGATTTATCACTCTTAATCGCAAATCCCGGATATTTCAGAATCAGAGCCGACTCCAAAGCAGGACTTTGGCTACGAAAATGCCTACACCGATTCATTTGGGACGGTGATCCATCCGTTGCGGAGCATTACCTGAACCAACCGGGTGTCAAAGTCGTTGGCCGACTGTCGCACCAACAAATCATCCAAGAAGTGCGTCGTTCTGTCTGCGTCTTTTATCCACAATCAACCTTTCCTGAAACAGTCGGCCTGGTCTACGCAGAAGCAAATGCCGTTGGGGAACCCCGGTGCTCGCCCATGATTTTGGCGCAGCCAGCGAAGTACTGGGTAAAGAATCGGACCAACTAGTTGATGCGAATGACCCAGAAGCAGTCATCAAGAAGCTAGAAAAATGGGTAGCGGGCAACCGACCTCAAGTCACACTGAACGAAACGTTTAGGCAATCAACAGTAGTCTCGAAATGGTTAGAATTGCTTGCCTAAATAGGCCGTCACGTATCATGCGATGTCCGTGATTGGCCCCTCCGCAGCCCCGGTCAGAACTTCATCGCCTGCAACCAGCGCCCCGACCATGACACCTTGGCGGGTTCCCGGCGGCGCTTCGGCGCGCAGTTCGCTAGGATCTTCGCGTACGTACTGCAAGTGGCGCGGGACAGCCAGCTCGCAAGCTTTGACGCGGGGAGCGTGGACGGAGCCAAAATCCACGCCATTACCGCGCGCCACAGCGCCCTGCCTGATGGATTCGCCGAGCAGCACGCATGGACCCTGGTCCGCCTCGCGTGGGATCTGGAACACATGGCCGTATTGCGCCTAAATTGTGGCTAAATGACGTGAATCTCGGTCAGCTACATCCGATTTCGGGGAAGTCGAGCGCTGGTCTAGGGGTGTCAGCAGCGGGCCCGCTACATGGTCCGCGCGCTGTTCTCCCTAGACAAGACCGAGTACAAGGCCGAGCAGGGGGTGATCGTGTATCGTTCCAAGCGCCACGCCACGGTCAAGCGCCGTTTCCAGATCATCCCCCGTGCCAAAGGGCTGAGCCCCGGAGGAGGCTTGCCGCCCGTCCGATGTCCGCTTGGGGTCGAAAGCGGACGTGTCTCCACGGAGGCCATCCGGGCCTTGACGTTGTCCGTCACGACCTCCAGGGTGGAGAGCATGGAGCACAGGCTCCAGAGGGTCTGCTTGCCGTCGTCCAGGTCGAGGGCGTGGACGCAGTCGAGCTGGCGGGCGGGATCGTCGAGGTACCTGCGGACGTAGCGTTCCAGGTACTCGCGGTTCTTCTCGTAGGCGTGCAGGCTCGGGGCATGGGCCTTCTTGTTGATGGCCTGGCGGACCTCCCTCGGGACCGGGCGGGGTCCCTCCAGGGCCGGTAGGGCTTTGCGCTCGTGGAGCTGGCGCTCGGGGTCGATGTCACAGGAAGCAGGCAAAACGCAAGACCCGACCCCAATGCCCGACCCCTTTGCCGCGTGTGGCTCTCAGATGTTTGTGTTCGAGGGCTCCGCAGGGCAGAAGAACTTTCACGACCTGGACCAGTTGACCGACGCCATCCGCGTGGAGGTCGAGAATGCCTGGGCGAGGGGGTATCAGAATGTGGTGTTCAACGTGACCCTCAAAGAGGATGGCTCCCAATGGTAGATGGGGCCAAATCGACCGAGCATGGGTGACACCCTAACCGATGGACACATTAACTAGCAGGGACCATCCCGCCTGTTCGGGGGTGAACTCTTCCCCTGTCTAAACTAAGCTAACTGTCGGAAATACTTTATGAAACTCGCTCACGACCAGTGGGAACGCAGCGAAACGTTGCTCAAGCTTAGAGCTAGCTCACCAAAATCAGCGCTTGTCAAATGGCTATCGACGCCTCATACTAACGACAGCCAAGCCAGGGGGCTTGACTGTTGGCGCAGTTCTATGCTAGAGAGGCCCCTGGGTTGCGGGAGAATGTCGTTATTCGGGAGAAACTACATGAGCTCGAAGGTCCTGACAATGCTCGTCGAAAGCGTCATTGAGCAGGGGCAAGTCGTTGAGCTGACCGATGAAGAGACTCAGCGATTTTATCGAGAGTTTGAGTCTGACGTGGCGGATCAAATTGAAGAGATGCGTGCCGAAAAAAGGCGTGCGTACGAAGAGGCCAAAACGATAACTATCCGCTAATTGCCCACTGCCTCGCTATCCTATTAACAAAAAACCAGTCTTTTCAGACTGGTTTTTTTTGGGGGTGAGAAACATGGAAGAGAGATTTACATTTTCTTGTCTTGACGGTAGCAAAAAATCAGTAATTGAGGTCTTCCAGAAATGTCTGGTGGGCAGTGGATTAGGAGGTAACGTACCACGGTATCGCCCCCTAGAAACAACTGCAGAACTAGTTGCCAATCTCGGGGCACGCTGCGCCGTTGTCCAGCGAAATGTCCAAGATCCAGATTTCTTAGCAGAGCACGCGGCATATTACTCTCGATGGACGTCAGATGTCCCTCGATATTGCCATAGAATTCACTTCTTCTCGATGGCTCCAACTGCCGAGTTGATTTTAGAAGTAATAGACGAATTGGCAACTGCGGCAGATTGCTATCTTGGATTTGTGACGCTGCGCCCGATAAGCATCAGCCCGGTTGCAGCGACGATTCTGAAGCCGACCGGCGACAGCCAACGATTCCTTCTTTCAAAAGACGCATTTCAGGTAAACATTGCGGGCCGCACTTTCTTTGTCGCAGGAACCCCGTTTATGCAGCAGGATAACGCCGTGGGCGCGTGCGCACAGGCGTCGATATGGATGGCTCTTAGGACTTTGCGCAAGAAAGAAGGGCAAGCGGCATTTAGCCCGGCTCAAATCACGACAGCAGCTACGAAATTTTTGGTGATGAGGAGGACCTTGCCGAATCGCGGCGGGCTTTCCCTTGAACAGGTTTCGGAGGCGCTCAGAGAGGCGGGCTATGCGCCACATGCGATTCCTCTTTGGCCGATAAGTAATAAATCTGCTCCATCGGAACAGCAACTTGGGGAATTTAAATGTACTCTTTATCCGTATGTCGAGTCGGGTATACCGGTACTCCTCTTGTTATCGGCAAACGGCTTGGAAGGTCATGCGGTAGTGGTGATTGGGCACCATTGGGACGAAAAACCAGCTATCCTAATTAAGCGGAAACCGATTTTTGTGGGCCCGATTAAAGCGGAGATTTTCGACGCCGCCTCATGGATTGCGCCATTTATCATCCATAATGACAATTCTGGACCGTATTTGCCACTTCCAGATAAGGCTGTCGGAGACTGGTGTTTAGCGCAAGCTCGGTTTGCAATTCCTCTTTTACATCCGGATGTGTTCACTGACGCGAAGGAAGCCCAAGAGGCTACTTTTCGCTTGCTTTCGCAAACAATGGGGATCTGTGCTGGGACTTCGAAAAACCAAGGGGATTCTGCCAACGAGTTGCAATTGGTAATGCGTACGTTCCTGCAAGAGAGGAGTGAGTTTAGGGCATTCGTATTCGACAGCGACCTTCCCGTCGAGGTAAAAAACTACTACCGATTGAAGTGGTTTCCAAAGAGGTTGTGGGTAACCGAGTTAAATGCATTCGATGACTACTCGGAAGCGCCGACCCGACCGAAAATTCGACTTGGGGAAATTCTTACTGATCCTGCCGCAGAAGCTGAGGAGGGAGCGTTTCTGGCGGTTAGGTTGGGCGAGGAGCTTCTCCGGTGTAAAGGCAGGGGTATTGAGGGTATTGTCATTGATCGGGACGCTTTGGACGGGAGCATTAAGGCGTTCCCCGTTCCGGGCCATAGGGTTACACCCTTAGTCAGGGAGTCAATCTGACAAGGAATGCAAGCGACCGATATTGGGCTTTTTAAGATAACTTTTTCGATATCCTACGGCAATTTACCTGGAATGGCAGGTAATCGTGCTGGGATCGCAGTGCGTAATCGATGGCTGGATTGAAGAGTGGTAGTGTTGCTCCTCATGAACGGTGAGGTTGTGTCGTTTGAGGGTCTACGTGGGTATTGGAGGGGCCGACAGAGCGGTGAGGCTGTCAAGTCTCGCGCCAGCACCAGGAGGAGCCCGACGATCTCAAGAATTCCATTCAAGAAATGGTTGGCAATGATGCGGATGCGGAGGACTTCGGGAAGTGGCTCGGGTCTTGTGGGCAAGACGTAAACCGTTTCCTGTCGCTACGATCCACCGGTGGAGCTAGAGACTTTGTTCCTGCGCGCGTCCGGCGGCTTCCGGCACAAAATCGGCACACCACACAGCTCATTTCGGCACAATTGCCCTCGCGGTCTCACAGCGTGTAGAGCTATAAGGCATTGAAGAAACAGTAAGATCTTGTGTGACAAGTTGCGTATCGATGCGCCAAAGAGGGACTCGAAACCCCGTTGGGGGCGCAAGCCCCACGTTGGGTTCGACGGGATCGCAGGAAGTGATCCCGCACGAGCGCAGCGAGCCCGAAGGGCCGGGCCCTGGATGGGCCCGGTAATCCCACCCTCCCCGCCATAGCGTCGAACTAAGCCTCTGATAATGGGTGATTGTTTATTTCTAATAGAACGAGCAGCCCCCCAATGGGTCCCCCCAGGTCGGGCCTTAGCAATGGCTCTGGGCGGGAGCGGGTGGCTTTGCCGATAGCGGCAGTGCTGGGGCTCATGCAGGCGATCCCTGTAGCCCCAGTCCTTCAACCCTGTAGGCTCCGTCTGATGCTGCGCCGAACGGCTCTCGGCTAAGGTAACCATGGGCCACGCGCCAGGAGGGAGCTGCCAGAATGGAAGTCCAGGCCCAGCGTCACTCCCTCCGCATCGAAATCGACGCCTTTCTCGTACCGGTTCTTGACATGGAAGCAGGCGGTTGGCGGGTCAATCGCGAAGGACGCAATTGACTCATCTATGCGTCAATGGGAAGATGCCGAGTCAACGGCAAACCGGCGTCGGAAAGGGCCCATGCTCCGAGTTCTGTTCAAGAAGCTGTTGGACGAGAAGGCCTTCCGGGAGCGGCGGCGGATCACCCTCAGCCAGGTGAGTCAGGACACGGGCATCTCTCGGGCTACGCTCACCCGCATCTCCAATGTGCCCGGCTACAACACCAATACCGACACCTTGGCGGCACTCTGCCGATACTTTCAATGCACCCCTGGGGATTTGCTGGAGCTGAGGGATGAGCAGGATTGATGGATAAGTTCTGGAAGCAGATCACCCCGTCCGATTTCGCCTGGGAGCGCGAGGCCCTGGCATACCTCAAGGAACACCTGCCGGACCACGAGCCCTACCGGGCTTGGGCCAACTTCGAGTTCATCGCTCAGGACGCCTCGATCAACGAGGTCGATCTGCTGGTGCTTACCCCGAAGGGACTGTTCCTGGTCGAGATCAAATCCCACCCCGGCGAGATCGACGGCGACGCTGGCACCTGGGTGTGGACGCATGACGGCCGGCGCAAGGCATTCGACAATCCGCGCCTGCTGGCCGACCGCAAGGCCAAGAAGCTGGCGTCGCTGCTCAAGGGGCAGCGTTCGGCGCTGAAAGCCAAGCAGGGCATCCCGTTCATCAACACCCTGGTGTTCCTGTCCGCCGAGAACCTGGTCAACAAGCTCCAGGGCCCCGCGCGGTTGCAGGTGTGCACCCGCAGCAAGGTGGTGGACGAGCTGTGCCAGATCGATGCCTACTGGACCCACAAGAAGCTGGATCGCCCGACCTCCAAGGTGGTGGCACGGGCGCTCGAAGAGGCCGGCATCAAAGAGTCCCAGCGCTCTCGGCGCGTGGGTCTGTACGAGCTGAGCGAGCTGCTCGATGAAGCCGACAACTATCAGGATTGGGTGGCCACCCACTCGGAGACGGGCATCCACCGCCGTATCCGCATCTACCTCACCCGCGGCAAGCCCGAGGAGGAGGCCGAAACCCTGCGCAAGGCGGCCAAGCTCGAATTCCGTCTGCTCGAAGGCATCGAGCACCCCGGCATACTGAGCGCCCGGGATTACCAACAGCACGAGCAGGGGCCTGCCCTGGTATACGAGCACGACCCTGCCGCCGTGCGCTTGGACCACCTGCTGGTCGGGCTCGGGGCGGACCGGCGTCTGGACATCCTCGATGCGCTGGTGCTGTTGCGCCAGATTGCCGAAGCGGTGAAGTTCGCTCACGGTCAACGTCTGTATCACCGCGCCTTGAGTCCTCAGAGCATCTACGTGAAGCCGTCCGTGGACGGGGGCTACGCGGTCAAGATCGGCAACTGGGCCACGGCCGAGCGCTCTTGCGCCTCACCGACTCAGCACCTCACGGTACTCAGCCACATGAGCCGAGTGATCCAGGAGGAGGCGGGGCCCTATCTTGCGCTGGAGGCCCACTCAGCGGCCGACAGCGACGCGGTCTACCTGGACGTGTTCTCCCTGGGGGCCATTGCCTGGCTGTTGTTCACGGGCAAGCCGCCGGCCCAGAACGACCTGGAGCTGCAAGACAAGCTCAGCCGCGGGACCGGTCTGCAGGTCACCGACGAGCTTAACGGCGCCGGCACGGAGCTGCAGGACCTGATCCAATACGCCACCCACCCCGACACCGGCAGCCGCCTGGGCTCGGTGGACGAATTCATCGAATACCTGGGCCTTGTCGAGGACGAGCTTACCCGCCCTGACAGCCAGCGTCAGGAGCGTCCCACCGAGGCACGCCCGGGCGATACCTTCGACGGCGGCATCCGGGTCATCAAGCGCCTCGGCCGGGGCGCCAGCGCGGTGGCCTTCGTGGTCGACCACCAGGGCCAGGAGCGGGTGCTCAAGCTGGCCGCCGACGTGGAGCACAACCAGCGACTGCGCACCGAGGGGGAGACCCTGCACAAGCTTCGCCACCAGGCGATCATCGCCTATCACCAGACCCAGGAATTTCTGGGCCACACCGGCCTGATTCTCGACTACGCATCCGAAGGCACGCTCGCGCGGCGCCTGCGCAAGGAGGGCGCGGTCCAGCTCGAACTGCTGGAGCGCTTCGGCGAAGACCTGCTCGGCGCCCTGTGCCACCTGGAGGAGAAAGGCATCTCCCACCGGGACATCAAGCCGGAGAACATAGGCCTGCTCAAGCAGGGCAAGCATCTGCATCTGGTCCTGTTCGACTTCTCCCTTTCCAGCATCGGCACCGACAACTTCACCGCCGGCACGCTCGCCTATCTGGACCCCTTTATCCGCGATCCCGGTCGCCGGCGCTGGGACGACTATGCGGAGCGCTTCGCCGCTGCACTCACCCTCTACGAAATGGCCACGGGCGCCTTGCCGGCTTGGGCAGCAGGAGACGGCATGCCGCCGCTCATCGAAGGGTCGCTGGAGATCGATCCGGTCGTATTCGACCCCAGCGTGCGCGAGGCCATGACCGCCTTCTTCCGCCAGGCCCTGGCGCGCGAGGTCAAGCAGCGGTTCGGCAATGCCGATGACATGCGCCGGGCCTGGCTGCATGTCTTCCAGCAGGTCCAACAGCTGGCCACCCTGCATCCCCGCAAGCCCGGCGGGGCCCAGAAGTGCCCGATCAGCGAGGCCCAGGCGGATACACAGATCGGCCTGCTGCCGCTCTCCGCCCAGGCGCTGGATACCCTCACCCGGCTCAATATCAACCGGGTGGACGAGCTTTTGCGCCTGCCGCGCAACGAGCTGGTGCGCATGACCGGCGTCGGCACCCAGACTCGGCGCGAGCTTTCGGAGCTGATCGCCCAGCTGCAGGCCCGCTTGGGCGGCCAACCGTCCGAGGTGTCGCGGGTCGAGGGCGAAGGTCTGACGCTCAGCGTCGACCAGTTGCTCCGCAGCATCCTGCCCGAGACGGTCAAGCCCAGCGATCCCGATCGGCGGCGCTTTCTGAACGAGTATCTGGGCCGCCTCGACCGGGAAGCACCGACGGGCAGTCACAATGTCCACTGGCCCACCCTGATCAGCCTGGGCGCCGAGATCGCCATGGAGCCTGCCCAGGCCCGCGAGCTGCAAACGCGAGTGCTCGCTCAGTGGAGCAAGAACAAGTACATCACCCAGCTGCGCAACGACATCGCCGAGCTGCTGGCGGAGCAGGGTGGCCTGATGACCGCCATGGAACTGGCCGAGGCCGTGTTGTTGCGCCGGGGCTCGGTACAGCCTTCGCCGTTGCGCGAGCGCTGGGCCCAGGCCGTGGTGCGAGCGGCGATCGAAACCGAGCTGATGCGCCAGGAATCGCGCTGGATTTTGCGCCGTTGCGGCAAGCGCATCCTGGTCGCCGACAACCAACAGCTCCGCGGTGAAGAGCTGGCCGATTATGCCGAGGCCCTGGGGCGACTCGCCGACGAATGCGCGCGGCAGCAACCGCTGCTGGCGCCGGTAAGGGCGCTTGAGCGGGTCCGTGCCGTGCCGGCACCGGACTCCTTTGCGGGTTTGAGCAACCATCGCCTGCTGCGCCTGGCGGTCGCCGCCTCTCAGGATGCAGCCCTGTCCAGCCGCGCCGAGCTCTACCCCCGTGGCCTGCCGGCGGAACGCAGTATCGAATTGGCCCAGGGCGCTTTGCTGGGCACCCAGACCCTCACCGTCGCCGAGGTCCAGGCTCGTATCCAAGGCCGCTACCCCGAGGCCGAGCCGCTGCCCGGCCGCCCCCAACTCGACGAATTGATCCAGAAGCTCGAGCTGGGTTTTACCTGGGACGGCGATTACCGGGCGCCCGGAGTCGCTGCACCGGGCGCTTACCGATTGCCGCAGGCGGGCCTGACGAGCTACGTCTCTCCCACCCAGGCCAGCCTGCACTTTACCGAGCACGGGTCGGAAGCCGCCGAGCGCGAAGTCCGTCAGTTCGAGCAAACCTTGCACAACGCGCTGGACTCCGCGCGCTTTCTCGCCCTGTCGGTACGCCCCAGCCAATGGCAACGGGCGCAGCAACAGCTGAGTCAGGATCTTGGCCTGCGAATCCTCAGCTTCGACGCGCTGCTGCTGCGCCACCTGCACCGACTTTGCGATGGCATGGCCCGCCCACCCAATTGGGAAGTCGTGCTCAAAGCGGATGCCGCCGACCCGGGCAGTGTCGACTGGACCCGTCTGCAAGGGCTGGTGCGCCGGGTGCTGCCGGCCATGGCCGACGAGGTCAAAGGCATCGAACATCACGTCCTGCTAACCGATGCCGGCCTCGTCGGTCGCTATGGCTTGATCGACAACTGGCTTGGAGAGCTGCGCGAACATCTAATGAACAGGGAGGGGGGCCGGGCACTGGTCCTGTTGACCGCCAGCGATGTCGCCAGCACCGGCGCCATGATCGACAACTTCAGTGTGCCCAACGGCGCCGGCAGCCGGGAGTTCGCTCGCATCCCCAGCGCGTGGATCGAAGGGGCTCACGCGCGGTCGAGGAGCGGCGAAGAGCACACCTCGCCCGGACGCGTGTAACCACCGTGGAAGACCTATGATCCGTACCATCCAGATCGAAGGGTTCAAGTCCATCGCCTCCCAGACGTTGGAGCTCGGGCGGGTCAACTGCTTCATTGGAGCCAACGGTGTCGGGAAGAGCAATATCCTTGAGGCCATAGGAATCCTGGGCGCGGCGGCCACCGGCCGGGTGGATGATGAATCGCTTCTGCGTCGAGGCGTTAGGGCGGGGACGCCGAGGCTGTTCAAGACAGCTTTCATCGGACGACGGGTCTCACCGCACATCACGCTCAGCGCAGAATCCGATGATGGTGCAACGTATCGGATCGCACTGCTGAATCCCCTCGATGATCCCAAGCCGGCATGGTCATTCAAGACCGAAAGACTGTCGGAAAAGGGCGAAGACATCGTGTCCCGAGGCGTGCGGTCCGAAAATCTGACTCCGACCGCGGGGCTCGCAGCGCTTCGTTTAGTCGATCTCCCGCCGAATTCGGCGAGTGCACGGGTGATGCAAGATCTGAGGGACTACGCCATCTATTGCCCTAACACGCCTGCACTGCGCGGCATTGTTCCGGACGCGCAGTCGCGCTCGCCGCTTGGACTCTCCGGAGGGCGCCTCGCGGAGGCCTTCGATGAGCTTCATGAGGGTCTTTCGTCGGAAACGGACGGGGACCTTTTGGAAAGTATCCTGGAGCTGCTGGACTGGGTCGAGGATGTGGACGTCACCAACACGCCGGGATCGCTGCTCTCACCCTCTGTTTCGCGGGGCCGACTGGTTCTGCGGTTCACCGACCGGTTCATGGTGGAAAACCGTAACCAATTGACCGCCTACGATGCGAGCGAAGGTGCTCTCTACGTGCTCTTCAGCGCCATCCTCTGCCTGTCACCGGCATCACCCCGGCTCATGGCCGTCGACAACCTGGATCAGGCGCTGAACCCCCGCCTGATCACGCGACTCACCGAGCGGTTGTCCCCCTGGTTGAAATCGAGGGAATCGAGTCGACAACTCCTGTTCACCGCACACAACCCCGCTGTGTTGGACGGCTTGGATCTGACGGATGACGAGGTACGCCTGTTTGCTGTCGATCGCAACAACAAGGGCCACACCAGCTGCGCTCGTATACGACCAACCGCTGAGCTGCTGGCCCTCAACAGCGAGTATCCCTTATCGCGGCTTTGGCTCATGGGACGATTGGGGGCGGTCCCCAATGTCTGAGCGGCGCATCGGACTCGTTGCCGAGGGGGTCACGGATCAGATCGTCGTCCAAGCTGCCTTGAGTGCGATCCTCCCCGAGCCCTTCGTGCTGCAATTGCTGCAGCCGGAGCCAACCCGGCCCGAGTTAGGAGGCGGCTGGTGTGGCGTTCTGAAATGGTGCCTGGAGTTTCGTGCGCGAGGTCTCGCCCGACTGGAAGACGACCCGACACTGGAGTTGTTCGACCTTATCGTCCTGCACCTCGATGCCGATGTCGCCGACGGCGCCTATGCTCAATGCGGAGCCGGTGTCGACGGACACGCAAACGGGCTCGGCGTGCTGCCCTGTGCCAAGCCGTGCCCGCCGCCTGGTGACACTGTCGATGCATTGAAAGCCGTACTGCTTACCTGGCTGGGTGTGGTGAGCAGCGGCCCGCGGACACTGCTTTGCATACCTTCGAAGTCGATCGAGTCCTGGGTCGCCGCCGCCTTGTTGCACGGCGCCCATGCACTGTTGGTCGACATCGAATGCACACCGAAGCTGGGTGAGAAGCTGGGTCGACTGCCGTTGGCACAACGGATAAAAAAGGGTCGACGCGAATACCTCAAGCACGCGAACAAGATTACCGAAACTTGGGCGGATGTGTGTGCTCAGTGCGAGCAGGCGCGTCAATTTCACGCAGTGGTACAAGCCGCAGCTGAAGCCTGACTTTCAACCACCGAAAGATGGATGGGGCTGTGTTGGGTAATGCATCTTTATGAATCTACCCGGCGAAGCGTGCTCCCCGATGAGTAATAGACCTTTTAATGATCGACCGCAAACACCTTCTTTGTGACCTCCAGGCCCTGCTCCCGAAGCTGGAGCAGGACATCCTGGCTTATACCCAAGCCAAGCCCGAGCTTGACGCCCACCTGCGGGACGAATACGCCAAGGCCAAGGCCGCCCAGCGCACCGCGGAGCACTTCGTCGCCTGGCGCGAGGCTCAGATAACCCAGGCCGCAGCGGCCTGGGTGCTCACCTGCGTGTTCGTGCGCTTTCTCGAAGACAACCAATTGCTCGACGAGGCCCTGCTCTCCGGTCCTGCCGGCCGCCGCCTGCAGCATGCCAAGGACCAGCTCACCGTCTACTTCCGCGAGCACCCTACACGCTCCGAGCGGGAATACCTGCTCGACCTGTTCCGGGGTCTGGAGCAGCTGCCGGTCATGGTCGAGCTGCTGGATCATCGCCACAATCCACTGTGGCAACTCCCCCTGTCCGCGGATGGGGCCAAGGCCCTGATCGACTTCTTCCAGCGTCTCGACCCGGAAAGCGGCGGGATCGTCCACGACTTCACCGATGACCAATGGGATACCCGCTTCCTGGGCGACCTCTACCAGCATCTCTCCGAATCGGTACGCAAGCGCTATGCGCTGCTGCAGACCCCGGAGTTCGTCGAGAGCTTCATCCTCGACTATACGCTGGAGAAGGCCAAGGCCAGCTTGGGGCTGCCGGGCCTGCGAATGGTCGACCCCACCTGCGGCTCCGGACACTTTCTGCTCACGGGCTTCCAGCGCCTGTTCGACGCCTGGGTCAAGCGTGAGCCCGCCACCAACAGCCGGGCCCTGGCGCAACGGGCGCTGGATGCCGTCTACGGGGTCGACATCAACCCCTACGCGATCGCCATCGCCCGCTTCCGGCTGCTGATCGCCGCCATGCAGGCATCGGGCAGCGACGAGCTCAGGGCGGCGCCGGATTTCCACTTCAACCTTGCGGTGGGGGACTCGCTGCTGCACGGACGCCGCCACGAATTCCGCAGTGGCATGGTGCAGGCCGACATGATCGACGACCGCCTGGCCCATGTGTTCGAGGTGGAGGACCGGGACAAGCTGGAGAAGATCCTCGGTCAGCAATACCACGTGGTGGTGGGCAATCCTCCTTATATCACCGTCAAGGACAAGGCCCTGAACCAGGCCTATCGGGACAAGTACCCGACCTGCCATATGAAATACTCGCTCGGCGTGCCCTTTACCGAGCGCTTTTTCGACCTGACTCTTAGAGGCGAGGGAAATCTCCCAGCCGGATATATGGGCATGATTACCACAAACAGCTTCATGAAGCGGGAGTTCGGCAAGAAGCTGATTGAGGACTATTTACCCAGGAAGGCGCTTACCCATGTGATCGACACCTCCGGGGCCTATATCCCGGGACATGGCACGCCCACGGTTATCCTGTTTGCGCGCAACACGAAGCCCCAAGGAGACAAGGTTCGGGCCGTGCTGGGTATTCGCGGCGAGCCCCCCCTGATAGCCGATGCCTCCCAGGGCAAGGTGTGGCGTTCCATCGTGGATCTGTTGGAAAAGCCGGGTAACGAGAATGATTTTGTCAGCGTAGTGGATCAGGAGCGAGGACTCTATGCCAAGCACCCATGGAGCCTTGGAGGCGGTGGAGCATCGGACCTTAAGGCGAGTATTGAACTGAGAGCGAGTGCGAGACTGGAAACGGTTTCCGAGTCCATCGGTATCACATCTTTCACCTTGGAGGATGACGTCTATGTCCTGCCAAAGGGTGCATGCCGGACAAAGAAGTTTCCGGATAAGAACCTGAGAGAAATGGTACTGGGCGATGAGCTCCGCGATTGGAAGGGAGATCACCAAAGCCTCTCAATTTTTCCATATGATCAAAGGTTTGTTCCACTTGCGCCACGGGCTTCTAACCCGACCTTTTTTCACCTTTGGCCCTACCGAACAAACATCGCCAATAGCAAGATGTTCGGTGGAAAATCGAAGGTGGCCTCCGGGCTTCAATGGTTTGAATTCGGACGGTTAACTGCTGGCAAGCTCCGCACCCCCCTCTCTATCACCTTCGCCGAAGTTGCCACTCACAACCATTTCGTGCTCGACCGGGGCGGCAAGGTCTTTAAGCAGACGGCGCCCATAATCAAGCTCTCCGCGGAGGCTACGGAAGCGGACCACCTCGTCCTGCTGGGCCTGCTCAACAGCTCAACCGCCTGTTTTTGGATCAAACAAGTTTTTCACTGCAAGGGTAGTACAGTTGATACAAAGGGCGCCCGACAAACCACAGTAGCGTTTGAGAGCTTTTATCAAATTGCTGGCACCGGGCTCAAAAAGTTCCCCATTGCGAATGACCCAAGCGGCAGACGGAAAACGTGTGCCCAACAGCTCGACATACTAGCCCGCCGACTCACTGACCTCGAACCTTCAGCGGTACTCCAACAGGGGACTAACGAACCTGGTCCGGCCCTTGAATTGGCTGAGACTCAGGCCGACGCCCTGTTCCGCCAAATGGTCGCCCTACAGGAAGAGCTGGACTGGCTCAACTACCGACTTTACGGTCTGATCGACGACGACCTGTGTCTCGCGGAAACACCGCCCGAGATCAGGCCCGGCGAGCGCCCCTTCGAGATCCATCTCGCCCGCCGCATGGCCGCTGGTGAAACAGAATCCACCTGGTTCCAACGTCACGGCAGCCGGCCGATTACGGAGATCCCGGAACACTGGCCGGCAGACTACCGGGCGTTGACGGAGCGCCGCCTTCAGGCGATCCAGGAAAATCGCTGGATCAAGCTGGTGGAGCAGCCGGAGTACAAGCGGCGCTGGAACCGAGAGCCCTGGGAAAAGCGCCAGGAACGGGCGTTAAATGAATGGCTGCTGGATCACTTGGAGCAGTTGTGCCAGGCGCCCGAGTTGCAGACCTGTGCCCAGCTGGCCAGTCACGCGCGCCAGGACCCTGCCTTCGAGCAGGTCGCCGCCCTCTACACCGGCAACGATACCTTCGACGTTCAGACCCTGGTGAGCGAGCTGGTCGCCACTGACAACGTCCCCCAGATGGCCGCCGCCCGCTACAAGCCCAAGGCCCTGGCCAAGTTCCGCGCCTGGCAAGAGACCTGGGACAAGCAACGGGCCGAGGACGCCATCGACGCCCGCACCGAGCTGGACGAGACGGACCCCCAGTACCTCACTCCCGAGCAGGCGGCGGCGCTCAAGGCCGAGCAGGTGGGCGACATCCCCCTGCCGCCCAAGTATGCCCAGGCGGATTTTCGCAAGGCGACCTACTGGTCCCTGCGTGGCAAGCTGGACGTGCCCAAGGAACGCTTCTTCAGCCTGCCCCAGTGCGAGAAGGCCGGCGACACCACGCTGGTGATCGGCTGGGCCGGGCTCGACCACCTGCAACGGGCCCAGGCTATCGCCGCCTGGTACCTGGAGCGCAAGGAGCAGGAGGCTTGGGACGCCGAGCGCCTCAAGCCCATGCTGGTGGCCCTGGACGAGGTGGTGCCCTGGCTCAAGCAGTGGCACAACGACGTGAATCCGGAATACGGCGAGCGCCTGGGCGACTATTACGAAGGCTTTCTGCTGGAGGAGCTGCGCCAGCTGGAGCTTTCACGGGACGAGCTGACGGCCTGGGAGCCGCCGGCGGCCAAGCGCGGCCGTGGCCGACGCAAAGGGTGAGACCGGCTCAGTGATAACCTTCAGATACCGGCAGGTGATGGACCCACACTCGAGCAGCGGACCAAGAGGGGCGACCCCGTGAAACCATCCATCGTACTGGACCAGCACAGAGACGCGATTCGCCAGATCGTGGCACGCCACCACGCGGCGAACGCCCGGGTGTTCGGGTCCGTGCTGAGCGGCCTCGACGGGGACAACAGCGATCTGGACCTGCTGATCGACCCGACACCCGAGACCACGCTGTTCGATATCGGCGCCATTCGGCACGAGTTGCTGCAGCTGCTCGGGGTGCCGGTAGATGTGCTGACGCCCAAGGCCCTGCCGGAGAGCTTCCGCGACACGGTACTGGCCGAGGCCAAGCCGGTATGAGCCCTGACAGGCAACGGCTGACCGATTACCTGGCGCATATCCTGGAAGCGATCGAGCGTATCGACCGTTACACCGGGGAACTCGACCAAAAGGCGTTTCTGCAGGATCCGATGATTCAGGATGCGGTGATTCGCAACCTGGAGGTGATCGGCGAGGCCAGCCACAATGTCGAGGCGCATTTTCCGGAGTTTTCCTCGGCACATCCGGAGTTGCCTCTGGCCGTCGCCTATCAGATGCGCAATGCTGTGGCGCACGGATACTTCAAGGTGGACCTGCAAGTGGTATGGAACACCCTGAAGCGGGACTTGCCGTCGTTGCACGCCCAGGTCTCCGAAGTCCGAGCCTCTCTGCAAGCCACTCTCGACAAGACGCCAGACTTATGACGCTGATCAAAGAACTGATCCACATCCCGGAGAAGGTCCAGCGCGGCGACTTCGTGCTCAACCTGGCCAGCGGGTTGGAAGCGGACGCCATCGACCAGACCCTGAAGGACTATGTGGTCACCCCGCAGCTGGCCGGCTGTTTCGAAGATGCCCTGAGCTTCATCAAGAGCGGGGTCGCCGGCGGGCAAAACCGCAACAAGGGGGCCTACCTGCACGGCAGCTTCGGTTGCGGTAAGTCCCATTTCATGGCGGTGCTGCACCTGCTGTTGCAGGGCAACGCCCAGGCGCGGGCCATCCCGGAGCTGGGTCCGGCGGTGGCCAGGCACAGCGGCTGGATGCAGAGCAAGAACATCCTGCTGGTGCCCTACCACATGATCGGCGCGGCCAGCATCGAATCGGGGGTGCTGGGCGGCTATGCCCGCTATGTTCGCAAGCGGCATCCGGATGCCCCGGTACCCGGCTTCTACATGAGCGGTCGCCTGTTCGAGGACGCCCGGGCCATGCGCGGACATATGGGGGACGAGAAGTTCTTCGCCACCCTCAATGCGGCCGGCGCTGGTGGCGGAGCCGACGACTGGGGCGACGCGGCTACCGGCTGGGATGCGGTGAGCTTCGATGCCGTGATCGGTGGCCGGGCCAGCGACGACGACCGCATCCGGCTGGTGGGCGATCTGGTGGGGACCCTGTTCCGGTCGTTTGCCGACCTGGCCAACACCGAGAGCGGCGGCTACGTCGAGTTCGACGAGGGGCTGCGCGTGATGACCCGCCATGCCAAGGCCCTGGGCTACGACGCGGTGATCCTGTTTCTCGACGAGCTGATCCTGTGGCTGGCCAGCCGGCTGTCGGACCAGCAGTTCATCAACACCGAGATCCAGAAGGTGGTCAAGCTGGTGGAGACGGGCATCCCCCGGGAACTGCCCTTGATCAGCTTCATCGCCCGCCAGCGTGATCTGCGGGAATTCGTCGGCGACCAGTATTCCGGGGTCGAGCAGGAGATCCTGAGCGACTCCCTGAAGTACTGGGAGGGGCGTTTCCACACCATCACCCTGGAAGACCGCAACCTGCCGGTGATCGCCGAGCGGCGTCTGCTCAAGCCCGTGGACGAGGCCGCCCGGCAGCAGATCGAGACCGCCTTCGCGCAGACCGAGCGCATGCGCGAGGAGGCCTTCAACCTGCTGCTCACCAGCCAGGGCGACCGAGAGATGTTCCGCCGCCTGTATCCCTTCAGCCCAGCCCTGGTGCAGGCCCTGGTGGCCCTGTCGTCGGCCCTGCAGCGCGAGCGCACGGCGCTCAAGGTGATGCTGATGCTGCTGGTGGACCAGCGCGAGACCCTGGCGCTGGGCAGCGTGATCCCGGTCGGGGACCTCTACGACGTGATCGGTTCTGAGGCCGAGCCCTTCTCGGAGCAGATGCGCAAGCATTTCGACAACGCCAAGACCCTGTTCGAGCGCAAGCTGGTACCCTTGCTGGAGATGGAGCACAGGGTCGCCTTCGCGGAGCTGGCCCTGTTGCCACACGACGACACCCAGCGCCAGGCCTTCCACAACGACCTGCGGCTGCTCAAAACGCTGGTGCTGGCGGCCCTGGTGCCCGAGGTGGAGAGCTTCAAACAGCTTACCGCCACCAAGCTGGCAGCCTTGAACCACGGCACCATCCGATCGCCGATTCCGGGCCGCGAGGCGCAGACGGTGCTGCAGAAGTGCCGCAAGTGGGCGGGCCAGGTGGGCGAGATCAAGATCTCGGAGGACACCAATCCGACCATCGGCGTCCAGCTTTCCGGGGTGGATACCGAGAGCATCATCGAGCAGGCGCGCATCAACGACAACGACGGCAACCGCCGCCGTCTGGTCCGGGAGATGCTGTTCGATGCCTTCGGCATCCGCGACGACAATCAGCTGTTCGTGGAGCACGAGTGGGTCTGGCGCGGCACCCGGCGGCGGGCCGAGGTGATGTTTCAGAACATCCGCGAGATCACCGATAACAGCCTGTTCGAGGCCCGGGGCGACGAGTGGAAGGTGATCATCGACTTCCCCTTCGACAGCGGCAGCTATTCGCCCACCGACGATCAGGCCAAGGTGCGCGAGTACGAAGCCCAGGGGGGGCAGGCCCGCACCCTGTGCTGGCTGCCTTACTTCTTCAGCACCGGTGCACAGAAGAACCTGGGCAAGCTGGTGGTGCTCGAAGACGTGCTGAAGAGCGACGACAGCTTCACCCGCTACAGCCGCCACCTGAGCCCCCAGGACCGGGCCAGTGCCCGCTCGCTGCTGGACAACCAGCGCAGTCAGCTGCGCCAGCAGCTCAAGGACTACCTGATGGGCGCCTACGGGGTGAGTGAGCCCCAGCCGGGGTCGCTCGACAACAGCGGCTTTCTGGAATCGCAGATCATGTCCCTGCAACCGGGGTTCTGCCCCCGGCCGCCCCAGGGCACCACCATGGCCAAGGCGTTCGACCAGCTTCTGGGACAGGCCCTGAACTTTCAGTACCCGGACCATCCGGAGTTCGATGCCGAGGTCCGGCTCACCGACCTGGGCAAGGTGTTCACCGAGCTGCGCCGGGCGATCCATGCCGTTAACGGGCGGATCGAGGTGGACAGTCCGCTACGCCCGCTGCTGCGCCAGATCGCTCAGCCCCTGAAACTGGGCGAGATGCACGAGCGGCACTTCCTGTTCAAAGAGGACTGGCCCCAGCACCTCACTCGGGAGCTGGCCAAAGCCGGCGGCGACGTGACCGTGAGCGGGCTGCGCGAGGCGATGGACAAGCCGAATCCCAGGGGCTTGCCGGTCTCGGTGCAGAATTTGCTGATCATGGTGTTTGCCGAGCATGGCCAGTACGCGTTCAGCCTGCATGGGGGTCCCTATAACGACATCACGTTGAAGGAGATCCGCGACGACCTGGTGCTGGTGAAGCAGGCCTTGGCAGACCCGTCGAAGTGGAAGAAGGCGCTGGAGCATGCCGGCGCCCTGTTCGGGGTGACGGTCAATCCCTTGCGCACCGCCAACAACCAGAACGATCTGCAAAAGCAAGTACTGGAAGCGGTAACGCAGGGTCTGGAGCCCTGCCGCACCCTGGTCCGGGATCTGACCAATCAATTGAACGCCTTGGGCTTGTCCAAGGATTGCAATCGGGTCAAGAACGCCGAGCTTGCATCCCGGTTGTTGGAATCGATGCAGGGCAAGGAGGGCCCGGCATTGGTCGAAACCCTGGCCGATGTCGAGCCGATTACCAGTTTGCAGGCGCTGGCCAAGAGCATGGCGTCGGCGAGCCGGGTCAGCAATGCCATCGCGGACAACAACTGGACTCTACTGGAGAAGGTCTGGAGCGGCGGTGATCCGGAGGCGGCGGACGAGCTGGTGACCAGCCTGGCGGCGGCCTTGAAGCAGGCGCAGCGGGATGCGACCGCAATTATCGCCAAGCCACCCCCCGTGCCCCCGACGGAGCCTCCGGTCGAACCACCGCCGAAGGGCAAGAAAGTGATCAGGCAGGATGCGCGCAAGGGACTCGAAGTCGCCGAGGCAAGGGATGTACTGGCACAGATCGAGGCCGATCTGGGCGTGGGCAGGACGCTGGATATCAGCTACAAGATTGTCGGCGAGGATGACGCCTGATGAGCGCTACGTCGGTGGAGCTGGCGCCCCTACCGCCACCGGTGCTGGCGCAGATCGAGGCGATCCTTGGCCAGGACGCTCAGGCCGACCGCGTTGCGCTGGTGTGGCCGGAGCCCGTCGGACCGACCGAGTCCTTGCGGAAGGTTGCGGACACCCCCCTGCGCTTCGTCTACTGCCCCTCGGAGCTGGCGATGCGCGAGCGGCTGGTAAATCACCAGCCGGGCCGGGAGCGGCTGGTAATGCTGTCCCCCTTTGATGAGACGCGACTGGCCAAGGACGTGCTGGCGCGGCTGTGGCACCAGGAGCCCAAGCGCATCAGCCCATGGCGCACCTTGGAGCAGTTGCTGCAGGTGCGCCAGATCGACCCGCGGCTGACTGCCAAGGGCTATCGTTGGATTGCCGAGTTGCTGGTCAGCAGCTACGACCGCTACAGGGGAAAGATTCCGTTCGGCGAGGTGCTGGACTTCGATAAGGCTTGGCGGGCCCTGGCCCTGGGGTTTCTCGATTACTCCGCGGAAACCGTGGACCTGGACGGGCTGATGGAGTGGTCGCGGGGCGCCAATGCCGGTGCGGCGGTCGCGGCCCTGCCGGAAGTGCTGGGCGAGCATCTCGGCGACTGGCTCGAACCCCGGCTGGGGGCTCAGGCCCGAACGGTGCAAAGCCTTTGGCAGGCAGGCAATGCCGGTGACATGCTGGCCATCGGGCTCGTCTGCGGGTTGCTCTACGGGGACGGGGTCAATGCCACCCAGGAGATCTTCCAGGCCCGCGGGCGGCTGAGTGAACGATTCTTCGGCGGCGACAGGATCGATGGGGCTCAGCTACAAGAATTCGGGACGGCCACGGCGGATCATGTGCAGCGCCAGCTGCGGACCCGTCCGTACAGCGAATTCGGTACGAGCCTTTCCCACGCCGAGCAGGTACTGGCGAGCCTGGATCTTCTGCCCCTGGCGGCAGAGTCGGATCTGCTGCCGATGGCCTTCGGCC
>Ga0210096_1000208_pt1 | contig 22182 bp, 21 predicted proteins | sample China_Galinas_PW_4_FD_184864 | JGI IMG/M metagenome (GOLD analysis project Ga0210096, IMG submission 184864) | Wetland microbial communities from San Francisco Bay, California, USA, that impact long-term carbon sequestration - China_Galinas_PWA_D2... | ecosystem: Environmental > Aquatic > Marine...
GTGGGTGTCATCACCGAGTTGGGCTCGCTGGTCGAGTACTACCGCCTGTCCAAGAAGTTGCGGGCGCGGGGCTTCCGCGAGGACCGGGGGCCGGGTGCGCCGATCTGCCGCTGGGTGGCCGCCGGGGTCGTTCTGAGTTAAATCGGCGATCTGGCCCCGTTTTCCACGCAGGGGCGCGGATTGAAACTGGACTACCGGGTATGGCGCCTCGGCCGAGGACAGTCTCCCCCCGACGCGGGGGCCTTGGCGGCTCAAAAAGTGTTTCCGACTTTAAGGATTTTTGCGCTGATGTCGGAGCGCTCGACGGCCGGAAGGGATGCGAGGGAGTGGAGGCAGCGGGCGTTTCGCCCACTCGGGGGCCTCTGTGGGATCGGGCGCTCGGCCTTTGGAATTCGCCAGCGGGCGGTCTTCGCGCGGAAGCCGGCGATAGAGTATCCCGTCCCGGTAGAACACCGGGGCGCCGCTCTGGTCGTATCCCGCCCACTCGGCCTGTGGGATGTCCGGCTCGGGAATCTCTCGCCTGCAGTTCCCCTCCTTGACCTTCAAGCCAACCAATGGGTGATCCGGGTGGGTTTCCGCGGGACCGTTCAGGATCAGCGTACGATCATCCGCAAAACAGCTGCCACTGCCCCAGGTACTCCCCTCGGGCCACAGGGCCCGAGCGTAAAGCCAAGGGGCACGGCTGACGGCGGTCCAGCAACCCTGGTAGCCGGTTGCCCACAAGCGCTCTTTCAAGGCGACATACACCAGCAGCTCGCCGTTCGGAGACAGGTCGCATTTGTCTTCGTAGATGCGGCCTTTGAACCATGCCCCTGGCTCGAAGGTGTCGCTGGCCGTGTTCCAGCCGACCAGGTGATACCAGTCCGTCGGACCTCTCAGCAGGAGCAGCGCCCTGGGTGCGCGGCGGGCGAACAGGACGTGAAGTCTAGGTGGGGGAGAGGGGCGGGACACGGTGAGAGACTGTCTGGGATCTTGATGCGGCGCTGAGTCTCCGGCGATTATCGGGAGTGGTGGCGATGATTTCCAGTCATCCAACCGCAGCTGGAAAGCAGTGGATCGTAGAATCCTCGATCCGAGGCTATGGCGGTCTGGAATCATGTTCGGAGTTGTCGGAGAGGTCGTCTGAGAACGGTTGGACCAACAGCGGCAAGAAGCTACACGAGAAAAATGCTCGGCGGCACGAGTCGATGGCGATCGTTCGCGCGCCCCTTCAGGTTCGTCCCTTCGGGCCAATAAGACCTCAGCGCCCGGTCCTGACCAGGCGGAGCCGATAGACGATGTCGAGTAGTCCTGGGCCAATCCCAGGTCCCGGGTCATAGCTGATCGAGCCGGTTGTGAAGTCCAGCGTCCAAAGCACCCACAATTGATTCGCAAGGCCGGCGTTGGCCGGGGTGGGGCCGGCTGTGGACGACAGGGTGTGCAGCACTGACGGCGGGCCTGGAAACAGCTCCAGGTCGAGGGCCGGCTCTCGGCAGGCCAGCTCGGCGATGGACGCAAGCTCCTTGATGTTGGGCGCCCGCCAGTCCTGAAGACCGGTATAGCCGCCCAGACCGGGCAGGCCGTTCGGGGTCAGGGCATCCCGCCGGTATTGACCGCTAGCGAGTGACACGCGGGCTCTGGCCGGTCTTTGCGGGCCGTTGGCCTCCGCCCCGCCTTCGGCGGCTGAAAGCAAATTCCTATCTCTTCCTCCAGTCCTTGTCTGATGAGGTATGCTCTCTTCATGAGGAGGCTTTCTTAGATGGCACGTATGCTTGTTCGAAGCTCATACATGCCACGGAAACCCCCCTCTTCCGATACCCCAGGCACTGTAACCGACTGGGCTTATCTGTTTATTGGAATACGCTAATAGATCTGCACGCAGCTAAAAGAATCGCCATCATGTGGAGCGCGACCCGTTTCTTCAATCTCTGGGTGACCCTGGAAGCCCTATGGCTGATCGCCAACGCTTCTCTGGCCATGGACGTGGTTCTGGTGGGGGCGATGATCTCTGCCGCTCTGGCCTTCCTGTTTCGCGACTTTGGCCGCGTGTACGGCGACATCCGCTGGTCGCCGAGGGTCATGTACAATTACCTGCTGTACTTCGGTGTATTCCTGCGGGAGCTGGTGAAGGCCAACCTCTATCTGATGCGCGTGGTTCTGTCCCCCACCATCGACATCAAGCCCGGCATCGTCGAGATTCGCACTCGCCTGAAGTCGCCACTGGGCCGGCTGGCTCTGGCCAACTCCATCACACTGACGCCGGGCACGCTGGTCGTGGACATTCGGGACGATTCCTTGTTCATCCACTGGATCAACGTCACGGCCGAGGATCCCAGGGCCGCCACCCAGGAGATTGCGGGAAGCTTCGAGAAGTATCTGGAGGTGATCTATGGCTGAGGCGGCGGAGCTCATCTTGAATCTCGCCTTCGGGCTCATCTTTATCGGCATGGCTCTGTGCCTGGTCCGGCTCGTCAAGGGCGAGACTACGGTGGACCGGGTCATTGCCATGGACCTGCTGACCATCATCTCCATCTCGCTCATCGTCCTCGTCGCCCATGTGGCCGGCCGCTTCATCTACGTGGATGTCGCGGTGGTCTATGGCCTGCTGAGCTTCCTCGGGGTCATGGCAGTGGCCCGCTATCTGGAGCAAGGCATATGAGCGTCCCCCGCCGCGGAGCCAGGCCATGATCGAGCTGCTCGCCATGGTGCTTTGCCTGGGCATCCTGGTGAGCGGCGTGCTGGCCGCCGTCCTGGACAGCCTCGTCGGGGCGGTGGTGAGCGCCGGGCTCGCCAGCCTGTTCGCCTCCGTCACCTACGTGCTGCTGGCAGCGCCCGATGTGGCCATGACCGAGGCGGCCATCGGCAGCGGGCTGTCCACCATGATTTTTCTGTACGCCATCCGCAGAGCCGGCGGCGGGGAGGACTGAAGGCATGGGCGCGCTGATTGGCAGTCTCATCGTGCTCGGGGGATCGGTGTTCCTGCTCTCCGCCGGTCTGGGGGTGCTGCGCATGCCGGACAGCTACAACCGCATACAGGCCGGCACCAAGGCCTCGACCCTGGGCACCATCCTGGTGCTCATCGGGCTGGCCGTCATGCACCCCGACTGGGCGCTGAAGCTGGTAATGCTGATCTTCTTCGTGATGATCACCAATCCGGTGTCTTCCCACGCCCTGGCTCGTGCCGCGCACACCTTCGGCATCGCCAAGACCGATCTCACCGTGGTCGACCAGCTCGGCGAGGAGCCGGAATCCACCCAGGAGGCGGTGAAATGATGCCGACTGCCTGCCGTGCCGGGAGCCAGACCCCATGATCAAGCGTTATTTCGTGCTCATCGTGCTGCTGCTGCTCGGCATGATGCTGCTGCAGGTGGTGCAGAGCTACCACGAGCACACCCGGCTCGGCTCGCTGGCCACCCGCTATGTGGGTGAAGGTCCGACAGAGCTGGGGGCGGCCAACATCGTCACCGCGGTGGTAGTCACCTACCGCGGTCTGGATACCCTGGGTGAGGTCACGGTCCTGTTCATTTCCGCTGCGGGTGTGGGTCTGCTGCTGCGCGGGCGCAAGCAGGCGGCTCCCGACGAGCCTTCCGGCTCCAGGACACCCGCCAGTGAGCTGGTGCGCACCGCCATGGATCTGCTGTTCCCCATGGTGCTGTTGCTGGGCATCTACATCCTCATCAACGGTCACCTGACACCCGGGGGTGGTTTCCAGGGAGGCGCAGTGATGGCCTCGGGCGTGATGCTGTTGTTCCTCGCTTTGCCGCGGGCGTCCGTGAGTCATACGCTGCTCAGCCTCACCGAGTCCCTGTCGGGCTTCGGCTACGTCGTGATAGGCGTGCTCGGGGTGCTGCTGGCCGGCGGCTTCCTGGACAACCGCATCATGGGCCTGGGTCGCTACGGCACCCTGTTCAGCGCCGGGGCGATTCCGCTCATCTATATCCTGATCGGGCTCAAGGTCGGCGCCGAGCTCAGCACGGTATTGGAGCGGTTCCGGCGCTGAGCGCCCGCTCGGGCTTTCGCAACTCTGCCGGCTGGACCGGCCTCGGGAGCGTGCAACGATGCATCTGACGGTCTCGGCCATAGTGCTGACCAGCGGCTTGGCGCTGGTGCTCATCGGGCTGTGGGTCATGCTGATCCGCAAGAACCTGATTCGGATGATTCTCGGATTTTCACTGATCGACACCGGCACGCACATGGTGATCGTGTCTCTGGGCTACGTCACCGGCGGCACCGCCCCCATCCTGGACCAGGCGGTGGGCACGGCGGACGCCGTAAGCAAGGTGGTCGACCCGGTGCCTTCGGCACTGGTGCTGACAGCTATCGTCATCGGCCTGGGGGTGACCGCGGTGATGCTCTCCTACGCCGTACGTCTGTACGACCAGAAGAAATCCCTGTCCATCGATGACTGTGCGGAGTCTAAATGGTAGAGGCGATCTCCAGTCCGCTGTCCATCTACGTCCTCGCCCTGGGCGCCGGCTTTCTGCTGCCGGTGCTCTCCCGCCTGGGGCGGGAGGTCGGAGTCTGGGTATTCATGTTGGCGCTTGCTGCCATGGCGGGCATTGCGGGACTCGCCCTGTGGGCGCAGATGCACGGCGCTCCGGCGGTGGAGATCGAGACCGCCGGTGTGGCGCCGCCCTTCTCCATCAACCTGCGCTTCGGGCTCTACGAGGGAGGCTTCACCCTGGCGGTCAATCTGGTGGCTCTGCTGGCGGCCTGGCACCTGCTCGGCCGCCTGCGTGACGACGCCGCGGCCATGCTGCTGTACGTGATCCTGGTGATGGGCATCGACGGCATGGTCATGACCCGAGACCTGTTCAATCTGTTCATCTTCCTCGAGATCACGGCCCTGGCCACCTACGGGGTGCTGGGGGTGGAGCGCAGCGGCAAGGCGCTGGCGGCGGCGTTCAAGTACATCATCGCCACCGCCCTGGCATCGACCTTCTTCCTGCTCGGCACCGCGCTCCTCTATTTCCTGACAGGCACCCTGAACATCGACGATCTGGTGGCCAAGCAGGCGCTGATCGTCGGACCCATCGGGGTGGTCGCGGGCATCCTGCTGCTCACCAGCGTGCTCATCGAGCTCAAGCCCTATCCCGCCAACGGCTGGGGCCTGGACGTATACGAGACCGCGCCCACCGGCATCGCCTCCATGGTGTCGGTCGGGGTGTCGGCCGGCGCGCTGTTCGCCATGTACAAGGTCATGGCGGTGATTCCGAATCTTTGGCCGGCGGTGGCGGTCGTCGGCGGTATGACGTTCCTGATCTCCAATGTCATCGGACTCAAGCAGGACCATGTCCGCCGACTGCTGGGCTACTCCTCCATCGGCCAGATGGGCCTGCTGGCGCTGGCCGTGGCGCTGCTGGAGCAGGCCGGCCTGCAGCGGCATCTGCCCCTGGTGGTGGGCGGACTGTTCATCAATCACCTGTTCGCCAAGGCCGGGCTGTTCTGGCTCGCCGGCCGGGTGGGCCGGGACGAGCTGCGGCAGTGGAGCGCGCTGGCCGGCCGGCCGCTGTTGCTGCTGCTGCTCGGTGCCCTGCTCGCTGCCCTGGTGGGCTTCCCGCCCTTCCCCGGCTTCTGGGGCAAGTGGGGCCTGATCCTGGATCTGGGCCGCGGTGAGCAATATGGCTGGATGCTGCTGGTGCTGGCGGGCTCCCTGCTGGAGGCGGCCTACCTGTTCCGCTGGCTGGGCTACGCTTTGTGCCCCGATCCTGCGCCCGCCGCCAAGCCTGCGGTTACCGGCGTGGGTCCGGTCATCGCCGCGGTGGCGCTGCTGCTTGGCGCCGGTCTTCTCACAGCCAGGGCCAGCGGCGCCACTGCGATGTTCTTGTATCTGCCGTTCTGCGCCGGCGCTGTGCTGCTGGTGCTGGATCGTCTGCCGGGGCGTATCAAAGCCGTCCTCAGCCTGCTCCTGGTGGCGGCCTTCGGCTACTGGCTGGTGGAGCATCTGGAGGGCCTGCCGAGGCTGTTCTGCCTGCTGCTGGTGGGCGGCGGCGTGGTGGTGGCCCTGGGCACCCTGTATCGCAACGATAACCGGCCCGGCTTCTATCCGCTGCTCACCGTGATGCTCATGTCTCTGGGGGCACTGGTGGCCTCCCGCACCACCCTGGAGTTCTTCTTCAGCTGGGAGGTCATGACGCTCAGCTCCTACCTGCTCATCGGACGGGGCCGGGAGGCGGTGCAGGAGTCTCTGATCTACCTGCTGTTCTCTCTGGGCGCCGCCTTCTTCATCCTGGCGGGCTTCGCCGTGGCCTATGGCGCTACGGGCTCCAACTCCATCGCCGCCCTCGGCCAGGTGGGCACGGCGGGTCCGCTGGTACTGGCCCTCGTGGGCATGGGCTTCGTCATCAAGACCGGGGGGTTTGGGGTGCACGTCTGGCTACCGGGCAGCTATGCCGAGTCCGAGGATGATTTCTCCGCGATTCTGTCCTCGGTAGTCGGCAAGGCCGGCATCTTCGGCCTGCTGATGGTGGGCGCACACCTGGGGCTAGCGTCCAAGATTGGGCTCGATCCGGGCTACCTGCTGGGCTGGATCGGCATGCTCACCGCGACCTTCGGTGCCCTGATGGCGGTCTTCCAAGAGGACGTCAAGCGCCTGCTCGCCTACTCCAGCATGGGGCAGGTGGGCTACATCGTCGGCGCCGGCGCGCTCATGAGCCATCTGGGCTGGGTGACCGCCATCTATCTCACGGTCAACCACTTCCTCTACAAGGCCATCCTGTTCCTGGCCATCGCGGGAGTGATCCACCGCACGGGCACCCGGCTGATGTATCGCATGGGCGGACTCATCAACAACATGCCCTTCTCCTTCATCGGTGTGCTGATAGCCATCATCGCCATGTCCGGGGTGCCGCCGCTCACCGGCTTCGGCGGCAAGTGGCTGCTGCTCAACGCCCTGATGGAGCAGCACTGGTACTACCTGGCCGCGCTCGCCTTCTTCTCCAGCGGGGTGGCCTTCCTATATCTGTTCCGCCTCATCCACACCGTGTTCCTCGGCCAGCGCAAGCAGGAGCACAAGGACATTCGGGAGGCCTCGGCGGCGCTCATCGTGCCCCAGCTTCTGCTGATTGCGGTGATCATGGCCATCTCCGTGTGGCCCAAGCTGCTGATCGAGCCGGTCTCTACCATGCTGGCGCCCTATTTCGCCGGCACGATCACCTGGGACGGGGGCACGGCGCAAACGGTGCTCGGCTACTGGAATGCCACCCTGGTCATGGCGGTAACGGCCGGGGTGACGGGCGTACCCCTGCTCATCCTGTTGTTCATGTCCCGCTACATGAGAATCCAGCGGGTCAAGCAATTCAACATCGTGTTTGCGGCCGAGCGTCCGGACCGGCCCGAGACGACCCACTACGCCTACAACTTCTTCAGCTTCTACGACCGTGCCTTGGGCTACTGGGTGCGGCCTCGGGCGACCGCCTTCTGGCGTGCGGTGAGCGAGTGGACCCACTCGGCCGGAGCCTCGTTGCGGGTGCTGTATACCGGCAACGGCCAGACCTACGCCCTGTTCGTCGTCACCTACCTGGTGGCCCTGTATCTCGCGACCGGAGGCATGCGCTGACATGATGGACTGGCTGGTGAAGATCGGGTACTTCCTGCTCACCCTGGGCATCGTCACGGTCTACGGCCTGCTGCTCTCGGCATTCATCGCACGCACCATCGCCAAGGTGCAAGGCCGCATCGGCATACCCATCTACCAGGTTTTCATCGACATCTTGAAGAACCTGGGCAAGCGCACGGCGGTAAGCCATGGCGTCATGTTCTTCCTGGGGCCGGTGCTCCGCATCGCCGGGGGTATCGGCACCCTGGCCTTCATTCCGGTCATCTACGGCAGCGAGGTGTACTCCAACTTCAGCATGGCCGGCGATCTGATGCTGGTGATCTACTTCGTGTTCTTCGGCCAGCTCGGCATGGCGCTGGGCGCAGGCGAGGGCGGCCATCCCTACAGCGCCATCGGTGTGGCACGCGGTCTGGCTCAGATGAGCGCTTTCGAGCTGCCTTTCGCACTCGCCATCGTTTCCATCGTCGTGCAGTACGGTACCCTGTCGATCACTGACATCGTGGCGGCCCAGCAGGGCAGCTTCTGGCACTGGACCCTGTTCACCAACCCGCTGGCGACCGTCGCCGCCATGATTGCCTTCCTGGGCATGACCGGCTACTCGCCCTTCGACGTGGTGCTGGCGCCGAACGAGATTCCTGTCGGCCCCCCCACCGAGTACCACAGCTCCTTCCTGGCTCTGATGAACACCAACCAGGCCATCTTCGCCGCGGCCAAACTGATACTGTTCATGAACCTATTCTTCGGCGGAGCGACTAACCTGATAGAGTTGGTCGTCAAGACCTGGGCCATCTACATGGTCGCCATATTCATTGGCGTGGCGTTTCCACGTTTCCGGGTGGATCAGTCCATCCGTTTCTTCCTGCGGGTGCCTACTTTGATTGGTATCGCCTCCATCGTCTTCGTGCAGATGACCTTCGCATCCTAACCGCCCCACAGGGCACGCGCCGCGTGCGGGAGGATTCTCCAGTGAGCAAGAGCATGGATACCCTGACTCCCCTGACCAACTCCGGCCTCTCCCCGGAGGAGCGGGAGCTGTTCTCGGACGCCCGACCGGTGGCCTACGAGCCCTATCCCGCCAAGGTGGTGGAAGGCGTGCTGAACTGGGCGCGGGCCAACTCCATGTGGATTCTGGCCTTCGGCACCGGCTGTGGGGCCATCGAGATCAATCCGCTGATGACGGCCCGCTTCGACGCCAACCGCATGGGCGTGGCCATGCGCCAAACACCGCGGCAGTCCTCCGTGTTCATGATCGGCGGCTACGCCTCCGTGAAGAGCCTCAAGCGCATCATCCGCAGCTACGAGCAGATGCAGGGTCCCAAGTTCGTGGTTTCCCTGGGCATCTGCCCCATCAACGGCGGCATGTACTGGGACAGCTACAACACCATCAACCGCATCGATCAGTACATCCCAGTGGACCTCTACATCACGGGCTGCATGCCCCGGCCCGAGCCCCTCATCGCCGGCCTGCTGGAGCTGAAGAAGATGATCAAGGCCGGCAAGTGCGACGGCGCCAATCGCTACGTACAGAACTTCGACTGGTACAAGGAGAACCAAAAGCGCGTCATCAAGGACTGGAACATGCCAGACTACAATTGGTGATGGGCCTCGCGCAGGAGCCCCGTTCGTGAATGCATTGCTCAAGCGACTGAAGAAGGAATTCAAGCTCACGGAGATCGTCGAGCGGCGGTCCGGTTTGGCCTCCTGCAAGGTAAGGAGAGACGTCGCCGAGACCTTGATCCGCGAGCTGCGGGACCGGGAGGGCTACAGCCATCTCGCCTTCCTCACCGCCATCGACTACATCGAGAAAGGCGTATTCACCCTCACCTACATGCTGCACAGCCACCGCGACCAGACCAACCTGGCGGTGCACGTCGACGTCCCGCGGGAGGCTCCCGAGATGACCTCCATCCACACCCTGTGGGCTCAGGCGGGCACCTACCAGCGGGAGCTGCATGAGATGTTCGGCATCGAGTTCCCAGGCAGCCCGCGGCAGTACGAGGATTTCTGTCTGGAGGGCTGGGACCAGATCCCCCCCATGCGCAAGGAGTTCGACATCGTCGCCTACTCCGAGGCCACCTTCGGCAGCCGCGAGGGGCGCGCCAGCGAGGAGCCGCGGGAGCACATGAAGGAATCCATCTATCCGACGCGTGGAGGTGACTCGTGACGGAGGCAACTGCGACGGGTGCGCCCGGGAGCCTCTCCGGGGATTCCACCCTGGATCTCTCTTCCGGCAAGTACATCAAGGTCTGGCAGGGGCCCCAGCACCCCGGCATCACCGGCAACATGTCTCTCGAGCTGGTGGTGTGCGGCGATGAGGTGGTCGAGTGCAAGACCCACGTGGGCTACCTCCATCGGGGCTTCGAGAAGCTCATGGAGCGACGCACCTTCATCCAGAACTTTACGATGGTGTGCCGCATCGCCGTGCCCGAGCCCACCTTTAACGAGTATCTCTACGCTGCGGCGGTGGAGGACCTGGCCGGCATCCAGGTGCCGGAGCGGGCCGTTTGGCTGCGCACCCTGAACCTGGAAATGATGCGCCTGGCCAGCTTCCTGATGTGGCTGGGCGGCAGCGGCGCCTCCTTCGGCCTGTACACCATCCCGCAGTGGGCCGTGGCCCACCGCGACTTCGTGCTGGATCTGTTCGAAGAGGTCACCGGCTCCCGCATCTACCACATGTACATCGTGCCGGGCGGCGTGCGCGCGGGCCTGCCGGACGGCTTCAAGGAGCGCGCCACGGACGTCATGATTCGGATCGAGAAGATGCTGGGCGAGGTGGAGCGCATCGTATTCCACAACGCGGTTTTCAAGAAGCGGGCCAAGGGCCTGGGCATCATCACGCCGGAGATGGTGGACCACTACGGCATCGTCGGCCCCAACGCCCGGGCGGCTGGAGTGGCTCGGGACTTGCGCAAGGACGAGCCCTACCTGGCCTACGGGGACCTCGACTTCGAGGTGGCGACCGGCACCGCCTCGGATGCCTACGAGCGGGCGTGGGTGCGCTTCCAGGAGATCCACCAGAGCATCGCGCTGATTCGTCAGATGATCGAACGCATGCCCATGGACGGCCCATTTCAGGCCCCCGTGCCCAACGTGCTGCATTGGAAGATCCCGGCCGGCGAGACCTATGTCAAGGCCGAGTGCACCCGCGGCGAGTACGGCTACTACCTGGTCACCGACGGCAGCGAGTACCTGCGCCGCATCCACGTTCGCGGACCCAGCTACACCCATGCGGTGGCCCTGATGGAGAAGCTTGCCGTGGGCACCAACATCGCTGATATCTCCGGCCTGATGGTTTCGCTGCACACCTATCCGCCTGAGATCGAGAGGTAGCGTCATGAATCTCAAAGACCTGCTCTCCCCCTTTTACGTCTGGCAGAGGGCCTTCGAGAAGCCGCTCACCAGCCTGCGCCCCATCGAAGAGCGTCCGGGCGCACCCCGCTACCGAGGCTTCCACATCAACGAGGTTGGCACCTGCGTGGGCTGCGGCACCTGCAAGCTCATCTGCCAGAACCACGCCATCGACATGGTGGAGGTCGAAGGTCTGGAGCCGCGCGGGGGCGACAGCGGCCTGCGTCCCAGGTTCGACTACGGGCGCTGCTGCTGGTGCGCACTGTGCGTGGACATCTGTCCCACCAGCTCCCTGCGCATGAGCAATCAGTACGCCTGGCTCACCGACGATCCGGACGAGTTCCGCTTCGTCGCCGGCGTCGACGCCAAATCCTGGAATGCCCACGAGCTGGGCTATCGGCGGGACAAGGACTACCACCTGGTGCCCACCAAACGACTGGAGATGCCCATGGTTCCGCCGGGGGAGGGGCTCAAGTCCTTCGACGAGGTGGTCAAGGGCTACTCCGCAGAGCAGGCCAAGCTGGAGGCCGACCGCTGCATCGAGTGCGGCATCTGCGTGGCCACCTGCCCGGCCCACATGGAGGTCCCGGACTACATCCGCACGGTCCGGGAAGGAGATCTCGAGGAAGGCCTGCGGATTCTCTACCGCACCAATCCGTTCTCCGCCACCTGCGGGCGCATCTGCACCCACCGCTGCGAGGAAGTCTGTCCGGTCGGTGCGCAGGGCGATCCGCTGGCCATCCGCTGGCTCAAGCGCTATATCGTCGATCAGGTTCCGCTGGCGGACTACCGCCGCATCCTGGGCGACGAGATCCCCACGGAGAGCGGAAAGAAGGTGGCCATCATCGGCGCCGGACCCGGCGGCATGAGCGCCGCCTACTATCTGCGCAAGCGCGGGCACGCCGTGACCGTGTACGAGACCCAGCAAAAGGGCGGGGGCATGCTGCGCTACGGTGTGCCGTCCTACCGCCTGCCGGACGACCAGCTCGACAAGGATATCGACTACATCGTTTCCCTGGGCGTGGAGGTCAAGTACGGCACCAAGGTCGGGGTCGACGTGCAGTTCACCGAGCTGCTGGAAGGATTCGATGCGGTCTACATTGGCACCGGCGTCAACGTGCCCACCAAGATGCGCGTCAACGGCGAGGATCACCCCCGGGTGCTGTCGGGGCCGCAGGTGCTGAGTGACGTGGCCAAGGGCAAGGACCCAGGTGTGGGCAAGAACATCGCAGTCATCGGCGGCGGCAACGTGGCCATGGACTGCGCCCGGGTCTCGCGCCGCCTCGGTGCCGAGGTCACCATCCTCTATCGCCGCCGCATCGAGGACATGCCGGCGGATTCGGAAGAGATCCACGAGTCGCAGGCCGAGGGCTGCCGCATCGTCCAGCGGGCCATCCCGGTGGAAATCCTGCGGGCCGAGAGCGACGCGCAGGTCACAATCAAATGGGGCGAGGCCGAGATGGTGCCCGACCCCAAGGGCGGCCGGCCGCGCCCGGTGCTGCAGGAAGACCGCGTGCACGAGGACACCTTCGACAGCATCATCTCCGCGATCGGCCAGGCCGGCGACTACGGCTTCATCCCCGTGGCCGAGCGGGACAAGCTTGAGATCAAGTGGGGCAAGCTCCTGCCCCGGGACTACCAGCACACCACCCTGGAGAAGGTATTCGTCGGTGGTGACATCGCCAACGACGTGGCGGATGCCATCAGCGCCATCGAGGATGGCCACCACGCCGCCCGCGGCATCCACCAGCTCCTGGCCGGCACTGCCGAGGCTGGAGTGGAGCGCAAGCCGTGAACACAGTGGACGAAATCCTCGACTTCGCCATCGAGCGCGAGCAGGAGGCCGCCGACTTCTACGCAGACCTCGCCCGGCGGGCCGAGAAGGGCGGAATGAAGTCGGTGCTGCTCGGCTTCGCCGAGGAAGAGCAGCGCCACAAGGCCAAGCTGCTGGCCGTCAAGGACGGCCAGGGCGAGCTCACGCCCCACCAGGAGGTCATCGACCTCAAGATCGTCGACTATCTGGTCGAGGTCGAGCCCGGCGTCGACATCAGCTTCCAGGACGCCCTGATCCACGCCATGAAGCGAGAAAAGGCTGCCTTCGAGCTCTACACCGACATGGCCGCCAAGGTTACCGACGCCACTTTGCGGGAAGTCTGTCGCGGCCTGGCCAAGGAAGAGTCTAGGCACAAGCTGTACTTTGAGAGCGAGTACGACGAGCGGGTGCTGCGGGACAACTGAGCCCGTTCACCGCGGTTCTTCTGCGGCTCCGCGCTGCATGAGGCGCGGCGCGGACCGCGAACACCCACAAGCAGTTCCCCGCCCACGGCGGCGGCCGCTAGAATCACCGCTCCGACATCAAGCGTCTCTGGCGCACGTAGCAACGCTTCGACGAGCTCGCGGTGATGTATCGCTTCCCATCGTTGACACCGCCGACCGAGCCACCCGGCGTGAAGTGGGCTCAGCGGGCGGGACGATTTTCCACGGGAAGAGAGTGCTCCACCAGTTTGCGAAAGGCTGTCGGACTTTTCCCCCCTAGCGGCGGAAGGTACGGATGAAGTGTGGGAGGTCCCCGAACCCTGCGGCCTCGGCGACATCCGTCACCGAAATGGGGCGGTCCGCAAGCAAACTGCGCACTCTGTTTATTCGCCGGCGCGCTAGGTCTCGATCTCGTCCGATGGTTTTGGCAGGCCCGCAAGTTTGCACAGCATATGAACTGGACCATACGGGAACATGCCGTACAGGTAAGCCTTATAGGCTTCGTGGTCGTGAAAACTCTTACCTTCATGCTTGCCCAGCGTCAACAGCAGCTTGTGCATGCTCGGATGCATCTTGTTCTCGTGATAATACTCCCGAAAGTAGTCGATCAGGCCACGTGCAGTCTCGCTCAAGGGCGTATGGCCGGCGGCCTCATGTTGTGTGATGAGCGCCTCGCACACCTCTTCGTTCCAGTCGTCTAGATTGCGAAGAAATCCCTCTTCGTCCGTCTCAACGGTCTTGCCTTTGACTTCGATGCTCATGCTCTTGCTCCTCACTGGATAGGGCTTGTTGAATCATGATGCGAGGACGACTCTAGCGGAAACTCGGCGAACGGCAGAGTCATCAACGCGTGGTGGCAGAATCGCTCCCGTCATTACGCATGCGTGCGCCCATTGTCATAGCCGGCACCGTGCTCATGCGTATGACGCTGCTTTCCGGGTTTCAGATACTCTGCAATCTTGTCCCGCGTCACCTCAACGACGTTCGATGATCCAGCTGACGTGAGATCGTTGCTCGGCGTGCCGGTGCCGTGGGCGTTGATGTATCCGATCCGCTCCGGCGCCAAGTCCACCATCCCGGCGCCGCATGGCCGACACCGCGTGCGAGGACGTCCCTGTCCGCTCGCGACGATTATCCCATCATGTCGTACACCAGATTCTGCAGCCAGCTCTCGGCGTAGCCCACCGCCAGCTTGTGCTGCCCGGGGGTGGCATCCTTGGGGGTCAGGCCCCCGGCCCCTTCCACACCGAGGATCATGTTGTTGGCCTCGTCCAGGGTGTAGACCGCCGCCACCGAGATGCCCCACTCCTCCGAGATGATGCTGTAGCAGGTGTTCACATAGGAGGGCGTGCCCGGCTCATGACCGTTGAGGGTGTTGACGATCGCCGCCGCACACACCTTGGCCTGGGAGTTGGCCGCGTAGGCCGACTTGGGCATCTTGGCCGCGCTGCTGGCATCGCCCAGCACATAGATGCCCGGGTGGCGCGTCGACTCGAAGGTCTTCTTGTTGACCGGGCACCAGTCGCCCTCGACCAGGTCCGCAGCAAAGGCGATCTTGCCCGCCTTCTGCGCCGGGATGATGTTGATCACATCGCCCTTGAACTCCTCAACCTGGCCGGTCAGGGTCATGCTCTTGGCATCCAGGCTCTCCACCTTGCCGCCCCCCGCCCCCGACACCCACTCGATCATGCTGTTGTCGGTGCCGTAGCCGTAGAACCTCTCCCAGCCCTGCACGAACAGCCCCTGCTTGGAGAAGGCGTCCTTGGGATCGAGGATCATCACCTTGGACTTGGGCTTGTGGTGCTTGAAGTACATTGCAATCTGCGAGGCCCGCTCGTAGGGCCCGGGCGGACACTTGAACGGGTTGGGCGGCGCCACGATGATCACCTTGCCGCCGTCGGCCATGGCCTCGAGCTGCTTGCGCAGCATGAGCGTCTGCGGGCCGGCGAACCAGGCATGCGGGATGGTCTCGGCCACCTTCTCGTCATAGCCCTCGATGCTCTCCCACTTGAAGTCCACCCCCGGCGAGACCACGCAGCGGTCGTAGGCGAAGCTCTTGCCCCCGGCGGTCTTGACCACCTTCTTGTCCGCCTCTATCCCCACCACCTTGTCCTGCACCACCTTGACCCCGTGCTTGACCAGGCCGTCGTAGCCGAAGGTCAGGGAGTCGAGCGTGCGCTCGCCACTGATCACCTCGTTGCTCAGAAAGCAGGTCTTGTAGCTGGGATCGGTCGCGATCAGGGTCACCTCGATGGAGGGGTCCATCTTTCGCAGGTACTTGGCCGCGGTGCACCCGCCCACGCCCCCGCCGACCACCACCACCCGACGGGTCGCCCCGAAGGCCACATAGGGAAAGCCGAGGCTCAGGCCCGCCAGGGCCCCACCGCTGAGCTTGACGAAATCACGACGATTGATCTTGGACATGTTCCTCACCCTCATTGCTGACTGCCGTAGTAGTTGATCAGGTCGTCGATGGCCCCGTCACCGTTCTCCTTGATCATCTTCGCGACCTTCTTCTTCATCGTCCTGGGCTGCATGCGCCCGTCGGTGAGGAACTCGTTTATGGCCTCGCGCAGATAAGGCATCCACTGGCCCGCCAGCGGCCCAGAGCCCGTGGGATCGCGACCGCCGTCCTCGTGGCACCTCTCACAGTACTCCTCGTGCAGCGCCTTGCCCTTCTTGGCCTTGCCCGCATCGAACTTCTGCGCAGCGCCCATCACCTTCTGGGCGGCGAAGAACTTCGCCATCTGCTCGATCTGCTCGTCGCTGTAGCCCTTGGCGATGCGCATCATGATGGTGGAGGTGCGCTCCCCCTTCTTGTAGGCGATCATGTTGTCGGTGAAATAGGCCTCGTCGAGGCCCGCGATGCTCGGGCTCGACGGGCCGACGCTCGAGCCGTCGGTGCCGTGGCAGCCCGCACAGGTGTAGGCCAGCATCTCGGCGGTAGGTCCGGCGGACATGGCCGGCCCCGCCGCCAGTGCGCCGAGCGTCACGGCTGTACATAGCGATTTGATCTTCATCTCTCTATCCTCCGAAGCTTGTTCTTGATAACCGAGGGATTTTCCCCCGGCCGAATCCGAATGCATCAACGCCGCGACATCGGGCCGGAATGGGTGCAACGGCCATCCCCTGTCTACGGTGACTGGGTCGAAGACGAGGTCCTCGCCCCGGTACCGCACCGCCGATACGTGTTCACTGTCCCGAAGGTCCTGGCGTCCTGCACCGGTGTTTTCCATCCTGAGGTCCGTTACCGGCACTTCCCTGTATCTCTTCTCATCAGCGCCACCGCCTGGGCGAGCTGTGGCGCATCGTCGGTCGTCTGCTCACCGAAGCCTACCGCGCGGCCGCTCCCGATAGCTAGCCCGGCTTCATCCTTTTGGTGCAGACCTTCGGCGACCTGGTCACCTTGCACCGGCACATCCACGCCTTGGTCACCGATGGTGTCTTCCACCCCAGCCCAGTCTTCCGGGTCTTGCCAGCCATCCCCGCCGAGCTGCTCGAGCAGGCGCTTTGCCGGGCAGTTCTACAGCTCCTGCTCGATGGCCAGGCCATCGACGAGGATCGGGTGGCCAAGCGGCTGACCGGGCCGCACAGCGGCGTCTCGGTAGACAACCCGGTGCGTATCGAGGCCGGTGATGCCCAAGGGCGCCAGCAGCTGGCCCGCTCCATGATCCGCGCGTCCTTGTCCCTGCGCAAGACCGAGTACAAGGCCGAGCAGGGGGTGATCGTATATCGGTCCACGCTCCACGCCACCCTGAAGCGGAATTTTGCTCGTCTCGTCCTTGAGACTCACCTCCCTCCCTGGAGGCTGGCGCGAAGATTCGCTCCCGGCGAATTTTTCAGATCATGCGCGGGGCCAAGTGGCTGGAGAGGCTCTTGCAGCAGGTGGCGGAGCGCAGTGAGCACCTGGCTCGGTACTCTGGGTGGGTGAGCCAGGAGACGGCTCGTCCCGTGAACGAACGCAGCCTGGCGAACGCACAGACACGGATGTCCGGGCCGGGATTCGTGAGAGCACCGTCGCGCCGCCAGGGAAGGCGATACCGCCCCTTCGCAATTGCACTACGGATGCACGGGCCGATGCCGATCCATTCCCTCGCGTCACGACGAATCCGCACTGAGAAACCATGCAACACACCAGGGCGGCAGTCGCTCGGTAGATGAATCAAGCTCCAAGGCGGGCGGACTCGTGCAAAGGAGCCCGCCGTCAGGCAGTACATCGGGTGTAATCGGCAGCGGCAACCGGTTCAGGTTGGCCACCAGGGTTAGTCTGGAACCCTCGCCTAAGCGCCACTCGATACGCAGCCCTCCCTCGCCGAGCTGAAGGTGCTCGCCCGCGTTGGCCTGCAGACCGCCGAGACGGGGGACGATCCGGTCGCGGCGCAGCTTCAGCAGATCGCGGTAGAGCTTGCGCCATTCGGCTTGGTGGGGCTCCGTCAGGCAGTTCCAGTCGAGCTTGCTGCGGTCGAAGGTGTCGGGGTCATTCGGCTCGGGGAGCGATTCGCGTTCAGCGAGCTGGGCGAATCCTTTGAAGCGGGCGAATCCGCGGCGCCGTCCCGCCGATACGGCGGCCGCCAACTCCCGGTCAAAGTGACAGAAGAAGCAAAAGGGTTGCGGGGCGGCGAACTCCTCGCCCATGAACAACAGCGGGGGCATTGGTGCCAACAGCAACAGGGCGACTGCGGCCCGCAGAGACTCAGCGGCGCATAGCGATCCGATGCGCTCTCCGAACGGTCGGTTTCCCGTCTGGTCATGGTTTTGCAAGAAGGAGACGAAGGCCGTGGGGGGCAGTCTCTGGCTGGGCTCCCCGCGGCTCGCGCCGTTTCGGTAGACGGATGGCTCGCCCTGGTAACCGAAGCCTTGGGCCAGACAACGTCCCAGGTACCAGGCCGGACGCTCGGCGAAGTCCGCGTAGCAGCCGTCAGATTCGCTCGTCAGCAAGCTGTGCAAGGCGTGGTGGAAGTCGTCGTTCCATTGCGCGACAAAGTGCATCGGCCGTTGATTCTGGTCCCGGCTGAGGTAATGGGTCGCGTTGTTGTCGTTCTCCAAGACCAGGTGAACCAATCGTTCCCGCCCGGGCCCCTGGCGCACGGCTGCAGCCAGCTCCTCGAGGATATCCGGGGATGAACCGTCGATGATGGTATCCACCGCATCCAACCTCAGTCCGTCGAGGTGGTACTCCTCCAGCCAGTAGATGGCGTTGTGGAGGAAGAAATCGCGCACCGTCTCGCTATTCGGACCGCCGAAATTTATCGCAGCGCCCCAGGGAGTGTGATGGCGCTCGTCGAAGAACTGCGGGGCGTAAAGGTGCAGGTAATTGCCGTCAGGACCAAAGTGGTTGTACACCACATCGAGAAAGACCATGAGCCCCTTGCCGTGCGCGGCCTGTACCAAGGCCTTCAGGTCTTCCGGTCGTCCATAGCTGCTGTCAGGGGCAAAGGGTAATACGCCGTCATAACCCCAGTTTCGCGTTCCGGGGAAGTCGGCGACCGGCATGAGTTCGATGGCGCTGATACCAAGGTCGGCCAGGTAATCCAGGCGTTGCCGCACGGCTGCGAAGCTTCCCTCCGGAGAGAAAGTCCCTACGTGAAGCTCGTAAAGGACGGTCTCTTCCCAGGCCCGTCCCCGCCAGTGAGGATCGGTCCACTGCCAATGCAGGGGATCGATTACCTGACTGGGGCCGTGTACGTCCTCCGGTTGGAAACGGGACGCGGGGTCGGGAACACCTAGCCCCCCATCGATACGGTATCGGTAGCGGCTGCCGGTTTGCGCCCGCTCCGTTGTAAGGCTGAACCAGCCTTCCGGCTCGCTCGCCATGGGAAGGGTCATCTTTGGCTCGCGTTGCTCCAGGCAGAGATCGACGCGGTTGGCCCCCGGGGCCCAGAGACGGAAGCGCACACGACCGTCAGCCTGCAGCTCGGCGCCGAACGGCATTGAGTGGGAGCGTTGCATCGACTTCCTTCGGTATCCTGCCGCCGGTGGGCCGGGGAAACGAGCCAAGACCCGGCTTCAACGCCCCGGCGGCGCCTCCGGTAGCTTGCAGCTCCCGAAGAAGTCGTAGTGATCGATCGCCTCGAGTACACCGAGCGCGTAAGACCGGCCTGCAAAATAGATCCGGTGTTGATCAGCGAGCTGGGAGAGCTCCTCGCCGTGACGGTTTTCCACGACCACTGCGAGGGTGTTGCCGCGCATCATGTCCTCGTCCGCGCCGGAGCCGCCGGCCACCAGGATGTGCTCGAGCGGGATGCCCCAGCGCTGGGCGACATAGCGTACTGCCTGGCCCTTGCTGGCCCTGGACGGGATGACGTCCAGATATTGGCCGAAGGAGTACACTAGGTTGGCGGTCACGTCGTGGCTTCTCAAGAGCGATGAGATGTCTTCGGGACAAGGGGCGTAGTCGGGATCGTAGACGTAAGACACCTTGAAGCGGGTCTGCTCCTTCTTCTTTTGGGGGGTCAGCCCCGGAAGCTCGGCCAAGACCCGCCGCACAACGGCGGGGCGCCACAGGTAATCGATGTGGTCGTTCCAGTATTCGTCGCGGGCCAATCGCGGTGCATAATAGATCTCGGTTCCCAGGCTGGTGATCAAGACGTCGGGGCGGGGGATGCCGTGGCTCCGGAACTCTGTCAAGGCGGAATCCAAGCGGCGTCCGGTCGCAACGCCGAAGGTCGCGTACTTGCGGTTCTCTCGCATCACCTCAACGAACTGCAGCACTCCGTCGGCATCTCCCAGCAGGCTCTGGTCGATGTCGGTGAATATGGCCCGATCACGATAACGTCCCCTGCGCTTGGGAGCCAGTGGGATGGGTTCGTGTCGGTTCAGCAGCGGCTTTGCCCGACCCATGTAGCGTTCCGCATGGGCATGCCAGGAGTACTCCTCTCGCACCTTGAGGACGCCGTTCTCGCGTGCCTTGCGGTAGCGTTTCGCGTCGGTGAGAAGCATCAGCAACGCAGCAGTGATGGCGGTCTTGTTCAAGGGGTCGACCAGGATACCGTTCTCGCAGTTGCCGATGATGTCCACCGGACCGCCGTTCTCTGTCGCAACCAGCGGCAGCCCGCTTGCCGCCGCCTCCAACAGGGTCAGACCGAAAGGCTCTGTCAGGGCGGGATTGACGAAGACACCTCGGCTGCTGGCGGCGAAGCGGTAGATCTCCGCGACCTGGTCCTGGCGGAGGTGTTTCGGCATGGCGACGCGTCCGTAAAGGTCGTGCGCATCGATTCCGATTAACAGCTCGGTCAGCACCGCCTGTGCACCCTCTTCAAGGTCACGGATGTCCTCGCGATTGCCGGCGACGATCAAAAGGTTTGCAACCTCCTGCAGGTCTTGCGATTCACCGTAAGCCTCGAGCAGGGTTTGGTTGTTCTTACGGGTATCGGCTCGGGACAGGGCCAGGATCACCGGCTTTTCAGGATCGGCAAAAAATCGTCGCACATCGTCGGCAAAGCCGATTGGCGGATCGTCCGGGCTCGGCGGGTGGAAACGGCTCAGATCCGTACCGGGCGGTATGACCGCCATGCGCTCGGGTTGGTAGTAATCGTAAAGGCCATATTGCTCGTCAATCTCGTTCTTGGTGCTGGCGATGACGAGATCCGCGGTGGCGAGCACTTCCTCCTCGGCGTCGACACGACGGTCCATGTTATAGGTTTCGTTGATCTCCTCATCGCTCAGGCCGGCGCTCAGGAGGCGCTGGCGCTTGTCCCGACCCAGCGAGTGCCCCGTGTGAACAAGGGGCACCCCGAGCAGGTTCGACAAGCGCACACCGACGTAGCCCGCATCGGCATAATGGCTGTGAACGAGATCCGGCATACGGCCCTCGGCGTTCAGCGTCGCAACCAGGTTGTCCGTGAAACCGTCGAGGTGGTCCCACAGCTGCTCCTTTGCGATGTACTCCTCGGGACCCGCATCGATGCGCACGATGCGTGCCTTTTCGGATAGGGCCTCCGTGGGCTCGGCGTAATCGCTGGAGACGGCAGGATCGACTATCCGGCGCGTTGCCAGGTCGACCTGATCCACATCGTCGCGCTCCGCCAGAGCCCGAGCGAGATCGACCACGTACAGGGTTTGTCCCCCGGTGTCCGCGTCGCGCCCCAGCTCCAGCTCACGGCCGCGTACGAGTCCATGAATGCTCAGCAAGAGAATGTACATTTGTTGTCCTCGCTCCTCCTCGCTCGGCGACTAGCCTATTAACCTACCGGTTCGCGGGGCGGGCGTCGAGTCCAGCTCCGGAAGATCCGCAGGCGTGTGCAGTTCCAGGGATTCGGGGCGGCTGCTTGGGTTCCACCTCGGAACGCTAGTCTATCCGCTGTCGCGTCCCGAGGAGACCCGGATCTTCGAACCCCCTGGCCAAGCGGCCGAGCGGGCCGCACAGCGGTGTCTCGGTAGACGACCCGGCGCGCATCGAGGCCGGTGATGCCCAAGGGCGCCAACGGTTGGCCCGCTCCATGATCCGCGCGTCGTTGTTCCTGCACAAGACCGAGTACCAGGCCGGGGAGGGGGGTGATCGTATATCGGTCTGAGCTCAACGCCACCCTGAAGCGGAGTTTTGCTCGTCTCATCCATGAGACTCACCTCCCTCCCTGGAGGCTGGCGCGAAGATTCGCGCCCGGCGAGCTTTTCAGATCATGCGTGGGGCAAAGTGGCTTGAGAGGCTCTTGCAGCAGGTGCCGGATCGCAGTGAGCACCTGGCTCGGTACTCCGAGTGGGTGAGCCAGGAGACGGTTCGTCCCGTGGACGAACGCAGCCTGGCGAGCGCACGGACACGGATGTCCGGGCCGGGGCTCGCGATAGCACAGTCGCTCCGCCAGGGAAGGCTATACAGCCCCTTCGCAATTGCACTATGGATGCACGAGCCGTCTGGGCGCGCCTGATCAAGAAAAAGTCTAGGAGGCGAACCCCTTGGTCTGCCCCCACTGTGGCGCGGAGATGAGAGAGCTGTCCGTCATCGAAGAGCCCCTGGGGAGCGAGCGCATCCTGCGCCCCCTCGGCTATTGGGACCCTCGTCGCGTGGCCAGGCCCGCCACAGGATGACGACTGGCCAGTCAACG
>Ga0210096_1000209_pt1 | contig 22129 bp, 17 predicted proteins | sample China_Galinas_PW_4_FD_184864 | JGI IMG/M metagenome (GOLD analysis project Ga0210096, IMG submission 184864) | Wetland microbial communities from San Francisco Bay, California, USA, that impact long-term carbon sequestration - China_Galinas_PWA_D2... | ecosystem: Environmental > Aquatic > Marine...
GTAACTATCAGAGGTTGAATCATTTCTTCACGGACGGGGGTTGACAAGTCACGCCTAATAGGAGGCTGGGCAGCACTGGTTGCCCACACCTGAAGTTATGTCAGCCCAATAGCCCAGCGAGTTTAGCCCTGCTTACAATCGTGTTGCACATTTTAAGCGAAGCCACGTCGATCATCTTACCCTTGACACTAACCGCCCCTCTACCTTCCTTCAGTGCCGCCTCATGCGCGCTCAAAACTGCCTGCGCCCACTGAATATCCTTTTCAGAAGGAACAAAGGCTTCATTGACAGTTTCGATTTGGCTCGGATGGATGCACCACTTGCCGTCAAATCCCATAGCCCGTGCGACTTTACAGGCCTGCTTCAAGCCCTCAGGATTCTTGATTCCGGCAAACGGGCTGTCGATCACTCGTTTTTGATAAGCTCTGGCCGCGCTTACAATCGCATGCATCACATAATGCCAACGGTGGCCAGGATATATTCTGTCATTTTCGTCCAATTCACCGATGGATTCCATTGGCATCTGCACGGAGGCGGCGTAGTCGCCCGATCCATAGATGAAACCCTCTAATCGATCCGAGGAAGCGGCAATGTCTTTGATATTGACACAGCCTGCTGCCGTCTCAATCAGTGCCTCTATCCCGATGGGGCGTTTGATGTTCTTATAGCTTTCAATCTGCGTTAGGAGGGTTTCGACGAAATATATGTCCTCCGGGCAGTTTACTTTTGGTACCACGATGAGGTCGATACTATCGCCGGCAGCCTCGACGATTTCAATGATGTCCCGATAGGCAAGACCTGTATCCAGCCCATTCATTCGGTACATCTTCAATTTGTTACCGAAGTCCAGTTCTGTATAGGCCCGGATGATGTTTTCTCTGCTGGCTTCTTTCTCGTCCACTGCCACGGCATCTTCCAGATCTATACAGACAGCGTCGGCCGGAGCAGCGGCCGTTTTTTGCAGCATCTTCCAGTTGGATGCGGGTGCCAGCAAGACAGAGCGCTCTAATCTCTCGGCCATGCTTATCTCCAGCTTATAGTTGCCTGCATTCCGATGTTGCCATCCGCGTTAGCGGTATAGATATCGTTACCGCCGTCGGAATTGGATTTGCCGCAGATGTGTACCTTATCAAATTCAAAGATAGGCCGAACGCCTCTGAAGTGGAAACTGGCCGGCTTTCTTCCTGGATTGTGGTGCTTGGCAGATTCCAATAGTAAAAGCGCCTGCAAAGGTCCATGGACTACGAGACCTGGATACTTCTCTACTTCAGTGGCATATCTCCAGTCATAGTGGATCTTATGTCCATTGAAGGTGAGCGCCGAGAATCTAAATAGTAGGACTGGATCGATTGGGTATTCTTCTTTCCAGTCCAGATCCTCAGGTACGGGATTCGGCTTAGCTTCGACGAATGACTTGGGCATACGGAGATAGACTATATCTTGTTCTTCTTCTGCTGCGACCCCCCTTGCCGACTGAATCAGGTGCTTAACGGTGACAAATACCAGCTTCCCTGCTTTGCCTTCCTTTTCCGATATTTTGAGGATCTCAGAGGTCTTATGTATTTCTTCGCCGATGACTAAATCCTGATGAAATTTAATCTTGCTGCTGGCCCACATCCTCCTTTCCAGGGTAATGGGAGGCAAAAAACCACCGCGTTTAGGATGACCATCTGGGCCGACTTCCGACATGGCAGCCATGGGCAGGAAATACAGCCAGTACCAGATCTCAGGCAGTGGATTTCCTTCTTTTGCTTCAAAATCCTTGTAATTTAGAGTCAGTGCCAGCGCCCTAATGGGTGTCGTATAAATACGATCTTCAATTTCTTCAGTCTTGCCCACCCAATCCTGCAAATTGATATTTTCCATCTCGTAGCACCTAATCTATAATCGATCGAAGAATAGCTCGTGCTGGATTGTGTCTCGCGAAGCAGACGTGGGCGGGACAATCTCCCGCCATGGTTACAGTCTTACGCTGGATCGTCTTGCTGTGGCCCTTTCACGATGCCATCATCGTGCAGGCTACCGACTTCACCTTCGCTCAACCCGAGAACATCCAGCAAGATCTCGTCGGTGTGTTCTCCAAGTACCGGCGCGCGTTTGACAGGTTGGCGAGCAGCATTGCCGAAGTCAAAGGGCGAGCCCGGTGCCAGATAGGATCCAATACCCGGATCATCCAACATGCTAAACATCGGACTCTGTTCCGAACAATCCTCGTCATGTTCCACGACCTGGCGGATGTTGCGGTACTCGGCCCAGGTGACCCGATTTTCATCCAGTAGCTTACGGACTTCTGCCAGATTACGGGTGCTGAACCAGGGCTCCAGGACCTGGGAGATCTGACGACGTGCTCGGAAGCGATCTCCCTCTTGCGTGAGGTCGAGCCCCAGTTTTTTACCCAACTCATCCAGCTCTTCACCGAGTTTGGTGGCTTTGCGCAGACTCGACCACTGCGCAGGAGTGAGCCCCACCACCATCACTCGCTTATCGTCCAGAGTGCCGAAATCGCGGCCGAAGGCGCCGTACAGATAATTGCCATCTTTGAAACGATTGTTGTCGTTGAGTGTTAGATCAGCGATGAAGCCAAGATTGCCGAGCATGGCCAAGGCGGCATCCTTCAGGGCGTACTTGACCATCTGGCCCTCACCGGTCAACCGCCGGTGCCGCTCAGCTGCCAGCAAGCCTAGCGCCGCCATCTGGCCGGCGATGCAATCCCAGGCTGGTAACAAGTGGTTGACCGGATCCGGCCACTGTTCGGGGCCGGTTATCAATGGAAAGCCCACTTGGGGATTGACCGTGTAATCGACCTCGGAGCCGCCGTCGCGCCGTCCCAACAGATTGACCATGATCAGGTCCTCCCGGTGGGTCCTTAACTCTTTGTAGTCCAACCAGCCACGGGCAGGAAAGTTGGTTACAAACAGCCCGGCGTTTTCGCCTGGCGAACAGATGAGCTCGGTAAGAAGCTCCTGGCCGCGGGGATTGCGAATGTCAACAGCAATAGACCGCTTGCCCTTATTGAGACCCGCCCAAAACAGGCTGCGTCTGCCATCCGCAGTCACTGGCCAGCGCTTGTAGTCCAGCCCCCCCCCTATAGGATCAAAGCGGATCACATCGGCGCCCATCTGCGCCAGGGTCATACCTCCGAGAGGCATCGCCACAAACGCGGACCCTTCCACCACTCGCATACCTTCGAGGATGGGTTTCATTGACGTTGATTCCATTGACTACCCCAATACCTTGCTGGTGATGTAACAAGACGCGTTCGTACCTGGGCAAGGCGACACGGCTTTGGAGCGCAGGCACGCGCATTGATCTTGCCCGGCAAGCAACGCTGGGAACGACCTGAGCGCAGCAAGGGGAGTTTGACCGACGAAAAGTGAAACTTCAAGACGAAGGAAATAGCCGATTCCTACAACGTCATGCCGTACAAAATTCAAGCAAGGCGCTGATTTGATATAGTTTTTTGATTCATGCGTTGGCGCTATAGCCAACCCGCCCAATTGCGGCACGGACAGTGCAGGAGCTGCGCGAAGCCATACTGGTGGGCCATGGTTACCATCTCCTGAGCCAGGAGCGCGATGGCCTTCGGTCTTGTGGAGTATTCGCGCGGAGTTTGTACGTATCACATGTTTGGATAGTTCGGCCCTCCACCCCCCTCAGGGGTCACCCAGATGATGTTTTGCGTGGGGTCTTTGATGTCACAGGTCTTGCAGTGCAGGCAGTTTGCAGCATTTATCTGCAGATAGGGTGCCTCACCGCCCTCGCTTATGATCTCGTACACTCCGGCCGGACAGTAGCGCTGCTCGGGGGCGGCATAGGTCTTCAAATTGACCTTAATGGGTATGTCTTTGTCTTTTAACTGCAAGTGTACCGGCTGGTCTTCCTCGTGGGTGGTATTCGACAGATAGACCGAAGAAAGCCGGTCGAAGCTGATCACGCCATCCGGTTTCGGATAGTCAATTTCCGTGCATTGCGCCGCCGGTTTGAGCTCTGCGTGATCCGCCTTCCTGTCTTTCAACGTGATGGGCAGCTTTCCGCGAAGAATATTCTGGTCGACGAGATTGAAGAAAGCGCCCAGAGATGTGCCCAGCTTGTGCAGAGCGGGGCCGAAGTTGCGGGAGCCGTGCAGCTCGTCGAATAGCCAGGACTCTTTGAAGGATTGGTCGAATTCTTTCAGATCTTTGCCGCCCTCACCGGCGCCGCTGAGTTCCGCAAAGACGGTTTCCGCAGCGAGCATGCCCGACTTCATAGCCGTATGAGTTCCCTTGATCTTGGCAAAGTTCAGAGTACCTGCATCGCATCCCACGAGCAGCCCGCCCGGAAAGGTCATTCTTGGCAGGGAATTGAGGCCTCCTTTGGTTATGGAGCGGGCGCCGTAAGAGACCCTCCTGCCACCCTCCAGGTACTGCCGGACCAGGGGGTGCTGCTTGAACCTTTGGAATTCCTCAAAAGGACTCAGATAGGGGTTGGAGTAGTTCAGATCCACAATCAGCCCTACCCCAACCTGATTGTTCTCGAAGTGATAGAGAAACGACCCGCCTGAGCCATTGCTTCCGAGTGGCCAGCCCGCACCGTGGATTACCAGGCCCGGGCGATGCCTGTCAGCGTCCACGTCCCAGAGTTCTTTTAGGCCGATGGCATAATGTTGGGCCGTGGCCTGTTCCGCCAGATTGAACCGTTCTATCAGTACTTTGCCGAGATGACCCCGGGAACCTTCCGCAAAAATTGTGTATTTCCCGTGCAGTTCCATGCCCGGCTCGAACCCGTCCTTGGGCTGACCGTTTCGATCTACGCCCATGTCTCCCGTAGCCACGCCTTTGACCCGGCCGTTTTCGTCGAGGCGTAGTTCGGCCGCCGGAAAACCCGGAAATATCTCCACTCCCAGTTCTTCGGCTTGCTGGCCGAGCCAACGACAAAGATTCCCCAGGCTAGCAACGTAGTTCCCCCCGTTGTGCATGGTTCGCGGCACCAAGGCATTGGGTATTCGAACTGCTCTCTCGGGTCCGGTGAACAGATAGACCTCGTCGCCGGTTACCTCAGTGTTCAAGGGCGCCCCTTTTTCCTTCCAGTCCGGAAACAGTTCAGCCAGTGCTCTGGATTCAAGCACTGCCCCGGAGAGAATGTGGCCACCGATCTCCCCAGCTTTCTCCAGTACACAGACGCTGAGCTCCTGAGATCTCTCCGTGGCCAGTTGCATGAGCCGAATCGCTGTTGTCAGGCCGGCAGGCCCACCACCGACAACAACGACGTCGTATGCCATACTTTCTCTTTCCATCACTTTTTCCTCCAGGAGCGGGCTGGCATCTAGACGGCGAGGGATAGGTGTCGTAGACGATAATTCTTCATCAATGGATGAGAAGAAAAGTCTGACATATTAGAGGCAGATTATCTCGGTTTCTTCTCACGTTCATCAACTGTGAAACGAGAGGAAATTGAAGTGGAAAGCCCGATTGAGAACCGCGTGGATGTTAACGATGTCGCTGGGAAGCGGAGCCCGAGGAAAACGGAGCCGGCAAAGGGGAAGCGTCATTCACCAGCCCAGTGCAAAGAGATACTGGAATATGCCCAAGAGCACAGCGTCAAAGCGGCGGCGGAGAAGTTTGGAGCGACCGAGAAGAGTATCTACGACTGGCGCCGAGCCATCGAGCGACGAGGCCAGCATGCCGCAGCCGAGCTTACAGGGATGAGGTCATAGCCTGTCGCGCCAAATAATAGGTCCGCAGAAACCGTGCAGTTAAGTGTCATTTTTCTGTCACTTTCTATCCTAGCATGGCTGAGTGGCAGACATAATAAGGTAGTAAGGCCTCGCTTTCAGCCAGCATCGCGGCTTAGACCGCCACTGGGTCCAAGAGCCCCCCGTTTGACATAATTTCGACTTCCCGTATCGGCCGTCTTCCCCCTCTCCATTCTTCCGAAAATTCAGCCTCCGGACCGCAGATTCGCGTCCTTTACGGATTTTTCAAGCACCAACGGCATATACAGGCAACGGGCTCTCTGCCTGGAGAGTCCCCTCTCGTGACAGCTGCATCTCAGGCGAAGTGTGCTTTGAACGAGCCCGGAGAAGCGAATCACAGCGGGGCTGGAAATCGACGGGGGACTGAGGCACTCCCAGGTCGTGTCACCTGCATGAAAAGCGGCCGGAACGCACGCCATAGCATCGCGTTTCATTGCCCGACTCATTATGATATGTGGGTCGGACCGGAGCCTGCGTCGATGACGTCCAACGCCATGGTAGCGGGTCGGGAATAAGGGTCATTATGCACTATTTGTCGGCACTTCCGCCGTGGCCCCGATACCAAAGTCGAGCAAAGGGTGAGTGATGAAAGTACTGGTTGCTGTAAAGCGCGTTGTGGATTACAACGTCAAGATCCGCGTCAAGGCGGACCAAACCGGGGTGGAATTGGCCAATGTCAAGATGGCCATGAACCCGTTTGACGAGATCGCCGTGGAGGAGGCGGTGCAGATGAAGGAGGCTGGCAGAGCAACGGAGATCGTGGCCGTCTCCCTTGGTACCTCCGCCTGCCAGGAAACCATCCGCTACGCCATGGCGCTGGGCGTGGATCGCGGCATCCTGGTGCAGGCGGACCAGGAGCTGGAGCCGCTGGCGGTGGCCAAGCTGTTGAAGGCTGTGGTGGAGCGCGAGAAGCCGGATCTGGTCATTCTCGGCAAGCAGGCGATTGATGATGACTGCAACCAGACAGGGCAGATGCTGGCGGCACTGCTGGACTGGCCCCAGGGGACTTTTGCGTCGAAGGTGGAACTGGGCGATGGTGAGATGCAAGTCACCCGTGAAATCGATGGCGGCCTGGAGACGGTGAAATTGAATTTGCCGGCGGTAATAACCACAGACCTGCGCCTCAACACGCCCAGGTACGCAAAGCTGCCGAATATCATGAAGGCGAAGAAGAAGCCCTTGGAAGTGATCGATGCCGGGGGCACCGGTGTGGACCTCACACCGCGCCTCATGACCATGAAGGTCAGCGAGCCGCCCCAGCGGAAGGCTGGCATCCGGGTCGGAAGCGTATCCGAACTGGTCGAAAAGCTGCGCAACGAAGCGAAGGTGATCTGATGACGATTCTAGTAATTGCTGAACACGACAACTCACAGCTGAAACCTTCTACGCTGAATACGGTTGCGGCTGCCGCCAAAATGGACGGGGATGTTGAGCTGCTGGTGGCTGGTCATCGCTGTTCCCAGGCCGCAGAGAAAGCGGCGAAAGTGCAGGGCATCGGCAGGGTACTGGTGGCGGATCATGCGCATTATGAGCACGCGCTCGCCGAGGAGCTCTCGCTGCTGGTGACTGGGTTGGCGCAGGGCTACACCCACGTGCTGGCACCGGCCACTACCTTCGGAAAGAATTTCATGCCGCGGGTGGCTGCGAGGCTCGATGTGGCCCAGATCTCGGATGTGGTCAGTGTGGAGTCCGCCGATACTTTCGTGAGGCCGATATACGCGGGTAACGCCATGGCGACGGTGCAGAGCAAAGACCCGATCAAACTGGTCACTGTAAGGAGTACGGCCTTTGACGCGGCCGGTGCCGAAGGCGGCAATGCCAAGATAGAGCCAGTCGCGGCATCCGCAACCTTTGGACGGTCTTCATTTGTCGGACAAGAACTGACGGTCTCGGAAAGACCCGAACTGACCAGCGCCAGGGTGGTGATATCCGGGGGCCGGGGCATGGGAAACGGTGAGAATTTCCGACTGATCGAGGCGGTAGCCGACAAGCTCAACGCTGCCATCGGCGCCTCCAGGGCAGCGGTGGATGCCGGATTCGTGCCTAATGATTATCAGGTCGGACAGACCGGCAAGATCGTGGCACCCGAACTCTATATCGCCGTCGGGATATCCGGTGCGATTCAGCACTTAGCTGGAATGAAAGAGAGTAAGGCCATCGTGGCCATCAACAAGGACGAAGAGGCCCCTATCTTTCAAGTGGCCGACTACGGGCTGGTCGCGGACCTGTTCACAGCGCTCCCGGAACTGGCCGAGGCCTTGTAGGGTCGACGGAAACCGCTAGCCCTGCCGGTCAGCAACGCCCCTGGCGGGCAGTTTGATTGACACAAACATTGGAGAGTGGAGTAGATGCAAGAGATAAACGTAGACGCCTATATCAAGGCAGACGAAAAGACCAAACTGATCTTCCTGAACCGACAGCCATTGGATAAGGAGTACTTCCTGGGTTCCGAGAATCCCAATGAGCGGGTGTCGCGCCGAATCGACGAGATCGAGCCCGGAAACTGGACAGCGATAACGGGCCGGCACATTGCGCACAACGACGTCTTGCTTTACGCGTCCTGTGGCGACCGAAACAGGGTCCACCTCAGTCCCGAGTTCGCCAAAGAGTCACCGTTCCGGGAAATCATAGCCCATGGGCAGATAGCCGTGTTCAAGCAGAGGCTGGTGGGAAGAAGGATACTGCCCGGATCGAATTTCGTCCTTGCGCAACAGGAAAGGACGTTTACTGCGCCGGTCTATGTCGAGACTTCGGTGCTGGACTTCTACGAGATCGTGGTCGATGTCGACCGACAGAACCACCGCGTCACTACGATGGGGTTATCCGTGTTGGGCAATGACTTCGACAAGATCGTCCTGAAGACCATGAGCACGTATGTACCCTCGGCGATATTCAGGATCGACGAGGAGGCGGTGCAGGAAACGGAAGTTCTGGCGGCCATGGAGAGCGCAGACCCTGCCCTCGAAGTCACCTTTGTGGAACCCGGCATACCCAATCATTTTTCCTACGACTACTTTAAAACGGGACAGTGGGCGAGGATGCGGCCGGATCTGAGGAAGAATCATCTCTACTCCCTGGCCGGTATCGGCCACATGGAAGGAAGACTGCATCTGACCGACGAATTGTCGGGCAGCGCCGAGTTTCTTCTTTCCTGTGTCGACGACGCATTCCGCTCAGCGGTGCTGGGGACTCTTCTGCCTGCAATGGGCTCGATCTATCAGAGCGAGACGACCAGGTATCTGCGGCCCCTGAAACTGGGCAAGTTGGAGTCCCGGGTTGTGATCGACGAGTTGCGTGATAGCTCTCGGGCGGTGAGCCTGGGCCTGAATGCCAACACGACGCAGAGCGGCAAGCTGATTTCGTCTTCGAAAGTCCGGATCTTCTTCCCGAAGCCGCCGGAGCAGAGCTGATAGGTTTCTCTCGATCAACAAGCTTTTCGCTAGTTGAAGTAAGAAGTCCTCGCCGGCCATCGAGCCGGCGAGGACTTTTCTTAGCATCGTTTCCGCTTCGTCGTCATGCTTCGGCAACGCCGATGAGTTTGCGCACCACGTCGGTCATTGAAAGCACCCCAACCGGTACGTTGCGATCCGCCTGTTGCTTGGTGACGACGAGCCGGTGGATACCCATCCGCGTCATGGCCGTGACGGCGTCGGAGAGCGAAGCTTCCAGATCGCAGGTCGCGCAACCCTCGCTCATGATCTCCCTAGCGGTGACCTTGCGCGCTTCCTCCGCTGTCCGGCTCTGACGGGCGAGCACCACGTCTGTCTGCGAAACCACACCGACGGCCTCTTCGGCGTCCTGAACCACCACGGCGTGCACGTCGTTCTCGATCATAATCCGCACCACGGTCTCGACGTCGTCTTCGGGTTTGCAGGCGACCAGGCCGTAGAACATCACGTCCTTGACCTTGGTACCGTCGTCGACCATGACAGGTTCGAAGCTTTCTGCGGGATCGGGCGTGATCCCGGGCAGGGGCACGGACATGGGGTAGGGATGGGGACTGACGCGGACGTCCTTTTTGGGCAGGCTAATGCGTGCGGCGGGAACCGGTTCCTTCGCGGTGGCGCCCATTCCGAAGTCCTTGGCTCCGATCAGTATCGACATATTCCCATGGGGGTGTTGGTTTTTATACATCAGCTGATGCGCCATCGGAAGTTCTTCGTAGGAGAACGCTCTTGACATGCAAGGGTCGAGATAGCCTTCGAGCGCCAGCTGATTCATCGCATAGCACTGATCGTCGTTGGCGAAATGGGAACCTTGCACCCGTTTCTGGCGCATCCACAGGTAGCGCAGGTCGACCGTGGCGTTGTAGCCGCTGGTGCCTGCGCAGATGACCACCATGCCGCCCGTGTCGCACACGAACATGGAGGTGGGTATGGTGGATTCCCCGGGGTGCTCGAACACGAGCCTCGGGCTGCGCTTTTCTCCCAGCACCTCCCAGAAAGCGCTGCCAAATGCCCGTACGCCCTTCAGCCATTTGCCATAGCCTGCATCGTCCTTCCAGTGAGGAAGCATCCCCCAGTGGTCAAAATTGCGTCGGTTGATGCAGCCTTTGGCGCCGAGGCTCTTGCAGTAATCGGTCTTGTCGTCGCTGGAGATGACTGCCACAGAGGTGGCGCCTGCTGCCTTGCAGATCTGGATGGCCATTGAACCCAGGCCCCCGGCCCCTCCCCAGACCAGTACCGCGTCGTCCTTCCTGACGGCGTGCTCCTCCCAGCCGTGCAGCATGCGATAGGCGGTGGCTCCCACCAGTACATAGGCCGCCGCGGCCTCCCAGGTCATGTGTTTGGGCTTAGGCATGCACTGGTGCGCCTGCACCCTGGTGAACTGGGCGAAACTCCCGTAGTTCGTTTCATAGCCCCAGATTCGAAAGGTCGGCGAAAACATCGGGTCGTTGCCCGCCTTGACCCAGGGGCAGTTTCTGTCCCAGGTTCCGCAGTGAATAACGACCTCATCGCCGACCTTGACGTTGGTCACGTCCTTGCCCGTCTTGTACACGATACCGGAGGCATCGCTGCCGCCGATGTGGAATTCTTCTGGCTCACCCAGCTTGTTGCGCACCTTGATGACATTGACGGGAATGCCCAGGGCCGCCCAGACGTTGTTGTAGTTGACGCCGGCGGCCATGACGTATACCAGGACTTCGTCGTCGGCAATCTCGGGAACCTCGACCACCTCCTGCTGGAATGATTCCGTCGGTTCGCCGAACCGCTCTGGGCGGATCAGCCAAGCGTGCATGTTATCGGGAACTTCCCCTACCGGTGGCGCCTCAGCGACGTCATATAGCTCCTTTGTCATTGGTGTGCCCCTCTTTAAGCAGTTGCTGGAAATTGCAATGGCAAACGTGCCGAGAGCATCCGCCGGTCACCCCAACCTGCGTATACGCTCTGCATGTCTTGCCAAGCGAATGATCAGTTGAATAGCCTGTGAATCTTGAATTCTCCGATGAGGATTGCTCGCCTAATGTTAACCCCCTAATCGCGCCAGCGTCCAAGAAGGCGCTGGCGCAGGGTATCGTACTGCTCGAAGGGCGGGCCCTCTGCCTCTACCAGGCTGCTCAGCAACCTTGGCTGGCCCCCCAGCATCTCGATTCCGAAGCGGCCGAACTCCTCGAGTAATCGCTTGATGATCCACTCTGCCTGGAATCGTTGGCGAACGGGAGCCAACAAACCGTGTGCCACCAGCCAAATGCGGTGCGCCTCTAGGCTGTCGGCCAGTGCCTCGATGCCGGTACCCGTGGTGGCGCTTGCGGCAAGTGCGGGTACCCGCCAGTCTTCGGCGTGGGAGGGCGGCTGCAGGGTGGCGCGCAGCTCGGAGAGCGTCTTGCGCGCGGCGATGCCCACGTCTGCCTTGTTCACGACCAGCACGTGGGGTACCTCCATGATGCCCGCCTTCAGGAATTGTATGCTATCTCCGGAGGCCGGCTGGGCCACGAAGCAGGTGGTATCGGTCAGCTTCGAGACATCGATCTCCTTCTGGCCTACACCGACCGTTTCGACGAGCACGATGTCGAATGCCGCCAGCATCACCAGGCTCATGGGCCAGACTTCGGCGCTCAGCCCCCCGAACTCGCCCCGGCAGGCCAGCGACCGGATAAACACACTGGCGTCGAGACCGCCGGAAAGCATGCGCAGGCGGTCTCCCAGCAGAGCGCCTCCGCTGATGGGACTCGAGGGATCGACGGCCAGTATTCCCACGGTCAGCCCACGCTTGCGCCATACCCGGACCAATGCGGCCGTCAGCGAGGATTTGCCGACTCCCGGGGGACCGGTGAGGCCGACCAGATGCCCCGCGTTGTGAAGCCGTTGTTTCGGCAGTGCCGCAAGAAGACGGGCGGCACGCTGACGTGCATCCGGACGTCTGTCGTCGAGGAGATTGAGGGCCTTCGCCACGGCCGAGAAGTCCTGCTCCGAGACGGACTGGGCCAGCGCCTCGGGGTCGGGAAGTGCGTGCAGCGCCTGCATCAGGCAGCGTCTTCAAAGCGCTGCAGGCCGTTGTTTTCGCGGATGATGTTCACCAGGTCCGACATGATCTTGTTCATATCGCTGTCTTTCGGGGTGTAGACCGCGGCGACTCCCTGCGCCAGGAGATCCTGCTCGTCTTCCAAGGGCACGATACCGCCGACGATGACCGGCACCTCCGAGAGGCCCAGGTCGGCAAGCCTTCCGAGGGCGTCTTCTACCAGTTCCAAGTGACTTCCCGAGAGCACCGACAGCCCGATCAGGTGCACGCCCTCTTCTTCGGCGGCCTTGACGATCTGCTCGGGGGTCAGGCGAATGCCTTCGTACACGACCTCAAACCCGACGTCCCGCGCCTTGACCGCGATCTGTTCGGCACCGTTGCTGTGACCATCGAGACCCGGCTTACCGACCAGGATCCTCAGCGGCCTGCCCAGTTCCTCCCCGGTCTTACGGGTGCGCTGTCGCAGTGTCTCCACGACATCGGAACGGCCCAGGCTGTGGGCGGAGATGTCGATGCCGGTGGGGGCACGGTACTCGCCGAATATCGTTCGCAGTTCTTTGCTCCACTCGCCGGTGGTAACCCCGGCATGGGCGCAACGGATGGACGCGGGCATGATGTTTTCGCCGCTTCTGGCCGCTTCTCCGAGCTGGTTCAACGCCGCTTTCGCCTCCGCCGGGTTTCGGCTATCCCGGATGGCCTTGAGGCGTTCGACCTGGTCGAGTTCGGCTGCTGCGTCGACCTTCATGATGCCGCTGTCGGTACCCGAGGTAAGGGGTGACTCGGCGGTCTCCGTGAAGCAGTTGACGCCGATGATCTTCAGATCGCCGGCCTCGATGGCGCGCATGCGGGCCGTGTGGCTGGCGACCAGCTGACGCTTGACGTACCCCGTTTCCACCGCGTGCACCATGCCGCCTTCCTCCTGCACGCGTTGCATCTCCGCTTCGGCACCCAGCACCAGATCGCGAACCTTGGAGTCGATGATCGGCGAACCGTCGAAAATATCGCCGTACTCGAGCAGGTCGGTTTCCAGTGCCAGCACCTGCTGCATACGCAATGCCCACTGCTGGTCCCACGGCCTTGGCAGGCCGAGTGCCTCGTTCCATGCCGGCAGCTGGACAGCCCTGGCACGGGCCTTCCTGGACAGCGTCACAGCGAGCATTTCGAGGACGATGCGCTGGACGTTGTTTTCCGGTTGGGCTTCAGTGAGGCCCAGTGAGTTGACCTGCACACCGTAGCGGAAGCGGCGGAGTTTCGGGTCCTCCACCCCGTATCTTTCCCTTGCGATACGGTCCCACATCTCGACGAATGCACGCATCTTGCAGCACTCCTCGACGAAACGGATACCGGCATTGACGAAGAAGGAGGTGCGGCCCACCACGTTGGCAAATGCGTCGCCGTCGAGACGGCCGGCATCACGGATGGCGTCGAGGATCGCAATCGCCGTCGACAGCGCGTAGGCCAGTTCCTGCGTCGGCGTGGCACCGGCTTCCTGCAGGTGGTAACTGCAGACGTTGGTGGGGTTCCATTTGGGAATGTGATGCACCGTGTAACTTATCACATCGGTGGTCAGGCGCACCGACGGTTCGGGCGGGAAGATGTAGGTCCCCCGGGAGAGATACTCCTTGATGATATCGTTCTGGGTCGTCCCCTGAAGCTGGGCCGGCGCAACACCCTGCCTTTCCGCCACTGCGATGTACAGCGACAGGAGCCAGGCTGCCGTGGCGTTGATGGTCATGGAGGTATTCATCTTGTCCAGGGGGATCTGGTCGAACAGGGTCTCCATGTCCCCGATGTGGCCGATGGGTACACCCACCTTTCCTACCTCCCCCCGGGACAGTGGATGGTCTGCGTCGTAGCCGGTCTGGGTTGGCAGATCGAAGGCTACGGACAGGCCTGTCTGGCCCTTTGACAGATTGGTGCGATACAGATTGTTGGACGCCCTGGCCGATGTATGGCCTGAGTAAGTGCGCATCAGCCACGGTCGGTCGCGTTTCTCCGATTTGCTGTCGCTGTTCATCGTAAGAGTCTCTCGCTGTTTCGATGGGGCCGCGCGAACAATGGAACCTCATGTAACGATTGATCAGCTTCCCCCGGCCTGTTCGATGAGGGAGCGAGTTATGACCTTGAGGGCCAGGATCTCCTCCACACCTTCGAAGATCGACAGCACTCTGGCATCCAGGAAGTAGCGGCTCACGGCGGTTTCCTCGGCGTAACCCATGCCGCCATGAATCTGCTGGGCCTCTCTAGTGATCCACTCCGCGGTCTTGCAGGTAAAAAACTTCACCATGCTGGCTTCCATCTCACCCTTGCCCTCATCCATCAGACGACCCACGGCATAGGTAAACTGCCGACTTGCCAGCAGATAGGCGGCCATGCGCGCAAGCTTGACCTGTGTCAGCTGGTACTGGGCGATGGGTTTACCGAAGACCACCCGCTCGTTGGCGTAGGAGACCGCCTTTTCGAAGGCGGCCTGCATGACTCCCACGGCGCGTGCCGCGGTCTGAATGCGCCCACCGGCGAAGCCGGCCATGGTGAAATAGAAACCTTTGCCTTCGCCGTCGGGCCCGCCGAGCAGACTCTCGTCCGGCACGAAATAGTTGTCGAAGAACACGTCGTAGGAGTGCATGCCCCGGTAGCCGATGGTGGCGATCGCCTTGCCAGTGATGACGCCGCCTTGTTCCTGCTCGTGTCTGAACTCGTGCCCGTCGAAGGAGGGCTTTTCGACCAGGAACATCGAGAGACCCCGGTGCCCTTTGGATAAATCGGGGTCAGTGCGGGCGAGTAACAGCAGTACCCCTGCCTTGCCGCCGAAGGTACACCAGGTTTTGGCGCCGTCGATGAGCCAGCCGCCTTCGGTGCGAACCGCTTTGCAGCGCATACCGGCGACATCGGAGCCGTAGTTGGGCTCGGTCACCGCGACCGCACAAAGCGGATCGGCGACCGCCAGTTTGGGCAGCCATTTCTGCTTCTGCTCTTCGGTCCCGCCCTTCAGCAGCGCCCGGGCGAGAATCTCGGGACGGGTGATCAGGCTTCCCGCGGCACCGAGTGATCCCCGGGACAGCTCCTCGGTGACCACTATCATGCCCATGTTGTCCTCGCGATCGTCCGGCTGTAGACCCTCGTAACGTTCGGGTATGGAAAGCCCGAAACAACCGAGCTCGGTCAGTCCGCCCAGAATCTCTTCCGGTATGAGCAGATCCTGTCGATGGATTTCCTCGGCCAGGGGCATGACCACCTCCGTGGCAAACTTGCGGAAGGTGTCACGCATAATCTCGTGATCTTCGTCGAGCAGATAGGCCCCGATGTGCCCGTCCATCTTGGCGATTTCCTTGCCCAGTTCGGCCACCCGTTCGACCGCGAGCTGTTCGACGCAGAAGCGCTGCAACGCCTCACCGTCGAGGGTCTTGGCGAGGTCTTCACGGCTCAGGCCGTAATCCTCGGGTCGCAGTTCCAGGCGGGCGCGGATGGACTCGATGGCCTCGGCGGTAAAGATCAGCGCGCAACGATCCTCCAGCGTCAAGCTGTCCCCTGCCGCACGAACACGATCCGCATAATCCAGTACGAACCAGGCTCCCGCGGCCTCGGCGGCCGAAAGTGCCGCTTCGTAGGACACCAGCTGGAATTCGTCCAGTTTCGCAGACGATATGCGGTCACCCTCGACTGTCTTGTCCCTCAGGCTCCTTACGGCGGTCTTGAGTGCCTCGTCCGTGGCGGCAAGTGACCGACGCGCCCTTTGCATGAGTGCTTCCGCATGGCTTACCTGTTCTGACATTGTGACGCCTCCTGGGCAGTCGGATCCTGTGCATGTACAAGGTGCGAATTAGGCTGTGTCCGAATCTCTACAAAGCCTGAAGGGCCGCCGAGAGGCCAGAAAGCAGTATTGTGACGTTACAGGAGCATGTGGCCGTAACTAATTAGAATCTATATGGTTGGTGCGCAGGCATAACCGTGTTGCAGGTATCCATGGGTTCAGCGGCCGGAATCCGTGGGGACAGCCCTTGGACAACCGTGCGGAGTCGGCAGGGCCCATTTACGACAGGGCTGCGTCTACCCGCCGATGCCCACCGACTGGACCGCACTCCACCGGGGGTGGATCGAGGGAGTATGCGCGCGGACCAGCAACAATAACGCATTGAATTTTCAACTTATTTGAGTTGAGAGATTCGGGCAGACCCGAGAATTGGAACGATTGTGCATGTGCAGCATAAAAATTGCAAGGACAGGATTCGACGCCGTTTCTCCATGAAATTGAGCCTTACCCGAGGGCCAGATCAAACTTTGCTTATGGTCCGATCGGAGACTCTAAGTCGCTGAAATAGGGAGAAGGAACGATGTCCTATGCAGTCGAATCCACTACGCTGGGAGACTGATGACATGAGCTTCATAGACCACTGTCAGGACCTAAAGGAGTGCGGGGACACGAAACTGGCCTGGTTGCGACAGTACCGGGAATTTGCCCACGGTATCCCGGTCGATGACACCAATGCCCGGGTCATCACGCACTGCCAGAAGAGGACGCCCGCATTGATTCGCACAGGCCGGGCGCGGTCTGTTCCCGTTGGTAGGTGGAGAACAAGGTGCGTTGCGTGCCGGATGTCACCTACCTGGAAGACCAACTCTGGAACCGGCGCGGGGATGGTGCCGACAACCTCCGCCTGCTGCGCCGTTTCTGCCTAAATCTGTCTCGGCTACACCCGAAGAAGGACTCCATTAGGGGTCAACTCAAGTCCGCCCGTCGGAATGACCAGTCCCGGGCCGAGTTGCTCTTCGGGGTCCAGATGTCAACGTATGCGTTTGCCCTGGCAGCTGAGGATCATATCAGCCTTGACGCATGACCTTTGCAGCCTAACGCCAGCAAGGCTTGCGGGGGAAGGGGAAAAAAGTTTTTCGCAAAAGGGGGTAGACAACAGTTTCACGTGAGGCTCGGCGACGCCAATCCTCAGGTTAGGCGCGTGCCTCGTTCACCGAGAATCTTCGTGCGTCGGCGCTGGGATCATATGGAGTACGTTCTCTAGCGTATTCTCTTTCGTTTAGACTGGAGAGATTTCTGAGGCGGGAGACTTTAACTCAAACGTCATAAACAGTGGGACTAAGAAACCGAACCCGGAGGTACATATGAGCGATCGACCTTTCGAAGTCCTCGGTATTCAGCAGATCGCGGTGGGTGGTCTGGATAAGAACCGGTTGCGCACACTATGGGTGGACACCCTCGGTCTCAACCTGAGTGGTAACTACCAGAATGCGTCGGAAAATGTCGACGAAGACATCGCGGTCGCCGGCGGCGGGCCCCTCAAGGTGGAAGTAGATCTGATGCAGCCCATCGATCCCGATAAGAAACCCAAGGTTCAGGATCCGGCACTCAATCACGTGGGATTGTGGATCGACGATCTGGCGGCGGCAGTGGCTTGGCTACAGGGTCGTGGTGTGCGTTTTACACCAGGCGGCATTCGCATGGGAGCGTCCGGCTTCGATGTCTGTTTCATCCACCCGAAAGGTAACGAAGAGTCCCCTATCGGGGGGGAAGGTGTGTTGATCGAACTGGTCCAGGCGCCGCCGGAAGTACGTGAGGCGTTTGACCGATTAGCCTAAGTTAGGATCGCCACGAACCGAGGTGGAGGTTATCGCTCGGACCCCGTCTTTCCCTGGTCTTGGGCATCGTCTTACGACTTGAGTCGCGCAGGCCATGCGACAGATGGAAGGCCTGTCGCTATGAGCGAGACGCGTTACCTTTACGTTTGTCCCCGGGCACGCGTCTTGCACCGTGTAAGATTTCCGGGATCTCAGCTTTCCGGGGTGGAAAATACAAGCCGGCAGGTTGTTCTGTCGGCGGTGCCTTCAACCGGATTGATAAGCCGCATATCCCCCGGCAACTCGACCGCTGGATTTCGTATTGTCGAGATGCCTGCTTCCAATTCTCAGCATCCCTTGCCCCGTCGCCGGTACGTCGTGATGAAGCGCTCGACGGTGTCTGAACCCGGCAGGGTACACACGGCGACGATCTCATCCTGCACGGGCTTGCGCTTCGAATGTCAGGGGCAGGCCCAATGCCGCTAAGCCGGCGAGCTCAATCCTGGATATTACGGACGCATCGTGCGCATCAATATCGCCCAGCAGGACCGGCGCACCTTCGCACCCACCCCCCAATGACAGTCCCTCCTGGCGGCGTGGTTACCATCGGCGCAGCGCCCTGGAACGTATCAACAACCGCATTGACCCCAGCTTCGGTTTTGAGCGGCACTTCATCCGTGGCCAGGCCAAAATGCAGACACGCGTCGGTCTCGCGCTGGCCGTGATGACGGCCATGGCTCTCAGGCATGTGAAGGCGGGTCGCACCAAGCAGGTGCGCTCCCTGGTCAGGCCCCTCCCGGCCACCGGCTGAGACCGCCTCTCGTGCCAGAAGCCGGCCGGGCCACCTCAGCCCGAGCGACAGCTGTACCCAAAGCCCGCCATTATTAAGAAGCGTTCTCAACAACTCCTCAACAATCCTCTCTTCGTTCGCTGAGCCTGCCAGCTTGGGACTTCATCGCGGGATCCCCCGCGGGCGCGTCGCCAAGAATATCGCTACAGCGCAAACGCCTCTCCTTTGCCTTGCTTTTGTGCGTACTGCTGGCTTACTCTCTCCGGTCGCGAAGGCTCCAGGTACGAGACCGATGCTTGCTTGCGAACAACACATCTTGTATGCCTTCCCGGGGCAGGGGTCGCAGTACAGGGGTATGGGCGGCGACCTCTTTTACGAATACGCTACCGCCAGAAGGGTATATGAGAAGGCTAGCGGCGTCCTTGGTTACGATGTTGCGGAGCTTTCCTTTAATGACCCAGAGGAACAGCTAAATCAGACGCGGTTTACACAACCTGCTTTGCTTACTCATTCCATTGCTTGCTTGGAGGTCTTCAGGGACTTGACCGATGATCGCCTGAGGCCGGCTATGGCGGCAGGACACAGTGTCGGCGAGTACTCGGCACTTGTTGCGGCGAAGGTCCTCAGTTTCGAAAGCGCACTAAGACTTGTGCAGAAGCGTGGGGAGTTGATGGGCACCTATGGGGAAGGTGAGATGACCGCTTTCCCCTTAGATCTCGATACCATTCGACCTATTGCCGAGCGCTACAACTGCGCGGTTGCTGCCTGCAATCTACCCGATCAGACGGTCATTGGCGGTCGGGGTGAAGATCTGGCATCCGTGGAGCAGGACGTTCAAAAACGTTTTGCACGCAAGCGTCCAGTGCGTTTGAAGACCGAAGGCGCCTTCCACACCTATTATATGGTCGAGGCCGCGCAACATTTTCGATCGGTCCTGGAAACCGCCGAGTTTGATCTATCTGAAGCGCGGGTTTTGTCCAATTTCACAGGCGGCTATCACGAATCCGATCCGGTAGACATCAGGGCACGTTTGTTCTTTCAGTTATTCAATCCAGTGCTATGGAATTCGAACCTTCAAATGGCATTCAATGATGGTATCAAAATGATCATTGAATTCGGTGGCGGGATCGGTGCCGCCAGTGATCCCGAAGGTAAGCGGCCGAACCTCGAAGGCATGACCAAGAAGACCCTGCGTGCCTCCAATCACGAAGCACTTTATCTGTCAGCGATTAATAGCCAATCCATCAGAAAGACGGCGGGTTTCGTGCGGGGTATTAATAACCTCCTGGAGGAGGCACACGATGACATGCCTAACCCAGCTGCTCTGGGGACTAACGGCACGGCCGTGGATGAAAATTGGTTTCATTTGTTTGTCCCAACTCAGGATGGAGTCGTAAACGAGAATACGGCAAATGCGGTCAGCCGTGTCAATGAACTGGGCCTAAGCCCTGCCGTGCAGGTCATTCAACAACCGAGCGATGAGAACTTGGAATGCCTGGAACGTCTCGTGGGTGAGAAATGTCAAACTCCGACTCCTTATCTGGAAAAGGTGATAGGGGGTGAAACGGGCGCAGTCCTGTACTACACGGGTGAGGAAATGGAGGCGGAACTTGTAGAGTTGCGGCAGAGGCTACGGGCGCCAGGTTATAGGTTTCGTGAGGAGTTCTGATTGAGACTGACCACTCGCGCGCGGACCGGCAAGTCCCAAATTGAAAGGAAAGGGTCACCCAACTTCCCCTTGTAAAATGCGCAATCGTCGTGTCCGGTTGATCTCACAGCGCGGCCGCAAAGACGCCAAGTTGCCTTGTACACGCACACTGCGGATCAAGCTCAACGACTTCGGTTATCGGTTGCGCAAGGTCCAGAAGCGTCGGCGGGTGAAGAAGATCTCAGAGACGGACGCCATCTTCGAAGAGGTCCACCGGGTCGCCCAGAGGGCCGATGAGGAGGAGGGGGTGTCACGGAGCTCCCTGGATACCAAGGCGACGGTGTAGGTCGGGCCGTCTCCCCGTTGCGGCGACAGCCGACAAGGGGAAAGGGCCTGTGATCACGACTTCCAGCCCGAGACGACGCTCACCCCCCTCGGCCTCCTGTCGCCGCAAACCGGAAACAACTTCTGGTGGTTCCGCCAAGACAAGGTAACCGCAGGCTACATCCCCGACTTTACCCTGTCCGTGGCGAACTATAACTTCTCATGTCATGTGACAGCGCTATCGCAGCGGTTGATGGCCCGTGCGGTGGCTTCTCATGCCGCCGCCGCGCTTGTCGCAAGATTTCGATAGCACAGAGGATAGAAGGATGGATCTACAACTCACTGAAGAGCACAAGACGATCCAGGAAACGACCCGCACTTTCGCGCAAAATGAGATCGCTCCGATTGCCGCAGAACTTGACGAGCGGGGCGACTTTCCCTATGAGACCATCAAAAAGATGGGACACCTCGGCTTTATGGGGATAGAGGTGCCGGAAAGCTATGGGGGGGCCGGTATGGATGCGATCGCCTATGTGTTGGCCGTGGAGGAGATCAACAAGGTTGATGCCTCGCACGGCATAATCATGTCGGTCAACAACTCCCTCTTTTGCCACGGCATCTTGGCCCATGGAACGGAGGAGCAGAAGCAGAAATTTGTGGTTCCGATTGCAAGCGGCGAGAAGGTCGGGGCTTACTCCTTAACCGAACCGATGTCCGGCTCCGATGCGGCCACCATGCGTAGCCGCGCTGTGCGCGCCGGTGATCACTACGTCATCAACGGGACCAAGAGTTGGGTGACCAGCGGCCCGGCAGCCGACTATATCGTCCTCTTCACCATGACCGATGCTGGGGCCGGTCATCGGGGTATTACGGCCTTCCTGATTGAGACCGATAAACCCGGTTTCAAGGCCGGTCGCAAAGAGGACAAACTCGGTATTCGGGCCAGCGCTACCTGCGAGTGCCACTATCAGGATTATCGCTGCCCCGTCGAGAATCGACTTGGCGAAGAGGGAGAGGGTTTCAAGATTGCCATGTCGGTGCTCGATGCCGGCCGCATCGGGGTTGCTGCCCAGGCCCTTGGTATCGCCGAAGGGGCCTATGAGGCCAGCGTGCGCTACGCCAAAGAGCGCGAGGCCTTTGGTGGGCCAATTTCCCAATTCCAGGGCATCCAATTCAAGATTGCCGATATGAAAACCCGGATCGAAGCCAGCCGCATGCTGATCTACCAGGCCGCCATGGCCAAAGAAGCCAAGAAAGCGACCGACGAACGGTACACAACCGAAGCCTCAATCGCCAAGCTGTTCGCCAGTGAAACGGCGATGTTCTGCACCCATCAGGCGGTGCAGATCCACGCTGGAATGGGCTACAGCAAGGAGATACCCATCGAGCGTTTCTTCCGCGACGCAAAAATCACTGAGATCTACGAAGGCACCAGCGAAATCCAGCGGGTGGTCATCGCCCGCAATGAACTGGAACGTTACTAGGCTCTGTTGACATTTGTCTGGGCGAGTGGATTTCCGAGGGATTTTTCGTCCTGACAAGGCGGATTCGATGCGCAATGCCGCCCCATTGCAAGTCGAATCCAACGCCGTCAGGGCGGAAAAGA
>Ga0210096_1000210_pt1 | contig 22122 bp, 19 predicted proteins | sample China_Galinas_PW_4_FD_184864 | JGI IMG/M metagenome (GOLD analysis project Ga0210096, IMG submission 184864) | Wetland microbial communities from San Francisco Bay, California, USA, that impact long-term carbon sequestration - China_Galinas_PWA_D2... | ecosystem: Environmental > Aquatic > Marine...
CCGCCTCTGAGTCCTCGATTGTCATCCCGCATACGGGGTCTTTTACCTTCATGCCGCCTCCTCCCTATCTTTATACTTTAACCATTAAACTATGAAATTATCGTGAATTCAACTGAAAAATCCTCTACTTAGATTCTACCTTACTGGATTTTTCGCGCAAGCGCCGGAATTTATCACAAGTTATCAACAGGTTCACTTCCCTTAGTGTTACGTAATGTAATGCTCTTATAGAGGCATAAAAAATATTTGCTCCACAAAGGGCTTACTGAAATGTTATCTTATTATTCAACCCTTTCGAGGGGATTCTCTATTATAACGCCTGAAAAGGGGGTAACGTTGCATGTTGATTATCGGTGAGAAGCTAAGCATCATCGCAAAGCGGGTCAGAGAGGCCATGATGGCAAAGGACAAGGGCCCGATCCAGGAGATAGCCAAAGCGCAGGCAAAAGCAGGCGCTGGAATGATAGATGCGAACATCGGTCCGGCCGAAGACGGTGGCGAAGAGCTCATGGAGTGGATGGTAACGACCATACAGGAAGCAGTGCAGCTTCCGGTCTGCCTCGACACTACCAACTTCTCGGCACTCGAAGCCGGACTCAAGGTTCATAACAACGAGTGGGGCCGCCCGCTCATAAACTCCACGTCGAACGACCCCGAGAGGTTCCCGATACTGGAGCTCGGGGCGAAGTATAACTCGCAGGTCATCGCCCTTACGGTCGGCAAGGGAGGCCTCCCGGCCGACGCCGAAGAGAGGGCCGGCATAGCCGCGGAGATAATGGCGAGGGCCATGGAGTACGGCGTGCCCATCGAGGACCTGTTCCTCGACCCGCTCGTCCTGCAGATAGCCACCACGCAGGACCAGGCCCTGCACGTCATAAAGACGATAAAGATGTTCCAGGACCTCAACGACCCGCCGATGAAGACGGTCGTTGGCCTTAGCAATATATCAAACGGCGCGCCCAAGCACGTAAGGCCGATACTCGACAGGTACTACCTTATGCTGCTGGCCTACGAGGGCCTGACGGCGGCCATAGCGGACCCGGTCGAGGTGGCCGAGGCAGTGAAAACTTACGAAGTAATAGTGGGCAAGACGCTTTACGCCCACTCTTATCTTGAGATGTAGGAGGCTTTAGAACGATGCCATTTACACCGCCAACAGAAAATTATTCAGGCAAGGTCTTCCCGATATCCATCGGCGAAGGCGACAAGGCAGTAAGTTTCGGTGGAGAGAACGTTCTCCCCTTTCATGGTTTTGAGGGCGAGGTTCCGAACAAACCCCTAATCGCGCTTGAGATCCAGGACGTGCCCCCGGCCGACTGGCCCGCCTCGGTTCAGGAGCAGTACAAGGACGTCTCGGGCGACCCGGTTACCTGGGCGAAGCACTGCCAGGACACGCTTAACGCCAGGGCGATAGCCCTGAGGCTCGTGGGCACTCACCCCGACGGCGCGAACCGCTCGGTGGACGACGCGGTCAAGACCGTGAAGGACGTCCTCGACGCCATCAGCGTTCCGCTCATCATTCTCGGAAGCAACCACGTGGAAAAGGACTCGACCGTGCTGGTCGCGGTGGCACAGGCCGCCGCCGGAAAGCCTTCCATTATAGGGAAGGCCCAGGAGGCCAACTACAAGACGATTGCCGCAGCCGCCATGGCGAACAACCACAAGCTCATCGCCATGAGCGAGCTCGACATCAACCTCTCAAAGCAGCTCAACATCCTCATCGGCCAGATGGGTTTCGCCAAGGAAAACCTCATCACCGACCCCATGGCATCTGCCCTGGGATACGGACTTGAGTACACCTACTCGGTCATGGAGAGGATCAGGCTCGCCGCCCTCACCCAGAACGACGACACCATGCAGCCCCCGATGATGGGCGACGTGGGCATGTACGTCTGGAAGACCAAGGAGACGCAGGCCGCGGAGGCCGATCTCCCCGAGTGGGGCACCCTCGCAGAGAGGGGCGTTGCCTGGGAGGCCGTAACCGCCACCGCCCTGATGGTTTCGGGCGCGGAGCTTCTGATAATGAGGCACCCCAAGGCGGTCGAGGCAGTCGATAAGCTAATAGGCGAAATGGAGGGTTAATACAATGGCGCTAACAGGAGTCGAGATATTCAAGCTTTTACCGAAGACCAACTGCAAGAAATGCGGTTTCCCCACTTGCCTCGCGTTTGCAATGAAGCTTGCTCAGAGGCAGGCGTCGCTTGACCAGTGCCCCGACGTATCGGAGGAGGCGAAGGCCAAGCTCGGCGAGGCCTCGGCGCCCCCGATCAGGCCGATAACTCTCGGCGCGGGCGACAAGGCCGTGAAGATGGGTGAAGAGACCGTTCTTTTCAGGCACGAGAAGAAGTTCGTGAACCCCTGCGCCATAGCCCTTGAGATAAAGGACACCGAGGACGCTTCCGCGCAGGAGGCCAAGATAAAGGCCGTCGTGGAGTCCGAGATTAACAGGGTCGGGCAGGACCTCAGGGTCGACGCGATAGTCATCTCCAACGATTCCGGCGACGCCGGCAAGCTCGAGGCACTCGCCAAGCTCGTTGCAGAGAAGGCCCCTAACACAGCGTCCATCGTCAACACGTCCGACTCGGCGGCGGGCGCCGCTGCACTCAAGGCATTCGCGGGTAAGAAGCCCATGCTCTATGGTGCGAACGCTTCGAACCTCGAAGCCATGGCAAACGCGGCCAAGGAAGCCGGCGCGAGTCTCGGCGTTAAGGGTAACGGGCTTGAGGAAGTATCAGATCTCACAGAGAAGGTTAAGGCCCTCGGCGTAGAGGACATCGTCATAGATTCCGGCGCAACCAAGGCCGGAGAGATGATAAGGGACAACACCTTCGTGCGCAGGGCCGCTCTCAAGAAGAGCTTTAAACCCCTGGGCTACCCTGTCATAAACTTCGCCACCAGGGAAGACTCCATGCTCGAGACCCTCGTGGCCTCGGTCAGTATAGCCAAGTACGCCTCGGTAGTCGTGGTGAGCAGCGTAGAGAAGTGGAAGACTCTCGCCCTCTTCACCCTTAGGCAGAACATATACACCGACCCGCAGGTTCCGATGCAGGTCGAGCAGAAGGTGTACGACATCGGCGAGCCCGCGAAGAACGCGCCTCTGATGATAACTACCAACTTCTCGCTCACCTACTTCATAGTCTCGGGCGAGGTGGAAAACAGCAAGGTCTCGGCCAAGCTCGCGGTCATGGACTGCGAGGGTCTCTCGGTTCTCACGGCATGGGCGGCCGGCAAGTTCACGGCCTCCAAGATCGCCCAGTTCATCAAGGAGAGCGGCGTGGAGAACGACCTCGACCACAAGGAGCTTATCATCCCGGGATATGTCGCCATTCTCAGCGGCGCCATCGAGGACAAGCTCGAGGGCTGGACGGTTACGGTCGGCCCCCGCGAGGCTAACGCCCTGCCCGCCTTCCTTAAGCAGAAGGCGGCCGCGTAGGACCGGTTTGAATTTGTATAGCTGTATATATAAGAATAGAAATATAGAGGTATTTTAAAGCTTTGGAAATGTCAGGAGGATTGAATGTCTAAGATAATTGCCTCGGCTGCCATACGTGGGGCGAATACCCTAGTACAGCAGGCCGAAGAAATGCTCGAGAAAGCAATTGCCGACAAGGGCAAGGATTTCGCCTTTGAGTTTCCCGACACCGCGTTCTATCTACCGATGATCTACGCGATGACGGCCTTTCCCGTCAAGAACCTCGAGGATATGCGGGTCGCCCTCGGCATGGCGAAGGAGATGCTCCATCCCGAGCCTGAGGAAACTCTATGGAAGCCCTACCTGGGCGAGGCACTCGATTCCGGTATGGCCACCCTCTTTGCAGAAGAGATAATCCTGGCCCTCAGGTACATAGAAGGCCTGGAGCCGGTAAAGGACCCCGAGACCGGGTTTGAGTACAACGGTTTCATCACCGACACCATCCAGCGTAACCTGGGCATTCAGCTCGTCGACGGCTCGATGCCGGGATTCGCGGCCATCATCGGAGCCGCTCCGGACGAAGAGAAGGCGCTGAAGATATGCAGGGAGCTTCAGGAGAAGAACATCCTGACATTCCTCTCCGGAAACGTAAACGGAGAGAGCGTCACCAAGCAGCTTTTGAGACAGAACATAGAGCTGGGCTGGGACTCGCGCATAGTCCCCCTGGGCCCGGACACCATCCACACGCTCTACGCCCTGGACTGGGCCATCAGGGCATCGCTCATCTTCGGCGGCAAGAAGCCCGGAGACTTCAAGGGCCACCTGCAGTACCAGAAGGACAGGGTCTTCGCCTTCGCCATCGTGCTGGGCGAACTCGACGATATAAAGTGGACCACCGGCGCGGGAGCGATCAACATGGGCTTCCCTGCTGTGGCGGACACCGACATACCCGTCATTCATCCCACGGGCGTCTGTACCTACGAGCACGTGGACAAGGAGTTCGACCACGACCAGATAGTCCAGAAGTCCATCGAGGTGAGGGGTCTGAAGATCGTAGTCGAAAAGCCCCCTATCCCAGTTTCCTACGGTCCGGCGTTCGAGGGTGAGAGGATCAGGAAAGAGGACATGTTCATCGAGTTCGGCGGCCAGCGCACACCGGCCTTCGAGCTTGTAAAGATGAAGGAAGTCGAAGAGGTCGAGGACGGCAAGGTCACCGTCATCGGCGAGAACTGGCAGGAAAAATACGAGCAGGGCGGAAAGATGCCCCTCGGTATCGTCATAGAGGTCGCGGGCAGGAAGATGCAGAAGGACTTCGAGTCGGTCATCGAAAGAAAGGTGCACCACTCGATAAACGAGGCCCAGGGTCTCTGGCACATGGGCCAGCGCGACATCAACTGGATAAGGATAAACAACGCGGCCAAGTCCGCGGGCATCACGCTCGAGCACCTCGGCGTTATCTGGAGCACGATGATGAAGCATATGTTCAAGAGCATCGTGGACAAGGTACAGGTCACCCTCTACACCGACGAAGCAGACGTCGAGAGGGTCCGTGATGAAGCCAGGGCCATTTATAAGGAGCGCGACCAGAGGCTCGGTTCGATGACCGACGAGGCGGTGGACACTTTCTATTCGTGCCTGCTCTGCCAGTCGTTCGCCCCGAGCCACGTCTGCGTCATCACCCCCGAGAGGCTCGGCCTCTGCGGAGCCTTTAACTGGCTCGACACCAAGGCCGCGTTCGAAATTGACCCCACCGGTGGTAACCAGCCCATCGAGAAGGGCCAGCTCATCGACGCAAGGTATGGCCGTTACTCCGGCGTTGACGATTATCTCGGCAAAGCCTCGGGCGGCGCGGTCGAGTCCATCAACCTTTACACCATTATGGAAAACCCCATGACCTCGTGCGGCTGCTTCGAGTGCATCATCGCAATAGTGCCGGAGGCAAACGGAGTCATGATAGTTCAGAGGGGACATCAGGGCATGACCCCTGCCGGAATGAAGTTCTCCACCCTTGCCGGCTCGGTTGGAGGCGGTCTCGTCTCCCCGGGCTTCATGGGCATCGGTCGTAACTTCATCACCAGCAAGAAGTTCCTGAGCGGCGACGGCGGCCTCAAGAGGATCGTCTGGATGACGAAGAACCTCAAGGAGAGCCTGCGCGAAGCATTCCAGGAGAGGGCCGCCGAAGAAGGCGTTCCCGACCTCCTGGACAAGATCGCCGACGAGGACGTCTGCGAAGATTCGGAAAAGCTGTTGGAGTTCCTCTCGGAGAAAGGGCACCCCGCCCTCGAGATGGACCCAATGATATAGGGAGGTAAGTATGAGCAACGGAAAATCACACGATAAAAAGATACACAGCGCCACACCGGAATCGGAGCGGATAATAGAGTGGGCCGAAGAGCACAAGTTCAAGACCTGCTTTGACCGCGCCGAGGAAATGAAGCCCTGCCCCATCGGAGGCAGCGGCGCGTGCTGCAGCATCTGCCACATGGGCCCCTGCAGGTTCGTGGGCAAGAACGCCGAGGAGGAAGCACGCGGCGTATGCGGCGCGACCCTCGCAACCATATCGGCCAGAAACCTTTTAAGGATGATAGCCGCGGGAACGGCCGCTCATTCCGACCACGCCAGGGACATGGCCCTCACCCTTCTTGAGGCCGCCACCGGCAAGGCCAAGGATTTCAGGATAACCGACGTCAAGAAGCTCAACCGCGTGGCCGAGATACTCGGCATCGAGTTTGGAAACGGCAAGCCCGTGACCGAAGTGGCCCGCGAAGTCGCCACCAAGCTCCTCGAGGACTTCGGACGCCAGAACGGCGAGATTAACTACGCCAAGCGCGCGCCCCAGAAGACCTACGACAGGTGGAAGAAGCACGGCATCATCCCCAGGGGCGTCGACCGCGAAGTCGTCGAGGCCATGCACAGGACCAATATCGGTGTGGACCATGACCCCGACCACATCCTCACGCACGGCCTTAAGACCGCACTCGCAGACGGCTGGGCCGGCAGCATGATATCCACCGACGTAACCGATATACTCTTCGGCACGCCCAAGCCCATCAAGGCCGAGGCGAGCTTCGGCATATTCAAGGAAGACGAGGTCAACCTCATCGTCCACGGCCACGAGCCTTCTCTTGCCGAGATGATAGTGGACGTCTCGGGCGAGCCAGAGCTCGTCGAGTACGCCAAGAGCAAGGGAGCCAAGGGCATCAACCTGGGCGGCATGTGCTGTACCGCCAACGAGGTGCTCATGAGGCACGGCATCCCCACGGCCGGAGGATTCACGAACCAGGAGCTCGGCATCATGACCGGCCTCATCGACGCAATGACCGTCGATGTGCAGTGCATCATGCCTGCCATCTCGGAGCTTGCCAAGAAGTTCCACACTAAGATTATTACCACCTCCCCCAAGGCGATGATACAGGGCGCGATGCATATCGAGTACGACGAGCACAGGGCCAAGGATGTTGCCAGGGAGATTATCAGGACGGCTATAGACAACTACGCAAACCGCAAGACCAAGGGCAGCGTCTCCTCCGACAGAGTGCCAGTCGTGGCTGGTTTCTCGGACGAGTACATCCAGTACATGCTTGGCGGCAGGTGGAGGGCATCTTACCGGCCTCTTAACGACGCCATAATGCAGGGCAGGATAAGGGGCGTGGTCGGCCTCGCCGGGTGCGACAACCCCCGCGTTACCGCGACCGGCATCCACAGGTTCCTCGCAAAGGAGCTTATAAAGAACGACGTGCTCATCGTCTCGACGGGCTGCGGCTCGGCGGCGTGCGGCACGGCGGGTTACCTGACGCCGGAGACCGCTCTTGAGATGGCCGGCCCGGGCCTTAAGGAAGTATGCGAGGCCACCGGAATGCCGCCCATCCTTCACCTGGGCGCGTGCGTGGACAACTCGAGAATACTCACAATCGCCTCGAACATGGCCAAGGAAGGCGGTCTCTCCGACGAGATAGGCGGCATGCCTGCAGTCGGTATCGCCCCAGAGTGGATGAGCGAGAAGGCTATCGCCATCGGCGTGTACTTCGCGGCATCGGGTGTACCGTGCATCTTCGGCGGCGAGTCCCCCGTGCAGGCGAGCGAGGAAGTCACTCGCATAATGACCGAGGTCTGGTTCGAGCGTTACATGGGCGCTCTGCACTTCGAGCCCGACCCGGAGAAGATGCTCAAGCTGGCCCTTGACTACATAGACAAGGCCAGAGAGAACCTGAAGCTCAAGAAGTACGAGCCCGGAAGGTTCGGCGCCGACAGGGTCCTCATGGACATGGCAGCGAGGCGTGAGCTTGAAAAGACCGTTAAGCCCCACCAGGGCATAACTTAATGGATTCGCGGCGAGGGGCCCTGCCCTTCGCCGCCGCAATATTAGACTTAGAGGAGATTTTTTAAATGAAGATAGATTTCAACAACATCGACTCGGCATTCGGCGCCATAGCCGACGTGCTTAGCGTAAAGCAGAAAAAGAGGGGACTGCTCATACACGCGTTCCACCAGATCCAGAAGGAGCATAATTACCTCCCCGAAGAAGAGCTGAGCAAGCTGTCCAAGACCCTCGACGTGCCCATCTCGGACGTCTATAGCGCGGCGACCTCCTACAAGCAGTTCTACTTCAAGCCCCGCGGCAAGAACGTTGTGTCCATCTGCATGGGCACGGCCTGTCACGTCAGGGGCGCGGGCAAGCTGCTCGATACGTTCAAGGAAGAGTTCGGCATTGTGGAAGGCGAGACGACCGAGGACATGTCGCTCACGCTCGAGACGGTCGGCTGCGTGGGCTGCTGCGGTCTGGCCCCGGTCGTCACAGTCAACGACGAAGTGGTCGGCGAGGTGGACTTCAAGAAGTTCAACGACCTTTCGGAAAGAATCAGGAGCGCGAAATGAAAAAGCTATCGAGCATGCAAGAGCTTGACGCTCTCAGAAAAGAACTCGACGGCAAGGTCTTCGAGCAGGGCAAGCTGAGGGTGCGCGCCTGCTGCGGAACGGCATGTACCGCGAGCGGCTCTAAGAAGGTCCTCGAAGCCATGGACAAAAGCGCCTCCGATAGCGGAGTCGATATAGAGGTCGTAAAGACCGGATGCCAGGGCCTCTGCCAGAAGGGACCGGTCATGACCGTCGAGCCCTCGGGGTTTCTCTACCAGAGGGTCAGGGAGGACGACGTCCCCAACCTCTTTAACTACACCTTCGAGAAGGGCATATCGTATCGCCCCTCCCTATTCCGTAACGACATACTCTCCGACCCCATAGAGTCCGTCGAGGACATACCTTTCTATCAGAAGCAGGTTAGGATCGCCTTAAGGAACAACGGCAGAATAGACCCGAGAAATATCGAGCACTACATCACCGAAGGCGGCTACAAGGCTCTTCAGAAGGCACTGTCTGAGATGTCCACCGACCAGGTTCTTGACGAGGTCGATAAGGCCAACCTCAGGGGACGCGGCGGCGCCGGCTTCCCCGCTGGCAAGAAGTGGAGGCATACCAAGAGCGCCCCTGGCGACATAAAGTTCGTCATGGCAAACGGTGACGAAGGCGACCCCGGAGCATTCATGGACAGGGCCATCATGGAAGGCGACCCCCACAGCCTCATCGAGGGCATGCTGCTTTGCGCATACGCCATCGGAGCACAGTACGGCATCATCTACGTGAGGCACGAGTATCCTCTTGCGGTGGAAAACCTCAACATTGCCATAGGCCAGGCCAACGAGCTCGGGCTGCTTGGCAAGAACATTCTCGGAACAGATTTCAGCTTCGACCTTTACATAAGAGAGGGCGCGGGCGCGTTCGTATGCGGCGAGTCCACGGCGCTTGTCGCATCGGTCGAAGGCGAAAGGGGTTTCCCGAGGCCGAGACCGCCGAGGCTTTCCGAGCCCGTGGGCGGCGTCTGGGGCTACCCGACCAACCTTAACAATATCGAGTCATACGCGTGCGTGCCGCCAATAGTGGAGAAAGGTTCCGACTGGTTCAGGACCATCGGCACCGAGAACTCCCCCGGCACCAAGGTCTTCGCCCTTACGGGCAAGGTCAACAACACGGGCCTCGTCGAGGTCCCGATGGGCATAACCATAAGAGAGATAATCTACGACATCGGCGGCGGCATAATGAACGGCAAGAAGTTCAAGGCCGTCCAGACCGGCGGACCTTCGGGCGGCTGCATCCCCGAGGAGTTCCTGGACATGTCCGTGGACTTCGACTCGCTCCGCAAGGTGGGCTCCATGATGGGCTCGGGCGGAATGGTCGTCATGGACGAGGACACCTGTATGGTGGACGTGGCCAAGTACTTCCTCTCGTTCACACAGTCCGAGTCGTGCGGAAAGTGCCCTCCGTGCAGGATAGGCACCTACCAGATGCTCGAGATACTCGAGAGGATAACCGGAGGAACGGGCACTCCCGATGACCTGGTGAAGATCGAGAAGCTCGCCAATGAGATAGTGAACACATCGCTCTGCGGTCTCGGTCAGGGCGCGCCCATTCCGGTCCTTTCAACTCTCAAGTACTTCAGGGACGAACTCGAGGAGCACGTCCACGACAAATACTGCCGCGCCGGCGTATGCAGCGGCCTGGGTAAGTTCGTCATCGAGAACGAGAAGTGCATCCTCTGCGGTCTCTGCAATAAGGCCTGCGCCTTCGACGCGGTCAAGGAGACTCGCAAGACGTTCTTCATCGACCAGGACTACTGCACGTCTTGCAAGGCGTGCTACACGGTATGCCCGGTGGATGCCGTACAGATAACCAAGCATCCCCGGACAGGTGCTCCCGAGGGCGCCGAGAGCAAGGTTTAGAGGAGGCCAGATGACTGAAGTTAAAGAGAAGAAAACTGCTGATATAAAGAAAGAGGCCGAAGAGATCAAGTGCCCCGTGCAGAGGGCCCTGTACTATGTGGAGGAGTTCCTCGCCGGCCCGATGTGCGGCAAGTGCTTCCCCTGCGAGATGGGCACCTTCGAGGCCGTGGTCAGGCTCCGCAAGGTCACCGAGGGCACAGGCACTGTAGACGACGTCGCTGCCATCAAGAGGATTGCCGATGAGATGCTCGAGTCGTCGAGGTGTAAGAAGGGAAAAGACACGGCCGAATTCATCCTCGAATGGATGGGTTCCGGCTCGTATGACGCTCATATCGCCGGGAAATGTCCCGAGAACGAATGCAAGGCATTCATAGAGTACAGGGTCATCCCCGAAAAGTGCACCATGTGCGGACTCTGTAAGGACGTCTGCAAGGATAACGCCGTGCTCGGCGAGAAGGCATTGCCGTACATGAGCGGCTACCTACCCTTCGAGATCAGGCAGAAGCGCTGCACCAAGTGCGGCGAGTGCATAAAGGTTTGTCCGGTGGACGCCATAGAAATCATAGAGATAAAGACCGCCGAAGAGGTCAAGGCTTAAGGAGGATTTAAATGTCGGATACGTTGAAGGTAACTATAGATGGAAAGGAAGTAAAGGTCGCCGAGGGCACCAACATCATCGATGCCGCCGAGGCCGCGGGAATTCACATCCCGAACCTTTGCTACCTCAAGGGAATGAAAGGTATAGGCGCGTGCAGGCTCTGCCTCGTCGAGGTTGAGGGCGGCCGCGGCCCGGTCATCGCATGTAACGCCAAGGTCAAGGACGGCATGGTCGTCAGCACCACCACGGACAAGGTAGTGGAGGCCAGGAAGTTCGTCATCGACCTCATACTCTCGATGCACCCACTGGACTGCATGACCTGCACCAAGGCGGGCGTATGCACCCTCCAGAAATACGCCTACGACCTCGGCATTCAGGAGTCCTCCTTCACAAGGAAGAAGTTCGGCTACGAGCCCGACACCGACAACAGCTTCATCAAGCGCGACCCGGAGTACTGCATCCTCTGCGCGAGATGCGTAAGGGTATGCAAGGAACAGGGAACGAACGTCCTTGAGTTCATGGGCAGGGGCGTGGGCGCCAAGGTCATCACCGCACAGGACAAGCCCCTTCAGGAGTCCGAATGCACCTTCTGCGGAAGCTGCGTGGACGCCTGCCCTGTCAACGCCCTTCTCGAGGCCGACCGCTGGCGCAAGGGCCGCGAGTGGGACTACGACAAAGTCAGCTCCGCCTGCCTCATCTGCGGTAACGGCTGCGACATCAAGGTCAGCACCAAGGACGGCAAGGTAACGAAGATCAGCGCGGGCCAGGCAGACGGCTCCGCCGAGAAATATATCTGCGCTTACGGCCGCTACGGCTTCGACTCAATAGAGTCCGAAGCCAGGGTAACCTCTCCCATGGTCAAGGACGGAAGCAAGCTCAAGGCGGCAAGCTGGGACGACGCCCTCGCCGTAGTCGCCGAAAAGCTCAAGAAGGCCGGAAAGGACGCGGGCTTCATCAGCGTCGCGGGCATCCAGAACGAGGACGCCCTCGCCATGAAGGACCTCGCCAAGACGGCCAAGACCAAGAACTACGACACCACTCTGAGCCTATACGCCGATGCGGAGACTCTCATCAATTCGCAGACGGCCGACCTCGACTCCGCCGACCTTATCATACTGGCGGGTCTCGCGCCGTCTCAGTGGGAGCGCGTGCTTCCCCAGCTTGATGCCGCCGTAAGGCGTCGCGCCGACAGGGGCGCCAAGCTCGTTGTGGTCAACGCCAAGGAGTCCAGAATAAACGAAGCCGCCACGGCAAGCGTCGCCGGCAAAGAAACCGATGCGCTCAAGGCCATTTTAAAGGCCGCCATAGACAAGGGCCTCAAGGCCGACAAGAAGCTCGCCGACGCGGTGAAGGACGCAAAGGTATCGGATGAGGCCGCGCAGGCGGGCGAGCTCTTCGCAAGCGCCGAGAGCCCGGTCGTTCTCGCAAGCCCTTCCCTGTTCGACGCGGCTGCAAACCTCTCGCTCGCTAAGGGAACGGCTGTTGCGGTTCCCGCAGAGAGCAACGCCAAGGGCGTCGCCCTCATGGGACTCACCACCGACGGCAAGAGCTTCAAGGAGATGGCGGACGGAGGCGTAAAGGTCCTTTACGCCGTGGGTGAGGTTCCGCTTAAGAAGAGGCCCAAGGTGGACTTCCTCGTGGTGCAGAGCCCGTACATGACCGAGCTCGCAAAACACGCCGACGTCGTGCTCCCGGCAGCCACCTTCTACGAGTCAGCAGGCACTATGGTGGACTATATGGGCAGGCTCAAGTTCATGCCCGAGGCCGTTGAGCCCAGGGGCGAGTCTCTGTCCAACAAGGACATCTTCGTGAAGGTCGCCAAGGCCATGGGCGCTACTGCCAAGAAGCCGACCGAAGCAGACGTTAAAAAGGCTGCCAAGGCAGAGGGCATGATATCGCTCAAGCCGTTTGAGGCGAAGAAGGCCGACGTGTCCGCCTCGGATATCATCGAGAACGTAAACGCCTCGGTCCTCAGCGGCCCAAGGCTCTCAAGCCTCAAAGCGTACGCGAAGGCAGCCGTAAAGGCTTAGTCTTAAACACATATAACAGATAAAAAAGCGGCGATTTCGCCGCTTTTTTATTGTCCGCTCAATCTGCTAAAATAGGAGTCACACGCCGAGGGGGATGGAAGAAAACTACAGCATAAAGCTTCCCGTATTCGAGGGTCCGATGGACCTTCTCCTGCATCTCATCAGGGAAAACAAGGTCGATATCTACGACATCCCCATTGCCCTTATCACTCGCCAGTACCTCGAGTACATAGAGATGATGAAGGAGCTGAACCTCGAGGTGGCCGGAGAGTTCATCGTCATGGCGGCCACGCTCATACACATTAAGTCCCGCATGCTCCTGCCCGTGGAAGAGACCGCGGACACCGTCGAGGAGATGGACCCGAGGTTCGAGCTCGTTCAGAGGCTGCTTGCATATCAGGCGTTCAAGGACGCGGCCCTCGGACTCAAGGAACGCGAGGATGACTGGGCCGGAGTCCTCAAGAGAGCCCCATACGACGAAACAACAGAGAGCCCCGAGGAGCAGGACTTCCTTTTCGACGTGAACACCTTCGACCTCATTGCCGCGTTCAAGACGATACTCGAGCAGGCCCCGCCGGAGGTAATGAAGGTCACGAGGGAAACCCTTAGCGTCAAGGATAGGATGGCAAGCCTCATAGAGGTATTTCAGAACACCGAGGCCCTCCGCTTCGAGGACCTCTTTAAGGACGATTTCACCAAATCTCGGCTGGTCGTCACGTTCGTCGCTCTTCTCGAGCTTATTCGCCTGGGCCTCGCCAAGGCGTATCAGGAACGCGAGTTCGGCACCCTCTGGATCATCAGGTCGGGAGAGTCCGTCTCCGAGGAAGAACAAACCGAGCCGGAGGCCACTCAGCCCTCACTGATAGAAGAAGAGCCTCAACCGGAAGAACCTCAGGCTGAAGAACCTCAGGCTGAAGAACCTCAAGCTGAAGAACCTCAAGCTGAAGAACCTCAAGCTGAAGAACCTCAAGCTGAAGAACCTCAAGCTGAAGAACCTCAAGCTGAAGAGCCCAACACGCCCGCCGAAGTCGAAAGCGCCTGAGCGGTTTTCTTTGACCGCAACGTTCAACCCGTCTATAATCTAAGTGTATTCTGCACGGGGGTGTGATTATGGAGCATGAATTCCTTAAAGACATTGTCATAATACTCTCCTGCTCAGCGCTCGTCATATACGTCCTGCACCGGTTTCGCATGCCTCCCATAATAGGGTTCATCGCTGCTGGAGTTATCATAGGCCCTTACGGGCTCGGCGTAATAGGCAACGTCCACGTCATAGAGTCTCTTGCCGAGATCGGGATAATACTGCTGTTGTTTATCATAGGCATCGAGTTCTCGATGAAGGAGTTCATAAAATTAAAAAAACTCGCCATCTTAGGCGGGGGGCTCCAGGTAGCCCTTACGATAGCGGCAGCGTCTGTCATAGCGTATCTCTTTACCCGAAACATACGGCTCTCCATATTCATCGGATTTCTCATTTCGCTTAGCAGTACGGCCATTGTGCTGAAGATGCTCACCGAGCGCGGCCAGTCGGATTCCCCCCACGGCTTATCCATGACGGGGATACTCATATTTCAGGATCTCTGCGTCGTGCCCATGATGCTGCTTACGGGTTCGCTTTCCGGGGGCGGCGACGTATTCCCGGGCATTCTCACTACGCTACTGAAGGGGGCGGTGATCATAGTCGCAGTGCTCGTACTTGCAAGGTGGGCCGTGCCGGCAATACTTCACCGGATAGTACACACAAGAAGCACAGAGCTTTTTACGATATCGATAATCCTGAGCTGTCTGGGTATAGCCTTCTTAACATCCAGGTTCGGGCTATCTTTGGCCCTCGGCGCGTTTCTTGCGGGACTTATAATATCGGAATCCGAGTACTCATATGAGGCTGTAACAAAGGTGCTCCCGTTCAAAGACAGTTTCCTTGGCCTATTCTTCGTTTCCATAGGGATGCTGATCGACGTCAGATTCATGCTTGACAATCTCCCGGCTATAGCCCTGTCCGTCATGGCACTTTTCTCGCTGAAAGCCCTGATATCCACCGGTGTCGTGTTCCTTGTTCAGAATTCCGTAAGGACTTCCATACTCTCAGGACTCGGACTCGCTCAGGTGGGTGAGTTCTCCTTGGTCCTCGCATCTGCTGGCAAGGCCACCGGTTTCATGCCCGGAGATTTATACCAGATGTTTCTTTCAGTGTCCCTCGTCACAATGCTCGTCACGCCCTTCGTCATGAGCGTATCGCCAGCGGTGGCTGAAGGCCTTATGAGACTGAAAGCCATACGAAGGCTTGAGCCGTCTCCTCCCGAAGAAAGGCTGCCCAGGGACATCTCATCTCACGTAATAATCGTGGGGTTCGGCGTAGTCGGGAGAAACCTGGCAAGGACCCTCAAAAGGACGGGGCTGCCTTATGTAGTCCTTGAACTCAACAACGACATCGTCCATGCAGAGCGGATTAAGGACGAGCCGATATATTTCGGAGACGGCACAAGCCGGGAGACGCTCATGCGGCTTGGGGTTCACAGGGCAAGGCTGCTTCTGGTGGCAATATCCGATCCGGCCGCCGCAAGAAAGATAACCGCCGTCTCGAAATTAATGAACCCCGATCTTTATGTGGTAGTTCGCACAAGGTACCTCAAGGAGGTCGATGACCTGAGAGAACTCGGCGCGGACGAGGTCATTCCGGAGGAATTCGAGTCCTCGGTGGAAATATTCTCGCGCGTACTCCACCTGTATAACGTTCCGCGTAACCTTATCGACAAATACGCCGAAGATGTCAGAAGGGACGGCTATAGCTCGCTCAGAACCGTCAGAAACCGCAAAAAGCCGCTTGTGGCTGAGCTCCCAATGCTTAGCGAGATAGTGACGGAGACATATCTACTGAAACCACCCTCCCCGATGATAGGACAGTCGCTTAGCGACCTGCGGTTGAGATCTGCCACCGGCGCTACCGTCATGGCCGTTAAACGAGGGGGAATGGTTCATCAGAACCCGGATGCCGATTTCGTATTCAGCGAAGGAGATATAGTCCTCCTCGTAGGCAAGCCTGACGACATCGGACGTGCACAGCGGTTTATAGATGGTGAGAGCGGCGGCCAGAACCCCGGATAGTTGCAATATTGTTCTTTCTATACAATTATCTGTACCAATTGCCATAAATCCGTTGTATAATAAGAAAACTTTGGGACATTGATATATGAGCATAATACTTAAGGCCCTCAAGAAAGCGGAATCGTCATCGGGTAGGCAACCCGCCTCGTCGATGCAGTCATACTCGTCCACTTCGGGCAGCAAGTTGCCGATAATCATCGTTGCCATCTGCACTGTGGCCCTCGGGTTCGCCTTCGCGGTCTATATCTTCAAGGGAGGCCATCCTGCTCCTTCCAAACAGGCAGCCAATAACCATTCGGCGCAAGCTAATGCCGCGGCCGTGGTTCCTGCCGATGCCAGCTCCCTGAACACCGAGGCAATCGCGCAGATAGAAGCCGGAGAGTACAAGGAGGCGGAGACGCTTCTTGAGAGCGCCATAAAGAAGTATCCCGACGACCCTTATCTCCGCAACCACCTGGCCCTCGCGCTTAAGAAACAAGGTGACTTCGGAGGCGCTGAAACACAGTACAGGACGGCAATTGCGCTTAAGCCGGACTACTACATAGCGATGAACAACCTCGCCGTTACGCTTGAGGCCATGGGACAAAAAGGTCAAGCACGCGCAATGTACGAAAAGGCCCTCGAAGGAGACCCGAGCGTTGGCGGCGCTCACCTCAATTACGCCCTTCTGCTTGAGGACGAGGGAAAGATAAGCGAGGCCGAAGACCATTACCATACCTTCATGACACTGTCCAAGGACGCCAATCTCCGCAGTCTCGTACGCAGACGACTCCTGGCCCTCGAATAGATGCTCGTTCTCGGAATCGACACCTCATGCGACGATACCTCGGCTGCGCTCATCAGGGCCGAAAACGGTAACGCCGAGACGCTCTCCAACGTAGTTTCCAGCCAGACGGAGATACATACCAAATACGGCGGCATCGTGCCTGAGCTCGCCTCACGCCGCCATATAGAAATGATATGGCCCGTGGTCACCGAGGCCCTCGGCGAACACAGTCTCGAAGACCTGGACGCCGTGGCCGTCTGCTATGGCCCCGGGCTTATAGGCTCATTGCTCGTGGGCTGCGCGTTCGCGAAAGCCGTGTGCTATCCCAAGGGCATCCCCTTCATTGGGGTGAATCACCTGGAGGGACATCTTCTCTCGGCATTCATAGACGGTCAGGAGCCCGAGTTCCCCTTCATCTCGCTTATAGTCTCGGGCGGTCATACATGTCTGTACAAGGTCGACGGCTACATGAGGTACGAGGAGCTTGGCCGCACACGCGACGACGCCGCAGGAGAGGCCTACGACAAGGTTTCGAAACTTCTCGGGCTCGGTTATCCCGGCGGCCCGATAATAGACCGGCTTGCCCGTGACGGCGACCCCAAGGCCGTGGATCTACCGAGGGCCTATCTGCCGAACTCGCTGGACTTCAGCTTCAGCGGCCTCAAGACCGCGGTCAGGCTCGCCCACGAAAAGAATGGTCTCTCGAACGAGGACATGGCTGCCTCCTTTCAGGCCTCCGTGGTGGACGTGCTCGTGAGAAAGACCGAGTGGGCAATCAAGGAGCACCATATCCGCAGGGTCTCGCTCTCGGGGGGTGTCGCGGCTAACAGCGCCCTCAGAGAGAGGATGAGCGCCATGGCGGACGAACGCGATGTGACGCTGTACCTGCCGCCGGTGAACCTCTGTACCGACAACGCCGCCATGATAGCCCTCGCAGGATACCACCGCATCGCCGCGGGCGAACGTAGCGGCCTTGACTTAAACCCAAGGGCCTATCTGCCGCTTTAGCCAAAGTTGCCAATTCCGGCCGTATTCTATTAAGCTATCACCCATGAAAGAGATTCGGAACATCACCATCTTCGGCACGCTCACGGACTCCTACCTCAAGGAGATAAAGGACTATTTCTCGGTAGAGGAGTTCAAGAAGAAGGCCGCTATATTCTCCGAGGGCGACCCCTCGGACGTGCTGTACGGTGTGATCGAGGGCAAGGTCAAGATAACGAAGATATCGGCCGAGGGCAAGGAGATAATCATCGAGGTCATATCGCCGGGAGACATCTTCGGCGCGGTTGCCGTGATGAGGGGGTTTCCCTACCCCGCCAACGCCGCCGCCATGGAGGACTCGAAGCTGCTCAGGATCTCGAGGTCGAACTTCCTGAAGGTACTGGACGGCTACCCCTCGGTTATGTACTGCATGATGCAGAACCTCGGCGACCGCATGAAGGGCTCTCACGAATCGCTAAAAAACATCGCCCTGGAGAAGGTGGGCTCGCGCATTGCATCGCTGCTTCTGAAGCTCGCCGAGAAGTCCGGCGTCGAGACCCCTGAGGGTACGGTCATCGATTTTAAGCTTACCAAGCAGGACATAGCCGACATGGTGGGCACCACCGTGGAGACCTCGATAAGGACCATGAGCCAGTTCAAGAAGAAGGGCCTTATCGAGGAGCGCGAGGGCCAGGTGGTCATCAAGGACGCCGAGGGTCTCCGCTCTATGGGCTACTGAGCCGGCGCCGCTTCCTTCCCGAATATCGTTGTCATCATCACGTAGAAAAACAGCGCGATAGATACCGCCTCCATAACGCCGAACCCAACCGTTGCCGTCATGAGTAGCTTGTTAGTGCCCCCGAAGGTCATAACCGTGTAGAAAGAGAGCATGCCCAGAAGCCCGATATTGGCGAGCCAGAACTGCAGGTTGCAGAGGCCCGGGGTCTTGATGAGCTTTCCCGCGAACCTGGGCAGTATGTGGTAACCCACGCCGTAGATCATCATGGATACCCAGCCCAGCAGCATGAGGTGCGAGTGGACGAACTTAAGCGACATCAGTTTGGGGCTCGCCAGCATGCCTATCCCGAGTATCGAGGAAGTAAAGAGGTACACCATGCTCATGGCTATGAAGTTCTTGACGAATCTGTCCATGTTCCAACCCTCCGGTCTTTTTCATTTATCTTACTGCAGCCCCGGCCCGCCGACCATGACAAAGCTCATATGACGGGCGTCATAGACCTTTAGTATCATATCTGATAATCTAAGGTCAAGGCTCGGAATTAAAAACCCTGAGAGGAGGTTTCAATGAATATGGCGGCTACGAAGAAGCAGATCAATAAGGACTCCATAATCGGAGATGTCATCAAGGAGATACCTGGGGCGAAGGACATCATCCAGAAGCACTTCGGCGGTGGATGTTTCACCTGCCCTGGCATCAACGTGGAATCCATAGGCTTCGGCTCGATGATGCACAACCTCGACCCCGAAGTCATAATTAAAGAGATAAACGACCTGGAGGGATAAAGGATGGAGATCAAGTGTTTCGTTTGCGGCACCACCGACAAAGATAAGGTTTACCTGAAGGTAGTTCACGAGGGCGATGAGAAGTATGCCTGTGTCAGGTGCCTGCCGGTGCTGATTCACGGCCCGCACTAATCCGGACCGCGGTTCCTAAATAATTAAACCCGAGAGCGCCTTAATCAGGCGCTCTTTTCGTTTGTCTCGGGCTCCGTTGGCTCCTGGGCATCCTCTCCTTTGGTGAGGAAAGCAATGGCCTCGATGTGGTAGGTATTGGGGAACAGGTCTATCATGCGTACGGAGTCGATATTATAGAGGCTCGTGAGCATACCAAGGTCGCGGGCGAACGTGGAGGGGTTGCACGAGACGTAGGCTATCCTCTCGGGTGCTAGCTCCATTACGGTCTTCATTGCCTCTTTCGAGAGCCCCGGGCGCGGCGGGTCCAGAAGCAACATGTCGAAATCCCCTTTGACCTTCGCGTCTTCGGCCCTTGCGCTCTGGAATTTGTACTTCCTGACCTTATTATATGAGACGTTTCGCTGACCGTCCTTTATGGCATGGGGGTTATCCTCCACGGCGACGACCTCGGCGCCTTCCCTCGCAAGAGGGAGCGAGAAGTTACCCGCTCCGGCGTAGAGGTCCAGCACCCTCTTCTTATCAAGCGGCATGAGGCTCTCCTTGACGAGTCTCACCACCTCGGTGTTAAGGGCCCAGTTGCTCTGGAAGAAGCCCCAGGGAGATACCGTATAGGCCAGGTCGAGGAGGTCGAAGCTCACATGGCCCTTTCCCCTGTACGTGCCGTCGTCGAATGCCACGCCTTCAAACCCGAGCTCTGCGAACCGCGCGGCCAGGGCGTCGTCGTAATCAATCCCTTTAATGAGCGCCACTACGCTATCGCCCGAGGTCACGTGAATTTCCCTGATGCCCGTGAGGTCCGTGCCGCAGAGTTTTTCGAGCATCACGTTTATCTCGTCCACCATGAGGGGGCATTTCTCTATGGGCACGACGTCCCGGGTGCCCTCTCTGAAAAACCCTATCTGGCCGTCTTTTGATATCTTGAACTGCGCCCTGTGGCGGTAATTGAAATCCCTGCCGGTCATGGACTCCGCGAGCTCAACCTCAAGCTTACCAATTCTGGTCAGGCAGTCCATGAGCACGCCCGCCTTCATGGCGACCTGCTTGTCGTAGGAGGCGAACTGGAGCTGGCATCCGCCGCACTCTCCGAAATAAGGGCATGCCGGTTCTACCCTGTCGGTGGAGGGCTCGATAATCTCAGTGACCTCGGCCACTGAGTAGTCGCGCTTCTTTTCCTTGAGAGAGACCTCCACGACCTCTCCGGGCAGTGCGCCCTTGATGAAGACCACCCCTTCGGCGCGGGATATCACATAGCCGCCATAGACGGCGGTATCGGCTTTCAGCATGGTCATTATTTGTTCAGCAGCTCCTTGATCTTCGATTTCAGCTCGTTAAGGTCCGCGGACTTAACCAGATAGGCCTCCGACGCCCATACCGCGAAGTCGTCCCTGTAATCGTAGGCCGTGGACATGATTATCGGTAGCCTCGGCTTGATCTCCTTCATGCGCCTCAGCAGGCTTATGCCGTCGATGTCGGGCATGAGTATGTCGAGAGTGACGAGGTCCGGATTTTCCTTGTCGAACACGGCGAGGGCCTCTTCGCCCGTGCTGGCCGTTACGACATCGTAGCCCTCTTCCTTAAGCTCTTCCTCGTAGAGCCTGAGGATATGGGCGTCGTCGTCAACTACGAGAATCTTCATTTAGACCTCCTTCATCGGTAAATATATTTTAAATGTAGAGCCGCCTTCGGGATGGCCGCTTTCGACCTTTATCTTCCCGTCGTGCTCCTCTATTATCCTCTTCGAGATGGCAAGGCCCAGTCCCGTGCCCGTGGGGCGGGTGGTGAAGAACGGGTCGAATATCCTGACCATGTCCTCCTCCTTTATCCCGCATCCTGTGTCCTTGACCTCAAGGACGGCCCATCCGTCCTCGGCATACGTCCTGACCGTTACGCTGCCGCCGTCAGTGGCCTGGTTCGCGTTTGAAATCACGTTCAGGACGGCCTCCTTTATCCTATTGGGGTCTATCGTCAGCGTCAACCCTTTTGGCGCCAGATCGGTCACAAGCTTATTGCCGCTTGTGGCGAACTCAGACCCTAGGAGCTTGAGCACATCGCCCACGACCGTGTTGAAGTCGATGGTCTCCTTCGACATCCGGACCTCTTTAACGAAGCCCAGTATGTCCCGGAGGATGTCCTCGAGCCTTCCCACCTCCTTGGAGATTATCCTCGCGTACTCCTGCTGGTTTCCCTCGAGCTTGCCCTCGAGCCTCTTGGCGAACCCTCCAACCGAGACAAGCGGGTTTCGTATCTCGTGGGCAACTTTCGCGGCTACCTCTCCAAGGGCGGCCATACGCTCCGAGGACTGCAGCTTGTCCTGAAGCTCCTTTAGCTGGGTGATGTCCCTGACCACATGCACCGTCCCAAGGAAAACCCCCTCGGTATCGAATATCGGGGACGTCGATGTCAGGTACGTGCCCTTCAGGTACTTGTCGTCGACCTCCTCCACATGTGCCTTCATGTCCTCCACGGTCCTGTGGTGAGGACACGCCGGCATCGGATCTTCGGTGCCATGGAATACCTGGTAGCACTTCTTGCCCACAATATCCTCGTAGGGCAGCCCTACCTTGTCAATGACCGCCTGATTGACCTTCCTGACCGTGTAGTCCTTATCCGTAAAGAATACCATATCCGAGATGGATCTAAAAATGTTCTCAAGTTCCGCCTCAGCAAGCGAAACCTGCTGGAAAAGCCGCGCCGCGGCCACGGCAGAGGCGACCTGATCGGTGAAGCCAGAGAGGAAGCGCATGTTATCGTCGGTGATGGGCTTTTTGTTGAATATATTGTCCACCCAGAGCACTCCGATG
>Ga0210096_1000211_pt1 | contig 22078 bp, 19 predicted proteins | sample China_Galinas_PW_4_FD_184864 | JGI IMG/M metagenome (GOLD analysis project Ga0210096, IMG submission 184864) | Wetland microbial communities from San Francisco Bay, California, USA, that impact long-term carbon sequestration - China_Galinas_PWA_D2... | ecosystem: Environmental > Aquatic > Marine...
CCGTTCCCGCATGCTGCCCCGTCCGGCAGGGCATCAGGCCGGTGTCAATGCCACCCGTCGGATCGTCGAGCACTGTCTGAAGTCGGGTGTCGAGGTGCTGACCCTGTTCGCCTTCAGCAGCGAGAACTGGCGCAGGCCCGCCGCCGAGGTCCGCAGCCTGATGGAACTGCTCTTCCATTCGCTCAGGCGGGAGGCCGGGCGCCTGGCCGAGAACGGAATCCGAATGCGTTTCATCGGGGATCGAGACGGTTTCTCATTACGACTCAAGCAGGAGATCGCCGCAGCCGAGGATACTACCGCGGCGGGTGAGCGTATGCTCCTGAACATCGCCGCCAACTACGGCGGGCGCTGGGACATCGTCCAGGCAGTCAGACAGCTGATCGCCGATATGGGAGAATCCGGCATGGATTCGTCTGCGATCGATGAATTGGCGCTCAACAGCCGACTTTCGACGGCCGGCCTCGCCGAGCCGGACCTTTTCATTCGCACCGGCGGGGAACATCGTATCAGCAACTTCCTGCTCTGGCAGCTCGCGTACACCGAGCTCTATTTCACTGATACCCTGTGGCCGGACTTCGATGAGGCGTCGCTTGCGGTGGCGTTTAACGACTACGCGGGGCGGCAACGGCGTTTCGGCAAGACAGGTGAGCAGGTGCGGGAATTGGATGACGATGCTTAGGCAGCGTGTGATCACGGCCGCGGTCGCGGGGATCGTGGCGCTAGCCGCAGTCATGATGTTGCCTACCAAGACATTGGCGGTGGTGCTGTTGGCAATTGTGTTGGTCGGTGCCTGGGAGTGGGCTCGCCTCGCGGGGCTGAAATCGATTCCCGCCAGGGTGGGCTACACACTGCTCGTCGCCGTGCTGGCCGGTTTCGGGTGGTGGATGCGGCAACGGGGACTGCAACTCCCCTTCGTCGCACTCGGAGTGGTGTGGTGGGTCCTCGCCCTGGTGGCGCTGGCGAGTTACCAGCCTGGTGGGAACGGTTCGAGGATCGGGATGATCGTGGCGGGTTTGCCCGTGCTTGCCCCCTCATGGCTTGCGCTGATGGATCTGCACGCCATACGTCCCTCCCTGCTCCTCTATCTTTTCGTGTTGATCTGGCTGGCCGATTCCGCGGCGTATTTCACCGGGAAGCGATTCGGCAAGACCCGGCTGGCCCCGACCCTCAGCCCGGGAAAGAGTCGCGAAGGTGTGCTGGGTGCCCTGGTGGCGACACTGATTCTGGGTCTGGCCGGTGCGCGGTGGTTCGAGGCGGGACTCGTCGCCGGCGCTTATTTTGTCCTGCTCGGCCTGTTGACCGCCCTGGTGTCGGTGGAGGGTGATCTATTCGAGAGTCTTCTCAAGCGTCGTGCGGGCGTGAAGGACAGCGGACGCATCCTGCCCGGCCATGGCGGGGTGTTGGATCGTATCGACAGTCTGACCGCGGCGGCCCCTGTCTTCTGGTTGGGTCTCTACTGGATCCGCGTCCCCTCGGCAACATGAGGGTTACTGGGTATGACTGAGTTCGGTCAGGCAACCCCCAAGGGGGTTTCGATTCTCGGCTCTACCGGTACCATCGGTGTCAATACCCTGGACGTGGTGGCGCGGCATCCGGACCGTTTCCGGGTCGTGGCCCTGACGGCGAACTCGAACGTCGATCGTATGGTTGGACAATGTGAGGCGACGCGGCCTGACTATGCGGTGATGCGCGACGAGGACGCAGCTCAGCAACTGCGCACCCGGCTGCGGCAAAGTTGTCCTTCAACAGAGGTTCTTGCCGGCGTGAAGGGGCTGGAGGAGGTCGCAGCGCTTGCATCGACGGACTACGTGATGGCCGGCATCGTGGGCGCCGCTGGTTTGCTACCCACCCTGGCCGCCGCACGTGCCGGAAAGCGCGTGATGCTGGCGAACAAGGAGGCGCTGGTGATGTCCGGGCGGCTGTTCATGGATGAAGTGAACCGAAACGGCGCCGAGTTAATGCCCATCGACAGTGAACACAATGCGGTTTTTCAGTGCATGCCAGGGGATTTCGCCCGAGGGCTAGACACTGTCGGCGTGGACCGGATTCTACTGACGGGCTCAGGCGGACCGTTTCGCGAAATGCCTCTTGACAGACTGGATCAGGTGACGCCCGATCAGGCCGTCGCCCATCCGAACTGGGTGATGGGACGGAAGATCTCGGTCGATTCGGCTACCATGATGAACAAGGGGCTGGAGGTGATAGAGGCCTGCTGGTTGTTCCACACCGAGGTCGGGCGCATCGGTGTCGTTGTCCATCCGCAGAGCGTCATCCATTCCATGGTGTCCTATGCCGACGGGTCGGTGCTCGCGCAACTCGGCAACCCAGATATGCGTACCCCGATCGCCTACGCGTTGTCCTGGCCGGAGCGGATCGCCTCGGGGGTCGACCCACTGGATCTGATTCAGGTGGCGCATCTGGATTTCGCCAGACCCGATGAGCAACGCTTCCCCTGTCTTCGGCTTGCTCGCGAGGCGCTCGAGGCGGGGGGCACGGCAACCGCGATTCTGAATGCGGCGAACGAGGTGGCGGTGCAGAGTTTCCTGGATCGGGAGATCCCGTTTACGGGGATTCCGGCCGCCATTGAGTCCGCGCTGGAGTCGGTCACCGTACAGGCGGCGGATTCGCTTGATGCGATACTAGCGGCCGACCAGGTAGGCAGATTGGCGGCCCATCGGTACCTCGGGAGAGGATGATGTCCGTACTGATCAATATCGCGGCGTTTGTCGTCGCCGTCGGGACCCTGGTGACGTTCCACGAGTTTGGCCACTTCTGGGTGGCGCGCAAACTCGGTGTCAAGGTGCTACGGTTCTCGGTCGGATTCGGACGGCCGCTGTGGAAGCGCGTCGCCGGCGAGGACCGTATCGAGTACGTGATCGCGGCGGTTCCCCTCGGCGGCTATGTCAAGATGCTCGATGAGAGAGAGACCGAGGTACCCGATCAGGACCTCGCTCGCGCCTTCAATCGACAGCCGGTCTGGAAGCGCATGGCCATTGTTGCTGCGGGGCCGCTGGCGAATTTCCTGCTCGCGATTCTCGCCTACTGGCTGATGTTTATGGTCGGTGTGAACGGGGTACGGCCCGTGATTGGGGCGCCTGATCCGGGATCGCTGGCGGCGCAGGCCGGGTTGCAATCTGGCGACGAGATCGTCTCGGTCAACGGCAAGCCGACACCCACCTGGCAGAACACCGTGATCATTCTGCTTGAACAGGCGCTCGAGACTGGTGTCGTGGAGCTCAGGGTCCGTCGCGAGCGGGGATTTCCGCAAACCGTAACCCTGGACCTCACGGATACCCGATCACTGCTGGGCGACGGTGAGCTGCTGGACAAGGTGGGAATTGCGGTGTGGAGACCAGAGGTCGAACCTGTGCTCGGTCGTCTGGTCGACGGAGGCGCGGCGCAGCGCGACGGATTGCGTGACGGAGACCGGATTCTCTCGGTCGACGATGCGCCAGTTGAGACCTGGGACGACTGGGTCGAGGTCGTGCGGGCCAATCCCGGAAGAACACTGACCGTCAGGATCGACCGCAACGGTGCGATGCTGAATGTCCCGTTGAAGGTCGGATCCGACCGGGATGGGGGTGAGACGATCGGGCGGATAGGCGCCTACCCGAAGATTGACGCGGACCAGTATGACTGGATGCGGGTCACCGTGCGCTACGGCCCGATCGAGGGATTGGGCCGGGCGGTCGTCAAGACCTGGGACATTTCGGTATTGACTTTACGCGTACTCTGGAAGCTGGTGATCGGGGAGGCCTCCCTGAAGAATATCAGCGGCCCCGTGACGATCGCGGAATTCGCCGGCGTTTCGGCGTTACTCGGGGTCTCCGCCTTCCTAGGCGCCCTGGCGTTGTTCAGTGTCAGCATCGGTATCCTGAATCTGCTGCCCGTGCCCATCCTGGACGGAGGGCACCTGATGTACTACCTCATCGAGTTGATCAAGGGCAGCCCGGTGTCGGAAGCGGCCGAGGCCGTTGGGCAACGTATCGGTTTTGCCATGCTTGCCGGTCTGATGGGGCTGGCTTTCTACAACGATATTGTCAGGTTGATTGGATAGACTGAATGCTGCCTCACAGCATCCGGAAGACAGGCTGGAGGTTGTGGGACGGTGTGGCCGACCAGCGCCCGTGTCTCTCCCTCGGGACGGCGCTCTTCGGCCTGATGATGATCTGGTTGTTTTTCCTCAGTGACGTCGCGCGTGCCGACAGTTTCACGGTCGACGATATCGAGGTCCTCGGCGTCCAGCGCATCGAGCCCGGCACCGTGTTCAATTATCTGCCGGTCAAGGTCGGCGACAGCTTTGATACTGCACGCAGCGCCGAGGTGATCCGGGCTCTCATCAAGACCGGATTCTTCAACGACGTCCAGCTGCTGCGTCGCGGCGACGTACTGGTGATCCAGGTCAAGGAGCGTCCGGCCATTGCCGAGTTGAAGTTTGACGGCAACAAGGACATCAAGGACGAGGACCTTGAGAAGGCGCTCAAGGGCGTGGGGATCGCCAAGGGCCGGGTTTTCAACCGTTCCGTGCTCGAGCGGCTCGAAAACGAGCTGCGCCAGCAGTATTTCGCCCGCGGCAAGTACAACGTACGGATCGACGTGACGGTCAACGAGTTGCCCCGCAATCGCGTGGACATCAATATCGATATCTCGGAAGGCAAGCCGGCGAAGATCAAGCGCATCACCCTGGTCGGGAACGAGAGCTACAAGTCCGACGACATCACCGACGAGTTCAGTTCAGGCAAGGCGCCGTGGTGGAATCCGTTCAGTTCCCGCGACCAGTACGCCAAGGCAAAGCTCGCGGGCGACCTCGAGAAGCTGCGCAGCTACTACCTCGATCGCGGTTATCTCAAGTTCAACGTGGATTCCACACAGGTTTCCATCACACCGGACAATCGCGATATTTACGTCACGATCAACCTGGAGGAGGGGGACAAATACGTTGTCAAGGAGGTCAGGCTGGCGGGCGAGTTCGTGGTTCCCGAAGAGGAACTCAGGCGCCTGACCGCCATCCATGCCGGTGAGATCTTTTCCCGCGAGAAGGTCGTCAAGACGACCGACAACATCTCGCGCAGGCTGGGTGACGATGGCTATGCCTTCGCCAACATCAATCCAATCCCGGAAGTCGATGAGCAGCGCCGTGAGGTCTCGCTGACGTTCTTCGTCGATCCCGGGCAGCGGGCCTATGTGCGTCGTATCAATTTCTTCGGCAATACTGGCACGCAGGATGAGGTTTTTCGACGTGAAATGCGCCAGATGGAAGGCGGTTGGTATTCTCTGGACAAGATCAACCTGTCCCGCCGTCGCATTCAGCGCCTTTCCTACGTGGAGTCCGTGGACATAAAGACCGATCGTGTATCGGGTTCCGACGATCTGGTGGACCTCAACGTCACCATCAAGGAAAGGCGATCCGGCAGTTTCTCCGTGGGCGTTGGTTTCTCCCAGGCGCAGGGAATCCTGTTCAATCTCGGTCTCAATCAGGACAATTTCCTCGGCACCGGGCGCCGGGTGAGTCTGCGGTTTGACAACAGCCGCGTCAGCACGATCTACAGTCTGTCCTACGTCAATCCCTATTTCACCATCAACGGTGTGAGCGCGGGATTCCATGCCACCTATTCAGACATCAACGCCGCAGAGGCGAACGTCTCGTCCTACACAGCCGACACCCTGGACGTTGGCGTCAACCTAGGTGCGCCGATCACAGAGGTCGATACCATCCGTGGCGGGTTGTCCGTGGAGAACATCAAGATCGACACGAACTCGAACACGCCTGAGGAGATCTTCGAATTCATCGCGCAGAACGGCAACGAATATCTGGACTTTCCCTTCACGGCGACCTTCGTTCACGACACACGGAACAAGTCCGCATTCGCGACGCGCGGCAACTTGCAGCGGCTAACCGGTGAGGTGACCATACCGGGGAGCGATCTGGAGTACTATAAGACTGGCTATCGGCTGCGGCAGTACATTCCGATCCGTAGCTGGCTGACCGGCATGTTCTTCACCAACGTGGCCTTCGGCGAAAGTTACGGCGATGACGGCGATCTGCCGTTTTTCGAGAAATACTACGCCGGTGGCATACGCAGTGTGCGCGGTTACAAGACCAATACGCTGGGTCCACGCGATTCGACTGGCAGGCCGTTTGGTGGTAACTTCCGTACGGTTGCAAGCGTCGAAAACATCTTCCCCGTTCCGTTTGTCAAGGGCAGCGAGAACATGCGCTTGAGTGTTTTCGTCGATGCAGGCAATGTGTTCGCGCAGCCGAGTGACTGGGACTACACCGCGCTTCGCGCGTCCGTTGGTGCGGCATTCTCGTGGATATCGCCCCTCGGCGCACTGACGTTTTCATACGCCGTGCCGATCAACGATCAGCCGGGGGACGAACTGGAGGCATTCCAGTTCAACGTCGGGACCCTGTTCTAGAACCAATCTGGAGAATGACAGTGATGCGTAACTGTGCGCTGTTCGCAATCGTTCTGCTGGTAGCCGGCTCGCCCGCTCTCGCGGATAGTGGCGTCAAGATAGGCTTCGTCAACAGCAAGATCATCATGGAGCAGGCCCCTCAGGCGGAGCAGGCCCAGAAGAAACTCGAAAGGGAATTCTCTACGCGGGAGGCTTCGCTCAAGGCCGACGCAAGCGAGATCGTGGAACTCGAGAAGAAGATGAAGAAGGACGGCGTGATCATGAGCGATAGCCAGCACGCCGAACTCGAGCGGAAGATCCAGAAAAAGAGGCGGGAATTCGAGCGTGGCACCGACGAGCTGCGCGAGGACCTGAACATCCGGCGCAGCGAGGAACTCAGCCAGCTCCAGCGGGAGGTCTCCAAGGTCATCAAGGAGATTGCTGAGGAGGAGAAGTACGATATCATCATGGCGGAGAATCATCTGGTATTCGCCAGCAAGAAGATCGATATCACCGACCAGATCCTCAAACGCCTCATGAGCTCGTTCAAGGGCAAATAGACCAGACGACGGCCCGCGGTGAAGCTGGGAGAACTGGCATCGCTTGCCGGGGTGCGTCTTGAGGGAGATCCGCGCACCGAGATTCGTTTCGTCTCGACCCTGCGCGCCGCCGGTCCCGGATCGATCGCTTTCCTGAGCAACTACAAGTACCGTCCCTACCTGGCCGATACCGGGGCATCGGCGGTGATCCTGCCGGAGGAACTGCTTGACGAGTGTCCCGTCGCTGCCCTGGTGAGCGACGATCCCTATGTCACCTACGCGCGCGTCGCCAACGCCCTGTATCCCGCCGAGACGGTGGAAGCCGGCGCCGTCCATCCGACTGCCGTCGTCGCCGAAGATGCGGACATCCACCACAGCGTCAGCATCGGACCGCATTGTGTCGTCGAGTCGGGTGTCCGCCTCGCCTGCGGCGTGGTGCTCGGGCCCGCCTGCATTGTCCAAAGGGACTGTTCCCTGGGAGAGGACACGCGTCTGGTGGCGCGCGTCACGCTCTGCCACCGCACACAGCTCGGCGTCCGTTGTCTGATACACCCCGGCGCGGTACTCGGAAGCGACGGCTTCGGTCTGGCCAACGACCGGGGCATCTGGCTGAAGATACCGCAGGTAGGTCGGGTCGTGCTGGGCGATGATGTCGAGGTAGGCGCGAACACCACCATCGACAGGGGAGCGATCGAGGATACGGTCATCGAGGATGGTGTCAAGCTGGACAACCAGATCCAGCTTGGACACAACGTTCGTGTCGGGGCGCATTCGCTGATCGCAGGTTGTGCCGGAATATCCGGTAGCGTGACGATAGGCCGCCAATGTACCATTGGCGGCGGTGCCGGGTTCGGTGGCCACCTCGAGCTGACCGACAACGTGGTCATCACGGGATTTTCACGCGTCAGCAAGTCCATCAGGGAACCGGGGGTCTATACGTCGGGGACCCCGTTGCAGAAGCAGCGGGACTGGCAGAAAAACACCGTGCGATACCGGCAGCTGGAAAAGATGGCGCAGCGTCTGTCGGAACTGGAAAAGAAGCTGAAGGATTGAATCGGGTTCGGTAGCCCTTCTCGGACGATGTCACGACCGGAAGCAGCGATGTCAGAAGGCATAATGAATATCGACGGGATCATGAAGCGCCTGCCGCAGCGCTTTCCTTTTCTCATGCTCGATCGCGTCGTCGCGTGTGAACCGGGAAAGACCCTGACGGCGATCAAGAACGTCAGTATCAACGAACCCTTTTTCCAGGGACATTTCCCGGGACTGCCATTGATGCCGGGTGTGCTGATTCTGGAGGCCCTGGCTCAGGCCACGGGTGTCCTGGCATTCTGCACCCTGGAGTCGATGCCGGCCAATAAGAAGTTTCTGTTTGTCGGGATCGACAAGGCACGTTTCAAGCGTCAGGTTGTCCCCGGAGATCAGCTGATTCTGAAGGTGGAGTACATACGCCACAAGCGCGGTATCTGGGTGTTCAAGGCCGAGGCCAGCGTCGGTGGGGAGATTGCCGCGTCGGCTGAACTGATGTGTGCCGAAAGAGAAATGTAGTTGATCGATCCGCGCACCGTCATCGATCCTTCCGCGCAGCTGGCGGAGGACGTCACCGTGGGAGCCTACAGCGTCATCGGTCCCTCGGTGAGTGTGGGTCGCGGCACGTGGATCGGACCGCATGTCGTGATCAACGGACCCGCGCGAATCGGGGAAAACAACCGCATCTTCCAGTTCGCGTCGCTGGGCGAGATCCCGCAGGACAAGAAGTTCAGAGGGGAGGACAGCGAACTGATCATCGGCAACCGCAATACCATTCGCGAGTATGTGACCATCAATCGGGGGACGGCCCTGGACCAGGGCAGGACGATGGTCGGGGACGAGAACTGGATCATGGCCTACGTGCACATCGCGCACGATTGCCAGGTAGGCTCCCGCACCATCTTTTCCAATGGCGCGACACTGGCGGGGCACGTCCAGGTCTCGGACAAGGCGATCCTCGGCGGTTTTACGCTCGTTCACCAATACTGCCGGATCGGCACCCACGCATTTTGTGGCATGGGCACGGCGCTGAACCGCGATTTGCCCCCCTACGTAATGGCCTCCGGAAATCTCGCCAGGCCGTTCGGTCTGAATCGGGAAGGCCTCAAGCGCGATGGCATCGCACAGGAGACCGTACGGGCCCTGCAGCGCGCCTACAAGGTGCTGGTCAGGGTCGGCGCGGTTCCCGAAGAGGAAAAGCAGGTGCTCGATAATCTGCGGCGTGATTATGTCGAGGTCGAGCGGTTCGTCTCGTTCATCGAGGCGAGTTCCCGGGGGATCGTAAGGAACGCTGACTGAATCACGCAGCGGGGAGTCTGCGCACTACAGCGCATCCCTGATCACAGCGGCGATGCGTTCGATTTCCTCGTCTGTCAGTTCGGGGAAAATCGGCAGCGACAGGCATTGTTGGGCCACACTCTCCGCGACCGGCAACGGGATGTCGCGCCAGTCTTCTGCGAAGACCTTCTGCCGGTGCAGCGGTACCGGGTAGTAGATGGCCGAGGCGATTTCCACATTGCTCAGGGCGGTCTGGATCCTGTTTCGTCGTTTGCCCGTGAGTATCGTGTACTGGTGATACACGTGGCGGCCGTGGCCCGTCTCCCGCGGCGTGACGATCCCCGTCCCCTCGAGCAGCGATCCGTACGTGTTCGCGACTCGCCGCCGGTGCTCGTTGTAGTCGTCGATTCTCCCGAGTTTCACCCGCAGGATAGCCGCCTGCATCTCGTCGAGCCGGCTGTTGTAGCCGATCATGTCGTGGTGATATTGCTTGAAACTACCGTGGTTGCGAAGGGCCCGAAGTTTTCCCTCGTGCTCCTCAGAGCGGGCAGTGACGAGGCCGCCGTCGCCGTATCCCCCAAGGTTCTTGCTAGGGAAGAAGCTAAAGGCGCCGAAGTCACCGACACTGCCCGTCATGCGACCGTCGGGAAGACTCGCACCGAACGACTGGGCGCAGTCCTCGATGAGTTGAAGCCCGTACCGCTCGCACAGCCCTGCTATGTGTTCCATGTCCGCGGGCTGGCCGAACAGATGAACCGGCAGCACCGCGCGGGTATGTCGGGTCACCGTTGCCTCGATGAGATCGGGATCGAGGTTGAAACTCTGCGGGTCGATGTCCACGAAGACGGGGATTGCGCCGACATGGCGGATCGCCTCGGCCGTTGCGATGAACGTGAAAGGTGAGGTGATGACCTCGTCGCCGTCACCGATGCCGGCGGCGCGCAGCGCGAGCATGAGCGCATCGGTCCCCGAGGCGCAGGCGACCGCATGCGGGACGCCGAGGTATGTCGCGCACTCCTGTTCAAAGGCCGAGACATTGGGGCCGAGGATGAAACGGGTGCCGTCGATCACCGCGCGCAGCGCGGCATCGATTTCTCCGGCGATCTCCCGGTATTGTCGCTTGAGGTCTACCATTGGGATCATCTGCGGCGCTCCTTTAGGCGATTTCTGTCAAATGACATACCATCCTGCTTGTCTTTGTCGTCCGTCCTTCAGTGTTGCGCTCAACCGTTCCATCGTTTGACGATGCGCCTGTTGTCGCGTCTTGATGACGAACGAAAATCCGGCGCGATCTGGTATGTCATTTTCCGGCAATCGCCTAAGCGCTGGCAGGAATTTAGTCCGTTCGAACGAGTAGGTTCATGAGCAGTCTTTCGTAGATCGCGGACAGCCTGTCGAGGTCCTCGACACGAACGTTTTCGTTGATCTTATGGATACTCGCGTTGATCGGACCAAGCTCCACGACCTGGGTGCCCGTGGGCGCAATGAATCTGCCATCGGAGGTGCCGCCGGTCGTGGATAGACGTGTCTCGACCCCCGTTTCGGCGAGTATCGCATTGCGAACTGCATCGACCAGATCCCCCTCGCGGGTGAGGAACGGTTGACCGGATAGTGTCCACTGCAGATCAAACTGCAGTCCGTGCCCCGCCAGCATGGACTGGACCCGGTGTCTGAGTTCCGCATCCGTCACCTCGGTGGAAAACCGGAAGTTGAACTGCATCCACAGCTCCCCGGGGATGACGTTCGTCGCGCCCGTCCCTGCATGAATATTCGCGATCTGAAGGGTGGTTGGAGGAAAATACGCGTTTCCCCGATCCCATTCGAAGGTCGAGAGTTCCGCCATCACAGGTGCGATATCATGGATCGGGTTCCTCGCCAGGTGCGGGTAAGCCACGTGACCCTGAAGTCCCTTGACGTACAGGTTTCCGCTGAGGGATCCGCGACGGCCGTTCTTTACGACGTCTCCCAGTGTCTCGCCGCTGGATGGCTCCCCGACAAGACACCAGTCGATCTTCTCACGACGGCATTCGAGTGTTTCCACCACTCGCACTGTGCCGTCGACGGCGGGACCCTCTTCGTCGCTGGTGATGAGAAAGGCGAGCGAACCCCGGTGGTGCGGGTGCGTCTCGATGAATCGCTCGGTCGCCGTGACCATGGCGGCCAGGCTCCCTTTCATGTCACACGCGCCCCGGCCGTACAGGACGTCTTCGCGGACTTCCGGCTCGAAAGGCGGACTGTCCCATTGGTTGAGTGGTCCCGTGGGTACGACGTCGGTGTGTCCCGCAAAGGCGAACACGGGGCCTCCGCCCCCGTGCCGGGCCCAGAGATTGTCGACCTTGCCGAAGCGCATGGGCTCCACCTTGAACCCGATCCGCTCGAGCCGCGCCGCCAGTAACGCCTGGCATCCTCCGTCCTTCGGGGTGACCGATTCCCGCGAGATCAGTTCGATGGCGAGTTCGAGCGTTGGAGATGACATATCAAACCGGGATCGTAATGCGGGCGGGTTCGGGGGCTCTGTTGCTCCGGTTAGTCAAAATCGCGCAGCAGGGCGTTGATACCGACCTTGCTGCGGGTCCGCTCGTCCACACGTTTGACGATGACCGCGCAGTACAGACTGTACTTTCCGTCTCTGGAAGGCAGGTTGCCGGATACGACAACGGATCCCGCCGGGATACGTCCGTACGTGATCTCGTCTTTCTCCCGATCGTAGATCCGGGTGCTCTGTCCGAGATAGACACCCATCGAGATCACCGAACCCGCCTCGACAATGACGCCCTCGACGACCTCAGAGCGCGCCCCGATGAAACATTCGTCCTCGATGATGGTCGGCGCGGCCTGTAACGGTTCGAGGACGCCGCCGATCCCGACACCTCCGGAGAGATGGACGTTTTTGCCGATCTGAGCACAGGAACCTACGGTGGCCCAGGTGTCCACCATGGTGCCCGAGTCGACGTAGGCGCCGATGTTGATATAGGACGGCATCAATACGACCCCAGGCGCCTGATACGACCCCCTGCGGGCCATCGCGGGCGGTACGATGCGAACACCGCCGCTGCGCATCTCCCCGATACCCAGTTGCGAGTATTTCCCCGGTATCTTGTCGAAATAGTGGGTGTGCGATCCATTGATGTAGGTATTGTCCTCGATCCGGAAATAGAGCAACACGGCCTTCTTCAGCCACGCGTTGACGACCCAGTCATCTCCCCGTTTTTCCGCGACCCGCAACCTTCCCGAATCGAGTCCGTGGATCGCCTCGTGGACGGCATCCCTGACTTCGGGTCTGGCGTTGCCCGGCGTAATCTGCGAACGCCGCTCAAACGCGTCTTCAATGATCTCCACGATGTCCGTCATTTCTGATATCTCCGTTACTCGCTGTGTCGAGTTTGAACCAGTGCATGTGAGGGCGGCGTCACGCGGGCGGAGTGTACCGGCTTGTCACACCGGTGGCACGCGCTTTACCCGAATCCGATCCGGCGCTCGACTCGAAGCGCGGTCTACTAGCGGACGATCGTCCTTGCAGCTTGCCGGTTTTCAGACGCCTGGGCCTGTTATGTCGCTTTCTGCAAGGGACTCGACAATGGCCCTGATGCGACGTGCCGCCTCGATGCACTCATCGGTCGGCGCGACCAACGCCATGCGGACATGGTGGCGCCCCGGATTGCCAGCAGCGGTGTCACGGGAGAGAAAGCTGCCGGGCACGACAGTCACGTTTGCCCGTCGGTAGAGTTCACGGGCGAATGTGACGTCTTCGACCGGGGTTCGCGGCCACAGATAGAAACCGCCGTGCGGTGCGGTGATGTCGATGACCGGACTGAGTATCGCGATGGCGTTGTCAAATTTCTCACGATACTGGTCACGATTTCTCCTGACGTGCGATTCGTCCGACCATGCCGCGGCGCTGGCCGCCTGGATCGGCGGCGGCATGGCGCAACCGTGGTAGGTACGATAGCGGAGAAACCGCTTCAGCAACTCCGGGTCTCCTGCGACGAAACCCGATCGCAGACCGGGGGCATTGGACCGTTTTGACAGGCTGTTGAATGCCACGCAACGCCGGAATTCGTCGTTTCCCGATTTTACCGCCGCGCCCAGCAGTCCGGCGGGGGGGGCGTCCTCGTCGGGGTAGATCTCGCTGTAGCACTCGTCGGAGGCGATGACGAAGTCGTGCCGTTCTGCCAGATCAATCAGGCGCCCCAGAGCGTGCTCGCTGAGTACCGCACCAGTGGGGTTTCCCGGTGAACAGATATAGAGCAACTGACAGCGATCCCAATGCGAATCGCTCAATGCCCCGAAGTCCGGCAGGAAGCCCTTATCCGCGTTGCAGTTCAGGTAAACCGGTTTGGCACCGGCCAGCAACGCCGCTCCTTCGTAGATTTGATAGAAGGGATTGGGCATCATGACCAGAGGGTCAAGGGTCCTGTCGATGGCGCTTTGAGCAAACGCGAACAGGGCCTCGCGCGTCCCATTTACCGGAAGCACGTTGGCTTGCGGGTCCAGCAGGTCCTGGGGCAGGGTGTAGCGGTGTGCCAGCCATCCCGCAATCGACTCACGCAGGGCGTCGCCCCCCCGGGTCGCGGGGTAGCTTGCCAACCCGTGCAGGTGGGTCAGCAGGGCCTCGCCGATGAATGAGGGCGTCGGGTGTCGCGGCTCCCCGATCGACAGGGCGATGGGGTCAAGCCCGAGCGGCGGCTCGACATCGGCCTTCAACCGGGCGAGCCTCTCGAAGGGATAGGGCTGAAGTTTGTCGAGGTCGGGGTTCATCCGATACGAGAGCGGTAACGCGGGACGCGATAGTATATGTCATGCCGCGTCCGGCATGCAGATCCGGGCAGCGACAACTGCGCAGGGAATCGGTGAACATCAAGGCCATCCATCACGTCAGCGTCATCGTCGCCGATACCGGTGTCGCGCTGGTATTCTACCGGGATATCCTGGGCCTGGAGGTTTCTCCGTCCCGGCCGGATCTGGGTTACCCGGGTGCCTGGTTGAACGTCGGGTCGGGCCAGATTCACCTGCTGGAATTGCCGAATCCCGATGCGGTTGACGGCAGGCCGGAACATGCGGGACGTGACAGGCACGTGGCGCTGCTCGTCGGCGACCTGAGGGAGGTCTCCCGGTCGCTGGATCGTCATGAGGTTCCCTATACCCGCAGTCGATCCGGACGAGCGGCGATCTTCTGTCGTGATCCCGATGGAAACGGGATTGAATTGGTCGAAACGGCTGCCGTTGGGTAGGGAAAGGTTCCGGTCGGATCAGGCGTCGTTCACGGCAGGGTTTTCAGCCTCGTAGCCCATCTGCCGCAGAATGGCGTGGCGGATCTTTTTCTGACAGGACTTCGCTGTAATAGGTCTACGATCAAGGTCGGTGACGTAGAAGATGTCTTCGGCTTGCGCGCTCAGGGTGGCGATGCGTGCGCCGAGAACGAGTACGCCACTCTCCACGAAGGCCTTGCCGACCTTGCAGAGCAGACCCGGGTGGTCGGCGGAGATCAGTTCCAGGCGAGTGCTGTGTGTCGGGTCGTGCCGGGCGAAGTGGATCTCGGGTTTGAAACTGAAGTGTTGTATCCTTCGCGGGGTTCGTCTCGGTGTCTCTTCCGGTTCCATGTCCGGGGTACGCAGTGTAGCCACGAGCGCCCCGGTGATCTCTTCGATTCGTCCCTGGGAGCGGATCGGTTCAGATTCTTCGTCGAGCACATAGAAGGTGTCGAGGGTATATCCGTGCTCGGCGGTAATGATCCGTGCGTCGAGAATGTTGAGTCCGAGGGAGGTCAGTACGCAGCTGGCATGGGCGAACAAATGATTGTGATCTGGCGCGAAGATGAAGATCTCCGTACTGCCCCGCTCCGTCAGTTCCCTGATCAGCACCAGCGGGTCATTGCTGTCACCGTGCCGCAGGATGGCAGCGGTCTGCCATGCGATGTCGCGGCCCGAGTGACGCAAGAAATAGTCCTGGCTGAAATTTGACCACAGTGCCTCGTATTCCCGGCGATCGATACCCTCCTCATCGAGAATTCCCGCGGCGATGGAACTGGCCTCTTCGATGACCTCGCGGTTGTGAAGCGGGTTGTGTAGACCACGACGAATGGCGCGATGCGCGGAGTGGTAGAGCTCTGTCAGCAATGAATCCTTCCAGGAGTTCCATAACTCTGGGTTGGTTGCCCGAATGTCCGCGACGGTCAGCAGATACAGATAGGTGAGCCGGTTGATGTTGCCGCAGGCGCGGGCGAAGGCGTTGACCACGGCAGGGTCGCTGATGTCCTTGCGTTGTGCGGTCACCGACATCAGCAGGTGATGGCGGACCAGCCAGGCGACTTTGCGCGCGTCGAAAGCGCTCAGACCGTGATGCAGGCAGAATGCCTCGGCCTCCACCGCGCCGAGTTCCGAGTGGTCGCCGCCACGTCCCTTGGCGATGTCATGAAACAGGGCGGCCAGATAGAGGATCTCAGGCTTGGGGATACGTTCGAAGAGGCGGTGGCAGTAGGGCAGTTCGTCGGCGCAGCGGGCCAACGACATGCGCCGCAGATTTCGCAATACGACCAGCGTGTGTTCGTCCACCGTATAGATGTGAAACAGATCGTACTGCATGCGCCCGACGATCAGAGCAAAGCTCGGCCAGTAGGCCGCGAGTATCCCGTAGCGGTTCATGCGCCGGAATTCATGTGTGATGCCATCGGGTTGCCGCAGGATCTCCATGAACAGACTCCGGTTCGCCAGGTCGTTTCGAAAGTCGTCGTCGATCAGGTCACGGTGCTCGCGCAACAGACGGATCGTCGATGCCCGCACGCCCTGGATTTCGGGGTGCTGCTGAAGGATAAGGAACAGCTCCAGCAGGGCGGATGGATAACGTCGAAACACATTTTCATCCGTGACTTCCAGAAACCCCTTATAGGTCTGGAATCGTCGGTTCAGTGGAGTGACGGCTGCGGTCCGCTCCGGATAGAGGATGTCTTCTCGATAGTGCTGGAGCAACATTTCGTTCAGCCGCTCCAGCTCCATGACGGTGCGGTAATATTGCTGCATGAACTGTTCCACGGCCAGATCGTAGCATTGGTCCCTAAAACCGAAGCGTTCGGCGATGGGGACCTGGAAATCGAACAGGATCCGGTCTTCGGGACGTCCCGCGAGGGTGTGCAGTGCGAATCGGACACGCCACAGATAGGTCTGCCCGTCCATCAGCGCTTCGCACTCGCTTTCGGTTAGGAACCCGTGCTCAACGAGTTCGTGCGGGCTAGATACGCCGAGGTGCCGCTTGGCGATCCAGCCGACCATCTGGATGTCGCGTAACCCCCCGGGCCCCTCCTTGACATTGGGTTCCAGTTTATAAGCGCTTTTCCCGTACCTCGCGTATCGCTGCTTGCGTTCCTTGAGCTTTTCCTCAAAGAACTCCCGGCTGGGCCAGATGTGGACCGGTGAGGTTCGTTCGCGTACGGCGGCCAACAGGTCCGGATTTCCTGACAGTAAACGGGTCTCCATCAGGCTGGTCGCGACCGTCACATCGGAAACAGCCTGTTCGACGCATTCGTCCAAGGACCGGACGCTGTGGCTGATCAACAGACCCAGGTCCCACAGTAGGGTCAGGAAGTCCGACAACCCTCCCTCGGTGCCCTGGTCCAGGGTGTTTGCGGTAAGGATCAGAAGGTCCACGTCGGATCCGGGGTGCAGTTCGCCCCGTCCGTATCCCCCGACGGCGACGAGTGCGAGGCCATCGCCGTCCAGTCCGAGGGAGGTCCAGGCGTGCTGGAGGACGAAATCCACGATGTCCGCACGACTATGGACCAGCGACACGATATCCTCTCCGTCCCGAAAGGCCGATTCGAGCACCGTGTCTGCAGCCTTGAGGAATCTCCTGCATTGCTCCGCGTGGGGGCCGTCGCCGGCGGTGCAGTGATTCGGCAGCTCCTGCCAGGGCACGAGGGCTCGAATCCGGCCGGGAAGCGTGTCGATATGGTCGGGAAGTTGCATCTGGTCGGGTAGGGATATGCTTGCTGAAGGGGATGACGCTAGGGCGTGCGTCCGTCAGCCGGAAAAGTCTTCTTCACTGCGAGTCGTGAGGACTTCGTGTCCATCGTCGGTGACGAGAATCGTGTGTTCCCATTGCGCCGAGAGTCGGTGGTCCCGTGTGACGACGGTCCACTGATCCGGGAGCAGTTTTACGTGCCGGCGACCGGCGTTTACCATCGGTTCGATGGTGAAGGTCATGCCCGGAAGGAGTTTCAGCCCGGTTCCCGGTTCCCCGTAATGCAACACCTGGGGATCCTCGTGAAACTCCCGCCCGATGCCGTGCCCGCAGTACTCGCGAACGATGGAGTATCGGTGGTTCTCCGCGACGGTCTGGATCGTGTGGCCGATGTCCCCCAGGCGGGCGCCGGGTCGTACCCTGTCGATTCCGGCCCGCATCGCCTGGTAGGTGACATCCACCAGGTGTCGCGCATGGGGGGGTGTCTTGCCTACCAGAAACATCTTGCTCGTGTCTCCATGGAAACCGTCCTTTATCACGGTGACGTCGATGTTGACGATGTCTCCGCTTTTGAGTAGACGTTCACCCGGGATACCGTGGCACACTTGATGGTTTACCGAGGTGCAGATTGACTTGGGAAACCCGCGATAGTTTAGCGGCGCCGGTGTCGCCTTCTGATGGTTGACGATGTAGTCGTGGCAGATACGGTCGAGTTCGTTGGTGGAGATCCCGGGACCGACGTAGTCTCCGATCATCTCCAGGACCCCCGCGGCGAGGCGTCCGGCGATACGCATACCGTCGATTTCACTGTTGTTCTTGATCGTGACGCTCATAATTTTTGGTCAGGGTGATGGTGGTCGCCGGGGTGCTGGGATCTCGACGGGGGAGGGAACCGCCAACTTGGGAAGAAAAACGGGGTCGGTCGCCCGACGTCGTTCAGACGGCGCCTGTCGCGGGGTGACGCCTTGCCTCCCGGGAGATCCTTCGGCCCGGAGACAGCTCTCAAATTGTTGATAGCCCACGATTATGGTATAAAGCGCGCGCTTCAGGCAAATCCGCCCGGAAGCGAAATCCATGCGGTCCGTCGTGCGCTGCTTCGGCGGTGTCACAACGTCGCCGGATACACTCCGGCAGGTCGAGCGATCTGTGTCGCCAGGTGAACGGACCGAATCTATCTCTCACACGCACCGTCACATCCAGCCGGGTGCCCGGTCGCCGCGATTGATCGCGAACCGACGGGTCGTTGGATGGGGTCCGTGGAGGTCGAACCCGTAGAGCCAAGGAGTCAAGACATGTCAAGCGTAACCATGCGCCAGATGCTGGAAGCCGGCGTGCATTTCGGGCATCAGACCCGTTATTGGAATCCGAAGATGGCGCCGTATATTTTCGGCGACCGCAACAAGATTCACATCATCAACCTCGAGAAGTCCCTGCCATTATTGACCGAAGCGGCCAACTATCTCGGAAAGGTCGCGTCAAAAGGCGGCAAGATCCTCTTCGTGGGGACCAAACGGGCCGCTCGCGACACCATCAGGGTGCAGGCCGAACGCTGCTCGATGCCCTACGTGAACCATCGGTGGCTGGGAGGCTTGCTCACCAACTTTCAGACGGTGACCCAGTCGATCAAGCGGCTCAAGGCACTCGAGCAGATGGAGACCAAGAGTTCGTTCGAGCATCTCGGCAAGAAGGAGGTGCTGCAACTCAGGCGCGAGATGGAGAAACTCGAGCGCAGCATCGGTGGCATCAAGGACATGTCGGGCCTTCCGGATGCCGTATTCATCATCGACGTGGGTTACGAGCGCATCGCCGTCAGCGAGGCGGTCAAGCTGGGTATTCCCGTCGTGGCCGTCGTCGATACGAACAATTCGCTAGAGGGTGTCGACTACCCGATCCCCGGAAACGATGATGCCATCCGCGCAATACAGATCTACACCACGGTGGTTTCCGACGCGACTATCGAAGGTGTTGCCCAGACGCGACTCGTCGGCGCCTCCGACGACGAATTCGTCGAGGTCGAGGAGGTAGCCGGTGGCGCTGATGCGGCGGAGGAGTCCCCGAGGGGTGACGAGGCGTCGGGGGAACCGGCCTGACAGGCCGGTCACGGAAAGGCACTCCGGGCACATCGACACCCGGACTTTTCGAACAGGACATACAGCAGAGGAATATTTGAAGATGCAAATCACTGCCGCCCTGGTGAAAGAGCTCCGCGAACGTACCGGCGCCGGGATGATGGAATGCAAGAAGGCCCTGACGGAAACTGCGGGGGACATGGACGCCGCGGTCGAACTGATGCGCAAGTCCGGTCAGGCCAAGGCCGACAAGAAATCCGCACGGATCGCGGCCGAAGGTGTCATTGCCCTGGCGATGGGAGCGGGTGCGCAAACCGCCGCGATCGTTGAAATCAACTGCGAGACGGACTTCGTGGCCAAGGACGATTCCTTCAGAGCATTCGCCACGGCAGTCGCGGAAATCGTTCTGGAACAATCCCCTGCCGATGTCCAAGCGTTGAATGCCATGAATTTGGCGGGCGCGGACGATCATACGGTGGAACAGTCGCGACGCGATCTCGTGAGCAAGATCGGTGAGAACATACAGGTGAGGCGGTTCGAAAGGATGGTCTCGCACGGGGGGCGAATCGGCTCCTATCTCCACGCTACGCGCATCGGCGTGCTCGTCGATGCCGAGGGCGGCGAGGACACCCTGGTCCGCGATGTCGCGATGCACATTGCTGCGAGCCGACCGATGTGTGTCGCAGAGGCTGACGTCCCCCCCGGGGTACTGGAGAAGGAAAAGGAGATCCTCTGCGCACAGGCAGCGTCCAGCGGTAAGCCGGCGAACATCATAGAGAAAATGGTCGAAGGCAGGATCCGAAAGTACCTGGGCGAGATTACCCTCCTGGGGCAGCCGTTCGTGAAGGACCCCGAACGGACTGTGGGGGCACTGCTCGGTTCCGCGGACGCGAAGGTTAATGGGTTCGTGCGATTCGAGGTCGGAGAAGGACTGGAGAAGAAGCAGGAAAACTTCGCCGACGAGGTCATGGCTCAGGTCAAGGGCGCCTGAATGGATGGAATCGCCCGAATGGCGCGATCGCCGGGCGGTTTGGTCGCCAGCGAGAGAGGGGCCATTTTTCGCGCGGATACGATCGAGTCCCAGTCGATATGATAGATTCCTCCGGGCCGCGTTTCCGGCGCATACTCCTCAAACTGAGTGGCGAGGCGCTAATGGGTGCGCTGGCCTCCGGGATCGATCCTGGGATCCTGGATCGCATTGCCGGCGAGATCGCGAGTCTGGGCGAGAGCGGTGTTCAGGTCGCTGTGGTGATTGGGGGGGGCAACATCTTTCGCGGCGCCGAGCTGGCCGCCAGGGGGCTGGACCGGGTTACCGGTGACCAGATAGGGATGTTGGCGACGGTGATCAACGCGCTGGCCGCGCAGGACGCGCTGCGCAAGGTTGACGTGGACTGCCGGGTCATGTCGGCGTTTCCGATCGGCACCGTTTGCGATGTGTTCGATCGTAACGAGGCGCAACGGCACCTGGACGCTGGGCGGGCCTTGATCTTTGCCGGCGGAACCGGCAACCCCTTTTTCACCACGGACTCTGCGGCAAGCCTGCGGGCCAGTGAGACCGGCGCCGAGCTGATGATCAAGGCGACCAAGGTGGACGGCGTCTACGATGCCGATCCGGTCAAGTATCCGGATGCGAAGCGCTTCGACCGGATAAGCTACAACGAGGCGATCACCCGCGGGCTGGGCGTGATGGACACCACTGCCCTGGTGATCTGCCGGGATAACGGGATACCGTTGCGGGTCATCGACATGTTCAGCCCCGGTGCCTTGCACGACACCGTCATGGGCGCGGAAATCGGTACCCTCGTTTGCGATGAGGACAATTCACAATGATCGATGAAATCATCGAGGACGCCGACCAGAGGATGCGCAAGAGTGTCGAGGCGCTCGGGCACGAAATGGCCAAGATTCGAACCGGCAGGGCGCATACCAGCCTTCTCGATCACGTGACGGTTGATTACTATGGCAGCCGCGTTCCGATCAAGCAGGTGGCGAAGGTCAACGTTGAGGACGCCCGTACGCTCACCGTATCACCCTGGGAAAGGGAGATGATCAAGGTCGTGGAGCGGGCCATCATGGAATCGGATCTGGGACTGAATCCATCTTCGGCCGGTATGGTGATCCGGGTGCCCATGCCGCCCCTCACCGAAGAGCGCCGCCGGGACCTGGTCAAGGTCGTCCGGCACGAGGCAGAGGGCGGGCGCGTGGCGGTTCGCAACATCCGGCGAGATGCGAACCACGACCTGAAGGAGCTGTTGAAGGAGAAGGAGATCTCCGAGGACGACGAACGCCGGGCTGAGGAGCGTATCCAGAAACTGACCGACAGTTATGTGTCGCAGATCGAGGAGATCCTGGCGAACAAAGAGCAGGAACTCATGGAGTTCTAGAATACCCGCCGTCTGTGATCCTCGAATCCGGTCGATATCCCGGTGAGGGAATTCACCCCGGGGTTTCATTGATGCCTTTCACTCCGCCCATGTTTTTCACTTCCGACTGACTATCCCTGGCCGATGAGGATGTCGAATCGGGGAATCGACGAGAATGACGAGTGATTCGACGTCCCGGAAGGAGAACCCGGGGCATGTAGCCATTATCATGGACGGGAACGGACGGTGGGCCCGTTCCCGCATGCTGCCCCGTCCGGCAGGGCATCAGGCCGGTGTCAATGCCACCCGTCGGATCGTCGAGCACTGTCTGAAGTCGGGTGTCGAGGTGCTGACCCTGTTCGCCTTCAGCAGCGAGAATTGGCGCAGGCCCGCCGCCGAGGTCCGCAGCCTGATGGAACTGTTCTTCCATTCGCTCAGGCGGGAGGCC
>Ga0210096_1000212_pt1 | contig 22074 bp, 17 predicted proteins | sample China_Galinas_PW_4_FD_184864 | JGI IMG/M metagenome (GOLD analysis project Ga0210096, IMG submission 184864) | Wetland microbial communities from San Francisco Bay, California, USA, that impact long-term carbon sequestration - China_Galinas_PWA_D2... | ecosystem: Environmental > Aquatic > Marine...
CGCCTACACTCAGCCGATCGCGAGCCGGCGCATCCAGGAACATCCGACCGTGCGGCGCATTCTCGCCGACCGGCTCATCCGGGATCGCGTCATTGATGAGGCGGGCGCCGATGCGATGCGTGACCGCGCATTCGAGCGGCTTCGGCAGGCACAGGACGAGGTACGCGCGGCCGGCGCCGAGCAAGCAGGCCGCATCGATCCCGATGCCGCAGCCGGCGACCACGCGGTAGAACATCTCGAAACCGCCGTTGCCGAGGAAACGTTGCGCAACCTCGACCGGCAGGTCCACCGCTGGCCGGATGGTTTCAACGCGAACCCGAAGCTCGCACGCCAGCTCGGCAGGCGGGCGGCTGTCATCGGATCGGGCGGCTCCCTCGACTGGGCACACGCGGAAGCGCTCGCCTTCGCGAGCCTGCTGCACGAAGGTGTGCCGATCCGCATGTCCGGGCAGGATTCCGAGCGCGGCACGTTCAGCCAGCGCCACCTCGTGCTGCACGATGTTCAGACCGGCGCCGTGTATTCGCCCCTGGCACACATCGATGGCGCACGCGTGCCTTTCGAGATCTACAACAGTCCGCTGTCCGAGCTCGCCGTTCTCGGCTTCGAGTACGGGTACAGCGTGGTGGCGCCGAAGGCGCTCGTCCTGTGGGAAGCGCAGTTCGGTGATTTCGTCAACAGCGCGCAGGTCATCATCGATCAGTTCCTCGCGGCCGGCCGTGAGAAATGGGGACAGCTGTCTCGCCTGGTCCTGCTCCTGCCGCATGCCCTGGAGGGTCAGGGACCGGAGCACTCGAGCGCTCGACTCGAACGGTTCCTCCAGTCCTGCGCCGAGGACAACCTGCGCGTGGCCAACTGCACCACGCCGGCCCAGTACTTTCACCTGCTGCGCCGGCAGGCACTCGACCCGGTGCGCAGGCCGCTCATCGTAATGACGCCCAAGAGCCTGCTCCGACATCCCGCCGCCGTCAGTCCACTATCCGCGTTCTCGAACGGTGCGTTCCTGCCGGTCATCGACGACCGGACAGTCGATCCCGGCGGTGTGAAACGGGTTGCATTGTGCACCGGCAAGCTGTACTACGAACTGGCGGGCGCTGTCGATGCCGATGGACGCTCGCGCGGAGATGTCGCCATCGTGCGGATGGAACAGCTCTATCCCTTCCCCGAGAGCGGGCTGAAGGCCGTGCTGGACCGTTACGCTGGCGCGGCTGTCTCGTGGGTCCAGGAGGAGCCGCGCAACATGGGTGCGTGGTCATTCATTGAACCGAGCATTCGACGCATGGGATACCTACCCCTCTGCATCAGCCGGCCGGACCGGGCCAGCCCGGCCGAGGGGTACGCCGCTGACCACGAACAGCAGCAGGCTCGTATCATCGACGAAGCACTATCCGTTGACCCGGATGCCGGCACTGTCCGGCGGCGTCCGGTGAAGTCTCGCCGGTCCGGGAAGTGAACCCGGCACCCGCGGCGCGCGGGGATCCGGCCTTCCGCTGAGAGAGGAGCGACTGCCATGTGGCTGTTCCCGATCGTGATCGCGATCATTGCGGCGTTCTGGCTGCTCTACAACGGCCTGGTCAAGCTGAAGGTGCAGGCCGACGCCGCCTGGTCCGACATCGATGTCCAGTTGAAGCGCCGTTACGACCTGGTGCCGAACCTCGTCGAGACCGTCAAGGGATACGCGTCCCACGAAAAGGGCACGCTCGAGGCCGTCGTCAACGCGCGCTCCCGTGCCATGTCCGCCCGGAGCCCCGGTGAGCGTGCGGAAGCCGAGAATGCGCTGACCGGAACACTGAAGTCGCTGTTCGCCCTGTCCGAGAGTTACCCGCAGCTGCGGGCCGCCGACAATTTCGCCCAGCTCCAGAGTCAACTCACGAGCATCGAGGACGCGATCCAGAACGCACGCCGGTACTACAATGCCGTCGTACGCGACCTCAACATCAGGATCATGCAGTTTCCGTCCAACCTGATAGCTCGAAGCTTCGGTTTCACGGAACGCGAGTTCTTCGAGATGGATGACGCGGAACGCTCCGTGCCGAAGGTCAGCTTCTGACTCAGGCGGCGCGGCGTCGACTCCGGATCGCGCCGCGTCGCCCTCCACATGATCATGCGCGGAACGCCGCTGGCAGGTGCGCGCTTGGCGTGTCGGACACGAACGCGGTGGCCGGCGCGCAGTCGCCATGCTCCGGACCCGGCAGCGAGCCGAGCAGCGGAGAGCGCAGGAAGCCCGGTAGCCGCCCGTCGCCGGAATCCATCACCCGAACGATCACGTGCCGCTGCAGCCACCCGAACACGCCGGTCGTGCGGGCGGGTGCGGCAGCATGTCCATGGCCGGGGTCGTTCCGGTCGACACAGCGCAGTGCCTGCGAGACTTCGGAGCGGGCCTCAGGCGTCCGGACTCGAGGCGATGGCGAGACGGCCCGACCTGCAAGTACAACGAGCAGGGCGATCCCGAGAAACGACCGGGCTGCGGCTGCAACAGGCATTGGTTCCCTCGCTTTGCTCGTCGCCGTGGACTCCCTGACACCGACCCGACCACCACTGGATGCGTCACCGACCGCGGGCGCCTGCTCCGTTCCGATCGCCCGATCGCTCCCGGATGGAACCCGTGCGCATCAACAGGGCTTCTAACAACCGGACACCCTGGGAGGCGCATGGACCCGTTCATTGTCGTTACGCACCCGATTCCGGTCATGCTTCAGGCAAGACCGGTCGATGCTGAGGATCTGCCCGAAGAACACGTCGCGCTCGGGTTCTACTCGGGTGACAACCTTGTAGCTCGTGGCGCCGTGCCGCCGAACGCCGTCGAACCGTTGCGCCAGCTGTTCAGCCATCCGGTCACGGTCGCGCTCGCGGCCACACAGGACGACCAGGGCAACATAGACGGACGCGTATGCGTCGTATTGCCGTTCCCGGAGGACGCCGCCGAGGAGGAAGGCGAAGACGCGGACGAACCGTGGAAGAGCAGCGTGCCCGCGCTGCCGGCCGGCATCGAGACTGGATCGGGACCCGAATCCGAGTCGCCCCGTCTGGCTCTGCTTCCACTCGGCAACGTCGTCAGGCCGGCGCACAACCGGCATCATGCCGACATCGCCGCCGATGTCCGCGAGATGCTCGACAACCTGCTCTCGGGCCGGGGCCAGGATGCTGTCACCCGCGCGATCGACGACCTTCTCGACAGTATAGGATGACGCGACCGGACCTTTGGTTGCCGGATCGGCTGACTCAGACCGCTTCCAGCGCGTGCGCGAGGTCCGCAATGATGTCTTCGGGGTGCTCGATGCCCACGGAGAGTCTGACCAGTCCGGGAGTGATGCCCATCGCCTCCTGAGCCTCCCTGGACACGTCCGAATGCGTCATTGACGCGGGATGTTCCGCGAGCGATTCCGTGCCCCCGAGACTCACGGCCAGCTTCACGACCTCGAGCGCGTTCAGCAACCGGAACGCTTCCGCCTCGCCACCATTGATCTCGAATGCGAACGTCGAGCCCGGTGACGCGCACTGTCGACGGTAGATCTCGCGCTGCGGATCGTCATCCCCGAGCTGACCGAGGTACAGCACGCGCCGCACCTTCGGATGGTCTGCCAGGTACTCGGCGACGTAGCGGGCGTTCTTCATGCTCGAAGTCATTCGCAGCTTCAGCGTCTCGAGACTGCGCATGATCAGCCAGCCCGTCCATGGATCGGCCATTGTGCCGAAGATCGTGCGCATGCCGCGGACCGGTGCGACCATTTCCTCGGCCCCCAGACAGGCGCCTGCGATCAGGTCGCTGTGGCCGCCGACGTACTTGGTGAGCGAGTACAGCGCGAGGTCCGCACCGTGGCGGAGCGGCTGCTGCCAGAGCGGGCCGAGGAACGTGTTATCGACCACGACGATCGGACGGCGCCCATCGGCGGCGGCATTCTCGCGCGCGAGTTCCGCGCAGCGCCGTATGTCCACAAGCGCGTTCGTCGGGTTCGCCGGCGTCTCGACGTAGATCATCCGCAGTGGGCCGGCTTCGCCGGCCTGCCGTATGGCCGACGTCAGAGCTTCATCACTGCCGGCGTGAAACCCGATGTTCGTGACACCGAACTGCGGCAGGATCGTGTTCATCAGGTAGTCGGTGCCACCATAGATCGGCTCACTGTGCACGACCACATCGCCCGGCCGCGCGAACGCGAGGACGGCCGTCGCAATGGCGGACATCCCGCTCGAGAAGACGAGCGCCGACTCGGCCTCATCCCAGATGCACAGCCGCTCCTCGAGAACCTGGAGATCCGGATTGTTGATCCGAGAATAGATCAGCCCGGGCTCTTCGTGAGGTGCCCTGAGGCGCAGACCGTACGCGATCTCGAAGAACGCCTTGCCGTCTTCAGCCGTCTCGAAAACGAAGGTCGATGTCTGGAAGATCGGACATTTCAGCGCGCCCTCCGACAGCCCCGGATCGTAGCCGAACCCCATCATCAGAGTCTCCGGTTTCAGCGGCCGGCCCGCGATCGATCGATGCCGATACCTCCCGGACTCCCTTTCCATGCTCCAACCCCCGTGGAATCAGTCAGTTGCGGGTACGCCTCAACGTTCTAAGATACCCGCGGACAGCCTCGCGCGCGCCCGGGCAGGCCCCGACGGCGCGTGGTCGAGCACCGGACGAACTGGCGAGTCAGTGCTGGAGGTGATCGCTGAGCAAAGCAGCTGAAGAAGCGCGATTCCGCCGGATCTTCGGCAGGCTCCATGCCGGCCACGACGCCTGCGTCGGCGATGAATGGCTCATGCGCACGTGCATGGTGGCCGGCGCGACGGCTGAACGCCCGATCGTGTGGAGCCGCCGCAACGGACCCTGGCATCGCGTCGATGTCCTCTGGGTCGGCGCCGCGCCCGGCAATGCGGGAGGCATGGGCGGCGGCGACCTCGGCGCGCATGGAACGCGCATTCCGTTCGGCGGCGACATCGCCGGAGCCAACTTCGAGGTCATGCTCGGTTCGGTCGGGCTCACACGCAACGACACCTTCATCGTCGCGGCCCTGAATCAGCTGCCGGCCCGGGGCGGGGGTGAGCCTTCACTCCAGGAGATCCGGGCGGCAACCGGTGAGTACGCGGACAGCATTGCCGTGCTCCGGGAGACGATCGTGGCTACCGGCGCCCGTCTGATCGTGGCGCTCGGCAACGTCGCGGCCCGTGTGATCGCATCGGCCTGGCTTGAACCCGCGGACAGTGGCCGGCTGACGGGGCCGACGCGAATCGGCCGATCGAACTGGAAACGGCAACGGACCGCGCCGCTGACCTCACTCGGTCCTCCATCCGACAGGTTGCTCGAGGACTGGCGCGCGGCATGGGATTCGGAGCCCGATCCACGCGCCCTCTGGCTGACTCACCCGAGCGCACAGAACATGAGTCCGCATGCAGGTGTCGATACTCTGTTTCATGCACGCATGATCGAGGCACTCGTTGTGCTCCGGTCTGCGGTGCGCGGAGTGCTGGGACGGAAACTGCCGGACACGCGACCACCCTTGCCACGGACAGGGATCTACGCGCTTCCGGAATGGCGTGACCGGATCGCGGCACGTGCCGCGATGCTGGACGGACTCTGGAGGGAGAAGAACGTATGAGCGCGACCGTTGCCGAATACCCCGGTCACGATTAGCCTTCTTCGATCATGGTCTACTTTGCGAGCACACCGCTCAGAAACCTGATCCCGACCGTGCGAGTCCACCTCGACACGGAGGACGGAGAGATCGCGTTCCACGCGCGGTGGCGATCCTCGCCCCTCGATCTTCAGCGCCTGATCCTGTTCCGGATGCGCCGCGGCCATCCGATCTGGTTCGAGGACGACCGCGGCCATGACCTGTGCTTCCGGCCCGAAGCCGTTCGGGCGGCCATGGTCGATGGTCGGACCGGCATATCCTGACCATGCACATCGTCACGGGTCTGTACAGCCTCCTCGTACAGGGGAACGACACACTTCCGCCTCTCGATTTCGGCGACCTGCTGACCCGGATCGGCGCCTACCTCGGTCCATACACCGAGTACATCATCATCCTCTTCGTGTTCTGGCTGTTTGCCCGCCGTGGCGCGCAGAAGCAGGGTGACTTCAACCGACAGGCTCAGGAAGTGCTGGACGAGCTGTATCAGAAGGGCGAGATCTCGGAGAAAGCGTATCAGAAGTTCCGGCAGGACATCTCACTGCGGCCAAAGCGCTGACCGGGCGCGGTCAGAGGATCCCGCAGCCCGAAAGGCCGCAACGTCAGGACATCAGAATCGCCAGTCCACCCCGACGATCGGAAGCACCGGCAGACCGGCCAGCGCACGGACCGGCTGGGCCGCACCGCCGCGCTCGTAGTAGTAGAAGATCCCGTCCCGTCGGTCGAGCGCGTTCAGCACCTTGACGAACGGGGTCACCGAAAACGCGAAACCCTTCCATTCCGTGTTCCACGTTCTCTGGATCTGCGCGTCGAGCCTGAGGTACGGCTGGTCGGGCGGAGCGGGCGTTGCCGGCACGGGCTCCATTGAGAATGCCGGGCGGTCGACGAACCCGACACCGATGACGGGTGCTCCGGCCTCGGGTTCAGGAATCGCGGCGAACGGCAGGCCGGCACCGTATGCAAGCCGCACGTCGAACTTGCCTTTCCCGATGAGCGGGCCAGCCACACCAGCGGTCAGCAATTGACGGCCCGCGAACAGGTCGTTCGCCGCCGGACTCGATCCCGATTCTTCGGACCAGACCCACGCGAGCGAGTAGCCGAACCAGCCGTTGATGGCACCCCGGTTCCGCCGCACCCAGAGGTCGACACCCGAAGCTTCCGCCTTCGCTCCACCCGTCGACGGCAGACCATCGAAGGCCTTGTAGTATCCCTGGAGCGTCAGCGCGATGCCTTCGCCGAGTTCCTGGTCGAGCGCCGCCATCAAATGGGATGAGGACGCGACTTCGAGCTGCTGCGCGGTTCCCGGTATCGCGAAACCGGGTGTCACAATGACCGCGAGCGGTCGGTCATCGGCCCGTACGTACTGCCGATACCGGCCGGCGGCGAGCGTGAGCGCAACATTCTCGTTGAGCAGCAGCGTGGCTGACACGCGTGGCGCAAACTGCACGCCGGGCGCCAGCGAGAACACATCCGCGCGCAGCCCGGCTCGGAGTTGAAGCCGGTCGAACGGATTCGTCGTCGCGTCCACGTATGCGCCGGCCACGGATCCGTGCGTGGCCACCTGATACAGCGACGAGTCCCGTGGCTGCCCGAGCGGCCAGACGGTCTGGCCGAACTCGAGCCGGTCGATGGAGCCGCCGAAGTGCAGTCGTCCCGGCCCGATCGTCCTGCCGAAATCTGCCGCAGCCCGAGCGCGTCGTGAAATGCCCTCCGTGATCAGAATTCGAAGACCGCCGAATGGCAGGCGCGTCGAAAAATCACCCGCCGCAACAGTGAACAGCGCGTCCGTCCGACCGATCTCGCTGCGCAATCGAGCCGAGCCGGCCCGGTTGCCCCACTGCGCATGCTGACCGGGCCGCTGAACGCTGTCGAGCCGGACCGTCTCGCGGTTCCAGAATCCGGACACGCTGAGCACGTTGCCGGCGCCGAGGTCGATATCGACCCGTCCCAGGCCGTCGGCATACTCGTACGGGAACGGATCACCAACGAACGGCGCAGCGCCCCGACCGTGTATGCCTCGCCCGCCGAAGATGAACGATGCATGGTCCGTCACGGGCCCCTCGAACTGACCCTTCGCGGCGAGCATGTCGACAGAGACGTTGCCGTGATACACCTTGTTCCGGCCGGACCTCGTCTCGAGATCCATCACGTAGGACAGACCGCCGTCGTAGCGGGCGGGTGCACCGCCGAGATACAGCGTGGCCGATCGGAACAGGTCCGCATCGAGCGGAGCGATCAGACCACCTACCTGGAATGGCGCGAAAACCGGCGCGCCGTTCAGGAAGACGAGCTTGAGGTCCTCGGAGGCCCCGCGGACAAAGAGAACATCGGAGGGATCGACGGGCTCGTAGCCGGGCACTTCCCGCGCCGCTTCCGCCAGTCCCAACTCGGCCACGCCCGGCGTGATCTCGAGGGCCCTTCTTGCGGCCGTGCCGATGTCTTCCGGCTTCACCGCGATCGTGTCACGGAGTACGGCCGCCGTCACGCCGTCCGCACGTGCCGTCACGTTCGGCAACCGCACCGGCCGGACCGGCAGGTCAAAGTCGACCTTCAGCCGATGACCGCCCAGAACCGTGGCGTGGACCTCATGTGATGCGTGATCGATGTGGGAAGCACGGATGGTATGACGGCCGGCCGGAATGCTCAGACTGTAAAACCCGTTCGCATTCGTCTCGATGCGGATCGGGTCACCGTTCCTGATGACCTCGACAGTCGCATAGGCGATTGGCGTGCCGGTACTGCCACTCCGCACCTGGCCCCAAATGGTACCCGGCGTTTCCTGGAGTGGAAGCGTCGCGATGACCGCCAGAGCGAGAGTTCCGAGCATCCCTGCCTTTGCGCGGGTGGTGGAACGTGCAAAGCCCGCCGCATTCCGGCCCGGCGACGGTATAGGTGCACGACCCTCCGGGAATTTTCCTGATGGATTAACCTATAACAGCGTGGAGTGACGCCGGCAATGCGCGCGTGCGGACAATCGTGCAGTCACGCCCCAGACAGGTCGACGTGCTGGTGGCCGGACGGAACCGGCGGGATCAGTCGACTCGGCGGGCTTCAGGATTCCGGAGTGCTCGGAGGTGCTCGAAGCGGTTCAGCGCGAATGCGCCTGGAACACGAATTCTCCAGGCCCGGTCTCCGAGCCCGGTCCGAGCAGCCGCGTGCGGGCGCCGTCCTTCACGAAGTACGAGCTGCCGTCCACTTCGACGGTCATCGAGGCGACACTGCGCGGCACCTCGATGATCACGCCGGACGCGTTGTCGTAGACATCGATGAACCCGGCGCCGCTCTCGAACCGCGTCTCATCACTGCTGACCGCGGTTACCTGAACGACATTCGTATCGACCAGTCGGACCGTTATCGAGGCGCCGGCGACGGCTCCCTGGATCGAGACACGGGCCCGGCCGAGAGACGGGCTCACGCCGAGACTCTGCCCCGACGAGTGTTGTTCCGCGGCCGCGGGTGGCGTGGCCATTACCGGCTCGGGCGCCTCCACCACTGTCGGCTGAACCTGTGGATGGATCAAGGCGCTGGTTTCCTCGACGATCGATTCCACCAGCCGCCGTAGCGGCGATCCGGGTATCGCGGCCGAGGCCGCTCCAGCCAGAAGCAGCACCACCGCGGCGGCCTTCAGAAGGTCGGCCGGCACGCGTCGAAGGGAAGCTGACGCCGTCCCTGTCCGGACACGGGACGCGATATTCGCGCGGGCTCGCAGCATGGGAACCGGCCCATCCACCAGCGCAACCGCTGTGGAAAACTCGAATGACATGCCACGAAGGTCGTCCAGTTCCGCCGTGCACGGCCCGCAACCGTCGAGATGTGACTCGACGACGGACTGTTCCCGACCGGGGAGTTCCCCGTCGAGATACGCCATCAGCGTGCCGCTATCTGCGTGACCCATCCTTCGCCCCCGACGCCCTGTATGCTTCATCGAATCTCTTGAGTGCCCTGGCAATCAACGTGCCGACCGAAGCGGGTGCGACACCGATGATGCCCGCAATCTCTTCGTACTTGAAACCTTCCGCCCTCATGAGCAGCAGTTGCTGGTCTCGAACCGACAGCTTCTGCAACACCGCCCGGACGGCTGCCACGGTCTCGCCCTGTTCGACGCGCTCATCCGGCCGGGCCTCGATACTCACCATTATCGGCGCGCCGCCGAGCAATCTTTGCCGACGTTCGTTCTTACGTGCGCGGTCCCGAACCAGATTCATGGCCACGGTGAAGAGCCATGGCCGGATTTCGGCCTCCGGCAACGTCTGTTTCAGCAGGCGAACGAACGCCTCCTGCGCGATGTCCTCGGCTACATCCGCATCGCCGGTCAATCGGTGAAGGTAGCGGTACAGCGACGGATACAGCCTTTCGAACAGATCGTCGAAGTCCACGAACCTCCCCAAGCCGAGGCCTCAACCGTAGAAACGCGCACCGTCAGCGCGTTGTGACATGGCGGCAGTACCCGGCGTGAGCGCAAATGTTTTTTTTCCACAAGCTGGCGCACTGCGTGGCTGGAGCGTGCGGGGTGTGGTCGGCGGCGGTGGCGGCGGCTTCGGCGAAGGCCGGCGACGATTCAGCGGAAGTAGTTCAGCCCCATGGCGTTACGCACGCGTTCCAGTGTATCGCGGGCGACCTCGCGCATGACACGGTTTCCGCGTGCCAGGATGTCGTCGACCAGGTCGGGCGTCTGTTCGAGTGCGGCGCGACGCTCGCGGATCGGCTCGAGGAACCGGTCGAGCGCCGTGAACAGCTTCTTCTTGACTTCGACATCGCCGACCCGCCCCTCGCGGTAGCGGGTCTTGAGATCGTGGATCTCGGCGCGGTCGGGATTGAAGACGTCGTGGTAGGTGAAGACCGGATTGCCCTCGACGTTGCCGGGGATGTCGGCGCGGATGCGGTTCGGGTCGGTGAACATGCTCATGACGGCCTTGCGCACGGCGTCGGGCGGGTCGGACAGGAAGATGGCGTTGTCGAGGGACTTGGACATCTTGTTCTGGCCGTCGGTGCCGGGCAGCGTCGGGACCTGACTGACGATGACTTCGGGCTCGGGGAACACCGGTGCGTAGAGGTGATTGAACCGGCGGGCGATCTCGCGGGTGATCTCGACGTGCGGCACGTTGTCCTTGCCGACGGGCACGGCATCGGCGCGGGGCAGCAGGATGTCGGCGGCCTGGAGGACGGGGTAGCCGACGAGGCCGAAGGGCATGACCTCGAGGTGTGCGGCCTCGGCCATTTCCTTGATGCTGGGCAGGCGCTCGAGGCGGGGCAGGCTGACGAGCATCTCGAAGATGAGGTTCAACTCGGCGGTCTCGGGCACTGCGGACTGGATGAAGAGCGTCGACCGTTCCGGATCGATGCCGAGTGCGAGGTAGTCGAGGACCATGTCGCGGATGACGCCGGGTATGCGTTCGAGCCAGTCCTTCTCGGGGCGAGTGGTCAGCGTGTGCAGGTCCGCGATGATGAAGAAGCACTCGAACTCGTCCTGGAGTCTGACCCGGTTCTCGATGCTGCCGACCCAGTGGCCGAGATGAAGCCGGCCGGTGGGTCGGTCACCGGTCAGGATCCTGCGCCGCGGCTGGCTCAAGTCTCTCTCCTTCGTCAACGGTTGTCGAAGCGGCGGGAAGATGTGGTGGGTGAGCCGATTCGTCCACTGTCGGGCGAGCGCGTCGGCCAGCGGCGCGTCTGGAAAGTCCGTAGCCATTCCAGCACGCTTCGCTGACGAACCCCTCGAGCCCTAGCGGCGCTGATCCTTCCGGCCGCCGGGACCACCGGTCCTGATCCGGCGGCCGCTGCGCGAGGATTCGTCGGGCGGCGCGTACTCGGGCACCTGTCGCGCAATGCGGATCAGGTCGACCAGCTCCGCGTCGTGCAGGTCGCTGATCGGTCGAGGTGGCGCCATGCATTCGAGCAGCGGCTTGTCGGGCTGCCCGGATCGAGCGAACTGGACGAGCCGCAGCGGTGCCGGCGCAAGGTGTCCGCTGCCCGTGAGGCTGCGGCCTCCATCGATGACCAGCCATTCGTCGCCGTCGTACTCGAAGCGGCGCGGGTGATCAGTCATTGCACACCGGTTCCCTGCCACCGCCGAAGTAGTCGACACTGAGCCGGTCGTCCTCGTGCAGGCGGAGCCGGTGCAACGCGACACCGTCGGGCATACGGCCGACGATACGTGCCCAGATCCACGCGACGACGTTCTCGCAGGTGGGGATCAACCCACCGTCGGCGAATTCGGCGATGGCGTGGTTGATGTGCTGATGGTCGAGCGGGCCTTTGACTTCCTCCTCGAGTATGGCGTCCAGAGAGCCCAGATCGACGGAGAAGCCGGTATCAGCGGCAATGGGTGCGCAGACCGTGACATCCAGCACATAGTTGTGGCCGTGTCCCGCCGGGTTGTTGCATGCGCCGAAGACGTGCCGGTTCCGCTCCGCGCTCCAGTCGGGTCTGTGGTACCTGTGAGCGGCGGAGAATCCGACACGGCGCGTGAGATACGCAATGGCCATTGGCTGGAGCAGCCGTCGCGGGATCAGTCGCCGGCGGCGGGCGCATCGCCCGGGCGTGGCACCGTCTGACCGCCGGTAAGGAGCCGCATTGTAGCGTTCGCAACGCCGTTGAGCACGAGATAGGCGCTCGGCACGACGAACAGTGTGAGCAGCATGGAAAGCCCGAGACCGCCGACGACGGCAATGGCGAGCGGCTGCATCAGCTCGGTGCCACTGCCGATACCGAGTGCGAGCGGCACCATGCCGAACACCGTGGTCGTGGTTGTCATGAGGATCGGCCGCAGCCGCGTGACGCCGGCTTCGATGACGGCTTCCCGCAGCGGCATGTCGCGTTCGGTGCGGCGGTGCTCGGCGAAGTCGACGAGCAGAATCGCATTGTTCACCACAATGCCGGCCAGCAGGATGACACCGAGCATGACGGGCGCGGAGAGCGGCGTGTGAGTGGCACCGAGCGCGAGGCCGACGCCGATGAGCGAGAACGGGATCGTGAGCAGGATGACCAGCGGGTTCACGAAGCTCTCGTACTGAACGGCCATCACGACGAAAACGAGGAAGATCGCGAGACCGATGACGATGGCGAGCTGCCTGTTGTTCTCGCGGATCGCCTCCTCTTCACCACCGTAGATCAGGCCGTAGCCGTCGGGCAGGTCGAGGTTCGCCAGCCGGTTGCGCAGCTCCGCATTGACCTCGCCCACGCTGGTCTGATCGTCGATGACATCGCCTGTGATGCGGAGCACGCGGTTCTGGTTCTCACGGCGAATGGATGTCGGTCCGAGCTTCGACTGTACTCGCGCGACATCACGCACGTAGATGGGCGCGCCGCCCGCGGCACCGGGGAACAATGCGATCGAACCGATGTCCTCGGGGCTGCGGAAGCGCTCACGCGGAAACATGACGCGGATGTCGTATTCGCGACTGGCCTCGGTGTAGCGCGTCGCGATCGATCCATCCATGGCGGTCCGAAGGGTCTGCCCGACCGTCGCGACATTGAGTCCGAGGAAGGCCGCGCGTTCGCGGTCCAGCTCGATGGTGATGAGCGGGCTCGCATCCTCGGTCGACGGCTGGAGGTTCTGCAATCCACGGATGCCCTGCGACAGCCGGACGATCTCGTCGGACAGGCGGCCGAGCTCGGCGAGGTCGTCACCGAGAACCGTGATGGCGATGTCGGCATTGCTGGTCGACGTGCGCAGTCCGCGGATGCGCGGTGGTGACACGTTGATGCGCGCGCCGGGGAATCCGCGCTGATCGATCATCGTCTGGAGTCGACCGACCCATTCATTGGCGGACATTGAGCGCTCGCCGGATGGATCGAGGCGGATGGTCAGTGAGCCCCGGCCGGCGGTCTCGGCTGTCGAAGCCCCGAAGAACTGGCCGCCGGCGGTCGTGAAGATGCTTTGCACGGATGGCAGAGACCGGGCCATGTCCTCGATCTCTTCGGCCACGAGATTCGTCTGCTCGACCGATGCGCCGGGCGGCAGTGTAATGCGCACACTCACGTTGCCGTCATCGACCTGTGGCAGAAACTCGCTGCCCAGGTTGCGCGTCGACAGATACGCGACGGCGAGCAGTGCGGCCGAAACGGCGAGCGGGATCACCGGCCGGGCGATCACGCGCCCGGCGAGGTCGCGATAGAACCGGCGCAGCCATTCGATCATGCGATCGAACGCAACGAGCGGCGCGGTCCGGTCGAGGTGCGTCGAGAAACGGATCTTCGCCAGCTGCGCGGACAGCATCGGCACGACCGTGAGTGCCACAGCGAGCGACGCGATGATCGCGAACGAAATGGTCAGGATCAGCTCCCGGAACAGCAAGGCCGCCAGCCCGGAGATGAGAAGGAACGGTACGACTGCGGCGAGGTTGGTCGCGGTCGATGCTACGACGGCGGCGGTGACTTCGGCGGCGCCCGTGTGTGCCGCTTCCTCGGGATCACCGCCGACTTCCTCGCGGTGGCGGAATATGTTCTCGAGCATCACGATCGAGTTGTCGATCAGCAGCCCGACGCCGAGGGCGAGACCGCCGAGCGACATGATGTTCAGCGTGAGCCCGCTCATGCCCATCATCACGAACGTCGCGAGCATGGCGATCGGAATGCCGAGCCCGACAATGAACGTCTTGCGCAGGGACCCGAGGAACAGCAGAACCACGAGCATGGCAAGACCGGCGCCGGCGAAGGCGGCATTGCGCACGGATGCGACGGACTTGCGAATGAAGTCCGCCTGATTGTCGATTGTTACGTAGTCGATCTCGTCGGGTATGAATGCACTGGCGCGGAGGTCATGCAGTCGCTGGTCGACCTGGTCCGCGACGACGACCGTGTTCGCGTCCGGCTGTTTGCGCACGTTCACGCGGACGGCCGGCACGCCATCGAGGCGGGCCCAGAGTCGTTGCTCGCGATGCGTGTCGAGCACGGTCGCGACTTCGGACAGTCTGATGCGCGCACGACCCGGCACGGTGAGGAGCATGTTCCGGACTTCGTCAACGCTTCGGAACTTGCCTTCGGTCTTGCCGACAACTTCCCGGACCGAAGACGAGATGCGGCCGGCCGCGACATCCTGGTTGGTCGACCGGATGCCATTGATGATCTGGGCAACGGTCAGGCCGTAGGAGCGCAGGCGTTCCTGGTCGAGAATGACCTGGATCTCTCGCTGGAGGCCACCCGAGATGTCGATCGATGCGACCCCCTCGATCGTGAGCAATTGTGGCCGCAGCCGGTTCTCGACCCAGTCGCGGAGCTGCACGAGATCCAGCTCCGAGGATGAGAAGGCGGCATCGTAGATCGGCGCCTGTGAGGGGTCGAACTTGAAGATCGTCGGCGGATCCGCCTCGTCCGGCAGCTGTGCGCGCACGCGGTCCAGGTTCTTGGACGCGTCCTGGAGCGCGAAGTCGATGTTGCTCCCGTAGCGGAACTGGAGGTTGAGCCCGACGCGACCTTCCTGGATGTCGGTCTCGATGCTGACGACGTCCTCGGTGGTGGCGAGTGCGTTCTCGAGCGGTTTCGCGACGGTTTCCTCGAGGACCTCGGGCGCGACGGCGCGGTTCGTCACACTGGCACGGACAGTCGGATAGACAATGTCCGGCAGCAGGTCGAGCGACAGGCCCGACAGGAAGAAAAGACCGAGGACGACGACGACGAGCGTCAGCATGACGATGCCGACGGGTCTGCGGATCGAGAAGCTGGGCAGGCCGCGATGCGACCCGGGCGCGTTCACTGCGAACCTCCATCGACGGGCCCGCCTCGTGTCTCGGCTGAGCCGGCGGCCGCGTTGACGACGCGGATCCGGGCACCATCGCGGAGCGTGTTGGCGCCGGCTACTACGACGACATCGCTCGAGTCGACGCCCTCGACGACTTCGACTCGCCCTTCGGATGTCAGTCCGGTCCGGACGATGCGGCGTTCGGCCTGCTCACCGGCTACGACGTAGACGAAATGTGAGCCGGCGGCATTGGTCACGACGGCCGATGCAGGCACCAGCTTCACACCCTCGCGAGCGCCGATCACGAAATTGACACGGGCGAGGAATCCGGGGCGGGCGCGTCGCGCGTCCTCACCGGCGAGCGCGACCTCGACGGGCACGAGTCTGCTGGTCGGGTCGGCGGACGGGAACACGCGGCGGATCATTCCGGCCAGAGTCTGACCGGGGAACGCGTCGAGCCCGAGTTGCACCGTGTCGCCCCGGCGGATACCGACGACGTCGAGCTCGGAGACCTGTACGCGCACGACGACCGTGTCGACGTATGCGATCGTGAAGAGTCGTGTCTGGACACCGACGATGTCGCCCGCTTCGACGCTCTTGGCGGTGACGACGCCATCGATCGGTGCTCTGATCGTGGCGTAACCGAGGCGGGTGTGGAGCTGGTCGCGCGTGGCGCGCGCAGCCGCCAGGGCCGCACGATCCCGCTCGAATTCCGCGGTCGTGATGATCTGCTGGGCGCGCAGCCGTTCAGAGCGGTCGAAGTTGGCCTGCGCCAGCTCGAAGGACGCTTCCGCGGCAGCCAGCTGAGCAGAGATCTCGCGGTCGTCGATCGCGGCCAGGACATCGCCTTCACGGACCCGCGTCCCCTCCTCCGCGTGGATCTCGCGCAACGCACCGGCGAGCTGCGCATTGACGGCCACGTTGCGAAGCGGCTCGATGTTGCCCGACACCTCGATCGTCCTGGCGATGGTGCCGATCTCGACTCGTGCGACTTCGACGGGTTCGGGGCCGGCCGGCCGACGACGCCCGCGGCCGACATTCGTCTGAGCCTCGGTGCCCGTTCCGCCGCACGCGGCGACCGCTGCCGCGGCCAGAAGCGCGAGCGTCGGGCCCGCGCGCTTGATTCGATTGTGCAAGTCTTCCTCGATGCTGCCGTGATTGCGGCCTTCCGGAACCTTCCGGGATGCACGAGACACCAGTCCGGAAGGGAACGCCGGAACCCTGACGAATCTGCACCGGCTCGGCACAATCGGAAAGACGCGCGGCCCGGCCCGGACGTTGGGGATGCGTTCCGCTGTCCGGCTCGCCGGCTGCGCTCGCAACCGGCGAGTGCGCGGGCGTGTCGAGCGGAAGTCGAGATCGTCGACAACATGGCAGCGGAAGCCGGCGGCATCGTCTGGCGAGTCGGGGAGACACCTGTCGCCGACATCGGGTCGGCCGACGGCGATGAGCACTACGCGTTATTTCGAGTAATGTCTGCCATCCGCGCCGCCAACGGACACATCTTCGTGGCTGACGGCGGCGGCGCCGATGTCCGCGAGTTCGGAGGCGACGGCGCCTGGCTCAGGACGCTCGGCCGGCGGGGCGGCGGCCCCGGCGAATTCAATCTGCCGGCCGCCATCTGGGCGTTGCCCGGAGATTCGCGGCTGGTCGCCGACTGGATCGCGCGCCGGATGTCTGTATTCGATCAGGCCGGTGAATTCGTGCGCGACTTCGCGCTGAGCACGAACGCACGTGCGTTCATCATCGGACGATTCGCGGACGGCATGCTGCTCAGTCGTCAGTCCGACCCGGGGCCGGATGGCATGAGCGACGGCCCGCACCGCTGGTCCATGCTGTTGCGTTCGCACTCGCTTGACGGCGGCATCATTGACACGATCGGGCGATTCCCGGCCGAGCAGGTCTACATGAAGTCGGACGCCGGCGACTTTCCGGTGCTCGTACCTCCATTCGCCATGAGGACGACGGTAGCGGTCACGGGCAACAGCGTCGCGATCGGTACCGGCGACGCTCCCGAGATCCGCTTCCATGGTGCGGACGGCCGGCTGGTCAGGATTCTGAGGACGGGAAGACCGCCACTGCCGGTCACGCAGGAACGGCTGAGAGCGTTCATGGTCGCCTGGGCCGACACGCTCGAACCGGACAGCCGCGAGTCGAAGGTCGCGACAATGAGGGAGTTGCCGGTCCCGGAACGGTTGCCGGCGTACGGTGAGATCATGGCGGGTACGCCGGACGGGCTCTGGGTGGCGGATGCGGATGACCCGCTGGCCGAGCCGGGCTGGTGGACCGTCTACGACAGAACGGGCCAGGCCATGGCGAGGGTTCGCCTGCCGGCCGGGTTCCATCTCCTGCACGTGTATCCGGACGCGGTACTCGGCGTGACCACGGATGAGCTGGACGTCGAACACGTGCGGCTCTATACACTGGACCGTACCGGATCCCGACCGGCGGCGGTGGGCCCGAGGTGATCCGGGATTCCGGTCCACGGTAGCACCCCACACCGCCCGGGCGGTGTTGTCACGATCCGGGCCCCGTGACCGGCACGCCCCCTTGACTCGCACGTCGGCTGGTTCCTACCCTCGCTGCACTGACATCGGGATCCCCGACATCGCTGTCATTCGGATCGTTCACGATCTGCCGCGGTGTCGATCCGGATGGGCCAGTCATTCACCAAAAGACAGACGAGGCACTCTCCATGGCCGGATGTCGCTGGTACCGAGGGCGGACACGACCCGCGATCAGCAGGTTCTCGATTGTCGCAGCCATCTCGCTGATTGTTCTCGCGCGAGGACCCGCGAACGCGCAGCAAGAGGCCCGGTTGCTGCGGTTCCCCAATGCGAGCGCCGACCGCGTGGCCTTTACGTTCGCCGGAGACCTCTACACGGCCCCGTTGACGGGAGGTCAGGCGACACGTCTCACCTCGCATCCCGGCATGGAAGTCTTCGCCCGCTTCAGTCCCGACGGTCGGTCGGTTGCGTTTTCAGGCGAGTACGCGGGCACTCGCCAGGTCTACATCGTCCCTGCGGCCGGCGGTCAGCCCACGCAGCTCACGTTCTACCCGGACGTCGGGCCGATGCCGCCGCGTGGCGGGTTCGACAACCTGCCGGTCGACTGGACGACGGACGGCTCGAAGATCCTCGTGCGCATGAACCGGACTCCGTTCGGCCAGCGTGTCGGCCGGTACTACCTGGTCGACCCGCGCGGCGGCCTCGAGATGCCGCTCGAGATTCCCGAGGGAGCGACCGGCGCGACGTACGATCCGACGGGGCAGCGCATGGCGTACAACATCAAGAGCCGGGAATGGCGCCACTGGAAGCGGTACAGCGGCGGCCGCCAGCAGGATGTCTGGATCTACGATCTTGCGAACCACTCGAGCCGTCGGATCACCGAGTTCAACGGCACGGACGACCATCCGATGTGGGTGGGTGACAAAGTCTATTTCGTGTCGGACCGCGGCGCGGGCCGGAAGCTCAACCTGTGGGTGTACGACACCGGCAGCGGTGACACGCACCAGGTGACGTTCCACACGGAGTACGACGTTCTGTGGCCGAGCCGCGGCGCCGGAGGGATCGTGTACGAGAACGGCGGCTACATCTGGCACCTCGACCCGCGCACGGGCAGGAGCGAGCAGATCCACATCACGCTGGCGGGCGATCTGCCGCAGGCGGCTCCCTACTACCGGAACGTCAGGACGAACATCGACTCGTGGGAACCGTCACCGAGCGGCAGGCGAGCGCTGTTCACGGCGCGCGGCGAGATCTTCACGGTACCTGCGGAGCACGGCGACATCCGCAACCTCTCGGGCACGCCGGGCGAGCGCGAGCGGGATGCGACGTGGTCGCCGGATGGCAGGAGCATCGCGTATCTGTCCGACGCGACCGGCGAATATCAGCTGTACATCCGTGCGGCCGACGGCACCGGCAGTCCGAGGCGGCTGACGCGGGTCGACAGCACCTGGATCACGAACGTGAAGTGGTCGCCCGACTCGAAGTGGATCTCGTACGAGGACAACCGCAACCGCCTGGCGGTTGTCGAGGTATCGAGCGGCCGCGAGACCGAGATCGATCGGTCGAACCTGGGCAGCCTGTCGCCGTACGCGTGGTCGGCCGACTCGAAGTGGATCGCGTACGCGAAGAACTCGGGCAACACCTACTCGGCGATCTGGCTGTATTCGTTCGATGGCGGCACGACCACGCAGGTCACGGGCGACGACACGAACGACACGAGCCCGGCCTTCGATCCGGGCGGCCGTTTCCTCTACTTCACATCAGCCAGGGACTTCGTCTACCGCAATGGCGGCGGCTCGACGTTCCAGTCCCGGATCTACGTGGCGACATTGCGTCCCGACGTCGGGCAGCCGTTCCCGCCGCGAAGCGATGAAGAGCCGGGTGCAGTCGCCGCCGGGACAGGTGAGCAGGCCGCACCGTCCGGCCAGAACGCGACTCCTGCGCCGATGAGGATTCAGCTCGACGGCCTTGGCGAACGCGTGGCTGCGCTGCCCGGCCTGCCCCCGGGCAACTACGCCGGGCTCGTGCCGACCTCGGACGGCCTGCTGTACTTCAGTGGAGGCAGTCTCCAGAATTACTCGCTCGCGGACCGGGAAGCGAAGGCCGTGCTGTCGCGAATCCGCGGGTACTCGGTGACACCGGACGGCAGGAAAGTGATGTACCAGTCGGGCGACACGCTGTTCGGCATCGTCGATGCGCGACCGGGCCAGAACAGCGACGCGGGCCGGCTCGACCTCGACGGTATGCGGTTGCGGATCGAGCCGCGCGTCGAGTGGGCGCAGATCTTCCATGACGCCTGGCTCATAGAGCGCGATTTCTTCTACGATCCCGGCATGCACGGCGTGGACTGGAACGCGATGTTCGAGCGGTACCGCCCGCTGATCGATCACGTGGCCACGCGCGCCGACCTCGACTACGTGCTCGGTGAGTTGATCGGCGAGCTGAACGTCGGTCACGCCTACATCACGCCGGCACCCGGGACACCATCGGTCGATCGCGTTCCGGTCGCCCTGCTGGGCGCCGAATTCAGGGCAGACGGTGATCGCTATCGCATCAGCAACATCTTCCCCGGCGAGAACTGGCACGAGGAGTACCGCTCACCGCTCACAGAGCCCGGCATTGACGTCCGCGCAGGCCAGTACCTGATCGCCATCGACGGCGAGGACGTGACGACATCGGAGAATCCGTACCGGTTCCTCGTGAACAAGGCGGACCGGACCGTGAGGGTAACCGTGAACGACCGGCCGACGGCGGATGGCGCAACGACGTTCGAGGTCCGTCCGGTCACGAGCGAGCTCGGACTGCGCTACCAGCAGTGGGTCCGGCACAATGCCCACATCGTCGACTCGCTCTCGAACGGCCGCATCGGCTACGTGCACCTGCCCAACACGAGCGTGCCCGGTTACCGCGAGCTGTACGAGCACTTCCCGCCGCAGGACCGGAAGGAAGCCATGATCCTCGATGACCGCTACAACGGCGGCGGCTTCATTCCGGAGGAGATGGCATTCGTCGTGGGCGCCCCACTGCTGAACTTCTGGGCGCGGCGGCACCTCGATCTGTACAGCCAGCCCGCGGTCATCCACACGGGCCCGAAGGCCGTGCTGATCAACGGTCAGTCGTCATCGGGCGGCGATGCGTTCCCGTACTATTTCCGCGAACTCGGGCTGGGCCCGCTGGTCGGCGAACGGACGTGGGGCGGGCTGGTCGGGATCTCCGGCAACCCCGGCTTCGTGGACGGCGGCGGCCTGTCGGTCCCTCGTTTCGCGTTCGTGAATCCGGACGGCGAATGGGATGTCGAAGGCATGGGTGACGCGCCGGACATCGAAGTGCTGGACCGGCCCGAAGAGATCGCTGCCGGACGCGAGCCGATCATCGAACGCGCCGTGCAGTACCTGCTCGACGAATTGAAGAAGCCGCAGTACACGCGGCCGGGCAAGCCCGCCGGTCCGAAGCGCGGACCGGGGTCGGGCGGAAACGGATCGGGAGGCGGTTCCGGATCTGGCGACGGGCCCGATCCGGCCGGTGGCGCCGGGCGGGTGGCTGGCGGCACCACTCGATGAACAACCGACCGCCGGCCGTGGATCGGGGTGCCCGGCCGGCGGTCACCGTCGCAGAGGTCGAAGGTCGTGGACCCTGTGAAAGGACCTGCCGCAACCTCAGCTGGCGGGCCCCGTCTGGAGCGCGCGCAGCACGTCCTCACCATAGAACATTCGGATGTACGTTGCCTGCACGGGCGTGATGCGACGCACCGCCCAGACGAGCTGCACGTAGTTGGGCTCGGCCGGCGAGCGCCGCAGGTGCAGGCCGACTTCGGACGGCAGGCGGCTGCCCTTGCGGTTGTTGCAGAGCGAACACGCCGTGACCACGTTGTCCCACGTGTTCTGGCCGCCGCGCGAGAGAGGCACGATGTGGTCGCGGGTCAGGAACTCACGGCCCCGCAGATTCGAGCGGTGCCGGTCGCAGTACATGCAGCGGTAGCCGTCGCGTGCGAAGAGGAACGTGTTGGTGACCTGACGTCGGAACTTGCGCGGCACATGGACGAAGCGAACGAGCCGGATGACGGACGGCGATGGGAGCTCGCGCTTCTCGGACCGGAACACACGTCCCGGATCGACCTCGAGGATCTCCGCCTTGCGGTCGATGACGAGCCGCAGTGCCCGTTTGAGCGGCAGCAGCGTGAGCGGCTCGAAGGGCGTTTCCCCGGAGCGCTCCGCGATCTCGTCCCGCAGCGCGAGCGCCGTGGGGTTGTCGCTGTCCTTGCGCAGCACGTCGCTCGCGC
>Ga0210096_1000213_pt1 | contig 21995 bp, 25 predicted proteins | sample China_Galinas_PW_4_FD_184864 | JGI IMG/M metagenome (GOLD analysis project Ga0210096, IMG submission 184864) | Wetland microbial communities from San Francisco Bay, California, USA, that impact long-term carbon sequestration - China_Galinas_PWA_D2... | ecosystem: Environmental > Aquatic > Marine...
GAGAGTAAAATTCCACTGGATCGCGAGACCGAACGCTGCGTCAACGAGACCGGTTACTCCCTTGACAGCGTGCTGCCGGAAAACGAACGGCTCACTGTCCGCAAGACCGCCAACCTGCACACCGGCGGCACGATTCACGATGTCACCTCCCGGCTGCACCCGACGCTGCGCAAGGCGGCCATCGATGCGGCCCGGGCGCTCGCCATCCCGGTTACCGGACTCGATTTCATCGTACCGGCAGTCGACGGTCCGGACTACGCCATTATCGAGGCCAACGAACGCCCCGGTCTGGCCAATCATGAACCCCAGCCAACCGCGGAACGCTTCATGGACCTGCTGTTTCCACAGACCGCGGCGCGCTGAACCGATAACGACGCAGAATGCAAAAGCTAACCGTCGACGATACCTATATCCTGAATACCCTGGTCAAGCTGCTGCGCATGCCCAGTCCCAGCGGCTATACCGACCGGATCGTGCATTTCATGAGCCAGCAGCTGATGGACCTCGGCGTGGATTTCGAACTCACCCGCCGCGGCGCTATACGCGCCACCCTGAAGGGCAGGCACAGCAGCCCGGACAGGGCTGTCGTAGCCCACCTGGATACGCTGGGTGCCATGGTCAAGGGGCTGAAGCCTAACGGACGCATTCAGGTTGTGCCTGTAGGCCACTGGAACGCGCGCTTTGCCGAAGGTGCCCGAGTGACGCTGTTCGCGGATTTTCGCAGCTACCGCGGAACCCTGCTTCCCCTGAAGGCATCAGGGCACACTTTCGCTGATGAGATCGATAAGCAGCCATCGAGCTGGGAAAACCTGGAGCTGCGCATCGATGAGCGCTGCCACAGCCTCCAGGATCTGCTGGAACTCGGCATCCACGTCGGGGATTTCATCGCCGTGGATGCACAACCGGATATCATGGAAAACGGCTTCATCGTGTCACGCCATCTGGACGACAAGGCGGGCGTCGCCGTGCTGCTGGGAGCCATCAAGGCCGTTATCGATTTCGGCCTGGAATTACCCGTGGACTGCCATCCGCTTTTTACGATCTCGGAAGAAGTCGGCTCCGGAGCCTCGGCAATTCTGCACGGTGATGTCGCCGAGATGCTCACCCTGGACAACGGCACCACCGCACCCGGCCAGAACTCCAGCGAATACGGCGTCACTGTCTGTATGGCGGACATGAGCGGCCCGTTCGACTACCACCTCACGCACCGCCTGCTGCAGCTCTGCCAGGAATTCGAGATCCCGCATCAACGCGACGTATTCCGTTACTACCGATCCGACAGCACGGCCGCGGTCGAAGCCGGCAATGATCTGCGTACGGCACTGGCGACATTCGGCGTCGACGCCTCGCACGGCTGGGAACGCATCCACTGGAATGCGCTCGAGTCGTTGACCCAGCTGGTGGTGCTCTACATGCAGTCACCGCCACTGTATGACCGCGACCGCAGCGCTCGCGGTCCGCTTCCCGGATTTCCGACACTGCCCGGCTGAGCCCGGCCCGATAAAACCGGGGTCTGACCCCTGTTTTTTGTTCATGGACTATTCTTAATAATATGCCCTGGCGGGAAGTTATATTTATTTCATTATAATACTAGTAGTTACACCTATTTCAGAATAATTCAAAAGGAGGTTGTCATGATGCGCCATAAGCTGTTCCGTGCTCCTGCAGTCATTCTTGGACTCGCCCTTTCAAACTGGACCATGGCCGACCATACCCATGAAACGGGGCACCGGTCCTTTATCGGTCTCTGGCAAGCCATTGACGGCTTTGACGGAAGTACACAATATCTTTCGATCACATGCACCCCGGAAAACTCATGCGACGTCCGACTCAACGATACGGCGTTTACGCTATCCTGCCTGAACCAGATTGGTTTTGCGCAAGGCACTGGATCGGTCATGCACAATGTGCTGACAGTCGAATTTACCCTGTATTGCTCAAACCTGGACGGGACGTCCAGCCTGGCGGGGACTCAGGTGAACGAATTCGTTCTGGATCGCAGGAACGGAACGCTAACGAACCTCAATGACGATCCTGTACCTGCGCCCAATGTGTTCCACAGGATCAGCCGGTAAAGCGAAAAAGGGCGTCAGAGCACATTTATCACCAATTCGTGAGAATAATTTTCTGACACGCTTTTACTCTCGCCGGCTGAGCCCGGCCCGCCAAACCTACTCGTCCATTTGTTCTTCAATTGAATCCAGTTGGTCCGAATCAGAGAAGTGCAGGATGTAGATCCCCTGACCTACATCCGAACGGTCATAGATCCAGTTGTCGCCATCTTGCGACGTTGGCTCTCCGCATTGCTCGAGAACCTGTTGCTTGAACTGCCCGTCCAACTGGCCGCCGCTGATGATCGTATCGCCACAGGTCATTGATCCTGCCTGCGCGGACCCGGCAAGCAGCATCCCCGCAAATCCAGCGATGTATAGCGCATGGTTTTTCATGCCACTACCTCCAATGTTCAGTGTTGTATGACATCCGGTAAACAATCCGGCAACCCCCGGCTCTACCGGGTATGCTTAAAGCTTTTACCGCTCCCGCGGTCTATTCACCCTTCCTCCTGTACAATAGGCACTAAGGAGAATCAAAACAAGAGATTACCGCGTCTGAACCGGGGTCAGATCCCGGTTTTAGCTTAGGGAACCTCTGATTAATTCGTCATTGCGAGGACGATGTACATGGAAGTACAAGTGCCGCGGGAGGCGGGACGCCGGGAGCGGCCCGAAGTGACGAAGCAATCTCCAACCGCTTGATTCCATTGTGGGAGATTGCTTCGCTGCGCTCGCAATGACGAGGATTTAGTAATTAATCAGAGTTTCCTTAGATATCAGGGCACAGTTACCATACGAAGTCTTGCCTGTCATTGGCCAGCCATGCACGCCACGCCATACCTGGCACAGTGTCATGCAAACGATCACATCCTTGCAATCTTTCCTGCCCGAAACCAGCATCCGGTACAGGGCTTCCCTGACGGCGTGAGCCTGCCTCTCAACCAGGCCGCTTTGGAATAATACCCCAGGAGTTGCGGTTATTTCTTTCTCAGTCGATAAACCAATAGACTGCCATAACGACCCAACTGAGAATGAGCAATACCCAGGGTAACCAGTGTTGTCTATAAACCATCTTCTCCTGAACCTCGTATTCATGCACCTCAGGTGATGCGGCCTGCTGAGTTACCTTTTTGCGTTTCTTGTCCAGCTCTCTGGTCCTGGCGCTTTGTTGCTTCCTGTATTGTTCGATACCCTTTTGAATCCCTTGTGCAATCAGCCTGGTCTGTTCCTTGGTCTGCCCTGGTCGTTGGGTGCCGCGTGCAATCCTCATGGCTTCGTCCCGGGTTTCTTCCGAGAACCGGTACTTTTTTGAGTGCTTCACAAGCGTTTCCCCAATATGGAATTATTACAGACTGGTTAGCCAATGAACGGAGGCTGTTTTAATTAAACGCAATCCCTGTTTGCGCGCCAGATTACTGGCAGGCTATACTGGAAGGGCTTATGATACAGGCCATCATGCTAGTATCTACAGAGGTAGCCCCAAGGCATGGATCATAGCAATCATGAGGTAATCCTGGTGAAAAACATTCTTCATATCATTTGCTTGCTTGTCGTGTTCGGCCTCACCGGGTGTGCATCAAGCCTGTCAGGCGAGAGCTATAGCCGATCAGAAGCCCGAACAGTTCAGCAGGTTGAATACGGAGTCGTAGAGTATCTGAGAGCTGTTAAAATCGAAGGCACCAAAACACCAATAGGCAGCGGGGCGGGTGCAGTCGCAGGCGGCATCGCCGGCAGTAGTGTTGGCGGAGGAAAAGGCAGCTATGTCATGGCTGTTATCGGTGCAGTCGCAGGCGGCATGGCTGGCGCTGCGATTGAAGAGGGGGTGACCAGAACCCAGGGTGTGGAAATCACCGTAAAAATGGACAATGGCCAGACCATTGCCATTGTTCAGGCGTTGTCGCCGAATGAAAGATTTTCGGTTGGTGATCGGGTGCGCGTGATCCGCAGCGGCCAGACTTCACGCGTCGCTCATTAGCCGTACTGGGATAAAGCGGGATAAGGGGTCAGTACCCTTTTTCTCCTGCCGAATAGACGATTGAGATAACTGACATAATAGCGTCCGGTGAACCGGAGTGCGCTGCTGATTGATTCGCGTGACTGCGGCGTCATCAGCACATAAGCGTGAATCCGGCAGCCATGTTTCAGAAATGCCTGATGCAGCCCCTGCAGGCAGGCGGCATAATCTTCCTGCACATGGAAAACCGCCTGCCGGCAATTAACACGCTGTACAATTCGGGCTGGTACACCCGGCAGGTAGCATCCGGGCTTTCTCGGCATCCCTGGCAATCCTTGTCCTGACCTGCCTGTACGCTACAGGCCTCGCCGGCCTGTGTCAGTCAGATTCGGGATGTATTGATGTCTGAAAAAAGGGTACTGACCCCGTTATTGCCCTTTATTATGCACCGGCTGCTCTCCCTTGATTGTTGCCACAAACACATCCTGCAATTTGCTTTTGCCTTTCAGTTCAAGGGTTCTTGTTTCTATGTCCAGTTCATCGATGAACCGGCCGTGGTTTTCATTTGAGGTCTGAATTGCCTGGTACACGGTATCACTGAGCACAATTTCTCCGACACCGGCTGCGGAACACAATCTGGCGGCTAGATTGACCTCGTCCCCGAGGGCGGTAATATCAGTTACATTTCCGGATCCGACAGAACCCATGAAGGTGGTTCCTGTATTGATTCCTATCCCAAGGGGAATCCAGGGTCCGTCTGTCGAATTATGCCCTGTCGCCTCCAGCAGATCCTTGGCGGACTTTAGTGCCAAATAGGCATGGTCATCCCCGGCAAATCCCGGAACAAACAAACCGATTGCCTCATCCCCTAAAAATTTATCAATCCAGGCACCGTTGGCAGTGAGGGTATTCGTGGCGACGGTATAAAACCGGTTCAACAGTTCCCGGAAATCACCGGGTTTCATGTTCTCCCCGGTTTTTGTGGAATCGCGCATGTCCACAAACAACATTGTCATGAATATCTCAGCGCCTCCGATATGTTTCTTGGCAAAATCTTCACACTTCTTGCAGAAAAAAGGCGTTAAATCGGACTGTCCACTCCATAACACCTTGAGGAAGACGGAGCTTATGCCATCAAACGGAATATTACAGACCTGCCGCGACGAGACCGCCCGAAACGGCACCGCAGGGTTCGTTCGATCTGCTCCCTATTGCCCACTGCACATGGTGAACGGTGTCCTGTCGATCCTGGTTCAGTAGAATTAAGAAAAAGGGTACTGAACCTTCTATGCCTTTATTCAAAAGGGGCGGATACATGTATGAAGACTGTATCCGCCCCTGTCGTCCTACCGCGTTCATACAGCGTACTTTTCCTTCGCCTCGCGCGCGCGCTGCGCCTCGTCCGGACTGTAGGCCTTTCCCGACCACAGCATTTCGTAGGCAATTTCCTCGTTGCCGTTCTCGCACAAGTCCAGAACGTCACGGAACAGCGGCTGGAAGGTCTCGCTGCGATGTGAGCGCTCGTGGTCCTCGAATGAACGCCAGAACGTTACGATCAACGCCTCGCGATCCTTCAGCGGACTGGTGACCGCCTGGCCGATGGTCGAGCCTTCATTGGAGATGTCACCGCTGTTCAGGACGACGAAGCCTCCCACGAAACCGGTGTCGGAGTGGTAGGTCTTCACGTTCTCGCACAGCATGGCGACCCGCTCCTGAAGGTCGTCGACCGTATACCCGTCCTTGAGAATCACCCGGTTCACGGTCACGACACCGTCCACGGGGAAGTCAGGAATCAGATTACGCATGACAACCTCCTTAATCAGTTATTTATCGTATGCTAATATTATAATTCCTGACTAATTTAGTCAAGTATTCAGAATGGTATATTCAATCAATGGGTTCAGACTCGATTGGCCTGACAATATCCTTTATAATCAATAGAGTATGGCCCTATTGATTCTTTTCATGGACTGGGGTTGGGATGCGCCTCGTGGATGGCCTGTATCCCCTCCTGCACCCCGGCGGACAGTGCCAGATCATTGCTGGCGATGTTGCTGCGCAGCTGCTCCATGGTCGTGGCCCCGATGATGGTACTGGTGAGAAACGGCCGGCTGTTCGCAAAGGCCAGTGCCATTTGCGCACAATCGAGGCCGTGGCTGCGCGCCAGTTCGGCGTAATCCGCGGTGGCCTTGTCAGCGGCCGGACTGCTGTAGCGCATATAGTCCGGGTACAGGGTCAGCCGCGCCCCCGGCGGGCGGGCGCCGTTCAGGTATTTGCCGGACAGAACGCCGAAGCCCAGCGGGGAGTAGGCCAGCAGGCCGCAGCGTTCGCGCCACGACACCTCGGCGGCGCCGACTTCATAGGAACGATTCAGCAGGCTGTAGGGGTTCTGTACCGTGACCATGCGCGGCAGGTCAAGCTGTTCGGCGACCTGCAGGAAGCGCATGATGCCCCAGGGGGTCTCGTTGGAAAGACCGACGTGGCGGATCTTGCCGGCCTGCACGAATTCCTGCAGCACCGCCAGCGTCTCGGCAACGGGGGTTAATTCCTCCTCGTCTCCGGGCTCGAATCCCAGCTTACCGAAGAAATTCGTGTTCCTCTCCGGCCAGTGCAACTGATACAGGTCGATGCAGTCGACCTGCAGGCGCCGCAGGCTGCCATCCAGCGCCGCCTGCAGGTGTTCCCGGTTGAAATGCGTCCGGCCCTTGCGGATATGGTCGATCCAGCCCACCCCCGGACCCGCGATCTTGCTGGCGAGCACGATCCGTTCACGGTTGCCGGTCCTTTTCAGCCATTCGCCGATGATCGCCTCGGTCTGTCCGTAGGTGTCCGGACGCGGTGGTATCGGGTACAGTTCCGCGGCGTCGAAGAAATTCACGCCCTGCGCGAAGGCGTAGTCCATCTGCTCGAAGGCCTCGACCCGGGTGTTCTGCTCCCCCCAGGTCATGGTGCCCAGGCAGATAACGCTGACCTCGATATCGGTGTTGCCGAGTTTGCGATACTGCATCAATCATGCCCCCGCGCGGGAGTGCCTGCCGCCAGTGTAGCGAAAAAAGGGGCCGGATACATTTCCATCAGGTTTTCGAATAAGCGCGCCAGATCTGCAGATAAAATGCACCAGAACCGAACACGAACAGAATGAGCATCGTCATTGCACCGAGCACGGGAACAAGCTGGATCAACAGGATTCCGGCCAGGGCAACCGCGATCGAGAGCATGCGCATGCCCTTGCCGGCGGTTTCGGCCTTGCCCGCAATCCGCAGGCCGGCATCACCCACAATGATCACACCGCTCAGGAGACCGAACAACAGGGATAGCAGATAACAGGCAAGCACGGGGAGCGCCACCAGCACCCCGACCAGCGTAATGAATAACAGCAGGATAATAAAAGGTGCAGCGAACAGCACGGCCACACCAACGCCCAACGCAGTGAGCGGGGCACGCCGCAGGCCGCCAATACTGGTCATGCTGAATACCGGGAATAGCAGGAAATAAACAACTGCCGCAAGCAGCAGCACGACAAATAAAACAAATCCCGCACCTCGTCCTTCCGGTTCTTCATACAATACCGGTTTGGCGATCGTGTCGCCTGCTATCCGGGCGCCATCGGCAATGTCCGGCTCATTGTTGCTGCGGTAGATCAGGTTTCCATCAATCCTGGCGCCCGCCAGGATCCGGATTTCTTCAGCCATAATCTCCGCGTCACCGCTGACTTCGCCGGAGACAATCACGATCTGTCCTGCCACCCTGAGTTCCCGCCCGACCTTGCCGGCCATATTGACTTCCCTTCCCGCAAGCCACGCCCAGTCGCCGATGGTCACGGCAGGCGCAATGTCAACGATCTCACCGGCCGCCACCACGTGGCCGGCAACCTGCCCCGCCAGGGTGACGGAACGCCCTGCGACACGCACATCATCCTGTACCTGTGCCCGGATCGTGACGGTCTCGCCGGCCGCCAGGACATCACCGGCAACCGTCTGATCTATACTGACGAACCGCCCGGCAGCGACCACATCACCCTGCGCCTGGGCCACCACCTCCACACGGCGACCGGCAACATACACGTCATCCTCGATGGTACCGCGCTTAATCACCACCTCGCCGGCCTCCTGTGCAAACAGCAATGGGCCGGCCAATGCAGCAAGCAGGAGGATAATGAGCATTCTGCATGTTCGGCTAACGATCATCACGGCACCCCCTGGCAAGTAAATTCATCGACGGAAATAACAATAAACGCCATCGGGCAGTAATCAACAAACTCGATGCAACGAAACCGGATTCGATTGATCTGATATTATCCTGGTGAATCAATGGAGTCTGGCCCGCTGCTGTGTCATAAAGATCATGGTAGATTTTAACAAGACCCTGAATGATGAAGGCTGACACAACGTATTATTACTCACCGGATATGAATTCCAGTAGCCGGAATATTAACAGGATGTCCCTTCTCCCTCCTGGAGAAGGACGCTGCACAAAGCGGTACAAGTGGTCGTTCCCGCACATCCCTGTGCTCCACGACACTCGGACATCCTGTCCAGCGTCGCGGCAGACAGGAAGCCGGGAGCGACCAGGATGAGGGGATATAAAATCAGGCAGTTGGCTTGATTTGGTTCCCTCACCCCAACCATCTCGGCAACTGCGCCATGCGTCGCTTACAGGGATGTAGGCGAGGGGCGTGAGCAGGATGCGGTAGCTTTGCTCTCGGCTCTGGCATCCTGCTTCGCTCTACCGAGTCCATGGCCCAGGCCAGCTTCTCGACCGGTTCCCGGTCTCACCTTCTCCCTGGACTCGTACCACCGACATCCCTGTCGGCGTCCCGGCGGGAGAGGAAGTTTGTGGGTCAGCAGTGAATCTGACCCTGTTGATCTACGACATCCGGGCTAGCGATTCTTGTCGCCGATTGAGGCGATGCCCGTCTCGCCGAAGATAGCCGGGCGATGGTGGTAGTACTTGAACTCCAGCAAGTTGCCCGACGGATCGCACAGGAAGAACGTGTCGTGCTCAAGCACCTGGCCCGGGAAGCGCGCCATCGGTTCGCGGTAGAATTCCATGCCCTGCCGCCGGACTCTGTCGACGAGGCGTTGCCAGTCGTCGCGATCGTTGAAGATCAGGCCAAAGTGGCGCGGATAGATACCGTCCTGTTCGCAAGGCTCGTGATTACTGAGCTGGGCGACGATCTGGTGGCCGCCCATGTTCAAGATCAGCGCGGCGGGCGACTCGCGCCCGGCCGTGAAGCCCAGGCTTTCGATATAGAAGCGGCGCGTCTGTGCCAGATTGCGCACCGGAAACGCGAGATGAAAAATGCTGTCATTCATGATCCATCCCTCCCTGTTACCCATGCCCCCCAGGCAGGTGTTGCCGAACCGACCGACCGGGAATCCGGGTCGACGGGAAGCAGCCCCCGAGCTTACAGGGGTGTTCTCACTGTGTGTCCCGGCGGGCAGGGTCGGCCGGAATCACGCCATCGCCGCCAGCGGCCGGGAGCATACCGCCAGCACCACAATCTTCAAACCGATACCGAATATTAAAGGGGTTGGAGACAAATTAGAATTGGATTTTATTGATACCGACCCCTTTAATCTTTCCTTGGCACCATGATTCGTCCGGAGAAGGATCACTGGTGTATCGGTAACGGAGCAGGATTTCCGCTAATATTCATGTACAAAATAACTTGATACCTTTTCGGGTGAATGCACCATGCTTGAATATGTCTTGTTCGCAGAACAGCTCAGAGACCGCTTTACTGAATGGCTGGACGATAACGGTATCGCTTACCGGACCGAGGGGGATAGTGACGAGTTGCTCGTACTCATTGACGAGGACCTCGATGAGGATTCGCAGGACAGGGTAGACACGCAGTACGACCTGCTGCTGGAAGAAAGTGCCAGACTAGCTGACGAGGAGGATGACTCGCCGGATGCGGTACACCGGGTCGGCATCCAGTTCCGGCGCAGCGACGGCGTGATCGGCATGGTGCGCATCACGCCCGAACTGGCGAACCGGCTGCATCGATGCCTGGACATGGTCGAGTTGCAGGCTTTCGTGCAAACGGTGGTTGATGCCGCGGAGAATCCGGACAACGGTCCGCTGTGCAGGCGCTAATCCCTCAACCGCAGCGGTCAGACTCCATTCATTCCTGCCGGCCTGAAACAAAGAGGTCGGTGGCACAACGCATTCATTCTTATTTATCACCAAGCCCTTTAATTTTTGCATGGCAATTCCTGATCGCCGCAGCGTCCGGGGTGATCACGGGAGAAAACCTGACCGGCGTCGTACGGGCTCTGTCAGGCATTGCGGGTTGAGTTTCTGCGCAAGCTTTCGAAATAGAAGGAAATAAAATAGGATGGAGGGATTGGTTCTATTCCCCCCGTCCCCTTTATAATTGGTCCCCTTTATAATTGCTATCTGGTAGCCGAATGCACTACGCCATCATTACAAAGTGAGGTCGCCATGATTCTACGGAATATACTCCCTTCCCTGTCGCTGATGCTCCTGTCGATCATCCTGCCCTCCGCGGCGGCCTGCGGAGGAGAACAAGTACCGCCAGTATCCAGCTACGCAGAGGCACGCGCTGAATACGAAGCCGGTCGCAAACCGGGCATGCTGGACGAGCATGACCTGGCCGTGATGCAGCGCAGTGCGGACGAGCTGGCCGCATTGCTGCCGGACCCCGGCCTGAAGGTCGGTGAACGCGCACCGGACTTCACCCTGCCCAATGCCTACGGCGAACCGGTGTCACTCTCCTCGCAACTCGCCAGTGGACCGGTCGTGCTTGCTTTCTACCGAGGCGCCTGGTGTCCCTACTGCAACCTGGAGCTCAAGTCACTTCACGCTGCATTACCCCACTTTGAACGGCTCGGCGCCACGCTGATTGCCGTGACCCCGCAGCAACCGGACAAGTCACTGGAACAGGTAAAGAAGGATGGATATCCGTTCGAAATCCTCAGCGACCTGCACAGCAAAGTGATACGCGACTATCGCCTGTACTTTACCGTGCCCGACGAACTGAGCGAGTTGTACAAGACGCGTTTCGGACTGGACCTGGCGACCTACAACGGTCCTGGACGCTATGAGCTGCCTGTTCCTGGCACATTTGTAATTGACCAGCAGGGCATCGTGCGCGCCGCTTTCGCTGACACCGACTACAAGCAGCGCATGGAGCCTGCGCAGATCATTGCCGCCCTGCAAGCCCTGGCAGACCAGGGTAACGCACGCCAGGTTGGAAAAAATGGACAGAGGGATAATAATCCTGAAGGGTCCGGTGACAAATGAAGATCAGATTCAATTGTCACCAACTCCTTCTACCCGGTTAGCTTCGCGCCCGGTTCAGGACTTTACCACAACAGAATGTGGAATAAGCCATGCAGCGCATCGCACTCACTGCCATAATTCTTGCACTGGCGGGCTGCAATACAGCCCAGACGCGGGACGTCAATTCGCCGTATTACAAGATCCCGATTGGATCAGCAATTATTCTGAACAAAGACCTGGAGATTCCCGAAGGACAGGCTCACATTAGCCTGCAGGACGGTATTGTGACCACGCGGGTCGGCAATTATCACGTTAGCTGCACCTTCAACGTCAGAAGTCTGAGGCCATCCACCATCAAGGCAGATACCTTTACGATCAGGGAAACCAGCCCCGGTCGGGAATGGATATCCCGGCCCGGCATCATGCGCTTCTACCGGGAGTTCCGCTTCACTGCAAACACCCAGCCTGATGTCATTAATTTTGTATGCCAGGACTGGGATGGTCCCATGGTGGGGCACCCGATCTCGGTACCCGAAATGGAGAAGGCTGTCGGCAGTTACATCACATTCAGGTTTGGCCAATAGCCCATGTTCTATGGTTGGGTTATGCAGCAGAAAGAATATAGGGGTTCGGTGACAAAACGCACTTATTCTCATTTGTCACCGACCCCTTTAATTAACGGTCGCCTGGCAAGCTTGGAATGCGGCGTGTTATCTTGTAGGGTCCGTTGATCCAGTAGTACCGACCCCGAACAGACAACCCCCGGAAGGTTCCGGAGACTGCCGTAATGAACTGGAAGACCGCCTACCGTTCCTTCTATTACCAGTATGCGCCGGAACCTGAGGTCCCGTCGCTGCCAGCCGCCGAAACCGCGCTGCTGTGCATCGATGTGCAGAACTACGGCCTTGCGCCGAAGCAGAGCAATGCGGAGATCGCGCGCTGGGCACCGTTCAACGCACGCATGCGCGGAACCGTGATTCCGAACCTGCGCGCGTTACAGGAAACGTTTCGCAACAACGGCATTGATGTCGTCCATGCACGCATCGCGTGCCTGCTCGACGACGGGCGTGATCGCTCGCTGAGCCAGAAAATGCCAGGCTGGAACAATCTGTTGATGCCGAAAAACAGCGCTGAATCACAAATCATTCCCGAGCTTGCACCTGCGCCCGGCGAGATCGTCGTCACCAAGACCACCGACAGCGCGCTGACCGGCACCAACCTTCGACTGGTGCTCGGTAACATCGGTATTCGCAATGTGATCGTGACCGGCATATATACCGATCAGTGCGTTTCATCGACTGTGCGGAGTCTGGCCGACGAGAACTTCAACGTCATCGTGGTCGAGGACTGTTGCGCCGCCGGTACCGATGAGCTCCACCTAAGGGAGCTCGAAATCATCAATATGATTTACTGCCATGTACTCAGCAGCGATGAACTGGTGGCGATCATGGGGCTGGACCAGTTCACATCGTGACGATCACCGCGAGCCAATAACCCTGTTTCGCCTTGACTGAAAATAATCTGACCATTCGCGCCATAGCCAGCGGCATGTTGATCGGCGCCCTGCTGACGCCCTGCAATATCTATTCGGGTCTGAAGATCGGCTGGTCGTTCAATATCTCTATAATCGCGTTGCTGCTCTCTGCCGGCTTCTGGTCATTGCTTGCGCGCTTGCATATCAGCGGTCACCTGGGCGCGGGTGAGGCCAATATCGCGCAAACAGCGGCATCGTCGTCAGCCAATATCATTTCCGGCGGCCTGGTCGCACCGATCCCGGCGCTGGCGATGATTTCCGGCACCAATATGCCGCCGCTGCAACTGTGTATGTGGGTATTCGCGGTCAGTTTTCTTGGTATCTGGGTCGCGTGGTACCTGCGCGAATCTCTGATCCTGCGTGCTGATCTGCCGTTCCCCACGGGGCGTGCGACCGCCGAAACGTTGCTGGAAATCTTCGACCAGGGCCGTGAAGCGGCTCTGAAGCTGCGCGTGCTGTTAAGCTCGGCTGCAATTGCCGGCGTTCTGAAATGGCTCGACACCGGCGCCTTCATGCTGCCGCGCCCGAGCCTTGGCTTCGTACTCCCGACAATGGGCAAGCTGTCAGGGATCGCCGGCATAAGTGCGAAGAACCTGAGCTTTGTATTCGATCCGTCGCTGCTGCTAGCGGGTTTCGGCGCGATTATCGGATTTCGCGCCGGCCTGTCGTTGCTGCTCGGTGGTATCCTGTCATGGGGTTTGCTGGGGCCCTGGGGTTTGTTCCAGGGTTTTATCGTGCCCGGTGTGGATGACCCGGATGCGAACTGGTTCGCATCCATGATTGAATGGTTGCTGTGGCCGGGTGTTTCACTGATGGTTGGATCGGCGCTGACCCGCTTTGTGCTGCAGGGCGCGTCGTATCGACTGACTGCTTCGCAGCCGGATGGCCATTCCAGTAGTGATTATGATGGCGCCATGATCACTCGCCTGTTAGGACTTTCACTCGCCAGCATGCTGGTCGTGATTGCACAGGTCATGATTTTCGATATCCACTGGTTCATCGCCACGCTCGCGGTTCCGATTGCCTTTCTGCTCGCAACGGTTGCGTCGCGTGTCGTCGGTGAAACGGGCATACCTCCGATCGGCGCGATCGGCAAGGTGTCGCAGCTCTCGACCGGTATCATTGCGCCGGGCGAAACCACCGCGAACCTGATCGGCGCAAACGTCGCGGGTGGTGCGGCCGGACAGAGTGCGGACCTGCTGAACGATCTGAAAGTGGGCCATATGATTGGTACGCTGCCGCGTTTCCAGATAGTGGCGCAATGCTTCGGTGTACTGACCGGCAGCGTGACCGGCAGCATCGTCTATTTGCGCCTGATCCCGGACCCGGCCACGATGCTGGTAACCGAGGAATGGCCGGCGCCCGCAGTAGCGACCTGGAAAGTGGTCGCCGAGACCCTCCACAAGGGACTCGGTGCGATCCCGGTCAGCGCACTGTGGGCAGTGGCCATCGGCGGTGGCGCGGGTATTGCGGGCGCCTGGCTGCAGCATCGCCGAGCGCCGCGGTGGTTGCCCAACATACCGGCCTTCGGTCTCGCTATGGTGATTCCGGCGTCTATTTCGATCACGATGTTTTTCGGCAGTCTTGTCGGTAAATTCCTTGAACGCTATCAACCGGACCTTGCGCAGCGATTCCTGATCGCTGCTGCATCCGGTCTGATCGCGGGAGAAAGCCTGACCGGCGTCGCACGAGCCTTGTTAGGCATTTTGGATTGAGTTTCTGTGCAATATTTGGAAATAAAGGGGGACAGAGGGAATAAAATTTAATTCATTTCTCGACTTTCGCCACATCTTCGGTCCGGTCACCGCCGAGCTCCGCCGCAAGAAAAGACCTGTCGGTGGGCAGTTCGATGTGAAAATTCGAGGTATCGTCGATGGCGAGCCGGCCGTGATCGAGTTCGAGCGCAAGCACATGCCCGCCGGCCCGGCGGTCCTCGCTCAGGAAATGCAGGTGGTAACCTGGCACGTTCATGCCCTCCGCGAATGCCGGAAACCGGAACCCCGCCAGCGTCCCGGATACCTCATGCAGATCGAAGCACGGCTGGTCTTCCGTGACGGTCATGAGTGATGGATACGGTTTCGATTGCCGGAGCACACTGCGGGTACGCACGTGGCGGAATCTCCCATCAAGTCGTACTGCATAGAACAGGTTGGCACTTGCGAGTTCGCCGTCCAGCAACGCACACAGGCCGGCGTAGTCGATCGGGCCATCGAGCGTTTGCTGAAGGCGTGGGTTGAAAAACAGTACGGTGGCGAACGGTGTTTGATATTCGTCCGCTACGGGATGGGCGCGCCCGTCTCCCGTGATCTGCCAGAACTGGCCGTCAAAGCCGATCATCTCGCCATCAAGAGCATTAAAGGTTCCGATGCCGAAGTCCCCATGCCGCCTGAGCTGGCCGTAGGTCATGGTGCCATCATAGACCCCCTCCAGCAGAGCATTAATCGTCGACGACTGATAAACCTCGTGGACGGGCCTGTGCGGAGCATGCAGGCGGTGATGGCGCAAGGCATGCAGTGCCTCAATGAATCTTTGCTCAATCCGCATCATGGCACGAACCTCCCACCGGCCATCTACATGCCAGATCCCATGAATATGGTGAAAAGGGTCGGTGACAAAACGCACTTGTTCTCATTTGTCACCGACCCCCTTTAATTCGGGGGTCTGCTTGCGGGTAAACACAGGCAGGTATCTACCAGTCACCCGCATATACTGTCGATACTTTTCACCAAAATGCCCGACTAGGTCCTTTTCTTCATGGAACACGCCGATCAGGATATAGGCTGACATACCGGCGGCAAACAGCAGGTGGCCGACAGTCATGACCGGCGTGAACCACATGCCGATAAATATACCGGTCATGATGGGATGGCGTATGTATCTGTACAGTGCGATGGCCTTGAACGGCAGATGTGTGTATTCATGACCGGTAAAATACAGCCATACCTGGCGCAGGCCGAACAGGTCAAAATGGTTGATCAGGAATGTGGCAAAGAGCACCAGCCCCCAGCCGGCCAGACCAATACCCAGCAGCATGCTGTAGGCAGCCGGATTGTCCACTTGCCAGAGAACTGCGGGCAACGGCTGCCATAGCAGGCAGAGCGCAAAGACCACCACGGCCGTGGCCAGCATGAAGGTACTGCGCTCGGCTGCAAGCACCATAAAACGTGTCAGCCAGGCCTTGAATTTCGGCCGCGCCATCACACTGTGCTGCAGGCCGAACAGCGCTATCAATCCCAGGTCGATGATGATGGCAACGACTGCGTTGCCCGGTTCGCCTGAGTCAATGGATTTCGGCACGTAGAGATTGAACAGGTATGCGATCATGTACACAAGTGCTGCGACACCGAGCGCGTAGTTTGTAATACTGTAGAACAGGACACCCAGGCGTTTCACGTTACCCCCCTAACATGACGGATGAATGTAATAATTCCATTGCCTGCAGGAACATGGGCGCAGGGATTATATATGTTTCACTCCGTCCCCTGTTTTGGCGATACTGCATCGATCATACCCCAGTATGGGCATGCTTGCCGCCAGTGTAGCGAAAAAAGGCATATAGAAAAGATCAATGGCCTCTGACCCCATTGATTCAGGAGATGGTGACCGTCTATCATGGCGAGGGTAGATCCTACATGACGCATTACTGCACCTTGAATAACCGGCCGAACATTATGGCGGACAGCAGCAGCACGGTTAGCATCCATTACGATTTACAGACAGCATCTGTATCGATACCGCAAAGGGTGCACACATGCATGCACTGACTATAAGATATATTGACATGGACACCATTGAGAAGGAATGGGTAATGTATCAGGATGGCCAACCGGTGGATTCCTCGACGTTCAGGCAGCAAGAGGCAGGGCAGTTGTGAGAAGAATGCGGGCACCCGAATGTGTTGCCATGACACTCGCAATAATCAGTCATTGCGCGTTTGCGGGGAGCATCGACCTGGACTGCAGGACGTTATCGGAAGAAATGGTTGATCGCCTCGATGCAGAAGGACTGTTGTCCCAGTCCGAAGCTGGCAGGCAACGTGCGCTTGCCATTACCCAGGATCTGTGTGGTGATGCTGAAGAATCCGCACAGCAACAGCACGAGACTGAAAAGCAGGAAGCGCTGGATAACTGGTTCTTTGAAAAGCATCCCGAGAAGTCCGGCAACAAGCGACTGAGAAATCTGAAACATTGAGCACATTAGCAATGGAGTCAGACTCCATTAATCAAACATCTTGTCGGCGAATCAATCGAATCTGACCCTGTTGATAGTGCTATTGATATAGAAGGGTACCGACTTTTATCTGGGCAGCGGAAAACAGTCAGATGTTAACGGTTTGACGTATCAATCGAGTCTGACCCCATTGATTCCCCATTGATTCCTGAAACAAACAAGCCATGCACTATGAAACAGTTGATGCAGTGATCACCCCGCAGGGTAGCCTCGAAGTATTATCGAAGGCCGAGGTTGCCACGTTGCTCGATACCAGCAAAGGTGGCCTGTACAACACGTTGCGCAATTGCGCACTGGCGGTTCTTAACGTAGGCAGCGAACTGGATAGCGGCAAGGAGTTGCTGGAACGCTACAAGTCCTTCGACATCCGGATCATCCCGGAAGAACGCGGCATCAAGCTCAGAGTCACGGGGGCGCCCACCAGTGCGTTTGTCGATGGCGTCATGATCAAGGGCATCGCTGAGCATCTGCTGGCCGTATTGCGTGACGTTGTATACGTCAGCGACAAGATCGCAACCAATCCCAAATTCGATCTCATGTCCTCGGAGGGCATTACCAATGCGGTGTTCCATATGCTACGGAATGCCAGTATTCTGCGGCCGCTGACCAATCCCCGACTGGTGGTGTGCTGGGGCGGACATTCGATCGGCCGCATGGAATACGATTATACCAAGGAGGTTGGTTACCAGCTCGGCTTGCGCGGCCTGGATACGTGCACGGGGTGCGGACCGGGTGCAATGAAGGGGCCGATGAAGGGCGCGACCATAGGTCATGCAAAACAGCGCATCCACGATGGCCAGTATCTTGGCATAACGGAACCGGGCATCATTGCCGCGGAGTCACCCAATCCGATTGTCAACGACCTGGTGATCCTGCCGGATATCGAGAAACGCCTGGAGGCTTTCGTACGTATCAGCCATGGCATTGTCGTATTTCCCGGCGGCGTCGGGACCGCCGAGGAAATCCTCTACCTCCTGGGTATCCTGCTGCACCCGGACAATGCAAGGCTGCCATTTCCGCTGATCTTCACCGGCCCGGCTGAATCCGCTGACTATTTCCATGAAATCGACACTTTTATCGGCGCCACCCTGGGGCCTGATGCACAACGCCGTTATACGATCATCATTGATGATCCTGAACGTGTGGCAATCGACATGAAGCGTGGTATCGACGAAGTACGGGAATACCGCAAACATCGCGACGATGCCTACTACTTCAACTGGTCGCTGAAGATCGAACTGGAATTCCAGAGTCCCTTTGTGCCGAAGCACGAAAACATGCACAATCTGCGGCTGCAAGAGAGTCTGCCGCCTCATATACTCGCAGCGAATCTACGCAGAGCATTCTCCGGCATCGTGGCCGGAAATGTCAAAAACGAAGGGATTCGTGCTATCGAGCAATACGGCCACTTCGAGATTCACGGTGATGCCAGCATTCTGGACCCGCTTGATTCGCTGCTAAAATCTTTCGCCGCACAACAGCGCATGAAACTGCCCGGCACAGAATACGTTCCGTGTTACCGGATCGTGAAATGATAACGGCATAATTCTGGCCAACTAATTAGCTTGATAATCAGTCCACACCCGATGATAGATGTCGTACTTACAGCCTGAACCGAAGAAAACTGGGTCGGTGACAAACAAGAATTAGATTCAATTTTCACCGACCCCTTATATTCTGGAGGCCGTCATAGGCGGCGTACTTGTAGGCCTCGCTTCTCGTCGGCACGTTGTATGTCGTGTGGATGAAGTAGTCGATGGTGCCTTTGAAATGCAGCACCGCCTGCCCCTGGTGCACGAGGTCGCCCGCGTCCGTGCCCAGAAGGTGCACGCCGAGGAGCGTGCGGTCGGCACGACGAAACACCAGTTTCAGAAGGCCGTCTGTGTCGCCGCAGATCGTCGAGCGGGTGTTCGTACGAAACCATGAGCGGCCCACCTCGTACTCCTCACCCGCAGCGGCAGCCCCCTCCTCGCTCATGAGCAAAACAGGGACAGACAACGATTTTCTCTACAAGCGGACCATCTCTTCTCGACAGGGACAGGAAGATCAGTCAGTCAACAACGAAACAAGACCGGGAAATCGTGGTCTGTCCCCTTTATTATTCTGTCACTGGAAAAATGGCGTACGGCTTCGCCATTGTCAGGGAGGCCCGGGCTAGTGCATCCCAAGCGATCTGTCCATGTGAGCGCGCGCCTGTTCTGCGTCCACCAGCACGGCAGTGAACGGGTAGTCGCTTGCCAGTACGGCCACCAGCTGGCTCGCCGCATTGATAAAGGCAGGCTCGTCGGAGAAATCCAGAATTTCGATAGCCGATGACAGTGCCTCGTTGGAGCGGACCGCGGCAGCCCGGACTTCGGGAGGTATGGTGATAACCCCGTCCCCCGGTTCCGAGTCAAGCGACTGCAGCAGACGCGCAATGTTGATGACCGCGGGTGTATCGGCTGTGCCGTTCTCCACCAGGTCCAGCGGCGTGATAAGCGCCTTCCCGGCGACCGGCCTGCCCAGGGTGATATCGCCGATGGAAAAGCGAACCGTATTGCCGACCTCATACCGAAACTCGCCGTTGCTGCCGGTAATACCGGCAACCGATCCGGACTCATAGTGCACGCCCTCGACCGGGGCGTCGACCAGGGTTCCGTCGCCGACCACGACAACCACGTCTGTAATGCTCGCTTCCTCGTCGTCATCATCACTCCCGGAACTGTAGAAGAGCGTACACTGACCACCGCCAAGCAGCGGCATGGTGAGCAACACAAGCATGAGCATGGTTCTGCGGGTTGGCATTGGTTATATGTCGAACAGTTACAGACTCCAGCCGGTCGTTCGGTAGCGACAGTCTATTGTGCCAAATTGTACTCCGTTTGTCGCGGATGATATGTCCCCTATCATCCTACATATGGATGTTCTGCCATCCAGTGTTTGGCGATGTCCTCGCGCCGGCAGATCCACACCGCGTCGTGTTCTTGCACGTAATCAAGAAAGCGCGCCATTGCCATCGCACGTGCGGGATGTCCACTGATGCGGCCATGCAGGCCGATACTCATCATCTTGGGGCTTCTCGCCCCCTCCTGCCACAGCAGATCGAACGCGTCCCTGAGCAACCGGAAGAAGTCTCCCCCGGAAGCGAAACCGTTCGGAAGCAGGTAGCGGGCGTCGTTGTTGACCAGGGTATACGGGATCAGGAGGTGCGGTGGTGATCCTTCAAGCCAGTAGGGCAGGTCGTCATTGTAGGCGTCCGAACTGTAGAGCAGCCCGGCTTCCTCGCGCAGCAGGTGCCGGGTATTCCGGCTGACCCGCCCTGTGTACCAGCCTACGGGACGCTTGCCGCAGATTCGCTCGATGATTTCAAGGGTAAGGCGGATATGACGCCGTTCCTCGTCATCGGGAATGCCGCGATAGTCCAGCCAGCGATAACCATGCCCGGCGACCTCGTGTCCGCCGGCGGCGAGTGCACGGCCGACCTCCGGGTTGAGTTCCAGTGCCCGCCCGACAGCGAAGGCCGTCAGTGGCAGATTACGCTCACCGAACAACTGCAGGATGCGCCATACGCCAGCACGCGATCCGTACTCATACATGCCCTCGATACTCAGATCGCGTTCTCCCTCCCTGGGCGGGCGGCCGTGCAGCTCATGCAGATAGGCCTCCGAGCAGGCGTCACCGTTCAGGATGCACGATTCAGCACCTTCCTCGAAGTTGAGCACGAACTGGACTGCAACCCGAGCTTCATTCGGCCAGTGCGCATAGGGAGGATGTCCGCCGTAACCGACCAGATCACGTTCGGACATCAGCCCAGCTCGAAGGTCGTGACGCCGAAGACACGCTTATGCGCGAGATCGGGGAAAGGACCCAGGTACATACGTGCGCAGCCGAAGACTTCGGTCATGCCGTGGCGCTGTACAAGCTCGATTGCAGCAGGGTTGTTCTCCGGGGCATCGAGAAACAGCGGGCCGCCTGCGGCGAATTCCGCGAGGCGCGCATAAAGGGCATCGGCCGCATGCGCGTCATCCGCGAACAGCGGGCCTATCTTGCAGCCTTCCCGGCAGCGCCGCACCACGCCGTACCCCCCAAGCCTGCCGTCGCGCCGACAGCCAAGTGCAAGCGCATCGGGCAAGCTGGTCCACACGCCCAGGAATGCCGGGCGCAATGCCGGGAAACAGGTGCGGTCGTAATCCTGAACCTGGCCTGAAGGAACGGATGACAGCGGAATAATCTCCTCGTCATCCTGCCTGGTTTCGTGACGCTCAGGGATATCGGCGCGAAAACGCATGTCACGATGAGAGAATACAAAGCCGCCCTTTGCATAGTAATGCTGCATTTCGAACACGCCGTCCAGTCCGATGCCTGCACCCGGGCGCAGGCGGGTGAGCAGCCGGTCACGGCGGGCGTACCACAGTCTGTTGCCGAACCCACGGCCGCGGTATTCGGGTCTTACGATAAAAAAGCCCATGAAGCCGAATTCGCCGTTGTAGGAAGTAATGGCGCCGCCGCCGATCAGCTCGCCGCCGAGTTCGGCGGCGATAAAGGCGTCGGGGTCCGTCGCCCAGAACGCCTCGGCATCATGCAGGCCGGGATTCCAGCCCTCGCGTGCAGCCCATTCGACGAGTTCATCCACTTCGGGCCGTGTCATGTTGCGTATCAAAAGTTCATTCGACACGTGAATCAATGGCATCAGGCTCCCTTGATAAGCACAACATGTTGTCAGGGCTCATTTTTCCCGAATATCAGGATTACTAGAACCTATCTCAAAATCCCCCGCGGCCGCGACCGTGGCGATTTTGGTTCATGGCCAGGCGCGGTGAGCGTGGTGTAGCCAATGCTACATGAGCGAGCCGCAACAAAGCCATAGGGCAAAATCGCCCGGTCCCCAAGGGGTTGCGTCCGAAATCCCTGCCTGCTGTGTTGCCCCGCTTGCCCGTACATCAAGTACTGTGCTGCGCGGTGCGCCTGGCAGGCAGGGATTTCGGTCAGCAAC
>Ga0210096_1000214_pt1 | contig 21991 bp, 20 predicted proteins | sample China_Galinas_PW_4_FD_184864 | JGI IMG/M metagenome (GOLD analysis project Ga0210096, IMG submission 184864) | Wetland microbial communities from San Francisco Bay, California, USA, that impact long-term carbon sequestration - China_Galinas_PWA_D2... | ecosystem: Environmental > Aquatic > Marine...
AGAAGAAGAAAAAGCGCGCCGACTCCACCACATCGGCCCGCACCGGCCCGAACGGCAGCAGCTGCACGTCGCCGGCGACGGCGGGAAACCTGGGTGGGACCTGGGCGAAGGGCACCGGCTCCGCGCGGCAGCGCGGGTCCAGCACCCGGCCGGGCGACTGGGCGCCGGCGTGTAGCACCAGCGGCAAGGGCTCCGGGTGGTCGGCGAAGGTGACGCCGAACAGATCGGTGATCTCCCGCTCATACCAGCCGAGCAGCGGTGTCCGCCGAGCCAGGCTCGGCACCTCGGCACCCTGGGGACGCAGGCGCCACACCAGGAACGGGAGCCGGGGCCCGGGATAGGCCAGGTAGCAGAGCTCCGGGTGCTGGGCCCCGGGCGGCACCAGGGCCCAGGCCATCTGCATGCGCCCGCCGCTCTCCAGCAGTTCCGCGGCGGCCGCGTCCAGCTCCTCGGGCGCCAGGGTGCGGGTCTGCGCCGCGGCGATCACGGCTGTCCTCCTGCCAGGGCGGCGCTTACCGACTGGAAGACGGCGGTGAATGACGCCGGCCACCACAGGCCCAGCACCAACACGGGCAGCCCGGCCAGAAGCATGGCGGCCAGGGTCCAGGGGCCGGCGGCCCGCGCCTGGGGCTCGGTCTCGGGAGACCCGCTGTAGTACATGACCCGGAAATGGTTGAGAAAGCCGGCGAAGATCACCACCAGCAGCACCAGCATGATCACCGCCGCCCAGGCGCCGGTAGGGGTGAGGCCGGCGCGCAGCACCGCCAGCTCGGAGAGAAACAGCCCGAACGGGGGGGCGCCGGTGATCGCGACCGCCCCGGCCAGCCAGAGCGCCCCGGCCAGCGGAAAATAACCGCCGACCCGGCGGATGCCGGCCATGTCCTTGGTGCCGTAGGCCCGCATCATCACACCCGAGCCGAAGAACATCAGCGACTTGTTCAAGGCGTGGTTGAGCATATGGTACAGGGCGCCCGCTACCCCCAAGGCGCCACCGAAGCCGAAGCCGAGCGCCATCACCCCCATGTGCTCCACGCTCGAATAAGCCATCAGCCGTTTGACGCCCTGCTGGCGAACGATGAACAGGGCGCCGATCGCCATGGACAGGATGCCGAGCACCACCAGCGCCCTGCCGGGCAGCAGGCTCGCGCCGGCCTGCTCGGTGACTGCCTTGAACCGTACTATGCCCACCAGGGCAGTGTTGAGCAGCGCCCCGGAAAGCAGCGCGGAGACCGGCGCCGGGCCCTCGCTGTGGGCGTCCGGCAACCAGGTGTGCATGGGCGCCAGCCCCGCCTTGGTCCCATAGCCCACCAGGGCGAGCAGGAAGGCCACGCTCGCCAGGCTGGTGTTCATCTGGGGCGCCGCCCGCGCCAGCGCCTGCCAGGTCATGTCGTAGCTCGGCCCGAGGGCGGCACTGCCGGCCCAATAGAACAGCACCGTGCCGAGCAACGCCAGGCTGAGGCCGGCCGAGACCACGACGATGTACTTCCACGCCGCCTCGATGCTCTCGGGGGCATGCTCGAAGCCGACCAGGAAGGTGCTGACCAGGGTGGTCAGCTCCACGGCGATCCAGTACATGCCCGCGTTGTTGACCAGCGGCGCGGCGAGGGTGGTCCAGGCAAAGGCCGCGAAAAGTGTATAGAAGCGGTGCAGCCGGCCCGGCCGGTCGAGCAGCCGCATGTAGCCGACGGCGTAGATAGAGGCGAGCAGATAGACCAACGCCGCGCAGAGGACGACCCAGGCGCCCAGTGCGTCCACCACCAGATAGCCGTGCAGGGCGAAGCGCGGCTGGTCGGTGAGAAACGGCAGCGGCGCCGCAGCGACGGCGCTGACCACGGCCGCCAGCAGGTTGGCCCACTCGGCAATGCGCGTAGAGCGCCCCGCGGCGCAGACAGCCACCGCGACCAGCGGGGCGAGCAGAATAACGAGTGCCAGCAGGACGCTCATCCCACCAGCCTGCGCAGCTCGAGGCTGCTGGTGGTGCCGGCGTGCTCCACCAGGTAGCGTGCGAGCACACCGAAGCAGGCAACCGCCACCAACAGGTCGAACAGGATCACCAGCTCGATGAGCAGCGGCATGCCCGGGACCAGCACCTGCGATCCGAGAAAGATACCGTTTTCCAGGATCAGCAGACCCAGGATCTGGCTGATCGCCTCGTGGCGCACCGAGAGCATCAGGAAGCCGATGAGCTTCATGGACAGCATGACGGTCAGCGCCAGCACCACCACCGGGCTCGTGATTGCCATCGCCCCGGCGATACGGTCGGACACCGCCAGGGCGAACACCACCGCGGCGGCGCCGACCACCAGCGCTGTGGCCGGCTGCACCTTCAGGCGCAGCTCCCGATCCACACCGAGCCGCTGCAGGATGCGCAGGATCAGGTAGGGCAGCAGCAGCCCCCGAAACAGCGCCGTGAGCAGAGCGATCACGTACAGCTCGGGCACCTGTGCGTAGTGGCCCATGGCCGCCGAGAGCAAGGCGATCAGCCAGGACTGCAGCCCGAAGGCGTACATGTAGTCGCGCAGCCAGCGCGAGCCCAGCATGACGAAGGCGAGCAGCAGGCTGCCGATCGCCAGCAGGCTGAACAGCGAAGCGGCCAGGGGGGTGAAGTGCGGCAGGGTCATAGGGATCAGCGGATCTGGTTCGCGATCACCGCCAGGGCCGCCAGCAGGAAGGAGGCGGCGAGCGGCTCCTGGTACCGGTAGAAGCGCAGCCGCGACTGGGCAGTCTCCACCAGTATGACCAGGCAGGCGACCAGCGCGCACTTGCCGAGCAGCGCAGCGGCGGCGCCAAGCGCGCCCAGCGCTGTGCCCTGGATGGACAAGGCCCAGGGCAGCACCAGCACGTTGCAGAAGATGGTGTAGAGGATGAGCTGTTTCATCATCCCTGCCCACTTGAGCAGTCCCAGCAGCGGGCCCGAGTAATCGAGGATGCGCGCCTCCTCGATCATGTAGACCTCGATATGGGTGCTGGAGTGGATCGGCAGGCGATCGGTCTCTACGAGCAGCAGGATGAAGAAGGCGCAGACCAGGAACACGTGGGCCGGGCTCCAGTACACGGCCAGGTCGTGCACCAGCAGGTGATTGACCACGAACGGCAACATCGCCTTGGCCAGCAGGGTGATGCCGACGAAAACCAGGATCAGGGTCGGCTCAGCGAGGATGGTGATCATGACGCTGCGGCTGGCGCCGATCCCGCCGTAAGCGCTGCCCGAGTCCAGGGCGGCGAGCGTGATGAAAAAGCTGCCCAGGGTCAGGATCAGACCACCCCCGAGGATATCCCCCATGTCCGACAGCGGCAGAGGATAGTTGGTGAGCACGGGGATCAACAGCGGCACGGTGAGCATAGCGGTGAAGGCCACCGGCGGCGCGCAGAAGTGGATCATCGATGCCCCTTCGGGGACCACCAGCTCCTTGTGGAACAGCTTCCAGAGGTCGCGGTAGGGCTGGATCAGACTCGGCCCGAGCGAGCGCTGGGCCCGCTCCTCGTAGCGCAGGATGAAGCCCTGCAGCAGGGGGGCGAGCACAAGCACCGCCGCCACCTGGCCGATCTGCAGCAGACAGTCGCGAATGCTCACCGGTCCCCTCGAGCCACGGCACGCAGCGCCGCCGAAATGGGGCCTAAGGGGGAGAGGATGCCGCGCAATGCCGCGGCAGCTGGGGTTCTGCGCAAGGGCCTGTCCTTTTCTCACGTTGATGGACAGGCATGCAAAAGAAATGCCCACGCTGCCCGTTCGGACTTGGCGTAGGCATCATCAGCCCGATCTCACGGGCGGTTCGCCAGGCTCAGAACACAAGCCGGACGGGAGGAATGCCTTCTCCGCGGCGCACTCTATCACAGCGACTGCGGCAAGGAAACGAGCGGGCCCTGGCACGAAACGGGGCATTCGATTGAAACCTTCCGAGCGCTTGGCGGCTTGTTGAACGTGCACTATGTCGTACACCTACCCTTTGGAAAGCCTGTTCGCGATGTTCAAGAGGGATCAGCTTACCGTCGACTGCATCTGTCTGGCGACGACGAGGCGATCCTGGTGCACCTGCGCCAGCTGCGGGTCGATTTCGCCCAGGGCTTCGCCATACCGCCGGTCCCCGTCGCGACGCTACTCGTGGTCTGAGCCCATTGCAGGCGATGCCCGACAGGTCGCTGCACGTGAGGCCATCAAACACGGCTTTTCGCGCCGGTGCAGATGCGCGACGAAATCCCAGGCCTCGCCCGGGGCGCCGAAGCGGCGGCAGTCCAGCGGGTAGGCATCGGGGCCGCCGTTGTGGATCCAGCGGGCGTGGGTGATGGGCAGCGGCCGTGTCCGCACGAAGGTCTGCGCATGCAGATGGTTGACCGAGGCGAAGGCCCCGTAGCTGTTGAACCCGAAGCCCAGCCCCTCCAGCGACCCCGCGGAAGATTCCAACAAGTCCCACACAAAGCAATGGTCCCGGCGTTCGAGGTACTGGGGCCTGCAGTCGTCCGGGTCAGGCACCAGCAGTGCGTGGCGGTCCAGCAACGGAAACTTATTGTAGAAAAGGGAGACGGCTCGCCCCGACAGCTCACCGGACCAAAGCAGCTCCTTGCGCACCGAGGGCCGGCCGGTTGAAATGGAACCCGGCCGGGTCGAAGGGTCGGCGCAGTCCCGGTGCAGCAGCGGATGCCATTCGAGGGGGACGCAGTGCGCGCAGCGGATTCAGCTGCAGCTCCCAGGGTCCCAGCCTGCGCAGCTCCGTCGGTCGCACCGAATCCAGTCCCTGCCCGAGCAGCTTGCAAAAGACCGCAACATCGTCGCTGGCGTCGCGAGGCCGACGGCCGCGACCCAAGGTGTCCAGATACTCGGCCCTGCTGGCCTCGAAGCGTCTGTGCAGAGGGCCCCGAAAGCGCTCGAGCAAGGACCCCTCGAAGCTGGCGTTCGCCAGTACCAGGATCAGCGGCCCCAGGCCGGGCTCCTCCAGCAGACGGGCGAGCCCCTGCTCGAACGACCGACCGAGCGCGGCGGGCAAGGGTAAAGGATGCTCCATGAGCGGAAGGTCCCGACATGAAAGCGGGGAAGTCTACACGCTCGAGGACATCCTGGAAGAGGTGGTCGCCGAGGGCGACGCGGACTACGATTTCCAGGACTGCATCCCCCGCTGCCAGCGCAGCTGGAAGGTGATCGACGCCAAGGAGAGCGTCTACCCGCTCGACTCCCGCCCCCCTTGTCCGAGCTGAGCGCGCTACTCGCGCTCCCAATCTACGGCAGCGACTTCCACACCATCCGCGGCCTGGTCATTCTCCGGCTCAAGCACGCCCCCGCGGAAGACGAGTCCATCGTCTCGGCACGATACCGCTTCGCTGTCACCCAGACGACAGAGCTGTCACTCGTGAAGCTCCGACGCGAGCCGGCTTGAAGAGGCCGGACCTAGGCTTCTTCGGTTCGGATGCGGTAGTGGCCGACCCTGATCGCCTCGCGGACTCCGTCCAGGAAGAGCGAGCTTGAAAGCCCTGCGCTCAGATCGCTCTCTTTTCGTTTCGTCTTGGTCAAGCGGTAGACCATCGCTGTCGAGCTTGAAAGCCAGTGTGGGATAGCGTGCAATGTGCACGATATCCCGCGGCCGTGACACGTCCGATTTCGTCTGGACCGCTCCGGCCACTTGTGCTAAGTTCTTGAAAACTCCACCAACCAGCGACTAGGAGATCGACGGATGGCAGAGCCCCAGCGCACCTACCAGGCGACAACCGCTCCTTCTGCTGCTCGTTTTGCCCGGATATGCGGAGATAGCGAGCGAGGTGCACGATATCCCGCGGATTTGCGCAATATCACGCACATTGCACGGTTTGGGCTCTAATAGGCGGGATATCGCGCAAGTTGCTCGCTAATCATTGGTTACATTATCAACAACCACCCGAGGATGGTAACAACATGAAAACGCCGCTAGTTTCAATTGCAATCGTCGGTCTTCTGTCATCAGCGACCGCATTTTCTGCAGGTAAAGCTCATTGGGGGTACTCCGGGCATGAAGGCCCTGAACATTGGGGTGACCTGGCTCCTGAATATTCAACGTGTTCAAGTGGAAAAAACCAATCACCAATCAACCTTACCAAAATGATTGAAGGTGACCTTCCTGCACTCAAGGTTGATTACAAAGTTGGTGGGAATGAGGTTGTCAATAATGGCCATACCATCCAGCTGAATTATGCCGCAGGGAGTATGATATCTGTCGGTAATCATACCTTCGAATTAAAGCAATTCCATTTTCATTCGCCAAGTGAAAATACAATTGAAGGTCATTCTTACCCTATGGAGGCTCACTTTGTTCATGCTGATAAAGCCGGTAATCTTGCAGTGATTGCGGTAATGTTTAAGCCAGGAAAACATAACGCAGAGCTAGAAAAAGCATGGGAACATATGCCGCACGAGGCAGAAAGTAAAAACGAACTAAATAATATGGTGGATGCGAATGTGTTGCTTCCTCACGATCACGCTTATTATAGATTTAATGGATCGCTCACAACGCCTCCATGTTCCGAAGGTGTCAATTGGTACGTTATGAAATATTTCGATACTGCCTCTCAAGAGCAAATTAACAAATTTACCCACACCATGCACCACGCCAACAATCGTCCGGTGCAGCCTGTAAATGCTCGCATGGTGATTCAATAATCTAACAAACCCATCCAGCGGACGCGCCAAAGGCGCGCGCTGCTGATGGTTAGCGTTGGGCGTATGAAACTGCAGGCTACGGACGCTCGGTCGGTTGAGCAACTCATTGAGTTGGTGAAGCGGGATGCGCGGCCGAAGTACGTTTTCTTCTGGGGGCATACTCCGAAGGTCCCTGGAAGGATTGATCACTCCTGTCTAAGCAACTGGTTCCCCGCACCGTTCGAGGTGGATGGGATCCGTTATCCAACAACGGAGCACTACATGATGGCAGAGAAGGCTCGGTTGTTTGGGGAGGACGCGATTCGGGAGAAGATCGCCACAGCTGGAGGCCCTGGCAAGGCCAAGGCCCTCGGCCGTCTGGTTCACGGGTTTCGGGAGGAAGTCTGGGTCGAGCATCGCTTTGAGATCGTGGTGGCCGGCAACCACGCTAAGTTCTCCCAGAATGAGGATATGGGGTTCTACCTCGGCACTACCGGCACCAAGGTTTTGGTGGAAGCCAGTCCCCGAGATCGGATCTGGGGCATCGGCATGGGTAAAGATAACGAAGGGGCGACAGACCCAAGGAAATGGAAAGGGCTCAATCTCCTTGGTTTTGCCCTAATGGAAGTCCGAGCGCGTCTATCGGACACCCCAGGCAAAACAAGGGCATCCACGTCGGTCCAACGGGGTCGGACCAAGCTAACATATTGAATAAATGATAAAACGCCTTGAATATAGGCGCGAAATGAGGCTTAGAAGGCCTATTTCGGGGCCGAAAACGTGCGTTTAGAGGAGAGAAGGACCGCATGGCACGAGCGAACCGCCATCACATCTACGAGCTGCGAGAGCCTGAGGGAGCTTACAACGTCTATTGTGGGCCCGAAACGGACTGCTTAAGGCCAAAGGACACGTATTTACGGGCCGGAAATGACGGTAAATCCAAAGGTTAGCTCGGTCCGACCCCGAGTCGGCTCACCGGGGACAGTGTACCCAATTCTTGCCAGAGTCCTGAATCCGATCTCGGGCACCCCGTGACGTCTGCGCCGACGGGGTCTACCATCGGACTTGCAGGCTGACGAAGCAAGCTGGTTCGAGGTAGCATCGTCATCGACGGGGGTGTGGCTTTAGGCGTCAGTGGCCGGGCCCGATATCGACCACCACCATCTCGTCGACCACCGGCCGTGCGGTGTCGAGGCACTCGGCAAGAGACAACGCCTCGGTCTTGACGGCGAGACACAGCGATATCGATGGCTTTGCCGAGCCCTTCAGTCCCCGGTGTCCACCGTCGCCGCGCGCGCACGGTGGTGCGCGATCACCTGCCGCAATCCGTCGTCCAGTGCGATGGGCTCGCGCCGCAGGAGCTGGCGCATGCGCGTGACGTCGGGGCAGCGGCGGCGGACGTCGCCCTCCGCCAGCGCCGGGCGGTGTTCGAGACTCGAGCGCGATCCGGTCAGCCTGATGATCGCCTTTGCCAGCTCGAGGACCGAGACCTCGCGGTCGCTGCCGATATTCACCGTGTCGTTGACAAACATATCGCGCTCCAGGGCCACAACGCAGGCGGCGACGCAGTCGTCGACGTGACAATAGCTTCGGGTCTGCAGCCCGTCGCCGTTAATCGGGATCGGCCGGTTTTCGAGGGCAAGCCTGACGAACTTGGGAACCACGAAATCCTCGCTGCCTTTGGGGCCATAGGTGTTGAACAGGCGGAAGATCGTGTAGTCGACGCCGTTCTGCGCCTGTCCGGCCTTGAGCCAGGCCTCGCCCAGGGTCTTCACGATGGCGTACGGCAGGCGCGAATTGATCGGCGTCGTATCCTCGCGCAGGGGAATCTCGACCGGCTCGCCGTAGACCTCGGAAGAGCTCGAAAAGAACAGCCGGGCGACCCCATGGCTCGCGGCCAGGCTCGCGATGTTCTCGATTCCGCGGATGTCCCTGAAGACCTGGAAGGGATTGGCCAGCGTTCGGGCGACGCCCACCACAGCTGCCAGATGGAACACGAAATCGAACCGCTGGCGGGAGAACAGGGGCTCGATGTCGGAGAGCACGTTCACATCGGCCTGAATGAAGGTGATCTGGTCACTTTCTGGCAGGTGGTCCCGTCGACCCGTCGAGAGATCGTCGACCACCGTCACCAGCGCGCCGAACCGCGCGACCAGCGCCTCGGTCAACGTGCTGCCGATATGCCCGGCTCCACCTGTGACCAGAATTCGCATGGCTCTCTTCGTGCTGCATCGCGGCACGGCGTTCGAATCGCTCGGGCGCCGTTACGTCGTCGCGGCCTCCACCATCCGTTCTGCTGATCGAGGCGCAGATCCCCTGTTGCATTTTGAGTCGCAGTATACGCCGTCCCCCCGTGGTAGGTACCAGCGCACCGTCGGCGAAGCACTTCGCGATGCGCGCCCTCAGCTACGGCATACGGCTCGGATCGCGTTTGTCTTCGACGCGGTGGATCGCCTGCCGGTCTTGCTTAAGAACAACACGACACCCAGATCTCGAAGGCTGTCAAGTGGTGGGTGTCCAGAAATTCGTCGATGTCAGCGTGTCCAGACCGAAATGGCATTGAAGGTGTAACAACATCTGCCCGCCAACGTCGTCCATTGCAGATAGCTCGATTTCGTTTGACGAGCTACTTCCCGACAGGAAGCCCTGAACATCGTAGAACTCGGATGAGACATGGATCTTTAGTTCTTTGGTCCCATGAGCCTCTATCTCTTCTCAAGTAGTCGACGACAATCCTCCGGCCGTGCGCCGTGCCGCCAGATGGGACACGAAAGCGGGGGAGGATTCTTCGATGATCTGGTAAAGGAGGGTCGGCGCCGGGTGATGGCGCGCGTAACGAAACGCGCCGCCACCCGGGCTGGCTTCCCTGCCAGTCTGCTACGGCAACATGATTGCATCCTTGCGAGCTCGCCTTATGCTTCAGATTACTAGGCGTAGTAGTGACCCGTTGGCTTATGGCCTACCCCGGACTTGAGGGGCCGGCGGGCGGAGCCTGTCCCGCTGATCAATTCGGTGCAACCCGGCCCGCGCGCACCGGCAGTACGGTCTCCCTTTGCCGCATTTCGGACTCGATTGCAGTCGCGATTTTGAGTGCGCTCTTGCTCGCGAGATGGAAGAAACCGGTCAGCCGGGGCTGCATGCCGGTAAACCATAACCCGCGATAAGCCTCCTTTTGCTCGGCGCCGTGAATCAGCGGTACGCCCTGATCGTTCAGCACGCCGCTGTGACCCAGTATCGCTTCGAGGCCTGAGCGGTAGCCGGTCGCGGCGATCACGATGTCGGGTTCGAGAAATCGCCCGTCAACCAGCCGCAGGCCCGTGGTTTCGAAGCACTCGACTTCGGGCACCACAGTGAGCTTGCCGGCTTTCAGGGCGGCGACGAAACCGTCGTCGATCGCCGGCGAGATACCGGATTCGAGCAGGCGCGTGGCACCTCCGTCGGGGTGCTTGCGTAACCCCCACCTGGAGAGCCTGCCGAAGGCGACGTATTCGGTGAGCGACAACACCGTGTCCGCAACGCGTACCGGCAATACCGAGAACAACGGCGACAGGCGCTGCACGGGGATACCGTAAAGCAGCCGCGGGAATACCACGGGTCCGTGCCTGACCGATACCCACACCCGGCCGGTGTCGATGCTGGCGAGGTGATTCAGGATATCGCTGCCCGAGTTGCCGGCACCGACGACTAGGATGTCCTTGCCCCGGTATTGCGCCAGCTCACCGAAGTCCGCGGCGTGCAGCAGCTTGCCGGAAAAGTCATCGCGGCCCGGCCAGGCGGGGATGTGAGGCACCCGTTCGAGTCCGGTGGCGACGATGACATGGCTCGCGCGGTAAACGCCGGCGGCGGTCTCGATTGCCCAGCCGTTATCGTCCGCTACGATGCGCGTAACCTGTACACCGTAGTCGATGGGTGCGTCGAGCCGGGACGCGTAGTCGTCGAGATAGCGGATGATGCTGTCGCGCGTGGGATAGGCTCCCGCGGACTTCGGAATCGCGAGACCCGGTAACGCCGACAGGTGCCGATGCGTGTTGAGCCGTAGCTGCGGATGGCGGTGATACCAGGCGTCGCCCGGGCGCATCGCCTGGTCCAGGATGCGCACCGGGATGCCACGTGCGCGCAGGGCCTGGGCTGCGGCGAGGCCGCTGGCGCCGGCGCCGATCACAATGACGCCAGCGGTCTTGGTTTCGGCATTACTGGTCATCGGAAGTCTCCTGGTGGCTGACGAACCAGACGTTCATTGGAAGGAGGTAATGAAATCGTAGCGCCCGCGCTCGTCGAAATCGGTCATGTCCAGGGTCTCGAAGCGGACATTGCCGAGGTCCCTGGCCGCGGCCGCGCGTCCGGCGTCGGCGATCCCATCGCCACATAGGTCGTAGCCGGTGAAGCGGCTTTGCGGGTAGCGCTCGGCGAGTCCGGCGCGGTCGGCGATCTGCTGACTGGTCGCCGGCTCGAGCCCGGACATGACATCGAACAGCCCCGAGCGGTGGCCGATCGAGATCATCACCGCCTGCGCCCCGGCGTCGACGATGTCGCAGGTGCGTTGCAGAAAGTCTTCAGCGGCCTGCGCGGCTGCGACTCTGCTTGCCAGCGCCGTGCTTGTTTCGGTTTCTGTATACATTTTGGCGTCCTGTCGTTAAGGGATTTGATCCAGGCTCCATGGTAGGCAGGCGTGCGCGCTTCGCTTAGAGTCAAAATTGACTGAAACAAGTCAAACGTGCCAACATATGCCGCGATATGACAACCCGTATACATAAACGACCGCCGATTGTCTGCATCGTCGCCGTCACCGAAACCTCCGGGGCAGTGCTCTACGGTCTGTATGAAGTGTTTTCGGGTTTTGGCGCGGCTTGGGCCCAATTGACGGGCGAGGCACGAAATCCCGCCGAATTCGACGTTCGTATCGTCGCTGCCGCGGCTGCGCCCTTCGCCTGTACCGGCAATGTCCCGGTGGCTCCGCACGCGTCGCTCGCGAAGATAGATTTTACGGATGTCGCCATAGTCACCGACCTGGCGATCGATCCGGCTGCCGATCACGCCGGCAAATGGCTGGACGTCAAGGCGTGGCTCAAACGGATTCACAGCAACGGGGGTAGGGTCTGCTCAGTCTGTTCCGGCTCGGTGCTGCTCGCCGGCAGTGGGCTGCTCGACGAGCAGCCCGCGACGACTCACTGGGCCTACGTCGAGCAAATACGGCGCTGCTACCCGCGGGTGCAACTCGAGCCGGGCAGGGTGCTCGTACCGGCCGGTGCGGACCGGCGTATCGTCACTTGCGGCGGTATGGCGGCCTGGGAAGACCTGGCGCTGTACCTGATCGCGCACTACTATGGCGAAGCCATGGCCGCGAACGCCGCCAGGCTGTATCTGTTCGGTGACCGCAGCGAGGGCCAGCTATTGTTCGCGGCGATGACCAGACCGAAGCGCCATGAGGACGCCGCGATCGCGCAAAGCCAGCTGTGGATCGCCGAACATTACGCCACGCCGAATCCGGTGCAGGGGATGGTGCGGCAATCCGGGCTCAGCGAGCGCTCCTTCAAGCGCCGCTTCAAGATCGCGACCGGATATACACCGATCGAATACGTGCAAACCCTGCGCATGGAGGAGGCCAAGCACCTGCTCGAATCCACCTCAGATGCCATCGACACGATCGCTTGTCAATCGGGTTACGAAGATCCGACCTCGTTTCGCCGGCTGTTCAAGCGCCGAGCGGGCGTTACGCCCGGCCGCTACCGCCAACGCTTTCAGTCGCTTCGAAAGCGGGTCTCCTAGACCTTCAAGACCGACACGTCGGGCCCGACCAGCGCCTTCTCGATGCGCCGGTCCGGGGCCAGCGAAGCCCAGCGCCACCGGAACGCCAGCGGAATCGCAACGGCATACAGGACCGGCGAGAGCTTGCCTTTCCAGTTGCCGCCGACCGTCCTTTTCAGCACCTAGGAAAACGAAGTAGAACAGCACCGCTGACTCACCGTGGTTCGCCAGCGGCAGCCGCACTGTCTCCACGCCGGTATGCGCCATGAAATGCGCGAACGCCATCTCGCCCGACATCAGGAACGCCACCGGCCGGCTGAACAGGCCGAGCACGAAGGCCAGGAGGCCGCCCGCCGCTCCAGCACTCCGGCAAAACCCAGCAGAGAGAGGAGCCGGACGTTATCGAGCATGGAAATATGCAGCACGTGCAGCAGCTTGGCACTGCCGTGCCGCAGGAACAGATGGGCTGTGAAAGAACGCAGCACGTACTGGATGCAGGACGCCCAGGCGGTGATTAAAGGATCGCTGAGACTCCATACCGGGAGCGCCGCGTTTCAACAGGACGCATGAGGGGATTCGCACGCCTGGAATTACAGAAGCCCCGCCTTTCCCAGCCCGGCAATCTCCTCGGGTCGTGCAAAGCGGCTGATGTCATCGAGGCCCAGGCGCGGACGGATACGGCGGGCGTCGTCAAGCGCGGCCCGGGCTTCCTCCAGGTCGCCGGCCAGCCAGTGAGCGATGGCCAGCACCACGCGCGGCAGAAAAATCTTGTCGTCGCACCGGCAGGCATTGCAGGCGACTTCTATCGCCTCCGCGACTCGGTCGAAGTTGAGCAGGCCGCGCGCCAGCAGCGCGCCCCAGGCCGCCAGCCGATTGTCGCGCGGGCTGATACGGATGCCGTGACGCATGTGATCTATGCCCTCCTCACTGCCGGTCTGCAGTAGGGCCGCCCCCAGGGCCGCCCACGCCTGCGCATTGCTGGGATCCAGCTCCACCGCCCGGCGTAACATGCCTATGCCGCGGTGGTGATCGCCCATGTCGGCGAGGGCACAACCGACGTAGCCGAGGACATCGGAGTCCTGGCTGTCCAGTGAGACGGCCCGTTCGGCGGCCGCAAGCGCCTCCTCGCGCCAGCCCGCTCCGTCGACCAGCCCGACCAGGTGGCCGATGGCCAATATCAGGGCGAGATAGGCGTGCGCGAATGCCAGCTCCGGGTCGCGGGCGATGGCCTTGCGCAACAGATCGGCGCACTCGCCGAAGCTCTCTTCGCTCCAGCCCGACTGACCGAGTATTGCGTGGCCCTGGCGGTACAGGGCCCAGGCGCCAAGATCCACCGCGCGCCGCTTGCGCAGCGAGCACAATTCGGCCCGGTTGAGCTCCGGTTCGATGCGGCTGACGATCTCCCGCACCACCTCGTCCTGAAGCCCGTCGAGCTCATCGCCGGGAATCTCGCTGCGGTGGGCCCACAGCAGGCGGTCACTGGCGGTCTCGAGCAACTGCACCGAGACCCGCAGGCGATTCCCCGACTCCCACACCGACCCCTCCACGACATAGCCCGTACCCAGCTCGAGCCCGATCTGCCGGATACCGACCTCCCGACCGCGGTAACGTGCCGTGGAGTTGCGCGACACCACCAGAAAGCCCGGAATGCGGGCCAGCTGAATGCCGATGTCTTCACCCATGACCTCGGCAATCCAGGCAATCGTGTCGTTGCCGTAGCTGTGCGAGAAAGGCAGTACTGCGATAGAGGGGCGGTCCGGGTGTAAACCCGGATTGACGGGGAACAGACACACACCGCCTCCAGCCTCGCTGCCCGCGATAGCACCCTGCCTGACCAGGTCCCCGTCCGGGCTCGAAGTATCCGGGACAGGCTCCGCCGGCTGCTCCCTGACCTCGGCGACGAAACGGTAGCCACGGCGGTTGAAGGTGGCGATGCAGTTCTGCGAGCGACCGCTGTCACCGAGCGCACGGCGCGCGGCCTTTACACAACTGCTGAGCGTGGATTCAGACACCACCCGACCGGACCACAGTTCGCTGAGCAGCTCCCCACGGCTGACAATGCGATCGTTGTGCCTTGCCAGGTAGACCAACAGGTCGAACACCTGGGGCTCTACGGCATAGGGTGCGCCACTGCGCCGCAGCTCATACAGCGCCGTATCAAGCTCGAAATTCCCAAAGATCAACCGCATCGACGATGGTCCCGTCAGTCCTGTACCGAAAACGTTACCAGACAATCCCCACAAAATCTCCACGAAACCTCCCGTTCCCCGTCAAGCATTCCGACAGCGACTCTGCCACAGTTGCTATCGAGGCGCGCAATACACCGTTGCGGGCATTCCTGAAATCTACCCCTAAAGGAGAACCCCCATGCCTATGGTCAAAATCAACGTCATAGAAAACGTCTTCAGCAAGGCGCAGAAACGCGAAATGATCGAAAAAGTCACCGACGCCATGGTTTCCATCGAAGGTGAAGCCATGCGCGGGGTCACCTGGGTGATTCTCGAGGAGGTCCAGGAGGGCGACTGGGGGATCGGTGGTCAGAGCCTTACCAGCGCCGACGTACGAAAACTGCAGAACAAAGCCGCCTGACAATCGTCCCCCCGGACGAACAGGGCGGTTGGCGGACTAACGGTGCCGGGGAACACGTTTGATTGATACACGGAAACGTGTTCTTCGGCCCGTCTTCACGTGAAAGATGGAAAGCAGCAAAGAAGTGGACACCCACCGATTGAACCCCACCTTTCGAAATGACACCCCGGTCCATTCGGACCGCTTCGATCCGTCTACTTTGTCCAACACGGCCACTACGCAGTGCCAATCGGTGCTTCCGGTCAAGGACGCATGCGTGACTAGGCCAACACTTACTTGGAATCACGGCGCTCTGCGGTTTCTGGATCGGCCGTGATATCGCGATAGATTTCAACTCGATCATGTTCCGCGACTTTGGCGGTCAGCTTGGTGAGCTTGCCGAAGATACCGACCTTCTGGGTGTCGAGGTCGATCTCTGGGAACTGGGTAAGTAGGCCCGAATGCTCGATGGTCTCTTGTACGGTGCTTCCGTCCGGGACCTCCAGCGTCAGCCACACCTTCTTGAGCTTGTCTGCGTAGGCGACTCCGACGTTCATGTGAGCATCTCCAGGAACCTGAATCTGCATCAAACCTAGGAGCAAGCGGACGCCCGGTCCGCGGCGATGCGCCGACTGCGTTTTTCCATCCGTTGGTCGAGCACTCGCTTGCCCGCGAGGACGAAACCCAGGGCAACGAATCCCCCGGGCGGCAGGATAGCGAGGAGGAAACCCCGGTAATCCGGGATCAGCGTCAGCTCGAGAAAACCCATGGCATCCCCCAACATCAGGGCGGCACCTTGGAACAGGGTACCGCTGCCGATGACCTCGCGTACCGCACCCAGCGTCATCAGGCTCAGTGTAAAACCGATCCCCATCATCAGTCCGTCGAACAGGGCCGGAAGCGCTGGGTTGCGAGAAGCAAACGACTCGGCCCGACCCAGAATGGCGCAATTAGTGACGATCAGCGGGATGAACAGCCCGAGGATCTTGTGCAGATCATGCAGCCAGGCGTTCATGGCAAGATCCACCAGCGTTACCAGCACGGCGATAATGAGGACGAAGATCGGGATGCGGACCTCAGGGGTGACGATGCCGCGCAGCAAGGCGATCAGGGTACCCGAGGCGACCAGTACAAACGTGGTTGCCAGGCCGAGTCCCAGTCCGTTAGTGGCCGTGCTGGTTACCGCGAGTAAGGGGCAGAGGGCCAGCGACTGAACCAATATGACGTTTTTGTCCCAGAGACCATCGCGGGCGATGCGGCTATAGTCGGCGCTCATGGCTGACCTCCCGGGCTCGATCCTATCGCTGTCCGCTCGGGTGGCGACTCCTGGATCGCCGCCGATACCAAGAGGGTGTCTCGGTGCTCGCGAAAGAGCTCGAGCCCTCCTTTTAGCGCTGCGACGACCGCGCGCGGTGTGATGGTTGCCCCGCTGAATTGGTCGAAGTCGCCGCCGTCCTTCCTTACGGCCCAACGCTCGGCGGAAGGATTTCCGAGGGATAGGCCATCGAAGCCGAGAATCCAGTTGTCCCGGCGCGCGTCGATCTTGTCCCCCAAGCCGGGGGTTTCGGAGTGTGCCAATGCCCGAGCACCCAGGATCTCTCCGCCAGCATTGAGTCCCAGGATCAGATCGATGGGGCCGGCGTAGCCATCGGTGCTGATCGGGAACGCGACAGCGGTGACCCGAGCTCCCTTCAGCGCCCGGTAAACGGTCACCGTCTCCCCGGAAGTCAGGGGAAGGAGGAGCGGGTGTGCGAGCAGGTCGTTGTCATGGATCGCCGGCGGTATCACCTGATCGAGGGATGCAAGCAGGTCCTCGGCCCGGCGCTGTTCGATGGCTTCCTTGGTCAGCAAGTTTCCGGCGACCAGCAACACGGCGGCGACCATGGCGAATCCGCCCAGGAGACCGGCCTGGTGACCGGCAGGTTTGCGCAAGCTCGGCTCCGCAACGCTGCTCATGGTCCTTTCTCCCTGTCATTGGCGTACTCCAGGGGGACACCCTTGCGGTCTCGGCCATAGATGCGGGGCCGCACCCAGTGATCGATCAGCGGTGTGGTGGCATTCATCAGCATCACCGCAAAGGCGACGCCCTCCGGATAGCCTGTCCAGGTGCGGATGACATAGACCAGGAGTCCGCATCCGGCCCCGAAGAGGATCTGCCCGCGGGCCGACACGGGAGATGTCACCGGGTCGGTGGCGATGAAGAAGGCCCCGAGGAGGGTTGCGCCGCAGAGCAAGTGGTAGACGGGGCCGGCGAAATGCCTGGGATCGGCCAGGTTCATCAGCCCCGCCGACAGGGCGATGGTCCCTAGCATGGCCGCCGGGATTTGCCAGCCGATTACGCGCTTGTAGAGCAGGAACAGGCCACCCAGAAGGATCAGCAGCTTCGATGTCTCGCCCATGCTGCCGGCTACAGTACCGACTGCGCCGCCAATGGCGTCGAAGCTCTCGGGAAGTATCTGCGGCAGGGTCAGACCCTGACCAAGCTCGGTGCGCACATGCCCCAGCAGCGTCGCACTCGTGGTGACGTCGAAATGGGCGCTGGACTGTGCGCTACCGAAGGTAATGGCCAGTCCTTCGAAGAATCCGGGTGCTCCAGCCGAAAACAGGGGCTGGGGTTCCACGAAGCTCGTCATCTCCAAGGGAAAGGAAATGAGCAGGGCCACCCGTGCCACCATGGCCGGGTTGAAGAGGTTTTGGCCGATACCCCCGAAGACCTGCTTGGCAACGACGACGGCGATCAGGCTGCCCACGACGCCGATCCACCAGGGAGCCCAGGGTGGAAGCGTCAGGGCCAGCAACCAACCGCTCAGCAGGGCCGAGCCGTCCAACGAGAGGTAAGGGCGTATCGGCTTGCCGGCTATCCGCAGACAGATCGCCTCAGCAGCGATGGCGGTGACAAGGGTTACTGCAAACAAGAAGATCGCCGGCCAACCGAACTGCATCAGAGCGAACAGCGTCGCCGGGGCCAAGGCCAGCATCACCAGTCCCATGGTGCGCGAGACGCTCGATCCCGCATGCGCATAGGGGCCGGCCACCAGCGACTCGCCGATCATGCCGCCTCTTCCTTGATTGCTTGCTTCGCGCTTTGCTCCGTCGCGGTCTGCTCCGCATTCTTCTGCGCAGCTTCCCTGTTGCGTCGGGCCATGGCCTCGCGCTTGGCCTTCTTGACCGCCTCCATGCGGGCCGATCGCTGCACGATCAGGCGCTTTGTCTCGGTCTGTTTCTGCTTGGCCCGCCCACGGTTGGCCATCTCGCCCTTGGCGTAGTTGAAGTACTGTACCAGCGGGATGTGGGATGGACAGACGTAGGAGCACGAGCCGCAGCCGATGCAGTCCATCAGCCCAAGCTTGACCACGCCGTCCAGGTCACCGACCCGGGCGTGGGCGGCCATCTCCACAGGTAGCAGGCCACAAGGGCAAGCTTGCACGCAGCTGGCGCAGCGGATGCAGGGCATAGCCTCCCGGCGGCTCATTTCCGCTTCGGTCAGTGCAAGCAGACCGTTCGCCCCCTTCGCCGTGGGGATGCGCGTGCTCGGCATCGGCTGACCCATCATGGGACCGCCGCTGACCAGGCGGCCGGGCTCCGTCGTGAATCCACCGCAGTGGTCGATGATGTGCTGTATGGGCGTACCCAGGAGGGCTCGTAGGTTGCTCGGCCTGCGAATGGCCCCGCCGCTGACTGTCATGACCCGGGAGACCAGCGGCCGTCCATAGCGCAGGGCCTCGTGCACCGCCAATGCCGTGGCCGGATTATGGACCACGACGCCGATGTCGGCGGTCAGTCCCCGGGCGGGGGTCTCGCACCCCGTCAATGTCTGTACCAGGTGCTTTTCGGACCCCATGGGGTAGCGTGTGGGAAGGCGCGCCACTCGAATCGAGCGCCGAAGGCGCTCCTTGTCCCCCTCTGCCGCTGAGAGAGGGCTGGGGAGGGGGTCGACGGTCCTGATTGCTGCTTCCATCGCCGCCTGGGCCTCGGGTTTGTTGTTCTCGATGCCGATCAGGATCGCGGAAACGCCCAGCGCGTGCGCCATGACCCGGGCACCGTCGAGCACCTCCTCGGGCATCTCGCGCATCAGCCGGTCGTCGCAGGTCAGATAGGGCTCGCACTCGGCGCCATTGATGACCAAGGTATGCAGCCTGTAGCGCTTGCGCAGGTTCAGCTTGACGGCGGACGGGAAGGTGGCGCCGCCCATGCCGACAATGCCGGCCTTTGCTACGCGGGCAGCGATTTCCTCCGGTTCGAGGGCGAAGGGGTCGTCTGCAGCCCCGATATCGTCTGCCCAGCGGTCCTCACCGTCTGGCTGCAGGGAGATGGTACGCACGTTCAGGCCGGAGGCGTGGTGGGCGGGATAGCTGCCGATACCCACGATGCGCCCTGAGGTCGGGGCATGGATGGGAGCCGAGATCGTCCCCTGGCTGTTGGCCAGCAGCTGGCCCTTCGCCACCTTCTGACCCCTGCGAACCGCGGGGCTGGCGAGGGCGCCTATGTGTTGCTGCAGGGGGATGTGGAGCAGCGGCGGCAATGCCACCTCTTCAATCGGCCTGCTCGCCGATAGCGCCTTTCGGCCCGAAGGATGCACACCTCCGCGTAACTTGAACAATCTCATGTCAATCGGAGCCTCCCCCGCAGTGTCCTTGTCCGGAACCATCGACATCCCGCTGGGAAAGGTGCTCGATGCCTTCGATGTAAGGCCGCCTGATGGCGGTATGCCAGCGCGGCATCAAGGGTCCCGGGCCCGTTCTTGTAAACCTTCCCATCAGGACGCCGCCGCCGGACTCGGCCAATACCAAGTCTGAAGGGTGGCCTCCACCGGCCGCATCTCGATGCATTCGGTCGGGCATATCTCATAGCACTTTCCGCAGCCCGTGCAGGCGTCAGGAAACACGGCATGGATCATCCTGGGTCCCCCAAGAATGGCGTCGGTCGGACACCGCTTGAAGCACTTGGTGCAGCCGACGCACAGGTTCTCGTGAACATGGGCGACAACCGCCGCTTTCTCCTCGAGCGCGGACAGGTCGACCGCCACGCCCAGCAGGCTCGCAAGCTCCTCCGCCAGTGCGCGTCCTCCCGGCGGGCACAGGGTGACGGGCGCTTGGCCATTCGCAATGGCTTCGGCAGCCACATTGCAACCGGGAAGCCCGCACTGACCGCACTGAACGCCGGGCAGGATTGCCTCGACCTTCTCCACCAGGGGATTTCCTTCGACCTGTAGGTAGCGGGAGGCGAGTCCGAGAAGCCATCCGAGTGTCAGGCCCAGGATCGTCAGACTGGCGATTGCGGCAAACATATCGATCGAGCTCCAAGAGTTTCGAAACCGATGCCCTGGAAACCTCAGCGGCCTGTTCTCACCCGCCGGCCAATCCGGCAAATCCCATGAACGCCAGGGACAGCAGGCCGGCGCTTACAAAAGCAATCGGCGTTCCGGCGAAGGCGCGCGGCGCCTGGAGAAGGACCAGGCGCTCTCGCATACCTGCGAACATAACCATCACCAGCGTGAATCCCATCGCGGAGCCGAAACCGTAGAGGACGCTTTCCATAAATCCATGTTTCTGCTGGATATTCAGTAGAGCCACCCCAAGCACGGCACAGTTCGTGGTAATCAGAGGCAGGAATATGCCCAGAACCTGATACAGGGCAGGCGAGATCTTGCGCATCGCCATCTCGGTGAACTGAACCACGGCGGCGATGACAAGGATGAATGTCAGGATGCGCAGAAATCCCAGTTCGAAGGGGCCGAGAAGGTACCGCTCCAGCAACCAGCTCGCTACGGCGGCCAGGGTCACCACAAAGGTGGTGGCCAGCCCCATCCCCAGGGCCGAGTCCAATTTGTTGGAGACACCCATAAAGGGGCAAAGCCCGAGGAACTTGACCAATACCACGTTGTTCACGAGCGCGGTACCGAGAATGATCATCAGATAGTCGCCCATACGTATCTCGCGTTCGTTGCTTCCGGCAGCCGACTTCTCTGAGCCCTATAATGCAACTTGAGTGCCAAACCCAGGTGGCGGGATGTTGCCGGCTGCATCGGCGCGCCCTCGGATGGTGCAGTGCAGCAAAAGTCGCCCATGGAAAATGCAATTTCGATTCAACCGATTGCAATCACTCCGGGACTTCCGGTGAGGTCAGGACGAAGGAAAGACCTGGGGATCGAGGTCAGCTCGGCCCGTTGTCGCGATAGCCACAACGAGCACAAGAGCCGGTCGTCCCTGTTGCGAACGCGACAAACCCCGTTGCTCCTTGTCGATGACCCGCTTCTGAATTGACGGCCTGGAATCTAGTGTCGGCAAGTCGACGAGCAACGCTATCCGGCCCTATCTCTGCGAGGAACAGATATTGCAACGGTCCCTTTGGGGCTTCCGTTGGGGAATCGATCATGAGCACACAGAGCCAACCAGATATCACCGCGCAGACGATCAACGACGTCCTCGGCGAGTTTCTGGCGGCGCCGCCGGCCGAGACCCCCGAAGAGGTGATCGGGCTCCTCACACTGATGGTTGGCGATTCGGAAGCCCCTTTGCCGCCACGCATCTATTTCGAAGCGGTCGAGCAGTCCCCGGCGGCGATATCGATCACGGATGCAAGGGGCAACATCTCGTACGTCAACCAGGCATTCGAGACCCTGACCGGTTACAAGCGCGATCAGCTGCTCGGCAAGAATCAGTCGATCCTTTCGAGCAAAGCGACGCCGGACTCCATCTACAAACAGCTTTGGAACACCATCCAGGACAAGCGGACCTGGTCGGGCACATTGGTCAACCGCGACCGCGATGGCGAGGACTACATTGCCTCCCTGACCGTCTCGCCCGTGCTTGATCAAACCGCCGAGATCGCCTTCTTTCTAGGCACGCAGAGGGACGTGACACGCGAGCATGAGCTGGAGGCCCAGCTGCGTCAACAAAAGGCGCGGATCGAGACGGTGCTCGATGCGGCGCCGATACTCGTGGTCTTGCTCGACGAGTCGGGCCGAGTCCTTCTCGACAACCATGAGTACAAGAAGCTGCTCGGCGATCTGCGCGGACGCGAGCCGGTCGATGTGCTGCGCCAGGCCCTCATCGAGCAGGCGGGGATCGACCCTTT
>Ga0210096_1000215_pt1 | contig 21942 bp, 9 predicted proteins | sample China_Galinas_PW_4_FD_184864 | JGI IMG/M metagenome (GOLD analysis project Ga0210096, IMG submission 184864) | Wetland microbial communities from San Francisco Bay, California, USA, that impact long-term carbon sequestration - China_Galinas_PWA_D2... | ecosystem: Environmental > Aquatic > Marine...
GAACGCCGATGAATGATTCCTGCGCGGTCGTCTGCTCATCTTTTCTCTCCTCTTCGTTGGGCATATCATGCCAGTATCGAGCAGAGATTCCACTTAACGGACTGTTCAGATTGCCGGGACCACTTCTGGGGAACGGCAGGTATCCGGCCCAAAGTGCTCGTTTAGTGGCGGCTTATATTAGCCGATGCTAAACGGAGGCTTACCACCCTGAAACGGGCATTCAGGAAATTATCCTAAACTTCAGGTATGTACTGGTTTAAGACCTTCCCCATTCAGGTAAGCACCTGCAATTACCCACAACTCTCTGATATCCCGATAATTGCTTCTTTATACAAATCTAACTTTTGAAAAAGCTTGGAATCATTCTGATTCAGTGCTGATAATTCATTTTTTATGACTTGTGCCAGAGCATTATCGCGATACAGCATGACGGCACTCATCCTTATCTTTTGGGATATACGTCCGCCAGAACTGGGACCACTTTTCCACATTCTTCCAGGCCGGACTATCCTGCACAGCCGAGTCATAGGCCATTGGCCAGCGGGGCTCTTGGGGTTCCACTCGTGGTCGGATGGTGTGCAGGTCCTTGAGCCCGTAAGCCGTATCGTCCTCAAAGGTCACCTGTTTAACATTCTCAAAATCGTGTGCATATGGTTCCTCTTCCAGGAACTTATATATCGTGCTCAGGGTCTCAATGGGCCGCTCGGTGAGCTCGGTAAACTCGACGAAGCACATGTTGGGCAACCAGCCTCGGGTAACCGCATCTCGAATGGCATTGAATGCCCGACCGATGGGCTGGACATCGTCAATGAAAACCTCGAAACGTCCAAGGGCGGTCTTCAGTTTGAGTTCATAGGCAGCATCCTGGGGTGGCTGCCCCAGTGCCGATGTCTTGCGGTACAGGAGTTCGAAGGAGGCAGCCACATCCCGCAGATCTCTCACGGTAACCAGTACCTTGACGTGGTCACGTCCACCAAGCAGTTCCGCCCCCATCTCCAGAAACTCGCACCAGTAACGATTCTTGTCAAAGCAGATGGGCTCGCTGGTGTGGGCGAAGTAACCGGAGAGCATACTGCGTAATACATTACGCTTGAGCATTTCGTTCAACTGGCGGTCGTGGGCGCGAAAGGCTTCGTTTCGGTCCCAGAAATTGCGCACCTGTACCAGCATATCGACTATTCCAGAGGTGGGGGTGACATAACAGCGTGGATTCTGGGCCAGAATATTGGTAAGCAGTGTCGAACCACTGCGGGGCAGTCCCGCGATGAAGTATACCTGCCTGTTCTCAATCATCGTCCCTCCCGTGCCAGGCTCCCTGTGACTCGCCATTGACTCCTTGCCTCATGCGATATTGATCAGGATCTCTATGATCTAGCACCTGAATGAAGTCAGTTAGTAGTTAATTATATCCTAAAGCATTTATTCGTTTGCGGAAGGTGGTGTAATGTGGATGCGGACTAAATAACCTCAATGTTGAGTTTTGCCTGGTATGCTCACTTGATTGTGTAGGAAAACGTCAAGCACCCAGCCAAATTACCAAGTCTTTATAACGTTTTGATTGTATGTTTATTTCATCCGTAAGGTAGCAGCATGTAATTTTACATTTTCGGCCAGCCGCGACGGCGGTTAACGCCAGCTAATCATTTATATTGACTCTGAAGGACTACCTACCAGACACCTGCCAAAATAAAACATAGTAGAAAAACGGAAATATTGTGCTATAGGTTCAATATAACACTAAAAACAGTAGTATTAATAATTACTGCACCGTCATGGGGACTACCTTCAATAAACGCATCATATTGAAGAAGAATACTGTGCAGTGACGATCGGTTACTGCTTGACATGATCGTAGGGAGGGGCCAATGAGTATACTCAAACCACACAATACAACGACCTCGACCGGCCCTTTATCAACAACACGCCTGGCCCGTGCAGTTGCCGGAGGAATCTTCGGGACTTTATCTACTCTCGCTTCAGCAGGGCAGCTTTCCCCCAACCCAAATTACGGGACCATCACGATCCATCGTGAACGGGCGGGCAACTATGCACCTACCCCCTTCCGCAATCATGGAAATATTTATTCGTTGGGCTATACCGCAGCGGATCTTAATATCACGCGGGTCCGTAATGGAAACGGCGCCACGCTAGTTAATTATGGTGATGGTCATATTGAAAATACCGGTGCTGCTTGGGAAAACTTTGGTAGTTTATATAATAATGGTGATTTAGTAACCGGATTTAATCATCAAGACAGCCGGCCAGACCTACCTTATATATTTAGCTATTTTTTCAACTGCGACAGAATGAGAAACACTGGCCTTATTGAGAATCGATTTGGCTTTTTTTTTAATGGCCATGAGGTTAATCGTTTTAATGGCTATGATAGATGTAATAGTTCCGGCACTGCGTACTTTTATAATTCGGGCACTCTTATCAATTACGGGATATCTGGTAACTATGGGATTCTTGATAATAAGATTCATGCATCAATTGAGAACAATAATACTTTTTATAATAATGCGAGCCTTAATAATGAAGCTCAGATCCACAACAATCTTCTTTTTGTTAACAGAAATGAATTAACCAATTATGGTTTTATTGATAACAGTGCTGATGGATTATTTATTAGCAATAATTCTCTTAAAAACCGATACAACAGCCTGTCAGAAGGCATTATACAGAATTATGGCACGATGGTTATGTACCAGGGATTAGACAATTCCGGTGTCATAATAAACAGAAGTTATGGCACTCTAAGAATCCTTGGAACAACAAACAACGACAGCCTTGGGTATCTGGGCGCACGTTCTTATTCAACTATCATTATAGGCGGAAGTACAAGCCCGGCGGGTGATCCAATTCCCAGTAATTTAAATAATCGAGGAAGAATTCTTAATGAAGGAACGATCGAGAATCGGAGTAAGGGCACTCTGACTTTGAACAACATCGATGATTTTTTTATTAACAGGGGTAAACTAATCAACGACGCAGGCTTCGTATACAGCTCTGAGGGTAGCATCTCAGTAAATTATGGATTGATAAAGAATAATGAACGAGCGATATTTACAATAGTAGGCACTTTGCAAAATGCCGGTCTTGAAGTTTATTCAACCGCTGATTTCAAGAACTATGGTAATTTGTTAATTGACGATAGTGGTTCTATAGTTGGTATCCGACGCGAACCATCTCACTATGGGAATTTTTACCAGAAGTCCGGCCACACACAACTCGACGGTTCACTCTATGCAACGCACATCAATATACTTGGCGGAAGTATTTGCGGTAGCAATTATCCCCGTCGGTTAGAATCACCTAACCCTATCGATATCGGGGATGAGGCAGTTGTATGTCCTGGCAGTTCACCGGGTATCCTGGCGGCCAAAGGAGATCTGGACTTTGCCGGGCAACTGGAGATTGAGATCGCCGGGACAGACGATCATGATGTGCTCGATGTCCTGGGAAATGTGGACTTTCTCGATGGCAGTCGCGTTACCTTCTTCTTTATCAATGATTTCATCCCGAACGAAGGTGAGACCTTCGAGTTTCTGAAAGCAACCACCATTACGGGCCTGGAAAACGTCACTTTTTCCGCGGCAGGTTACGAAATCTCGGTCGAGAACATCAACGGTAATCTGGTTGCGGGTTTTACTCCCTCGCCGATGCTGGATCAATCGCAGCCTGAGATAGCTTCAACGGTAAGCTATGTTATTGGGAGTCAAATCGATCAGAGGCTGGCCCAGGTGGTGACAGCAGGATACTCAGGAAAGCTGGTGCAGATAGGAGCCCCTATCATCTGCAATCCTGACGGTAACCTGATTCTCGAAACCCGTGATGTGATGCAACAGGATGATGGCAGGTACGCTCCAGGCACGGCGATACGTAGCACGACAACCATCCCAGGTGATCAGCTGCCCATTTTCAGCGACACGAGTAACCCCGACTTCCGACTGCTGAAACTTGACTCTCCTGTGGCACTCCGTAGCGGTGAAATGTTTGCATTTACATTGGACTCCGATGTCGCATGCGGCATACCTGACGCACCCAAGGGGGATCTGTACAAAGGAGGTGATGCATGGATCACCACAAACGAGGTGCCACCAGATGACTGGCAGCACTTCGGTGGCGACAAAGGTAAAGATGATTGGGATCTGCCATTTGAAACCTGGATGGAAGTCAACCCCCTCGCACCGCTCGCATTGGCCGGACTGAATACCAGTGCCGTAGTGGCCGTCCCGACGGACAGCAATTCCATTCCGGAAAGATTTAGCCTGACGGCGGATCTGGAACTGGCCCCGGGACACAATGGGCTGGCTCCCACCCAGGAGGACATCACCGTCGTAGCGCACTACCCGGTGACGCCGGGCACCCCGCCCGAGGATGCCACGGCACTGCAGTTCCACTTCCCGGCGGGCAGCCTGGTCCAAACAGGGAGCAGCATCTATACCCTCAGTGATCCGGACCCGGTGGTCAATGGGGCGCATCTCTACCTTCTGGAGGGCGAGGCCATGACGGATATCACCAACGGACTCGCCAGCCTCACGGCTGAACTGACCCAGACGAACAGCCGGGGAGACCGCTGGCAGCTTATCCTGGGAGCGGTACCGACCGAGGTCGGCGATCCTATCTTCCAGCCCCTGGCGGGAGGGGGAACAACCCGCATCACGCTGGGCAACGATTATGGAACTGCCAGCACACAAAACATCGACCTTGCGACCATCGCTGATCCAACATTCCAGACTCAAGGTGTGGAGACATTCCGTACCCTGGACCTCAATGAGTGGTCACTGGTAACAGATGATAAAGGGGCGCCCCGGGTTACCTTCAAGGGTCACCTCGATCTGGGGGTGGCCAGCGACGGGATCGATCCCAATATCGAGGGGCTTGCACTGCAGGCAAGCTACCCGGCAACACCTGATCTGCCACTACCCGAGACATTTACCACCATCACCGTGCCACCGGGTGCAATTACTCTCGAGCACAGCACCTGGAAGCTGGATGTTGCGGATGCCAGTGCCGCCGGGGTGAGCTGGCTGCATACCGTCGATGGCCAGAACACCGAGCTGGCGGGCCAGTTAACCCGATTCCAGGTAAAGCTCACACCCAAGGGCCCGGACGGGTTTGACGTGACCATAAGTGCAGACATCTCGCCACAGGCAGACCTGCCACCCTACAACTCCCTAGGGGCAAGCGATCGTCTCGATGTCCTCCTAGGCGATGATGGCGGTCACCTGCGCGTGGAGCAGGCTGAATGGCAACAGGTCATAGATTCCATCTTTTGAAATAAGGTGAGAATTGCAGCTGCTAGACACGAGAAATCAGCTTAAGAGTATCATTTGGAAACGACTCTCCGGGGCCGTTTTCTTATGGTAATGAATGTCGCTTTCTGCGGCTTTCCGGAACTCCAGGGAAAGACCTTCAACGGCAAAATGAGGCCCGATTTCTGACCTTCCTGGCTAAATACCTGAGTAACTTACTCGGATGACTGGAGCCGGGATATACCCGGACATTCAGAAAATTCCCTTAAACTTCCGGAAGGTACTGAAAGTGGTCGTTCCCGGGCAGGTTGCTGACCGGCAGATTTCAACCCAAGGCATCCGCTTGTATTCATGTAAATAATTTCTTTCAGTCGTATTCTCGCTTGAATGGCTGTGCAAGACATTAATGCGCACTCAGAAAATCGAGTGGTTAGAATTCTATGTTCGGAAGATTTGTTTGATGTCGTTCAACTCTTTAAAAAGCAGAGTAATTTAGGCCAGAGTCGCAGGACGACATACATTTTAACAAGACATACGTAATTTCTCTTATTGCAGTCACGTTTGTATGAAATATTATGTCAGCTATTACCCTTTAAATTGCGCTCCATTGTGCCAGAATGAAAAGAAAGGGTGCCTTGCGAACTCAAATTCTCATGGCAAATGCAAACTGACATTTAATGCAAACTTCTTAACAATCGATTCTCACATGGGAAGCAAAATTACAGATACCTTCTCCACACTACGAGGATAATTGGCACTGAATAAAGAAAGACAGGAGGGCGCATGAAAACGAACGCGGCAGGTACACATATCATACTGTCACAGGTCACCTTGATTCTATTAGGGATTCTTCTTTTAGTGCTGCCAATGCATGCATTGATCGCGGAGACGCTTCTCTTTCAGTTCGGTGGGGCTGGTACGGGGAATGGCCAATTCGACTCAATTGGTGAGATCGCTGTTGGCAACGACGGTCGCATTTACGTGGTCGACACTGGAAATGCCCGCATCCAGATCTTCGATGCGAATGGTACCTTCCTCAAAGCATTTGGCAGTCGTGGTGATGGGCCTGGTGAGTTCGATCCTCCTTGTGGTATTGCTATTGATCCTGAGCTAGACAGGGTTTATGTAAGTGACGGGAACGCAGGCTCAACGTCGATAGCGAATCACCGTGTGCAGGTCTTCGATCTTGATGGAGTATTTAAGACGTCGATCGGAACATTTGGTGCTGCTCAGGACGAATTATGGGCTCCCTGCCAGATGGCGATTGACAGTGAGCACAACCTCTACGTCGTCGATACTATTCAAGGGGTAAAGGTATTCAGCCCGGCAGGCACTTTTCTTCGCTATTTCTGCTACGGAGGGGCCGGGGTTCATTGCGAGGGACCCCGCTTGGGTGGCATTGCCATTGATGCGATGGATCGCGTCTACGTGGCTGACAATTTCGGTTATTACATCAGAGTTTTTCGACCCGACGGCACTCTCCTTCGCATTTTAGGCAGGGGGTTAGGGGACGCGCCCGGCGAATTCTATAGACCCTGTAGCCTCGCCGAGTTCGGCCTTCTTTATGTGGCTGATCATGGCTATGATGATGTCCATGATCGCATACAGGTCCTAGACCTCGAGGGCATCCCCCACGATAGCTTCATATCGGCAGTAGGGGATCAGGCTAGTAATCTGTATTGTCCGCTTGGCATTGCGACCGATGAGCGCGGCCGCATTTACGTCGCAGCCGGAAACGAGGTTAAGGTCTTTACAGTGGACCGGGATGGTGATGGTTTGCTGGATGTCTGGGAGACGTCAGGCATAGACTTCGATGGCAACGGGAGCGTCGATGTCCCTCTCCATGAGGCACCGTTTAATGCGAATCCCGATCACAAGGATCTCTTTATCGAACTTGACTGGATGGCAACCGTTCCACCTACCCAGCGTGCCGTCCAACGTACGAAACGTGCATTCGCCCTTGCGCCGGTTGACGCGGGTGGCATTGAAAACCCCGACGGCGAACCCGGTATAACCCTACACGTTGATACCGGTGATCTCACCGTCGGTAGTGAGGATGGGGCAGGTGCTGGCTCTTGTACTGATGGTATCGACAATGGGAACGGTAACGAGAACTTTGATGTTGAAGAGATTCTCGAGATCGACAGCGGCGATCCGGATTGTATCGGGATTGAGGGAAACTTCCTGTCGGATTCCTGTTTCGATGGTATCGATAACCGGTCCGATGGTAGGTCTGACGGCTTTGACACGGAATGCTCTCAGAGGATCGAGGACGGCATCGGCCCGAACACATGTGCAGATGGCATGGATAACGGCGGCGACGGCGTGGCCGATCGGGACGACCCGGACTGCCAGGGTATCGAGGATAGAACGGGTCCGACTGGTTGCACTAATGGAGAGGATGACGACGGGGATGGTCTGATAGACGCCATGGATCCGAACTGCCTGGTAGGTGACAACCTAGGCGGAGGTAATCCAGTGCCCGTAACCAATCTTTCCGGCCTCACCACGACCTTCTATCAGATAAAGAATAAGCCCGGGGCTGGGGAGGATGGGTTCGCCGCAGGCACTTGCAATGATGGCTTGGATAACGGTGAAGATGGTTTCGCAGATTCAGCAGACCCGGACTGTGAGAATCATTTCCAGGCTAAGCGACGCTTGGCATTCCGCTATGCACTCAGTGCCGCTTATCCGGCTAACAGAATTGGAAAATCAACTGGCGGTAACACAGAAAGCACGCTTAACGACACAGCCCAGAACTGGATAACCGACGAGTGGGTGCGTAGACAGGTCACGATTACTGATGGTAAAGGTGCCGATCAGACGTTGAAGGTCGTCTCCAATACGGCGACCCGGCTCACAGTCAGTGGTCCCGGCTGGTCCCCAGTTCCCGATGACACATCCATGTATAAGATAATCAATGTAGGAGGAAAAGGAGAGGTTGGTGGAAACGATATCGTGATTTTTGACGCCTTTGACGATAGTCACCTAATGCACGAGCTGGGTCATAACATGAATCTCCGGCACGGAGGGGACGAGGATAATAATTACAAACCCAACTACCTGAGCATAATGAACTACAATCACTGGAATGGCATCTATCAAGTCGATGGCGGCAGAATCCTCGACTTTTCACCACCACGATACTTTGGTGGTCGCGGTATTGCTCCGCTTCCACCACTTGTGGAAACCAGCCTCGATGAGGCCGCAATCCTCGATCCAACTGATCCTGCGAGTCGATTCGGCTGGCTAAATTCGGAAAATACTAAACAGTATTCAAATGTCAATGGAGACTTCGATAACGATGGCCCTGGCGACGGTGACAGGGATGGTGTTGGCGACGGCATAGACTGGAACGGTGACGACAGTGTTCCATCGGCAGTAAACGTCACCCTCGATATTGACGGCATGCCTACCATCAGAAATGGCTTCCCCACAGAGAGTGACCGGGTGGGCTGGAGATGTGATGATGAAATCGATAACGATGGAGATGGACAGACAGATGGGATGGATACTGACTGCCAGCTGCGGGGTTTTGACGATTGGTCAAATATAGTCTTGGGATTCCGGCAGTTTGTCGACCATGTCGATAGTGCACACAATGCTACCGAAGAGCCCGAACCGAGTTTGCAGGAAAAGATTGCGACCACGATTGCAACAAGGCCAGCAGATCTCGCAATAAGCAAGAGTGCCGAGCCGGATCCGGTTGAGGTGGGCGATGACCTGTCCTATCGTCTTATGATTTCAAACGCCGGACCCAATCCAGCCAGTCAAGTCGTCGTGGAGGATGTACTACCAGAGGGGTTATCTGTTTTAGATATCCCTTCAACGTGTCAGCAATCGGCTCCAGGACAGTTGTTTTGCAACCTAGGGGAGATGGTCCCTGGTGACCAGCGTGAACTGCTGATCGGAATGGATACCTCCGGCGCGTGTTCCGCAGGACTCCCCGGAACACTCACGAATACCGCGAGGGTGTACAACGCAGAGCAATTTGCTGGAATCGATCCACAATCGTCCAATGACTCGGTCATACTGGATACAACACGAGTCGACACGACTCCACCTGAAATTTCGTGCAATACCCCAATCTCGATTACACCAAGTGACGCACCCATATCTTTCACTGTAACGGCCAGTGATAAGTGCGACCCTTCGCCAACTGCCGAGGTTATTGCCTTCGATTGCCATATCTATACTAAGAAAGGTAAGCGTATTGACAAGACAGATTCCTGCGTCATTTCACTAAACGGGGATACGGTTACCGTGCTAGATACCGGGGGAGTGGCAGATCAAATTACGTGGACGATTCAGGCAAAGGATATCTCAGAGAACCCATCTATGAAGACATGCCAGATCAACGTAGTAGTACCCTAGAAATAAGATAATGCCTAGGGCGTGTTAGCACTAATAATGGCATCGGTGATGAGTCCGAAATGAATGAAAAACATGAACACGCAATCCAGTTTGTCGAATCGGGAGAAGATCCGTTGAAAGCCCTTCTATTGACGAATCAGCCTTTCGACCTCGTTGCGTTTTTTGTACATCTCCTTGCTATATTCCCAGATACTCAGGCGATTGCTTTTAGGCGGCACGACTGGAAGCATTTCAAGCGCCAATACCAACTGGCGCGTTTCATCGCCTTCATAGGCTTTGTCCATGATGACATGTGTCCCTTCCCAACCTCTATTTTCAAGGGTTCTCAGCAGTTCCCTTCCTTCCGGCGCATCACCCGCCTGGCCAGGAGAAAGCGAGAAGGTCACGGCTGTTCTGGCGTCGGCAGCAACCATGTGAATTTTGGTTGTCCAGCCTGCGCGCGATTTACCAATCGATTGTGGACCGTTTATTTTAACGCGCCCGTCCCATCCGGGTGCACCTTGACAGCGGTGCTATCGAGCGAAACATGATCGACTTGAATGTTTATGACGTCATTTTCCTGCAGTGCAGCGAAGACATGATCCAGGACACCTTGCTTCGCCCAGCGGTTCGCACGCGTGTAAATCGTGTGACAGTTGCTGAAAATTTTGGGTAACCCGCGCCATTTGCAGCTATCTTCCGCGACATACAAAACGGCATTGAGTACATGTAGATTGGATATGGATACGTTACCCCGTTGTTTTGGTAGTAACTTTTCGATGACTTTGAAATCTGCTGATGTGAATTTCATCGGTGACGTATATCAGCATTAGTGTTAACACGCCCTAGTTATGCTGTTTCATAAATTCAGTAACTATTGATGTTTGAATAGTGAGAAGATGATTCTTATGATTGACAGATAAGTTAACTATAGAACATAAAGACAATATATCCATTAAGAGTAAATACGTACATTGCCAGGATGTAGAGCTATTTGTAAGGAAACACAGAAAGAAGTCGGGACTATTTACAATTATTGAGGTGTTCTGTTAGGGCCATCTAATATAATTAGGGAAGCTCTGATTTATTCGCCACTTCGTTCATAATACTGCCCATCGCTTCAAATAGCCCGGAGAACCACCGAATGCGCCAACAGACGCTCGCTGATGAAGGCTTTGAACGCTACCGCAAACCCACGCGTCGGGAGCAGTTTCTCAACGAGATGGACAAGATTATTCCCTGGGACGAGCTGTGCGAGGTGATCGAACCGTATTATCCCAAGCCCGAAGGCGCCGGCAGGCCGCCGGTGGGCCTGGAACGCATGCTGCGGATTCATTTTCTGCAGCACTGGTTCAACCTGTCCGATCCGGCGGTGGAAGAAGTCCTGTACGACTCGCGCGCCATGCGCCGGTTTGTGGGCATCGACCTGGGTCGTGAGCCGGCGCCGGACGAGACCACAGTGTGCAAGTTCCGTCATCTGCTGGAGGCACACAACCTGGGCGATCAGTTGTTTGCATTGATTGCGGAGTACCTTCAGGAAAACGGTCTGAAGGTCAGCACGGGCACCATCGTCGATGCCACGATCATCGATGCACCGAGTTCCACCAAGAACAAGGACGGAAAACGGGATCCGGAGATGCATCAGACGAAGAAAGGCAACCAGTGGTACTTCGGGATGAAGGCGCATATTGGGGTCGACAGCAAGAGTAAATTGATTCACTCGGTCGCCGCCACGGCGGCGAACGCCCATGATAGCCAGTTGCTGCCCGACCTGCTGCATGGTGAAGAGACACGCGTATATGGCGATTCGGCCTATACGGGGCAAGGCGAGGCGATCCGTAAACAGGCGCCGAGGGCGAAGGACTTTACCCAGAAGAAGGCTTGCCGCAACCGCCAGCTGAGTGATGTGGACGTGACCCGGAACCGCACCAAATCCAGAGTACGTGCGAAGGTCGAACATCCGTTTCTGGTGCTCAAGCGCATCTTCGGGTTCAACAAGGTGCGCTACCGGGGATTGGACAAGAATGCGAACCGGCTGTTTGTGGCATGCGGGCTGGTTAATCTGTACCTGGTACGGCGCCAGTTGTTGCGACCCACGTAGAGTACGTGTGTCTGCAATCTGCCAGGAATACCGAATACCGGGATTATCGGCAGTATGAACCGGTAATTGGTCACGAGTACCCGACATTTTCCAGTTTTGGTAACTGCATGATTTCGGAATCACTTGAATATGGTTGCCCGCGTTAATTGATCAGAGCTTCCTTAGATGAATATTATGGAAAGAATATTGGTGGTATAGATGTTGCCTAAATATTTTATACAACATCAGAGAACGCCACGAGTGGGGAATACGCCATGACACGGTTCGCACATGTACCCTCGACTCCTTCATCTCGACCCAGCCGAGGGGGTGCGAGTGCCCTTGTGGCCGCGCTCTTGTTCCTGTCGGCCCACTCCGTGCTCGCCGCCGGCGACTCGGGGGTGGACTGTACAGCCACGCCCGACGACCCCAACTGTCTGCGCTCGCTCCCGCTGCGCTGGTGCGCGCTGGAGGGAAGCGACGCCGCGGACAACCCCGCTTCCCAGGGCGATCCGACCACGAGCCTGGTGCTGTGGCGTCGCCACGAGCGACCCAGCTCGAACATCTACATCCCCAACACCAACATCACGTTCCGCTCGGCGCTCTGGGGAGCGGCACAGAGGGACCTATTTCCCGTGATCAGGGCTGCGGATCTTGATGCCCGCGGCGTGCCCGCCGGCTCGCCACTGCGTTCGGGCGACGTCGATATCAGCAACCGCGACCAGGTGCAGACCCTGATCGGCCTGTGCAACGACAAGTGGGAAAACGAGGTTGCCCCGCTATTCCCCGACCAGTCCCTGGCGGGAGTGCCGGCGATTAATGTTCGACAGCTTATTAACGGGGGGCTGGGTTGGGGGGGCTACACCGCCTCCGTCATGGACGGGGAAACCCTGGCTGACGTCGTCAACATCCCCGAACGCTTCGAGCCGCGTCACTTCATCGTGGCCGACCTGTCGACCTTCTGGGCCACACTGGGCTCCGACTTCTACTTCGAGTGCGCGACGGAAATGGGCGTCAACAACGGCTGGGGCACAATCGTCGGCCACGAGCTCGGCCATACTCTGGGACTGGGTGACAACGTCGGCGCCGACGGCGTCATCGGCAACGGCGACGACCCTGCCAACCTGATGAGTTCAGGGCAGTGCGACCGGACCCTGGGAACCGGCATCCGCGATTCCGTTTTTGCGAATCAGCCCGGGGGGCCTTTCATCCGCACGGTCGATCAGGTGGACTGGCTTAAGGCAGCGTCGCGAAGCGGTCCCTGGCCCGGCGCCTACTGGGATCCCCCGGGCACGCTGGTGCCCGGCCCCTACCATTCGTTCATCCGCTCAGACCTGCTGGACGATGTGCCCGAGCCCTTTATCGACCTGGCCGCCCTCGAGGTGGCGGAGAACGATGCCAACGCCACCCGCGGCTTCACGTTCGACCTGAAGGCCCTCGGGTCGCCCAGCGGCGTGCTCAACTACTGGGCCCTGGCGGACCTGGACCTGAATCCTTCGACGGGAGGTACTGCCGCGGACCTTCCCGCGGACATGCCCGCGACCGCCTTCGACGGCGCCGAGTTTATCGCGCAGATCCAGGTGAGCCCGGGCCCGCAGATCGCTTCCCACGTCTACTTGTGGGATGGTTTCAACTACGTGGAGAGCTCCAGCGAGTTCATCGCGGCGTTTCGCAGGTTCGAGGGTGGTCACCACGAGGGCACCCCGGATGTCTTTCAGCATCTGACCATTCGCTACCCGCGTAGCCTGATGTCGCCCCTGGCGGATTCCTTCCGCGTGCACGGTGTGACGCACAACCCGACGACCGGCTTCGTCGACGAGCTGCCTACAGGCCCGGACGTCACGGGCGACGGCGAGGGGGACCTAGGACAAATCGTCTCGCTGGTGCCCGTGGACTTTCCCGTGTGTGCGGCCACACCCGCCCAGGCGGAGCGGGGCGAGAACGTGCTACTCGAGGTGGCTGGTCTGTTGCCCGAGAAGGGCGTGCACGTGAACTTCGGCGCCGACGATCTAGCCTCCGGCACCACCGACGCCAACGGCGCGGCGATGATCCCCTTCGTCGTGCCGGGTGACGCACGTCCAGGCGGCCACCTGCTGACCGCGGGCAACGACGACACCGCGCTGACGGCCGACTGTCTGCTCGAGGTCATCAACGTGGTCGAGTGTCATGACAACGCGGAGTGCGGGCAGGCCGGCTTTTGCCAGCGCGAGCGCAGCACCTGCAACGAGGGCGGCTTCTGCCAGGAGCAGCCCGCCAGCTGCGACGATGTGCCCGACGCACCCGTCTGCGGGTGTGATGGTAAGACCTATGCTAATGACTGCGAGGCGGCGAGAGCAAGTGTTTCCGTGGACTTTGGAGGGCGGTGTGAGACAGAAGTTTCCATTGATATCAAGCCCTTCAGTTATCCTAATTCCATCAATACCAAGAAAAAAGGGGTCATCCCTGTGGCAATTTGTAACGGCGGGGCCGTGGTGAACCACGTGGATATTAACGATGCCACACTTCCCTATGACTTCAGTAACGCCTCCACCAATATAGATATAACAACCATAAGGTTTGCGTTTGATGCGGTTGGCGCCCCGCTCGGAGTGACGACAGCGTCTCCTGCGCACGATCTGGGAGCTCCTGCCCTACTCGGTGATCATCTTACTGAATTTGTCGACACGAACGCCGACAACACCGCCGATACCTTGGTCTTCCTCGATGCGCCAAGCTGTCCGGGCGATCCCGCTGGTCCTGATCTAGCCGTGCACTTTCCCACGCAAGATACCGGTCTTGCGTCTGAAGTTACCGAAGCCTGTGTGGTCGCGGATTTGATGGACGGCACCAAGATTATCGGCTGCGACTCGATCCGCATCGTGAAGTAAAGGGTGGCTGTCAAACCTGGCCACGACTTCCTGAAGGACGGATAAAGGGATAAGCGATCCAATCGCCCCTACCGGACGACAGGTTGCGCAGAACGGGAAAGTCTGAAGTTGTTAAGGCTTGTCAGACGCGTGCCCGTTGAGTTTGCGCGTAGGCTGATAGGCCTGCTGCTGTAAGCGTCCGGTGAATGCCCTCTGGGCAACTACAGTTTGATGTATTTTTGGCAGATTCTCACTCATTCAAAGCACTGGAGTCTTGAGAAAGAAGTTTGGTCAAGACGGCGTACCTCTTTGTTTTTACTTGTTTTCAGTCGGATTGATGGAATCAAGACCGGGCTACTTTTATCTATTCCTCGGGATCGGTAAATAATCGGTAAATCCGTGTGTGTATTTTTATATCTGTCAGGAGGTATGGGTACCTTGTCGATTATTTGCAGTGCCGGAACTGTACTACACTTTCATTTATCGGCATTTTGATCAGGGCGGGCTGCCATGATTCAAATAGTTCTGAGCAGTATTTTCAATTGTTTCAATGTGTTGCTTTTCTGCAATCGTAACACGACGCAGCAACGCCCATCCCGTGATTCATCCTGTGCCCATCAGTTATGTCTGGCTGCGCTCGCATTTATGACGTTTCCCGATTTCGGATATGCGACGCAAGATACATTGCGTCTTGATGGCGAGGTGGATCGGGTCATTGTTAATCATAGTCCCCAACTCAACATCGGTGGAGGTATTACCATCGAGGCATGGGTGCGACCAAGGAGCAGTACGGGTTGTCAAACAATAGTCGGGAAAAATATTAATAACGGTTATTGGCTGGGTTTATGTGATGGTGTTATCCGATTTTATACAAATGGCCTTGACAGTAATCTGGATGGCGTAAGGATCATACCGATTGGGTCTTGGACTCATGTTGCAGTTAGTTTTGACGGGACAACCCGACGTTATTATATGAATGGTGTGCTGGATCTCGAAGAGATAACGCCAGGCTCTTTTCCGGTTAATATAACCAGTCTTGGTATCGGTGGTGAAGCTGCTGTAACAGGAGACCTAAGAGAGTTCGTTGGGGATTTGGCGGAGGTTCGATTATGGAAGACTGCGAGGTCGCAGTCGGATATCCGGCGCGATCTAATAGTACAGGTTGATACTCCGGACCCTAATCTTGTTGCTGTCTGGCATCTTCAAGGTAGTGCATTGGATGCAATAGGTAGCTTGCACGGTGAACTGCGAGGTGACGCAGGCTTTGATGGCAGTACCGCACCGCCGATAGTCAGCGGGCCTCTGCGTATACCCCGTCTATCAACATTGCCGGAAGTGGATGGGATTTGCCGGGGTGAGAACGGACTATTCAGGGTGCCTATCTGGTATGACGATGGCTTCTTTATACATCATGCTACCTGGGCACAGGTGGGGGCAACATCTGATCGCTTGTTTGTTTGTATTAAGGATCTACCCCAGAACTTTACAGAACCTCTTCCTTCTGCGGCCTTATATATAGATCCAGGTGCTGATGGCGGATTGTTTGCCCAGAATAATGACTACCGTTTCATTTATCAAAATGATGGTGTTTTTGATAGTCAAAGGGGCGATGGTTTGGGCGATTATGTGAACGCAGAGTCACTCGGTGTTGATGTCGAATCTAATGGTACTGATCTCATGTGGTCGGTGGAATTTAGCATACCACGTTCAGTGATCGAAACAGATGGGGAAGGGCTTTTTGGATTACTGCTTGTAAATCATAATCACCATACAGAAGGTGCTAACTACGATGAACATGGATGGCCAGAAACGGCTGAGTGGAATGCGCCGGAATCATGGATCGTTGCTTCCATAGATGACTCGCTGATACCTGTAACGGATGGTGCGCCACCTGTAATTGACGCTTGGTACAGACCAATATCACCCGCGCCAACGATCAATGATGAAATCACAATAGAGGCAAGCGCAACGGATGATGTTGCACTTTCAAGTATTACACTCTTTCTGGATGGTGTACCGATAAAGGTATGTGATACTCCTCCCTCAACAACATCAGGCTCATGCAGCTATCGATCTAAGTTATCAGCGGGGCGGCATTTATTCTATGCGGTGGTACGTGACCGAGCAGGACGGCAGGGTGGTTCCGAGTTAAAAGCTATTTTTGTCGTTTTGGATGGCGAGCTACCAACAATTACCAAGAGCCATCTGCCGCAGTTACCGGGAAGTGGCGAAACGATAACCATGCGTGCAACAGCGCTATCTCCTGTAGGAATAAAAACGATTATTATATATGCAGGAACCGAGGCAAAGGTATGTGAATTTCTATCTACTCCTTCCATTCCAGAAATAGCAAGGTGCAGTTACCAGGTGACTCCGGCTGCTGATGTGCGAATCCTCAGATATTTCGCTCTAGCAATAGACAGTAATGAGGAGAGGTCAGTTACGCCAAGTACAAATATTTTAATTGGTAACACAGGTGCGGATACAGATCATGACGGTATAAGCGATGCGCTGGAAGAATATCTTTGCACTAGAGCAGATAGTATTGATACAGACCGCGACGGTCTCACTGATGGGTGGGAATTATTGGGTCTGCGCTTTCCGGACGGTGATTTCACTAATTTGCCTGGGCTGGGTTCGAATCCATGCAGAAAGGATGTCTTTTTGCAGTTCGATCATGAGGTAGGAGCTGATTTGGAAGAAGGTGTGAAGCAGAGTGTCGTCAATGCATTTCGCAGACACGATGCAGCACTACACATTAAAGGGAAGGAAAGGCCGCGACCGCCAGGTAATCCTACTTCTCCATTGAATGGGCTAACGGCTGGTTTTCAGAAGGATGCATCAGGCAAGTACTATTTTCCTCCAAAATATAATTGGACGCATTATTATGGATACAGCAAGCATTATCCTGGGCGAAGCTCATCCAATGAAAATAATCGAACATTTACCATAGATATTTATCATAAAGACAGCACTTGCGAGTGTCCCTTAGATGGATCAATCGATCCTGCAGTATGTGGTACAGATGGGGATAGCGTTACTACTTGTAAACGTTATGAACCGTTCTTCTTGGCCAAGGACAGGCTTATGCATGAGTTAGGGCATGCGATGGGATTGGGGCATGGTGGCCGTGATGTAGACTCGGAAGAGCCGACCATCGATGGTGATTATATATATTATCCAGGTAGTTGGGATAGTGACAATCATAAACCAAATTATTCCAGTGTTATGAACTATGGCAATAGTGGTGTTAATTGTCTGATACCGTCAGCGGATAGTGTTACGCAACCCGATAATGTCTTCATAATGACCTATTCAGATATTGATATGGGGGATTTAAATGAGGACGAACTCAACGAAAGTCCGGACTCGGAATTCTCACGCGGTATCAGAGGTCTGGATTGTAGTGAAGCAGAGCCGGGAGCAGTTCCCGTCGTGTTCTATACCTGTGTCGATTACACAGAGGAAAATACGATGGACATTGATTTGGTGACTGGTGGCGCACGGGTGGCAATGATGACAGATGGTGAGCAAACACGATGGCGGTGGAGGCATGGGGTTGGATGGGAGATCTCGGGCTGGATATCACATGAAGCAGGCGTGGATCTAAATTGTGACGGTGAAATCGCAACAAGTAGCGGTAACGTCAATGGCGACAATTTTGATTATCAATCACCACCGTTTTCCGAAATCTGCGGTGACGGCGTTGATAATAACGGCAACTCGAAGGTGGATGAGGGTTGCTGGGAAGTAGTTGATAATCAAACCCTTATAGGGAGAGATGACTGGTCCGTCGTGCCAAGCCCACCGAGCTGTATATTGCCATATAAGCTCGAAAGCAGCGTTCAATGTTATACACAACCGGAGGAGTATCGTGAGCAAATTGGTGCCAATGCTCCCGATTGCAGGCCGATTGGCTGGCCTGATGTTACCTGTGATGACATCCCAATAGTCTTTTCAGCGACCGAGAGCGATGTTGCTAAGGTGACATCAATCAATGCAGAATCATCAAGTGGGCCGCTGACAGAAACAGAACAATTTATTCTACCCCTGCCAAACACAGAGGCCTGTGACGGTCATGATAATGATGGTGATCACAAAGTTGATGAAGGATGCAGAGATACAGACAGTGATGGTATCGCAGATGCAATCGATAATTGTCCAGATACCTATAATGCAGATCAGGCAGATCTGGATGGCAATTATCTGGGGGACATTTGCCAGAATCCCGGGCCAGTGCAAGATCTCGTTATCGCCAATGCACGGCTTAATGATCCAGCATATTATCAGGCAAGAATCCATTGGGGTGGTATTCAGGATGTAGCGGGATATACCATATTTCGTTATGAGCCGGAGAGTCAAAATCCAAGATATCTGGGCGATGGCTATCCCACTGTAAGAGGTAATCGACAGTCATATATTGATAGACTGGAGAATCCAGAACCCGGTACTTACCGATACATCATTCGCCCGGTCAATCTGAATGGTCAGGAAGGCGCGGATGCCGAAATATCAGTCAATACCGATCTTGATGCAGACGGTATAAGTGATGACAGTGACAACTGTCAGGATTTCAAAAACTCCGGGCAGATTGATAGTGATAACGATGGCGTTGGTGACTCATGCGATAACTGTATTGAAGTCGCCAACGGTCCGAACATTCTGGATGCCGGTGGAAATAGTCAGCTGGATTCAGATCAAGATGGCTATGGCAACCTCTGTGACGGGGATCTAGACAACAGCGGTTTTGTGGACGCCACCGATAAAGGCATCATTATTTCAGCGCTTGGCACTTCTGACCCGATTGCAGACCTCGATGGAAACGGCGTGGTAGATAATGCAGATCTGGCAATATTCGAGACACTGTTAAACAAACCGCCAGGACCAAGCGCGTATCCATCCGCTAATCTCGACCAGCAACAGCCAGAAGTGGAACGTCCACCACAGACAAATTACGTCATTGGGGGAACCTCCGATCAGAGGCTGGCCCAGGTAGTTACGGCAGGGTTTGCTGGGAATCTGGTTCAGATAGGTGCGCCGGTCATCTGCGGCACTGGTAGTGACCTGATACTGGAAATCCGCAATGTAGTTATAGACACCGATGGCCGATACGCCCCTGGCACGACGATACGTAACAAGACAATCATCTCCGGAGATCGCCTGCCCATCTTCAGTGACCCGAACAATCCTGACTACAGACTGTTGAATCTGGGCATGCCAGTGTCGATCAGAACCGGAGAAATGTTTGCGTTTACACTGAATTCCGATGGCGCATGTGGCATACCCAAAGCACCCAAGGGGGATCTGTATTCAGGAGGTGATGCATGGATCACCAATATCCCGTTCCTGCCAGATGATTGGCACCCGTTACATCTCAACAAAGGTCAATATGATCTGGATTTGCCATTTGAGACCTGGATGGAGGTCAACCCCTTCGCACCGCACGCCCTTGCCGATCTGAGTACCAGTGCAGTGGTGGCCGTTTCGACAGACGGGAATTCCCAACCTGAAGCATTTACCCTGAAGGCGGAACTGACGCTGGCACCGGCACACAACGGACTGGCACCGGATCAGGAGGACATTACCGTCGTGGTGTACTACCCCGTATCAATGGGCGCTCCACCCGAAAATGCCGCGGCACTGCGGTTCCACATCCCGGCGGGCAGCCTGTCACGCATAGGGAACAATACCTACTCCCTAACCGATCAGGACCCGGCGATCAACGGAGCACACCTCTACTTCCTTGAGGGCGAGTCCATGGCTGATATCACCACCGGGCTCGCGAGCCTTACAACAGAACTTACCCAGGCGAACAGCCAGGGAGACTATTGGCGGCTTGTCCTGGAAGCGGAGCAGATCGAGATCACCGATCCCATCTTCCAGCCCCTGGCTGGGGGGGGAACAACCCGCATCATCCTGGGCAATGATTACGGTACTGCTAACACACAGAACATCGATCTTTCGGCCATCCAGGACCCAACCTTCCAGGCTCAAGGTGTGGAAAATTTCCGTACACTGAACCTCAATGAGTGGTCACTGGCGACAGATGAAAACGGTATGCCCCGAGTGACTTTCAAGGTTCACCTCGATCTGGGGATGGTCAGCGATGGGATTGACCCCAATAGCGAGGGTCTCTCCCTGCAGGCACGCTACCCGGTAACGCCTATCCTGCCACTGCCCGAGACGTTCACTACAATTACCGTGCCAGCTGGAGCAATTAAACTCAAACATAACACCTGGGAGCTCGATGTGGAGGACGCAAGTCTCGCAGGCGTGAGCTGGTTGTACACTGTCGAAGGCCAGAATACTGAGTTGGCGGGACAGCTAACCCACTTCCGTGTCGGGATCGCGCCCAAAGGACCTGGTGGATTTGACGTAACGATAAGTGCAGACATCTCGCCACAGGCAGACCTGCCACCCTACAACTCCCTAGGGGCAAGCGAGCGTCTCGATGTTCTCTTGGGCAATGATGGTGGTCGCCTGCGCGTGGAGCAGGCTGAATGGCAACAGGTCATAGATCCCACCTTTTGAAATAAGGTGAGAATTGCAGCTGCTAGACACGAGAAAGCAGCCTAAGAGTATCATTTGGAAACGACTCTCCGGGGTCGTTTTCTTATGGTAATGAATGTCGCTTTCTGCGGCTTTTTCACCATTTGCCAGTCACCAGGGAATGACCATTGTCGGGATGTACCCGGTCCTACGCCAGGTTCTTATATAAGATTCGGCTAAAAGGCTTGAGTCGACCTGAAGTTGCCGTTCAGGAAATTCCTGGATACGGTGAAAATGTACTGTTCTCAGACATACAGGGTTCTGGTATAAAAAGCTGTCTTTGTACCTGCATGAGCTGCAATAGCCACTATGGTTAGGAATCTGTCGGGATATTTAACGCCGACTTGGATAGCGCGCTCGTGCGAACACATTGATTATCAGAGGGAAAACTCAATGTGCCAGCTCGGGAGCTGTCGATAAAATTTACAGATGGCTTGCAGATTGGCAGCCTGTCCTCGCCCGGGCTATCAGCAAACAGGCGAAATTCCCATAAACAACAATAGCTTACTCCCCCCCTTGCTGATTCTCTGGAGTGATTATTGCATGCTTATCATAGGTAATCGAGGCTCGCAATAACAATCAGACCGGCAACAAGCAGGCGGGCCTCAGGAACGACCAACAACAACTGGGTTTACGGAGATCCTGTCATGAAGAAGTCACACCTGCTGGGCGCTATGTGCGCCTGTGTCTTTAGCCTCATTTCAATTTCACCCCATGCGGCGTTAGTCGTGTCGATGATCGCCCTAATGGAGCCACCGATGTTCGCTTTAATGGCGCCACGTAGAGGCACGGTTTCAGCGTTTCAGACGGGGTGATTATTTCGCGGTTATGGGTCCTTTTTCAAGCGTCGTGTTTT
>Ga0210096_1000216_pt1 | contig 21924 bp, 18 predicted proteins | sample China_Galinas_PW_4_FD_184864 | JGI IMG/M metagenome (GOLD analysis project Ga0210096, IMG submission 184864) | Wetland microbial communities from San Francisco Bay, California, USA, that impact long-term carbon sequestration - China_Galinas_PWA_D2... | ecosystem: Environmental > Aquatic > Marine...
GGCTTCCATCTTGCTTTAAGTCTGTTATGAGTTGTAGAGTCGAGCCTGATCCACCAACGTGCCGCCGCATTGGCACCATGAATCGCTGGAGGCTTTCGAGCCACATGCATTCCGGGAAGATCAAACGTCAAGATTGCATACAAACAGCAAGATAATTTTTCGCGTGTTCTACGTAAAGGGTATATAGATTGTGAGCAACCAGCTGTTTTCCGCGTCAACGCCCTGGGGGTTGTCGACCGAGAAGTTTTTCTACTTCTTCCTGGGCCTGCGAAAAGGTGAGATACGCAAACAGGTGGGCATGATGGGGGAGCGTTTCCCCGACGACAGTCCGCAACAGCTGGCCCGGCGCTTCATTTCCGCACAGGCTCCCCTATCCCTCCTGGGCGGGGCGCTAATGCATTTGCCAATGTTGATCCCGGCGTTTGGGCCTGCCTTAAAGCTGTTGGGAATTGCCACAGGGTCATCGGTCATGATCCGCCTTAACATGACGTTGCTATTGCAAATCGCAATGTTGTTTGGTCAAGATATCGATGACAAAGCGCGATTGAAGGAGATGGCTGCGATCATCGCGGCCTCGGGAGCGGCGTCGGGCGCATCCATGCTCCCGTATGTATTCAACCTCGACCCCCGCTACAAGGCCGTGATCGGTGGTGCGTCGGTTATGACCGTGAGCCAGCTGATTGGCGAGGCGGCTATTCGTTACTATGGCCGCAGCACCCGAGGCGACGTGGGTGCGCATCAACAGGCGGAATCCATCGCGTAGCCGTATCTTGCGCAGGCTGCGGGTTCAGGATGTCACTGCGCAAACCGGGTGTAACCTGGTTCTGAGCTGGACTACCGCCGGGGTCAGAGCCGACATATCGTTCCCCCCCGTGTTCGATACAGCCGTGGATCATCCTTTTGGTCGTGAAATCGATAGCGCAAGGGTCCGTTCGAGGTCTTTGGGATCCGCATCGAGACGGAGTGGCGTTCTGACATGAAGTGGGACCGGCTCGGCGCGCAGATCGAACCCCTTGCCGGGCGGCGCGTCCTCGACGTAGGCTGCGGTAGCGGGTATCACGTCTTTCGCATGGCCGCAGCGGACGCCGCCCAGGTGACGGGGATCGATCCCTTGCCGCTCTCCGTCCTGTAGTTCCATGCCCTGCAGCGCTTCGCCTTGGTACCCGATGTCGCCGTCCTGCCGCTGGCCCTTGAGGACCTGCCGGCGGAGGGGACATTCGATACGGTTTTTTCCATGGGTGTCCTCTATCACCGGCGCTCCCCGCTGGATCACCTGCTGCAACTGCGCGGTCAGCTCGGGTGTGAAGTGTTATTCCTTGCAATAGACCTCGTGCCGATAGATCGTGGCAATGGCATCGATGACCTGCTTTCATTCATTGGCAAAAAATCCTCGATATCGGCAAGCTGCCGGCGTCCATGAACCAGCCAGCTCAAGTCGTAGATGCGCTCCTGATGCTGCTTGGGCGTATAGGCCGCCAGGCCATCCGACATCCATTGGATGGGCGGCATTAGGTTCACCGAAATGTTGCTTCATGCCGAAAGCGACCCGCGCGGTGTCGCGGACAAATGGCGGCGAATTACCCCCTTTCTGCCTCTCTTCGATCTCCTCACGCGCTATGTGATTTTCTTAAGGCAAATCGTTAATGTTTCAGTTGAAATGCCGCAAAAGACGGGGCATTCAACAGAACCAATTAAGCATGAGCGAAATCCGATCATACGGAAGATTTCCTGAATAGTCCGATTAGGCGCTTTGGGACCCTCCACTCTTTATGACTCGCTCTACCTTCCCAGCTGGCCCATGCGAGACTGATATTGTCACCTCTGCCATTTCCTTTTTTCCTGGCAAGTTCCACAAGCGTTTCGGCTTTCTCCTGATCCATTGGCGTCTGGTGAGCATCCCTAAACGTATCTTCCACATCTATCTGATTCCAAAACCCATCACTACAAAGCAGGAAAAAATCTCCCGGTTTGACCACCGAACGATGTGATTCCGGGTTTACTTCATTGCTACCGCCAAGACACATATAGAGCTGGTCCTGCGAAACCTCAATCTCGGAATCGTAATTCGAGCCTTCACTATGCTCTATAAGTAACTGAGCCACGGAATGATCGGAGGTCTTATTGACGATGACATTGTCTCGAAACTGGTATAAACGACTATCTCCCACATGTGTCCAGTGAGCTTCTTTGTCAGTCAGATACAGGATGACGCCCGTACTCCCAGGTGTCGAGCTATCCCTCTCCGACAGCGCTAAGATTGCATCGTGCGCTTCAAGTAAAACTTCCTGCAAAAATACCTTCGGTTCTGAGAACCCTAGGCTAAATCGCCTGGAAGTGATATCTATTACGGTCTGAGCTGCTGCCGAACCATCTCCTTGCCCCCCCATACCATCCGCTACCACAAGGATATGTGATTCATTATCGTCCGAGTGAATAATAGCGACACGGTCCTGTTGCTCACTTCGGTCGCCAATATCTTGAGCGCATGCAAAATTCCAGGCCATTTCAGCAGTAACATCCTCAATGCAGGGTGATGCTCTTCAACGTAAAATACAAACTCGGTCTTATTCGTTTGCCGCAATGCGGTGGAAAAAACTCATGGATAAATTCCTGACTCGTAGACTGTCTCCATCTGCAAGCTTAATCGAAGCCGGTACCGCCTGCTCATTTTTAAACACTTGTCCTCTTCTGCGCGACACCAGGTAATAACCGTCTACTTTCCGCTGAATTTCTGCAGCGACATTCGGGGAAAACCATCCCGATGTACGAAGGTCACACGTCTTGCTTCTGCCAATCCTGAAAATCATGTCTTTCAAAAAGATTCAGGTCTGATCATACTCGGCGTTCAGGATATCCAGGTATGCACTTTTTTTTTGCTTTCGCAATTTAAGAAGCTCCTGGACATCAGACATGGCTACCTCACGCGTCCCCGACTGCCCCGTAGTTCTGTCCCGTGCCAAATCGGGATCTGCGGATTCTTGGAGTCCAAAGACGGCCATAAATTTCAATATATAGTTATATATCTGTATCTCATCCCAGTACTTGAGAGTTTGTTGATCTACTTTTTTACCATTGACGAAGATACCGTTCGTGCTGCCATTATCCCTGATAACAAAAACCCCGTCTTTGCTTTTCTCTATCACAGCGTGTCGCGAAGATACTCCAGCATTATCGATCACTACATCACAATTCGGATCTCTACCGATAATCAATTGACCATTATTAAATTTGATTTGCTTTATTTGCACGTCGTTTAGATATACGCGTATGTATGGCATCGTATCACCTGAGAATCCCTCGATTATGGCGCGTAGTATTACTAATAATGGTTGAAGTCTATACAGTTAACAACGTCAAAATAAATGACCCACAACGGAACGGTTAGACAACAACACTACTAAGGTGATTTCTGTCAAATGGCATACCATCCTGCTTGTCTTTTCGTCCGTCCTCTGTGTTGCGCTCAACAGTGACATAGTTCGACTATGCGCCTGTTGTCGCGCCTTGATGACAAACGAAAATCCGGCGCAATCTGGTATGCCATTTTCCGGCAATCGCCTAAGCTCGAAGTATCGAAAAAGTCTAGACGATTCCAGGCATAGATTGTCAGAGCAGCATCGAACCAAACTGCGTGTCCCTACGATAGAGAGGTCTAACAAAGTTGTATAGTGGAGATCCTGAATTGTAATTCAGGTAAACGACATATTCTTATGTATTGCGTTTTCCTCTGTTCGCAGAACACTACGGTTCATCTTCTCGGATCCAGGAGTACGTGGAGACATCACACCTGATAAAGTCATTGGCGGGATTCCGCTTGGTCATTGTGTCGCTTGAAAAAGGACTTGAACTTTCCAAAGGTCCTGGCCGGAACATCTTTAAAAACACTTGCTTTCTTCTCCAGTTCCACTAAACGTGAATCGTCCGGGTGAATGCTTAAACCCCGATTGATGTATTGTCTGGCTTTCTTGTATTTAAACCTGTCGATCTCTCGTTCGGCGAGGTCAGCATAGGTTTTAACAATTGCGTTAATTCCCTCGATGGCATTTTCGTTCCATGGGTCGAGCTCAAGAACCTTTCGGTAGTATTTCAGGGCATTATCGCGACGCGGCGTAGTTAGCCGGTAAGCGCTGCGGGCCGAGCTAGCACGCGAGAGCAGATTTTCGATGAGTTGTGAGTGAGTATCTGTCGGTGCTGGCGGATGTTCGTCTGGAGACCGTGGCAACTGCGATTCGAAATCCGGAATGTTTGTTGGCTGTTCCAAGGACGCCGTATCAGAATCAACCGGGTCGACGTGATCCTTAATGGGTGCGTCTTCTAATACATTCAGCAACCCTTCTGAATTCACTTCAACTTCTGGTCCGTATACATCATAGCCTGAGGTTTGGGAAGCTTGAATTGCATCTTTCTTATCTGATTGCTGCATCAACAGCGTTGTACTTGCGATTGCGAGTAACAACGCTGAAGCACTAGCGGATACCCACAGGAGTTTTCGAGCAGATATCCAAATACGAAACGATCGAGCGGTTCCATAGCATCTCTTGTATATCGATTTTCGCTCTGCGTGGGACTCAGCATGGGATTCGTCTTGCGAAACCCGAAGGCGTTGCACATACCGAACCATTTCGCCGGCGCTTGAAAATCGATCGTCCGGCGATTTTGCAATCATTTTCAAAATCAAGGGCTGGTAATCGCTTAAATCCGGAGGAAGGGTCGGCAAAGGATCCGACAAGTGGGATACAATCGTCTCAATCTGGGAGTTGCCTACATAAGGCTTCGCTCCAGTAAGCATTTCGTACAGCACGATTCCTAGCCCATATATGTCAGTGCGCCCATCCAGTTTCTTACACTCCGCTTGCTCGGGGCTTAAGTAGTACGGACTGCCAAGTGCTGATCCATCCATAGTCAGCTTTGATTCGGTTTGCTCCTCTTTGGCGACACCAAAATCGGAAAGGATCGGCGTACCATCTTTATGAAACAGGATATTTGCAGGTTTTATGTCACGATGAACAATTCCCTTATTGTGCACGAAATCCAGGCAATCTCCGATCGTTTCCAGTAATCGAAACGCATCATCTTTGTCTATTCCCTTCGCAATCCTCTCCTCGAGATCTCCTCCCTCGAGAAATTCCATAGAGATGAAAGGTCGTTCGCCATCGACGATGCCAAGATCATGGATCGTGATGATGTTTCGGTGATTCAATGAAGCAATGATTCGCCCTTCATTAAGGAAACGCGTCAGCTGGCCTGGGTCATCAAACTTCCTGAGCAACTTCAAGATGACTGAGCGGCTGAGGGATTCCTGAGTAGCCAGATAAACACTGGCCATACCGCCCTCTGCCAGTAAGCGCTCGATCTTGTACCCTGGAATTCTTATGCTCACAACTGGCGACGTCCGGAACGTTTCATTAGAAGTAGGCCCCGGTGGAATTTCGCAGACGAAAGGCGGCGCGTTTTCAAGTCCCGGTGAAGGTTCAGATCGGTGCAAACCGTATGGTTGCCGGGAAAATGGAATGGGAATCACGCGGTCTTCGAAATGCCGCTTGCCGATTTCACTCACTCCAAGAATAGTACAAGAGGAACATTTTCATAGGTCATTCACAGTTCGCTGATTTCTGTGCCGGATTTACTCTGACACAGGGGGCTGACGGATGGCCGTGCCGAACTGCACAGGCTTCCACCTCCGGGCGGCAGGTTCGCGCTTGGTCAGCAACCAGACGTCGTACGGATGCCAGTGTTGTAGAACAGATCAGGTGGTAGGATGATGATCGCCTCAGCCCAAGCATTCTCCAGTATCCAGCTACTAATTTCGCTTTCACCACATGTTCATTCGTCGGAACAGGCACACCGATCATCCAGTCGGCTGATGATCGGGTGATCCCGGCGTTTACGCTGATTCCGATTACAGACTCGTAGACGAGAGAATTTCCGATGCGCAAGAAGACTGTGTTGATACTGACATTGTGTGGGATCTCATTTTCAACCCCGGTTCTCGCGGACCGGATCGATACCGATGCCGTTATCGGTGGTGCATTGGGCGGCGCTGCAGGGGCAGCGGTCGGTTCTGCCATTGGTGGCCGTGAAGGGGCGATTATCGGCAGTGGAGTGGGCGCTGCAGCCGGTACAGCAATCGCCACGCATGGGGGCAAAAACGGAAAAGAAGGTAAAGGCTCCGGTAAGCCCAAAGTTTACGAACAGCAAGGAGGCTATCAGGCTGTCTATGAGCCCGTCCGATATCGCAGGCACAGGAAAATTCCGCCGGGCCACATGCCGCCTCCGGGGCAATGCCGAGTTTGGTACCCCAACAGACCCGCGGGCCATCAACCACCCCCGGGGAACTGTCAGGCGCTTCAGTACCACACCCCGCCTGGGGCATGGCTTGTTCGGCGCTAAAGCAGCTGCCGATTAACTGGACGGCAAGGGAGATTAATTGATGTGGATAGATTCTTTGTCTGTAATTTCTCCTAATTCTTGAAAGATGTTACGCGTTAGCCTGTGCGTGCAGTTCTGGAAAGGTTTGTTCTTTCAAGGAAATAGCGACACTCAGCAAGGCCCATCCCTTTTTGGTTAATCGCCAGCGTCGGGAGCGAGGCACCTTGGCAATCAACCCATAACTGTGAAAGCGTTTCAGTAGCCGGGATATTCTGGCCGATTGCCTGGCCACACAACGACCGCAACCTCGCAGCAAGGGACTGCCTGCCAGTCGCGCGCGAATGTCCCGGTTGCGCAAGCCGTTGATAATGTTTGCCCCCGTCAGCAATGCTTTGAAGATCCGTTGATCATTAGCGCTCAATGGGTTGATCGCGTTTGGACGTATCTGCTTCTCTTGCTTCCGGTATAATTGAAGTGTCTTCGATACAGAGCTCACATAGTACTGAGCGTCTGACCACTGTTGTTTCCTACATTTATCCAAGCGGTATCGTCATGCAACGACTCACTCCCCAGGGCCAGCAGATCGTTAACGAACTGTCCCAGCGTTACGGCTTCAGCCCTGACGCTGTCACCCATATGATGTTCGCGGTGCTCAATGGCAATGGCACCATGGCGCAGTTCAATCACCCTGAGTTTGCCGGTTCCGGGCAATGGATGAAGGGCGGCATGATGATGCTGGGCGATATGTTCAATAACGTCTTAAAGGGACGCGTCGATGCCCTGTGTTTGGACATCTCTGGTGTTCTCGCTAGCCAACCCGGTCTGCTACACAGAGGGAGTTTCCAGTCCCAGAGTCAAAGCGGCGGTGGGCAGCAAAGTCAGGGAGCAGGTGCGCCTATGGGGGAGTCGAGTCTCTTCGTACCGGACCCTGCCACCCACTGGTGGCCCAAGGATCTGGGGACACCCAGTGCGACCGGCACCCAAAACAACGTTCGCTATGCCTATTTTGCCAATAGCCATCGTCTGGCAGTCGAAACCAACGGGCAGGTTTGGGTTTATGACACCCTTGACCACCAAATTGGTGGCTTTTCCCAGCAACAAGGCACGGGTGGTTCCATCCTGTTTACGAGCCAGTTTGGCACCGTCAATTTGTCAACTCTCCCCGTCGCCTCCATTAACGGCCAACCGCAAGGCCAAACCAGACCTACGTCGCCTCCGCCGATCTCATCGCAACCCGCTCCCGCTCCAACGACTCAGCCCGAACCGGGCACAGGCCCCTCGACAGAAAAGGAAGAGGATGTCTTATCGGCGATCGAACGCCTCGCTGAATTGCGTGACAAAAACATCTTGACCGAGGAAGAGTTCACTCAAAAAAAAGGGGAGCTGTTAGGACGCCTGTAATCTTAGGCGCCCGCTGATCGCTCCTCATGCGGTCAGCGCAAGTGTCTCAAAAGTACGGCGCAACTCACGATGGAGGTTATCGTAGTGCTGGTCGATGGGCTGAATATTCTCCGGAGGTCGACCGACACGTGGATTGCCGAGACCGGCGAGCACCGGTTTAATCACATTCTCGCGCAGGATCAACAGCCCGGCCAGGATACGAATACCCTGCTTTTTGGGCTTCAAATAGAAATGCAAGTGTTCACCGCTCTCGATGGTTATATCCCGCGTCATTCACCAGCTGGTGGACCAACCCCAGGTTGTCCGCGCCAATCCCGCGCAGTTCCAACCCGTTCGGCAAGACAGCTGACAGGCCGGTTATCGACATCGGTGGTTGAAAGGTGACCGGCACGAAATCTGACGAGGTTCGCCGCTGCCGCCCGGTGGTAGCCTCGCGGAATTTACGTCACCAGTAGATAAACCGACCATGGTTCAGGTCGTTGGCTTTGCAGTGACTTTGCTATAATTGTCCCGATGCCTGCCAGGCATCGATCTGTTGACGCCAATAATCGGTTCGTGCTTCGGATGTCGTGTTGTTGGGCATCGTCTTCCCCCATGCTTGATCACGGGAGAAAGTGTTTGTCAGATTGGCCGTGAAAGGTAGATGCTGAATCGTAGGCGCTTACTATGTTTCCCATACTCATAATACAGCGTTATTTAATCTCGTTTACTTTTACTTGTACACGCATGATTGGCGGAGGTTCAAGTGGGCCTACAAAGTTACCGGAAACAGGGGGTATTGCTTCAGGATCACGGTTAACCGCAACCGCAATTTGATCGCTGCCCACGATGTTGCCACTGGTTGAATCGAAGCCTTTCCATCCCGCACCAGGCAAGTAAACTTCAGACCAGGCATGTGTCGCACCGTGACCTTGTTCGCTTGCCGGTGTGTGGAGATAACCGCTAACAAAACGCGCTGCCAAACCAACATAACGGCAAGCTTCAATAAATAGAGTGGCAAAATCCCGGCAGGAACCGCTACCTTTCTCTAAGGTTTGTTCGGGTGTTTGTACGCCCGGCTCTTCACGTGCCATATAGTCGAATTCATCCACAATGGCTTTATTGAGTGAATCCAGAAATAAAAATGTATCGGTTAGTTGCCCCGGGGGCCAAACCTGCTTGATCCATTTTTTTAACGCGGGAGTGTCTTTGGGATAAAGGGAAACTTGATACGGAAGTAAATCAGTACGTTCGATAGGATTGTATTGAAAAGGGAATTTTGCCGCATAATCCACAATAACAAAATCAAGAGGTGTTTCCACATAGTGTTGAATCACCACCTCGCTAGCAATTTTGAGTGTCGTTGTGGGTTCAGAGAAACTTACGATCGCGACGGAATTGCCATAAACATCTCGATGCCAATTGATTTTATGGTAGGGTGATATCTCTAATATCGAAGACTCAATGCGAATATCGTGTCCCTCCCGGGGGCGCAGCAATAATTGGTGAGGTAATAGCGTGACAGGCTCACTATATTCGTAACTTGTTGTATGATTGATTCGCAGCCTTCGCATAAAATGTATTCTCCACAAGCGCTACACTAGGTTCTGTTGACATTTTCCCAGTAAATCAGTGATAAAACCATTTTTTCCAATAAGAAGGCCGAAGATTCCCAGCCAACTCGCTGATTGCCAATGGGAACGGATAAAAGATTTTCTTGTTACGCATCCAAAAAATGTCTATAGGAAACGCCGATCGATGTCGGCAGTTCATCCGAATCTTCTCTCGTTTCGACAAAACCGTCAACGGCTTTATGGGGTTCCTACGGCTCGTCTCAGCATTGATATGGAATAGATGAAAAATCAACATAACCTAATGCTTTATTATATCATGAGATATGCTCGATTGATTATCTAATAATTGTAGTCGGTTAAGTAAAATCTAGCACTCATTCGAGCATTTTATGGGATTTGTTTATGGGATTACTGGATTATGATAGCCCACTATTTGATCAAGCCATCGCGAATCATGATCAAAGCATAGCCGACACGGGGGTAGATATATGGATAGGTGCCGAACCCACTTTTACCGATCGGCAATCCGAAGCTCCTGAATGGTTAGGCGACGCTCAAGGCAGCGACAAGAAACAACGCGCTTATGCGTTGCTGGGAAAACTCATCGAAAATTTTCACGGCGGATTAGTGCTGCGTACAATTGGCCGGCAATATACAGCGGAAGAGAGACCACGCTGGAGTATCGGGTACTATAACCGTAGAGACGGTCAACCGCTGTGGCAAGGTCCAACTGATCCACTAATTATTGGCCAACTCAGCCAAGACTCGAATGAGTATGCAATGGCACAAGCTTTGTGGCAGGCCCTCACAGAACAACTTATTAACCAAGGCTGGGAAGCTGCAGCTCTTAAAACAGACCAACAACTCGGTTTGCGTATTGCTTTTCGCTTCGAAGGTCCATTGAATTTGCCCCAGGATATCGATACACATCCAGATTATTCATGCGGCTCCATTCATGGTCAATCCATTCCCCATGATGGCTTGACTGATTCATTAGCTCAACAAGGTGTTTTTCTGCTAAAGATCGGTACCTATATCACCGGTGATGCAGATAAAGAGGTAGTTTGTATTGAACTTCCTGCGTTTCCCGATCCTCATCACTTACGGTTGTTCATCAATCAACTTGAACAAGCCGCGAATGCCATCAGGCTCAATTATCTTATACTTCGTGGTTTTCCCCCGCCTGTAGACCAATCGGTATCCTGGTTTACTGTTACTCCGGATCCGGGCGTGGTGGAAATTAATATGGCTCCCACTGGGAGCATTAGCGATTTTTCACAACATAGTTTCGCCATCTTCGCTGCGGCGGAACACATCGGCTTATCTGCATTTCGTCTCAACTATAATGGCAATATTTCAGATTCAGGCGGCGGGGGACAAATCACCTTAGGTGGAGCAACACCTGAAACTAGCCCATTTCTTATTTTTCCTCAGCTATTGCCAAGGCTTATTTATTACTTCAATCGTCATCCGGCCCTGTCATACTATTTCGCATTTGATTCCATCGGCAGTTCCAGCCAATCTCCTCGGCCTGATGAACGGACCCGGGAGTCATTCGAAGAGTTACAACTTTCACTGGAACTCCTCCTTCGTGAACCACCGTCATCACCTCGATTGTTGTGGGAAAGCCTGGCCTCATTCCTGGCCGATCCCTCAGGTAATACTCATCGCAGTGAAATTAATATTGAGAAATTGTGGAACCCTTATCTACCTCAAAGAGGATGCCAGGGGCTGGTGGAATTCAGGGCATTTCGTATGCCCCGCTCTTCTGAGGCACTTACTGCACTTACGTCCTTGTTGCGCTCCATTATTGCGATGCTGGTCGTTCAGAAACCGCAGCCACAAACCCTAGTAGACTGGGGACCGCTGCTTCATGACAAGTTCGCATTACCTTTTTATTTGCAACGTGACTTAACGGAGATTTTTACCGAACTCAATCACGCGGGGTTGGGCCTGGCACCGTGCTTTTGTGACTGTTTGCTGGATGATGGCCACCGTATTATCGGTCAAACAAGCTATTCGAATATTGAAATTATCATAAAGAAAGCGGTTGAATTTTGGCCGCTACTTGGTGATGTGGCCTCTCAGGAACGCGGCACATCACGCTGGGTTGATGCCAGCACCGCACGCATAGAAATTATATTACGACCATCGACGCAAGACGACTCGGATTTTTCAGATTGGCAAGTCATCGTAGATAAATGCCAATTACCCATGCTAACGGAGCAAGACGAACAAGGACCAATGCTGATTAAAGGACTACGCTACTGCAGTTTTAAACCCTGGCAGGGCGTACACCCAACCCTTGACGCGCATGGACCAGTGGAAATCATGATTTACCATCCCCGGAACAGCGGTGCACTTAGCATTGTGTTACATGACTGGCGGCCGGATGGCGCAGCCTATGCTGGACTGCCGCATAATTTAAATGAAGCAAAACAGCGCATTGCAGAACGGTTTGTGGTAACAAAACTGACAGACTATAACGCAGAGGAAGTACGCCCACCATCCCCATCTGCCATGACGGATTTTTGCTTTGATTTAAGGCGATAGCAATATAGTAAACTGATAAATGTATATGATTGAAACTAACAAGCACATTGAGTAAAAGCAGGGCATGTCCATTGCGCCAAACACAAACAAAGATATACAAGCTTTTAGCAACAAATTCTTAATTGAGAAAAATCATGACCATTCGTGTAGCCATAAACCATAAAACCCTTTACAAATACGATCGGCTGATTAGTTTGTCGCCGCATGTATTCCGCTTGAGGCCTGCGGTGCATTGCCGCACACCTATCGAAGCCTATTCACTAACCATTAAACCCAAACAGCACTGGATTAATTGGCAACAAGATCCCTTTGGCAATTACTTGGCTCGCGTGGTGTTCACGGAAAAAACCCGGGAATTGTATTTAGAAGTGGACGTCATTGCCGACATGACAGTGATTAATCCTTTTGATTTTTTTGTTGAAAAAAATGCCGAATACTATCCATGTAAATATGACAAACAGTTGTTAAAAGACTTGAACCCCTATATGGAAGTAAAAGAGGCTGGTCCGCTGCTAAACGAATGGATTTCTCAGGTCGATCGTTCCGAGCAGCATATAGTGGATTTTCTTGTGGACCTGAACCGGCGTTTATGGAAAGACGTTCAATATACCATCCGTATGGATCCCGGCGTACAAACCTGTGAAGAAACCTTAAGCAAGGCACTTGGCTCCTGCCGCGACTCCGGTTGGTTGCTGGTGCAAATATTACGGCATTTAGGGTTAGCGGCACGCTTTGTGTCGGGCTATCTCATACAGCTTACGGCAGATGTTAAATCGTTAGACGGGCCTTCCGGGCCGGAAGCGGATTTCACTGATTTGCATGCCTGGGCGGAAGTTTATGTTCCTGGTGCCGGCTGGATCGGACTTGATCCAACGTCGGGTTTATTTGCCGGTGAAGGCCATATCCCACTCGCCTGTACACCCGATCCGGTGAGCGCCGCGCCAGTTACCGGGACCGCGGAAAAATGTAAAGTCGAATTCAGCTTTGATAATAGCGTACAACGCGTACATGAAGACCCCCGGGTTACCAAACCCTATACCGAAGAACAATGGGGGGCGATAAATGCCCTCGGTCGAGCAGTGGATGCAGATTTACAGGCACAGGATGCACGCCTCACTATGGGAGGTGAACCAACCTTCATTTCAATAGACGATATGGAAGGTGCAGAATGGAACAGTGCCGCACTGGGCCAGAATAAGCGTAAATTAGCCAACGGCTTGGTTAAGCGCTTGTGGCAACAATTTGGTCAAGGGGGTGTACTGCATTATGGTCAGGGTAAGTGGTATCCCGGCGAGCCCTTACCACGTTGGTCATTAAACTGTTTCTGGCGCAAAGATGGCGTGCCCATTTGGCGGAATACCGAATTAATCGCCGATGAAAAAGATTATGGGGCCACCACTGCGGATGCAGAGCGCTTTGCTAATCATTTAGCGCGGTCGTTGGGGGTTCCATCTCAATATGTCGTCCCTGCTTATGAGGATACACTTTACTATCTTTGGAAAGAGGCGAATCTGCCCAATAACGTCGATCCGTCAAAATGTGATTTAAAAGATCCACAAGAACGCCGGCGCCTCACCCGATTATTACAACAAGGCTTGAATGATCCAATTGGTTTTGCAATCCCGTTACTCCGGGATGAGCGCAAGGGAAGTTGGAAAAGCACGCGCTGGGAATTTCGCAGAGGATATATGTTTTTGATCCCAGGTGATTCACCCATGGGACTGCGGTTGCCACTAGATGCACTACCGTGGGTGGCATCGGAAAGACGTGACGAAGAACATGAGCAAAGTCTATTTCAATCCTTGCCCCCGCTCGGTGATTATTACGGTGAAGTCACACGCCGCTACAGCCGCTTGTTGACTGAGCCATCCACGAGTCCGGTCATTGAAGAACCGGCATTTTCTGATAATAACCACCATGGAACGAACAAGAGAGTAGAAGTCACCCATACTGCGCTGTGTGTGGAAGTAAGAGAGGGCCGTCTACATGTATTTTTACCGCCCCTCACCAAACTAGAACATTATCTTGATTTAATCGCCAGCATTGAAAAAATCGCGCAGGAAAGTAATTCCCCCGTGCGCTTGGAAGGTTACGAGCCACCCCATGACTACCGTATCAATCGTCTATCCGTCACGCCTGATCCTGGTGTCATCGAGGTGAATATTCATCCTTCCCACAATTGGGACGAACTTGTTCAATACACTGAGGTTCTTTATGAGCAAGCCCATTTATCCCGCTTGGGGACGGAAAAATTTATGCTCGACGGACGCCACACCGGCACCGGGGGCGGTAATCATGTCACGATTGGTGGCCCAACGCCGGCGGATAGCCCGGTGCTGCGACGGCCTGATTTGTTGGGGAGTTTAGTCACCTACTGGCAACATCATCCTGCTTTATCTTATTTATTTTCCGGCTTATTTATCGGTCCTACAAGTCAAGCGCCACGGGTTGATGAAGCACGCAACGAAAGCCTGTACGAACTGGAAATTGCGTTGCAGCAAATGCCCCGGGGTGAGGTACCCCAACCCTGGCTGGTTGATCGCTTATTACGCCACTTGCTTGTGGATATCACGGGCAATACTCACCGGGCGGAGTTTTGCATTGATAAATTGTATTCCCCCGACAGTACGACCGGGCGGCTGGGATTGGTGGAATTCAGAGCCTTCGAAATGCCACCCCATGCGCGCATGAGTTCAGTCCAAATTTTACTGCTGCGCACGCTTATTGCCCGCTTCTGGAACACACCCTATCGCCATCGTTTGGTACGTTGGGGAACGGAAATTCATGACCGTTTTATGCTGCCCCATTATGTCTGGACCGATATGGCGGATGTGGTAAAAGAGCTACCGCGGGAAGGTTATCCTTTTCAACTTGAGTGGTTGGAACCCTTCCTGGAGTTTCGCTTCCCCCACTATGGATCGGTAAGCATTCAGGATATCAACATGGAACTCCGCTTAGCGATCGAACCTTGGAATGTTTTAGGCGAGGAGGTGAGCAACTTAGGAACGGCACGCTTTGTCGATTCATCGGTGGAACGCTTACAGGTTAAACTCACCGGATTAACAGACTCACGCTATGTGGTGGCATGCAACGGCCGGCGTGTACCTTTGCAAAGTACAGGTACCCATGGAGAATTTGTGGCAGGGGTGAAATACCGGGCTTGGAAGCCCCCTTCCGCTTTACATCCTACCATCGGCATTCATTCGCCCTTGGTCTTCGATATTATTGATACTTGGAATGGCCGGTCCATTGGCGGTTGCACTTATCACGTGGCCCACCCGGGCGGGAGAGGCTACGATATATTTCCCGTAAATGCCTATGAGGCTGAAGCGCGACGGATTAGCCGCTTTTGGGGATACGGTCATACGCCGGACGTGATCGAGCCCCCTCCCCAAATTGCATCCTTGGGGAAATTTTTCCCCGAAGGGCAACCCGTAGGACTGATGACACCACCAGTAGAGGAAATCAATAAGGATTACCCGTATACTCTAGATCTCCGACGAGGTCCAGATCCACAATAATTCCATATATTTATACGGGTACATCTTGGTCTATGAAAGTCCCAGAGGATATACAGGCCCAGGCGCTCTGCAATTGGTACTACCCAAAGGCAGGCAATTACGATGAAATGTGGTCCGAACAGGGACTCCGTCCCCATTGGGAATATTTTATCGCGTCATTAAACAGTCTGGGATGTGATGAGCTAGAACGGCGCCGGATCGAAGCGCAACGTCTGTTGCGTGAAAATGGAGTCACCTACAATGTGTACGGTGATCCTCAAGGTATGAACCGTCCCTGGGAACTCGACCCTATTCCACTACTGATAAGTAGTGAGGAATGGGCCGGGATTGAATCAGGACTGATTCAGCGTGCCGAAGTGATGAATCTCATCCTGGAAGATCTGTACGGTGCACGTAATTTATTAAAAAAAAGTTTACTGCCATTAGAGCTCATCTTCAGTCATCGTGGGTTTTTACGGCCATGCGATCAAATTAAACTAGCCGGTCAACGTCAACTCATTACCTATGCCGCGGATTTGACGCGCGGGCCAGATGGACAAATGTGGGTGCTTGGTGACCGAACTCAAGCACCTTCCGGCGCTGGCTATGCATTGGAAAACCGCATGGCCATGAGCCGCATGTTACCCAGCCTGTTCCGTGACTCACATGTGCACCGCCTGGCGCTGTTTTTCCGGTCCCTGCGCACCAGTTTGACTGCTATTGCACCACACAATAATGAGGATCCGCATGTCGTATTGCTGACGCCGGGTCCACGCAATGAAACCTATTTTGAACATGCTTATCTCGCAGCCTATCTCGGCTATACCCTGGTGCAAGGAGATGACCTGGTTGTGCGGGACGGACAGGTTTGGCTGAAATCCTTAGGCGGTTTGCGGCCGGTCGATGTTATCTTGCGGCGCGTGGATGATCATTATTGCGATCCATTGGAACTGCAAGCCGATTCCCAGTTAGGCGTGCCTGGATTACTGCAAGCCGTGCGCATGGGCAAGGTGGCCATCGCCAATTCCCTAGGCAGCAGCATCCTGGAAAACCCGGGGCTCATGGCGTTTTTACCCAGAATCTGTAAATACTTTCTTGGCCAGGATTTACGTATTCCGTCGGTGGCGACCTGGTGGTGCGGTCATCCCAAGGAACGGGACTACGTATTGAAAAATATTCACAAATTGGTCATTCGTCCTATTTACCGGCATCCTGCCTCACAACCCGCATTTGGCTCAATGCTGAATAAAAAAGAACTGGAAAGCCTTAAAGCGCGTATCAAAGCCCATCCGCATAATTTTATGGGGCAAGAACTGGTGAGCGTTTCGACGGCCCCAACATTTATAAACGGCCGCCTGGAACCACGCCATACCATATTGCGCAGTTTCTTAACCGCCCGCACCGACAGCTATGAAGTCATGCCGGGCGGACTCACCCGCACTGCGTTTGAAAAAGACAGCTTTATTGTGTCCAATCAAGCGGGAGCCGTGAGCAAAGATACTTGGGTGCTGGCCTCCGAACCGGAAAAACAAGTTACCCTTTGGTTGCAACCGCCGCGGGACGCTGTAGTGATTGTCGAATCCGGTAACTTACCCAGCCGTGCGATAGAGAACTTGTTTTGGGTGGGCCGCTATGCGGAACGGGCGGAAGCAATTACGCGACTATTGCGTACAGTATTAATCGTCTTGAATGAAACACGCGAATTCAGTAGTACCACGGAAAATAAAAGTCTACAAACACTATTGCGCGCGTGCACCTATTTGACTGCCATGTGTCCGGGATTTGGTGAAACCGACAGTGAACAACTGTTACTCAATCCTGAAGAAGAATTGTTATCCATTATATTTGATGCCCAACTATCGGGTAGCCTTCTCAGCAGTTTAAGATTAATGGTGCAAGCGGCTTACACGGTACGTGACCGTTGGTCCACCGACACCTGGCGAGTCATTGATCAGATTGATAAAGCTTGGCGTGTGTCAAGTAGTGAACAACCTGTCACCATTCCCCAAGTACAGCATAAGCTTGATCAGCTTATTACCTCACTGGCTGCATTCACAGGATTGAACATGGAAAACATGACCCGTGCACCCGGTTGGGTATTCCTGGATATGGGCCGGCGGATGGAACGAGGCTTAATGCTTACCTCACTCCTAAGAGCAACGCTGGTAACCCAACAAAATGATGTGACCGTACACCAATTGCTGGAATCCGTGCTCGTAACCAGCGAATGCCTGATTACTTACCGGCGGCGCTATCGGGATTATCTGGAAAGCAAATTCGTACTAGATTTGTTATTACTGGATGATACCAATCCCCGCTCATTGATATATCAACTGGAACGGTTGCGACAACACATTGAGAGTTTGCCGAGGGAAAAAATCATCGCTCAACTCTATGATGAGCAACGCTTAGTTCTTGAGGCAGTGACACAACTGCGCTTGAGTGAAACCACCGCGTTGATTACCAAGAAAGGCGATTCACCGGTTCTGGAAGCCCTAGATCAGCAGCTGACGCGGATGTCCTACTTATTAGGACGCCTGTCGGAAGTGATAACACAGACCTACTTCAGCCATGAATACGCTCCACAGCAACTCACACCTTACCAACCGGACCCATAAAAATGAGATATCGTGTGATACACAAGACCGAATATCTCTATAGCGAACCCGTGAGCCGGTGTTACAATCAAGGGCGCTTATTACCGCGAAATTTTGCGCGGCAAAATTGCATCAACTCAAATCTAATCGTTGATCCCTGGCCGGCGGATTGCTATGAACACGAAGATTTTTTCGGCAATCGGGTAGCCTACTTCGCGATTCATTCCACGCATACTCAATTAACAGTCACGGCAACCAGCGAAGTCCAGATTGCGCCGGAAGGGGGGGGGTTGGATTTCTCTCAGGAAAGTTCGTGGGAGATGGTGCGCGACCGGCTACAAACAAATGGCAATCCAAAAATCATTGATGCCCGTCAGTATGTACTTGATTCCCCCATGATAGTGGCGACACGGGAACTGGCTGCTTATGCCAAGCCCTCCTTTACCAAAGGCCGGCCACTCATGGATGCGGTACATGATTTAATGCAACGCATTCATCATGATTTCACTTATGATCCCGGTTTTACCACGATTGCTACCCCCCTCTCTGATGTATTAAAATATCGTCGTGGCGTTTGCCAGGATTTCGTCCATTTGGCGATTGGCTGCTTGAGAGCACAAGGCTTGGCCTCCCGTTACGCCAGTGGCTACATCGAAACTTTTCCCCCACCTGGTCAAACCAAGCTTGTAGGTGCAGATGCCTCCCATGCCTGGTTTTCAGTTTATCTACCCGATACGGGCTGGTTCGATTTTGACCCGACTAACAATCAAATGCCCATGGACAAGCACATTACCGTTGCCTGGGGACGGGACTTTTCCGATGTGACCCCGTTAAAAGGCGTGATTTATGGCGGGGGCAAACACAAGCTCGATGTTTCAGTCGACGTGCAAAACCTAGGTGTATCATGACCAAAACGAGATCGTGTCACATTAATCGAACTCTTAAGTAAGTATTGCGTAACCAGACATTTGCGCGTTGACGCTCCACGGTCGTTGTCCCGAGATCTGTCCACCCAGGATGAAGGTGGCATCCATGTTGAAACCTGCGTTCTTCACCGACTCGCTGTGCCTCACCTGTTCGGCCATGCTCAGCTTGCCGATGTACACGGCCGCCTCGGTCAGGTATCGAACGGTGTAAAGCGTATGTCCGGCCTGCGTCGACTCGCGTACGAAGGCCCGCTGCTACGCGGCGCAGGGAGGTCAGGTCATGACGGCTGATCACGAATGGGGGGAACCGACGCCCACCCACGACCCCGAGGTACTGGCCCATTTTCGTCCACGGCCGACGGACGTGCTGATCACTACAGCCCCGAAGGCCGGGACGACCTGGATGCAGCAGATCCTTCATCAGCTTCGAAGCGGTGGGGATGACAGCTTCGGGTCCATTGGAGAGGTCGTCCCCTGGCTCGAATTGCCGCGAGCGGGCCAGAACTGGCGGGATGCCCTGGAACGTTACGACGCGTTGCCGGACCCACGCATCTTCAAGACTCACTGTACCTTCGAGCAGACGCCCGGTTGGGGGACGGTGCGGATCGTCATGACCTCGCGCGATCCCCGCGATGCCTGCATCAGTTTCTACCACCACATCCGCGACATGACCGATACGGCGCGTGCGCAACACGGGCTGGAACTGCCCGGTTCGTTCGACGCCTATCTCGACGAATGGTTGGGGTACGGGGCCTGGTACCGCAACGTCGCGAGTTGGTGGCCGCACCGTGAGGATCCCCGGCTCCTCTGGTTGCGCTACGAGGACCTCAAGGATGACCTCGCCGGGAACATGCGACGCATCCTCGCCTTCCTCGGCTGGACGGTCACACGCAAACAATTCGCGCGCGCTGTCGAACTCAGCTCGTTTGAGTGGATGAAGGCCAATACCCTTCGGTTCACGCGCCCCGAGGGTGGCGCAGAGCCGGTCTTCAGACCGGGTGGGTTCATCCGTGGCGGACGGGTCGGGGACCACGAGACCGAACTGAACGATGTGCAGGAACGGCGTATCCTGGACAAGGCCCGGGAGACGCTCGAGCCCGCATGCCTGCGCTACCTTGGCATCGATGCCTGAACCACTCCGTCGAACCGGTTGCGGGGCGTCAGGCGGAGTCCGGCTGTGCGCGATCTACCATTCCTTGTTCAGGGCGAGCCAGATTGAGCTTCTCGTGCCGCGCGCGCAACTGTCCACCGCGGCGCAGCCGGCCTCGGGGAAGGCTTTGTCGTGGTTAGAGACCCCGGTTGTGTAGTGGAACGCGGTGGCAAGACTGGGGTCGATCGAGCCATCATCACCCTTCAGCGCCCAGGTCTGTGCACCGATCTGCCATCCATCGAACAACCGTCGATTCAGCCCGACACCGGCGACCGACGCGCCGTCCGCGATAAAGGACTTCTGCGCGGCCCCTTCGAGCCGCCCGGTCTTTCCGAGACTCCAGTTGATCTGGGAATCGGCGCTGGCGCCAGAGGCACTGATCCCCCGCATGGTTGCGTGCGGCAGGGAGATCCTGTAACCGGAACCGACGACCGGGTTGGTGTTCAGCAAACCGTTTGTCGGTCACGTCGACCGGTTGTCCCGATTGCGGCGATCGCAGGACCAACCGCTCACTAGCATTCAAACGTGTACAGGGGCGTATGACCCCGATGGAGACCAGATCGTAAGCGCGTCCTCGCGGGACCGCGGCAAGACCATGAACGACTCGGCATCATTCATTTCGACCGGTTCAGAGCACCGTCGATCCTCCCGCTTCGACGACCGGGTGGGTCTGTTCGTCAGTGCCATCGACACGGGCTCGATGGACGATGCCATCGATGGTTTTGAGACGCGGCGTGCGCGTTTACTGCTCGCGAACAATCTGCAGCAGGTCACCGAGCGAGCGCGGCTCTGACAGACCGATTTACAACCGGCTAGGTTGGCGTGTCGAATTGGTATACTCTTGCCTTCTGTGGGCCGACCCGGGAACAAAGGAATGAAATGGACTTTCGGCCTTTCAAGGGCCGAGCGCGACGAACGTGCGGGGAAGGACGCCCCCGGATCATGGCGGGAAAATTCGGTGACCCACCTCAGGGCAGGGACCTACACCCTGCTCGGAGAACTGCTTTCATTCCCCCCCAGCGAAGCGCGGCTGAAGTCGCTGGCGCGCATCGACGTGGCGCGGGCAGACGACCAAATGCCGCTGGCGCAGGGATGGGAGGTGTTGCGCGAGGCGGCGGCACGCACCGATGTCGAGGCCGCGGCGGCGGAATACCGCACCCTGTTCGCCTGGGGCGGCAGGGGGCCGATCATGCCCTTTGCGTCCTGGTATCTGACGGGTGAGCTGCTGGATCAGCCGCTGAAGGATCTGCGTTTCGATCTGCTGTCGCTCGGGATCGAGCCCCGGGAGGGATCCTGCGCTACCGAGGATCATGCCGGCGTGTTATGCGACACGATGGGGATGATCGTGGCATGCCCTGAACAGTTCGATCCCGTCTGGCAGGAAAAGATGTTCAGGGTCTACCTCGAACCCTGGATTGGCCGTTTCTTCGCTGATCTCCAGGACGTGAATCCCGCTCGATTCTATCGCGCGGTTGGGGCGTTCGGGCAGTGTTTCTTCGGGATCGAGAAGCGCTATTTCTCCCAGCTTCGGTAACGTTGCGGCCCTACCGGAGAAAGCGGGGGATCTGTCGCAGGTCGTTGACTACGAGGTCCGGTTGAAGTCCGCTGACGCGATCATCGTCCCCGCGCAGCCTCAGTGACCGGCGATCCCCCGCGAACAACGCCGTTCGGCATCCCAGGACGGATGCCGGCCAGATGTCGTTCAGCATGTCGTTGCCGACGTACAGGGTTTCCCGCGGCGTGATCCCGTGTTGCTTGTCGAGTACGTCGAGGATTCCGAGGAACAGTTGGATCGAGGGTTTTGCCTCGCCACGGGTCCACGACCAGGCGCATAGGGCCGGCTCGAAACCGAGAGCCCCCAGTGCGCGGCCGGCG
>Ga0210096_1000217_pt1 | contig 21816 bp, 19 predicted proteins | sample China_Galinas_PW_4_FD_184864 | JGI IMG/M metagenome (GOLD analysis project Ga0210096, IMG submission 184864) | Wetland microbial communities from San Francisco Bay, California, USA, that impact long-term carbon sequestration - China_Galinas_PWA_D2... | ecosystem: Environmental > Aquatic > Marine...
CCCGACTGCACCGCCAGCTCGAAATAGCCCTTGGCCCAGTCCGCCGTGCGCTCCCGAGTCCATCGGATATAGCAGTCGCGCAGCAGGGAGACGAGGTCGTAGGTCACCGGCCCTCCACCGCGTCCTGAAAGTCCAGCACCCCGGGAGTCGGCGGGTCGGTCAACATCAGGTTGCGCGAGTGGAAATCACGGTGCACGCACACCCGGGGCTGGTCCAAGGCGTTGGCGATCAGAAGATCGAACAGCCGTTCCAACATGGCCGAATCGTCCGGCCCCACCGCCAGGCCCAGATGCGTGCCGAGCAACCACTCGGGAAACAGCTCCAGCTCCCGTTGGAGCAGGGCACGGTCATAATCGGGCAGGCCGCCACGTGGTCCGCAGGCCTGGATAGCCATGAGGGTACCAAGCGCATCGCCGTACAGGCGATCGACATTCTGGTCAGTGAGGCAGTCCAGATACAAGACAGTACCGAGATCCTCCAGCAGCAGGAATCCCCTTTCCAGGTCCTGGGCAAAGATCTCCGGGACCCTGACTCCGATTTCGATCAGACGGCGGGCCACCGCCGAAAAGCGCCCGCAATCCTCGTGCGGCGGGGGCGCATCCATGACGATATAGCTGCGCTGCGGCAGAGAGACGCGGAAATAGCGGCGGAAGCTGGCATCCCCTGAGGCGGTGTTGAGGCGATAGTCTCGCAGACCGCATTCTGCTTCGAGCCAGCCCCGGATCTGGTTCAATCTTTCGCTCATGATCGGCTTTCGCTTCGGACAAAGGCTGGCCAGTATAATCCCGAAGATCGCCGTAAGCTGCCGTAAACATTGAAGCCGGGCGCATTCTGTGCGATTTTAGGGCGCCCTACCGAAGAGGCCGGGCCGCCACCCCCCCAAAGACCTGCGCGGCCCAGCCAGCAAACGAGCCAAAAAGCCGAGAGACTCGCCGTGCCCTGGAAACACAAGATCCTGTCAATGGCCATCTCCGGCCTGCTCCTGCTACCCGCAGGCGGCCAGGCAGTCGAGAAAGGTCCCCGTTGGAGCTGCGTGGCCGCGCCGGAAGGGGGCTGGGACTGTTCCGGGGAGGGCTCGCGCGTACTGGTCGAGCCGCCCAGCGACGCACCCGTCGGCATCCTGCTCCCGACTCCTCCGAGCCCGACGGAGTCCGCTCCTGCCACCCCATCCGGTACGGCTGAGCAAGAGACCGGCACGGCCCCGGAAGCCCTGCCCGAGGCGGAGACCCTGCCCGAGCCGGAGACCCTGCCCGAGCCGGAAGCCCTGTCCGAGCCGCTCGGCGAGCCCCCGGTGATGCCACCGTCGGCGGGCGATGCGACTGCCGCAGAGGAGCCCCCCCCGCTCCCCCCCGTGTCGGGGGAGCCCGAGACGCAGGCTGAGTCCGCCGCGCCCGAGCTCCCCGCAAACGAATCGGCCACCCAGGCCGACAGCGATTCGCCCAAAGCTCTGCCAAGCGTCCCCGCATCGGAGCCGGACATGGATGCGCAGCCGGAGCGGACCCCTGTCGGGCAGACGGATTTGCAGTCACCGGCCGGCGAGACTGAAGCGGCCGAGCCGCATACCCAGGAGTCCTCCCCTACCTTCGAGAGCCCACTCACGCGGGGCGCCCGCACGGCCATGCTCTATCGGGACACCGACTACTCGGTCTGCGCCCCGCGCCCTACCCCGACGCCGAGCTCCCCGGCTCCCGGCCCGGGCGACGACCTCATTCGAATCGGTTCCGACAGTGCCGAGTACTATCCGAGCCAGCAGACCGCGCGCCTGACTGGTGACGTGGAGATCCGCCATGACCCCCAGCGGGTGTTGGCCGACGAGGTGCTCTACAACCACCTCACCCAGGAGCTGGACGCGCGGGGCAGCGTTTTCTATGAGCGCCCCGGGTTGAGGGTGGAGAGCGCGGGCGGGATGATGAACCTGGACAGCTACCAGGGCATGCTCCAGGACATCGAGTACCGGCTGCCAGAGCAGGGCGCCCGCGGCCAGGCCGAGAGCCTGGAGGTGGAGAGCGGGGACGAGTCCCGTTTTCGGGGCATCAGCTACACCACCTGCCCCCCTGGCTCCAACGCCTGGGCACTGGAGGCGGAAGAGATCCAGCTGCACCACGCCCAAGGCGTGGGCCAGGCACGCAACGCCAGGCTTCGCCTGGGCAGCGTGCCGGTCATGTATCTGCCCTACGTCAGCTTCCCGGTGGGCGACCAACGCAAGTCCGGCCTGCTCGCCCCCTCGCTGGGCTACAGCGACACCAGCGGCGTGGACCTGTCGCTGCCCTATTACCTGAACCTGGCGCCCAATTACGACGCCACCATCACTCCGCGCTTTCTCAGCGAGCGAGGTCCGATGCTCGGTGCGGAATTTCGCTATCTGACCGAGCATCAGTCCGGCCAGCTGCGGGGAGAGATCCTGCCCCACGATCTCGAGCGCGACCAGCGCGACAGCGCCACCCGCGGCGCCTTCTCGCTCACGCAGGATGGCCGATTGGGAGAGCGCTGGACCACCCAGGTCGATGCCGGCTATGTGTCCGACAGCCGCTACCTGGACGATCTCGGCGACAGTCTGGCCGTAACCAGCCAGCGCCAGCTCGAGCGTCGGGCCGATCTGCGCTACCACGGCGACGGCTGGTCGTTTCTTGGAAGGGTGCAGGGCTTTCAGACCGTGGACGAGGACATCCTCCAACCCGATCGCCCGTACAGCCGCCTTCCCCAGGCGCTGCTGACCCTGGACCGCCCCCTTCCCGTCGGGATACCACTGAGTGCCCAGATGGACGCCGAGTATGTCTACTTCGACAAGAGCGATTCGGTGGTAGGCCACCGCGTGGACCTGTATCCGGCGCTCACCCTCGACCTGGAGAGCCCCTGGGCTTTCTTCCGTCCCAAGGCGGGGGTGCGCCACACCCTGTACCGACTGGACGATCAGCCTCGCCGCTCCCCGGACGATCCCGATCGCACCCTGCCGATCGCCAGCCTCGATACCGGCCTGATCTTGGAGAACAATTTCCGCATCGGCGACAACGCGCTGGTGCAGACCCTCGAGCCCCGTCTCTACTACCTCTACGTCCCCCATCGGAAGCAGACGGGCCTGCCCCTGTTCGATACGTCCGAGCGGGACTTCACCTTCGAGTCCCTGTTCGAGGAGAACCGCTTCAACGGGGCCGATCGGTTGGGCGACGCCAACCAGCTGACCACCGCGTTGGTCACCCGCAGCATCCAGGATGTCGACGGCGCGGAACGCCTGCGCCTGGGCGTGGGTCAAATCCTCTACTTCGAAGACCCCCGAGTTCAGCTGGACACCGGCGGCCCCTATCGTCACGACCATAGCTGGAGACACCCATTTGGTGAGGGGCCCTATCGCGTCGGTGACCTGCGGGCGTGGCGAGAGGCGAGAAGAGATGCCTACTTCCACCACCGCTGGGCCTGGCACGGCGCGAACGATCTCGAGACCGAGAGTTCCTCGGCGCTGGTCGGCGGCGCTCTCGCCAAGCTCGGGGACGGCTGGACCCTGCGCGGCGACGTACAGTGGGATCCGCACCTCGAGCGTACCGAGAGCAGCGGCGCACGCATCGAATACCGCGGTGAGCAAGGCCAGGTGGTGAACCTCTCCTATCGGCTGAGGCGCGGTGAGGCGGAGCACAGCGATTTCTCCACCCGCCTGCCCCTGGCCCGAGACACCCACGTGGTGGCCCACTGGGATTATTCGTGGCTCCACGACCGCACCATCGAGGCCTTCGGGGGTATCGAGTACGGCCGCGGCTGCTGCTGGCTGGTGCGTGCGGTGGCACGCACCTGGACCGACGACCTGGAGCTCGGAGACTCCAACGTCGGATTCTTTGTGCAATTGGAGCTCAAAGGACTGACCAGCCTGGGCTCCCGGGTCGACGATATGCTGGAAAAAGGCATCCTCGGCTACGGCACCGACTTCTGATTGAGCGAAAACGTCTGACATGAGATCACCCATATCCAGGGCCCTGTCCCGAATCATCCTGCTCCTGCTGATCGCCGCTGCCGTCCAGGCCGCGGACTACCAAGAGCTCGACAGAATCGTCGCCGTGGTCGGCGACGACGTCATCCTCAAGTCCGAGCTGGACGCCAGGCTCCAGGAGGTCACCACCCGCCTCGAGCAGCAAGGCATCAAGCTGCCACCCCAGGACCTGCTGGAACGCCAGGTGCTCGAGCGGCTGATGGAGCAGCGTCTCCAGCTGGCAGAGGCCGAGCGACTGGGTATCAAGGTCGGCGACGACACGATCTCCGCGGCGGTATCCCGCCTGGCCGAGAACAGCGGCCTGACCCTGGCCGAGTTTCGCAGGACCCTGGAAGAGGGTGGGGTGAGCTTCCGGGATTTTCGTGAAGACGTGCGCCGCGAGCTGCTCGTCGGCCGCCTGCAGGCCCAGGAGGTGGTCAACCGCATACTGGTCACCGATCAGGAGGTCGAGTCCTACCTAGCCAACGAGGCGGGCCGTCCGGGAGGGCGCTCGGCCTACCATCTGCTTCACATACTCGTGGCCACACCTGACGGCGCGTCTCCGGAGGAGATCGCCAAGGCCAAGGCCAAGGCGGAGCAGCTGGTCGACCGGCTGCGCCAAGGCGAGGACTTCCGCGAGGTCGCACTCAGTCAGTCCGACGGCCAGCATGCCCTGCAAGGCGGCGACCTGGGATGGCTGAAGCCCGAGGAGCTGCCCAGCCTGCTGGTGGAGACGGTGTCCAGCCTCGAGAGAGGGGAGATCAGCGATCCGGTGCGCAGCGCCAGCGGCTTTCACATCGTCAAGCTGGAGGACTACGAAGGGGGCTCGGATCAGGTGATCGAGCAGACCCATGCCCGCCATATCCTGATCAAGACCAACGAGCTGGTCTCCGATCAGGATGCCCGGCAGAGGCTGGCCCAGCTGCGGGCCCGCATCCTCGGAGGGGACGACTTCGCGGCCCTGGCCCGCTCCCATTCCGACGACAAGGTCTCCGCGATCAACGGCGGCGATCTGGGGTGGGTGAACCCCGGCGATACCGTGCCCAAATTCGAGGCGCAGATGAAGCTCTTGCAGCCAGGGGAAATGAGCCAGCCCTTCCACACATCCTTGGGCTGGCACATCGTTGAGGTCCTGGATCGGCGCACGCACGACAGCACCGCCGAGGTGCGTGTCGCCGAAGCGCGCGCGGCCATCCGCAGCCGCAAAGCCAAGGAGCGTATCGAGTTCTACGTCCGGGGGCTGCGCGATCAGGCCTACGTGGACATCCGGCTCGACGACAAGCCGTAGGGCAGGCCGCGCGGGCCGGGCCGTGCGCATCGCCTTCACCCCGGGAGAGCCTGCGGGGATAGGCCCCGATCTGGCGCTGTCACTCGCCGACCTGGCCTACCCCGCAGAGCTGGTGGTGGTGGCAGACCCGGGACTGCTGCGAAGGCGGGCCGCCCGGCTGGATCGGCCCCTGCACCTGAAGCCCTGGGATCCCCAGGCGCCGCCGGACCCCTCGGGTCCCCTGCGCATCTTGCCCGTGCCCCTGCCGGGGCCAGAACGCTGCGGCCATCTCGACCCGACCCTTGCCCCCTATGTGCTGGAGACCCTCCGACAGGCCACACTAGGCTGTTTGGAGGGCCGCTTCGACGCCCTGGTCACCGGGCCGGTGCACAAGGGCAACATCAATGACGCCGGGCTGGCCTTCAGCGGCCATACCGAATTCCTGGCCGGAGTGAGCGGCGGTTGGCCAGTGATGATGCTGGCCACCCCGGGGCTGCGAGTCGCACTGGCCACCACCCACCTGCCGCTGTCCGCAGTCAGTGGAGCCATCACCCGGGAAAGGCTCGAGCGGGTCTGCCGGGTGCTCCACGGTGATCTGGTGTCGCGCTTCGGCATCCGCCGACCACGAGTGCTGGTATGCGGGCTCAATCCCCATGCGGGCGAAAGCGGCCACCTGGGCCGGGAAGAGATAGAGGTGATAGGCCCGGTCCTGGAGCGCCTGCGCGCCGAGGGCATGGAGCTGCACGGCCCCCTGCCCGCCGATACCCTGTTCACTCCGGCCTATCTGGAATCCGCCGATGCGGTGCTCGCCATGTACCACGATCAGGGGCTTCCCGTGCTCAAGCACATGGGGTTCGGGCAAGCAGTCAACGTCACCCTGGGGCTACCCTTCATCCGCACCTCGGTGGATCACGGCACCGCCCTGCCGCTGGCGGGCACGGGCAAGGCCCATACCGGGAGCCTGAACTACGCCGTGGAGACGGCGGTCGAGTTGGTGCGGGCGGGCGGGCGGAGGGGTGAGGGGTGAGGGGTGAGCTGGTAGCTGGTAGCTGGTAGCTGGTAGCTGGCCGCTGCCGGCTAACCGCTAACCGCTTCCACCAGCTCACACACCCGCTCCACCTGGGCCTCGGTCATATCGGGAAAGATGGGCAGGGAGAGGGTCTGGGTGCACAGCCGCTCTACCACGGGCAGATCCCCGACCGAGTAGCCGAGTCTGGCGTAGACCGACTGCAGGTGCAGGGGCTCCGGGTAGCAGAGGCTGGTTCCCACACCCTGTGCGCTCAAGTGCTCGCGCAGGACGTCCCGTCGCGGATGGCGGATAGTGTAGAGGTTGAACACGTGACGCCCGTCGGCAGGCCTGGAGGGAAGACGCAGGTCCAGGGCACCGAGCCCGGCGTCATAGAGGTCCGCCACCCGTCGCCGCCCGGCGATCGCCCGCTCCACGTCCACGAGCTTGATGCGCAGCAGGGCCGCCTGAATCTCGTCCAGGCGGCTGTTGTAGCCCAGCTCGGTGTGGATGAAGGGGCCCACTGCGCCGTGATTGCGCAGTCTCTGCAGATGATCGCGAACCGCCTGACTGTTGGTGGTGACCATACCTCCGTCCCCGTAGCATCCGAGCACCTTGGTGGGGTAGAAGCTGAAACAGCCGCAGTCACCCATGCTGCCCACACGCCTCCCGCCCTGCTCCGCACCGAAGGCCTGGGCCGCGTCCTCGATCATTCGCAGATCCCGCTCGCGAGCCAGCTCTTGGAAAGCGGTCATATCCGCCGGGTGACCGAAGATGTGCACGGGCAGTATGGCGCGCGTGCGGGCAGTGATGCGTGCGCGCGCACTTTTTGGATCCATGTCAAAGCTCTCGGGATCGACGTCAGCAAACACCGGGATCGCTCCCACCACGGAGATCGCCTCTGCGCTCGCGAAGAAGGTGAAGGGTGTGGTAATCACCTCGTCGCCCGGCCCTATTCCGAGCGCTCGCAAGGACAACACCAGGGCCTCCGTGCCGTTGGCCACCGTCACCGCGTATCGGGCACCTACATAAGCGGCCGCCTCCTCCTCGAAGGCGCGCACATTGGGCCCCAGGATGAAGGACCCGCGCTCTCCGATGGCGTCAACGGACTGGTGCCAGCGCTCGCGCAAGGCCTGGAATTCCTGCTGAAGGCTGAGGAAAGGAACGCCCTCCACCTGTTTTTCCTTATTCATGGCATGTCTCCAATCGGCCCGGTCTCGGCCCTGGCCAGAATCTTCTCTTTCACCTGGAGCGCCACATCCAGCGCCTTCAGGCCGGCCTGCCCGTCCACTAATGGCCGCTCACCCGTGCGCAGGCAGCGAACGAAGGCTGCCAGCTCCGTATCCAGCGGCTTGCGCGGCTCCACCTGGACCTGCTCGCGCACTATCTCCGGCCACTCGCTGTCGGGACGGGGACGGGTGTAGGCGGTGTCGAGTCGCTGCTCTATGAAATCCAGTGCCTCGTAGCGATTCTGCTCGAACACCCGGATACGCCGGGATTTGCGATCCGACACCCGGCTCGCGATCACATTCGCCACCGTGCCGTTGTCGAACTCGATGCGCGCGTTGGCAATGTCGATGTGCCGGGTCAGCACCGGGGTACCCACAGCGGCGATGGAGCTGATCTCCGCGTCGACCAGAGACAAAATGATGTCGATGTCGTGGATCATCAGATCCGAGACCACGTCCACGTCGGTGGCCCGAGCCACGAAGCTGCCCATGCGGTGGGCCTCGACGAAGCGCGGGCGGGATATGCGCTCGGCCAAGGCCATGATCCCGGCATTGAATCGCTCCAAATGGCCGACCTGAACCACCGAGCCGCTATGCCTGGCCAGGTCCAGGATCTCCCGCCCCTCCGCCACGCTGGCCGCGATCGGCTTCTCCAGCAGCATGTGGACCCCCTGCTCGAGGAAAGGTCGGGCAACACTCAGATGGACAGTGGTCGGTACCACCACGCTCAAGGCGTCGACCTCGCCGAGCAAAGCCTGGGCGTTCTCGACCACCGAGCAGCCACACTCCTCCGCCACCCGCTGCGCCGCCTCCGCATCGGTATCCACCACACCGACCAGATCCACCTCCGGCATGCGGGAGTAGATGAGCGCATGAAAACGCCCGAGGTAGCCGACGCCGACCACGGCTACTCGTAATCGCTCGGACATCAGGCACCACCCCCCCGCAAAAGACTGGGAAATCTACCATATTCCCCCCTGACCGGCACGGATCGGTCGCTATGGTCTTCCCAATGGCGCGTTGGGCGCCTGAGGCGATTGCCGGAAGAGAACATACCCGATGGCGCAGAATTTCTTTTCGTCATCAAGGCGCGACGGCAGGCGCATAGCTGGGCTATGTAACTGCCGTCGCAACGCCGAAGACGGGCGAAAGGACAAGCCAGTGGGTGTGTTCTCTGACAGAAATCGCCTAACATCGGGCTGCGGGCAGACGAGGGAGCCGACGCGGGGCCGAGGAAGAGGCATGCGGGCCTTCCGGCAGCATACACGCGCCTCTGCCTTACCCGTGTTTCCCTTATTCGGAGATGACTGAGATGGAAGGATCGGCGTACACAGTCATGGTCAACGGGCAGCTGCTGCCTGGCACCGACCTGGAACAGGCCAAGGCACGGCTGGCCGCCATATTCAAGCTGGAGCCGACCCAGGCCGAGCGGCTTCTCTCAGGCAAGCCGAGGGCCATCAAGCGCGGCGTCTCCGCGGAGGCAGCCCGCAAGCTGGAGAAGGCCCTGAGACGGGCTGGGGTAGCGTCCCGCGTGGTCGAGGCGACAGCGGGGGTCACCGGGTCCTCTGCCCCGGCCCAGGAGGAGCAGGGGCGCTCCCTGGAAGTCACTGCATCCGAACTCAACCCCTACCAGACCCCACACGCACCGCTCGAAGATGCCCGCGGGGTAGCCCCCGCGAATGCGGCAGCCATACGCCAGGAACTCCTCGGGCACGAAGCGGGCTTGCGGGCCGCGGGACTGCTTTACTATCTGGGCACCCTTGGGTCCCTCATTGCCGGCTCGATGATGCTCACCTTGTCCAGCGCCGCGTCCGGGACCGTGCCCATAGGGCCCGCACTCGGAGCCTTTTTCCTCGCCCTCGGCGCACTTCAGGGTTGGGTCGGCTACGGACTACGCCACTTGCGACCATCCGCCCGGATACCCGCCGGAATCCTGTCCGGAATCGGGCTGCTGGGATTTCCGATGGGAACCATCATCAACGGCTATGTCCTGTACCTGCTGTTCTCTCAGAAGGGCAATCGGATCTTCGCGGACGACTATCTCGACATAGTCGCGGCAACACCGGACATGAAATACAGGACACACCCCGTGGTCTGGGCCATTCTGGTGTTGATCCTGCTGGCGATCGCAGCAGCCATTGCCGTACCGATGCTGACCTCGACCCCATCCTGACTGAAGTCGAGGGTGGCGGCCGTCCCGCCGAGCCGTCCGTCGCTCTCAGGTACCCGATCTGGCGGAAAATGCGCGTTTCCGGCTGAGCCACTGCTAGACTTGCACGCCCTCATGCAAGTGGTGCTCGGTCTGCCCCATGGATCCGCTCGAGCTTCTTCTCGCACCTGACCCGTCGCCTGAAGGACAAATCGGAGCTGCGCGCGACTCTCTCGGGGCTGTTTCTGATCGAGGGAAGCATGCGACTGATCGGCCTGGCGATGAGCGGTCTGCTCTTTCAGGCCGAGGTAGGCTGGTACCTGGTGGCGAGTGCGCCTCTGATGGCCGCAGGACTTTGGGTGGGACACCACATACATCTTGGCCTCACCCAGCGCCAGATGGCCATCTCCATCGGCTGCCTGCTTATCGGCTCCGGCGGGAGCCTGCTGTGGCGGGTCCTGGCAGGCTGACCGCTTGCGATCGCCGGAGCGCCGGACGTCTCGCCAGCTGGTGGCCAGCATACCGCCCTTCTTCAGGGCAGACATAAACCTGGAAAGAGCATCTAAACCGCCAAGATCGCCAAGTTCTTAAAGAAGATTTCCTGGGATCCGGCATCACCCGTTAGGTTAACTGCGCTTTTCAGGGTGAAGCAGGTTCTTTCACTTTCGGTGCGTGTCTGCCCTACCGCGTCAGACAAGGTTGGATTCCCGCGCCTCAGCCCCCAGAAATCAAGGATCGGTCTTCCGACCGGCTGGAATACGCCCATGGTGACGCAGCACTGCTTCCGTATCCTCTTGGCCGCCTGGCTGGCCGCTGGCGTGCTGGTCGCGCCTGCGCGAGCCGCGCTGCCGGTCGCGGTGGATGGCCGAGCGATGCCGAGCCTGGCACCCATGCTCGAGCGGGTCACCCCTGCGATCGTGAATATCTCTACCACCACCCGAATCGAGGTCCAGGACCACCCCCTGCTGCGCGACCCCTTCTTCCGCCGGTTCTTCGACCTTCCCGAAGAGAGCCGCCAGCGCGAGCACCAGAGTCTCGGCTCAGGGGTCATAGTCGACGCCGAGCACGGCTATGTGCTGACCAACAACCATGTGATCGACAAGGCCCAGGAGATCAGCGTCACCCTGAAGGACGGGCGACGCCTGGAAGGCAAGCTGCTGGGAGCGGATGAGGGGACGGACATAGCGCTGGTGCAGATCCAGGCGGACAAGCTCGTGTCCGTGCCCTTCGGTGACTCTGATCGGTTGAGGGTCGGAGACTTCGTGGTGGCCATCGGCAGTCCCTTCGGACTGAGCCAGACCGTGACCTCGGGCATCGTCAGTGCCCTGGGGCGTACAGGGCTGGGTATCGAGGGCTACGAGAACTTCATCCAGACCGACGCCTCCATCAACCCGGGCAATTCGGGTGGCCCCCTCGTGGACCTGCGTGGCCACTTGGTCGGCGTCAACACGGCGATCATCGCACCGGGCGGCGGAAATATCGGTATTGGCTTCGCCATTCCGGCCAACATGGTCAGGACCGTCCTGGACCAGTTGGTCCTCTATGGAGAGGTCCGACGGGGCGTCTTCGGCGTGCAGGCCCAGGACCTGACCGCAGACCTGGCCCCAGCCCTGGGTCTGACCGGGCGGAAGGGTGCGGTGGTGGCCAGCATCGAGCCTCACTCGGCCGCCGAGCGCGCCGGTCTTCGCGTGGGTGACCTGATCACCGCCTTGAATGGGCGCGAAGTCACCAGCGCCGCGGCCATCCGCAACAGCATCGGCTTGATAGAGATAGGCTCCAAGCTGGAATTGGACATCGTCCGCAACGGAAGCAAGCGCAAAATCCAAGGGGTAATCGCAGACCCGCTGGAAGGCTATGTGGCCGGCGCCACCCTCCATCCCGAGCTCGAAGGCGCACTGCTCGGGGCCGTTGCCGGGCACGCGGGCAGGTCTGTCTATCAAGCGGTGCGTGTGGGCGAGTTGACTGCCGAAAGCCCCGCGTCCGAGATGGGCCTGGAGGTCGGCGACGAGATCCTAGAGATTAACAAGAAACGCGTGCGCACCCCGGCGGACATCCCCCGAGCGGTCAAGCGCCGGGCGAGCGTCTACCAGGTCAAGCTCCGACGGGCAAACAAGCTGCTGGTGCTGGTGAGACGTTGACGACTTGGGCCCGACGCCTGCAGGCTTGACGACGCCTGCCCTTGGTTTAGAATCGGCGAGGTCGTGGCCGTTCGCGGAAAGACCATGAGCGTCTCTGAATCCATAGCACCCCTCCCCCGCCCCCGGGAACAGGTGATCCCCCAGGCGGAGAATCTGTTCAAGATCGCACTGTTCGTCACGCTGCTCTTTGTCTCCTTCTGGCTCACCCAATCGGCAGTCAACCGGATCCAAGCGCTCGGATTCAGCCCGACCGTCACCTGGGCGCAGATCGCCCTGGTGGTGGCTGTCCTGGCCACCGCCAACTGCTTCCTCCTGGTGGGCCTCGGTGTGCTGGCTCACGAGGCAGTCCACAAGGTCTTGTTCAAGGACGTCTTCTGGAACGACCTCTTCGGCGGGCTTCTGTGGGCAATGGGCCTGGTACCTTTCTACGCCAACCGCCAATTCCATCTCACCCATCACCGCCATGCACACCAGAAGAGGCTGGACCCAGAGAACCCCATGCACAACCACTCCTTCTGGGTGGCCTTCCTGCTGGGCTCGGTCGTCGGCCTGCTCCTTCAGTACCGGATCTTCTTCACCAATCTCCTCGCCCGGCCCTTCGAGAAGGGCTTCCGGGCACGATTGCTGAAGGACATCCTCTTCATCCTGACCGGAGCCGCCGTTTATCTGCTCGTTCTCCCGGCCATGGGTGTATCCCCGCTCTATACGGTGGGCCCGACACTCCTGGTGCTGCCCCTGGTCTTCGGGCTGAGGGCCATGTCCGACCACTATGGCATTCCCGAGGTAACCCGCCGCAGCGCCCGGCGACAGGACGTGATCGAGGGGCCCTCGCCCTTCGAGAAGGCCGAGCCGTCGCCGCTTCGCTATCACGTGACGGGCTGGGTGGTCGAGACCAGCCCCTTCCTTGAATGGCTGTGGAGCCATGTGAACCTGCACGAGGTGCACCACAAGTACCCTTACCTGGCCCACACCTATCTGAAACGGATCTACCGCGAGTCCCGCGACCGCGAGCCCTACCTGGTCGCAAAGGGCTTCATCGGCTCGCTGCGCAATCTGCGCAGCCGCGCCTACTACGGCGATCCGGACGACATGAAGCAGTTCCTCGCCGAGGGCTAAGCCTTTTCGGCCGGAGCACGCCGAGATAGGCGCCGGTGACGCTCGAGAGATTGCGCAGCTCCCCGACCAGCGTGACCTTGTCGTCGCGGAAGGCCGAGATGGGCAGTCTGTTCTCCCGAACGGCCCGGGGCGATTTCCTGCCCATGCAGTGCCGCCGGGCAGCGCGTTCAGCCCTTCAGTGACGCCATGTCGATGGAGAAGCGGTACTTCACGTCCGACCTGGTCAGCCGCTCGTAGGCCTCGTTGACCTTCTGGATCGGGATCACTTCCACGTCGGCGGTGATGTTGTGCGCGCCGCAGAAATCGAGCATCTCCTGGGTCTCCCGGATCCCGCCGATCAACGAGCCGGAGAGGCGTTTGCGGCCGAACAGCAGGGCAAAGGCCGACACCTGCAGGGGCTTCGCCGGGGCACCGACCAGGGTCATCTCCCCATCGACGGCGAGCATCTGGAGGTAGGCGTTGATGTCGTGCTCAGCGGAGACGGTGTCGAGGATGAAATCGAAGCTGCCGGCATGCCGCTGCATCGGCTCCGGGTCGGTGGAGACGACCACCTCCTGGGCGCCGAGGCGCAGGGCGTCGTCGCGCTTGCTCGGCGAGGTGGTGAAGACCACCACGCGGGCGCCGAAGGCGCGGGCGAGCTTGACCCCCATATGCCCCAGGCCGCCGAGGCCGACCACACCCACCTTCTTGCCCTGGATGTCCCCCCAGCGCCGGATCGGCGAGTAGGTGGTGATGCCCGCGCAGAGCAGCGGCGCCACCCCGGCCAGCTCCAGGTTCTCCGGTACCTTGAGCACGAAGCGCTCGTCGGCCACGATGCTCTCCGAGTAGCCGCCGTAAGTGACCGGCGCCGTGCCGTGCCTGTCCGGGGTGTTGTAGGTGAAGACCGCATCGGGGCAGAACTGCTCGAGGTTGTCCCGGCAGCTGGGGCAGCTGTGGTCCGAGTCAACCATACAGCCCACCCCCACCAGATCACCCGGCTGGAACCGGCTGACCTCGCTGCCGACGGCAGTCACCCGGCCGACGATCTCGTGGCCGGGAACGATCGGGTAGACCGTCGGCATGACGCTGTACCATTCGTCGCGCACCGCGTGGAGGTCGGAGTGGCAGATGCCGCAGAAGAGGATCTCGATCTGCACGTCGTGCGGGGTGGCCGCGCGGCGCGGGATGCGGGTGGCGGCCAGCGGCGCGGTGGCGCCGGCGGCGCTATAGGCTTTGGCGTTGTACATGGCGTTCTCCTTCAGTGGTGCGCTCAGCGCCCGGTCATGGCCTCGACCGCTTCCGGGTAGCGGGCGCCTTCGATGGTGATCTGCGCGGCGGCATCGTCGATCCGGCGCAGGTCGTCCGCGGTCAGTTGGATGTTCAGCGCGCCGAGGTTCTCGTCCAGCCGGCGCAGCTTGGTCGTGCCCGGGATGGGCACGATCCACCGCTTTTGGGCCAGTAGCCAGGCGAGCGCGATCTGGGCCCGAGTGGCGTTCTTCTCGGTGGCGATGCGGCCAAGCAGCTCGATAGCGACGCCTCCGCCACCTCCCGGATGTGCTCCGGACGACTGTCCAGGGCACGCTCTCCGGCCTTGACGTTGCGCGGGTCGATCTGCGTATTGAAGCCGAACTTGGTAGCGATCACCACCCGGTCGCGCACCGGCGCCAGCGCCTCGCCCACCAGCTCCTCGTTGACGAAAGGGCCGTAGACCTCAGCGGTGTCGAAGAAGGTGACGCCCCGCTCCACCGCGGCCCTGATCAGCCCGATCATCGCGTGCTTGTCCTTGGGCGGTCCATAGGAGAAGCTCATCCCCATGCAGCCCAGGCCCAGGGCGGAGACCTCCGGCCCGTTTTTCCCCAGCGTTCGTGTTCGCATCGCAATCTCCTCTGGTCGTTGCCGTATGACCCTGTCGATGGGTACAAGCTACGCCCGGCCCCGCCGGGACCGATAGACCGATCCTGCTCGAAGATTGCCTGATCGTCTGATGCGGCGGAAAAGGCTTGGCTCAACGACAATTATGTCGAGCCCCTGCGGATCAAGGACCTGGCAGACCGCGCCAGCATGAGCACCTCCACCTTCCATTACCACTTCCGCTCCATGACGGCGCTGAGCCCCCTGCAATACCAGAAGCAGCTCCGGCTCCGCGAGGCGCCTGATGCTCAACGACCGTCTCGACGCCGCCAGCGCCGCCTTCCCGGTCGGCTACGAAAGCCCGACCCAGTTCAACCGCGAGTACAGCCGCCTGTTCGGGACGCCGCCGCTGCGTGACGTCACCAGCTTGCACCAGCTTGCGGCAGTTGGCGAGCGGGGGAATAGCGTAGAGGTCAATGCCCGCGGTTGGGCCCGACACACTGCGCCCACGCCCTGGCGTTTCGCGACCCCTAGCCGGACACCGCTCCGTCGACACGCACCTTGGCTCTGCCCAGCTTGGCCCTGCCTGAGTGGCCGCACCAAGCAGGACCTGCGGCCGAGATCAGCTGCAACGTAACGGTGACGCTTGCCATGGAACAGGATGTAGCGCTTGATCCAGTGGACGTAGGCGTCCCGTGTCCGGATGCTGTAGTGCCGCACCCGTATCGCCTCACGCACCGTGTCCAGGAAAGGCGAAGTCGACGGCTCTTTAGTCATTATGCTCTCCTCTCGTTCCTTGTCTTACAGCGCATAGCCGACGCGCCAGGACAAGGCAAGCCGTTGCGGGATAGCAAGAATCTTTCCCGATTTCCCGGCCCCCGCCGGACCTGAGCCCCCCTCTGGATCTCGCCGCGAACCTGTGCTAAGTTCTTGATCCATCGAAGATCGATGCCTACCGGTCGAGGGATGGCTAGCCTCCGCCACGCCTCCCTCCAGGGGTCAATAACTGGAAAGTTTCCCGTTTTGCCGCTGATATCCGGGGATAGAGGGCGATGTTCCCGATATCCCGCAGAATCCGGGAATATCGGGAATCTTTCCCGAAAAGTGCGCTGATAGGCGGGGTATCGGGAAAGTTTCTCGCTACACAATGTTAGCCACCTCGATCAATGAAGACAATAGACTTCAAGCTATCTCCTGAGTTCGCGTGTGCGGAGCACGGCATTCAAGGCTCGTTCCCTTGCCCCTGGCCTAATTGCAAGAATGGTTTGGCAGATGACCGGTTTGAACTTAAACAGTGGGTAAAGAGCGAAAAGCACCAAATCTATCATCGGTTCCGGTGGCACTCTCCTCTGGAAGCGCCGTATTTCAGTTGGGAGAGAAGAGATTCGCCCCACTGGTTTTCAGTAATACGTACGTTCTGGAATGAGGTACGTCGCCTGAGGTTGATTCCAGACCATAACGTTAATGTGGTTTATCACTACACGAGCATGGAAGCTTTTGTCAGTATCGTCGAATCAGATTCGATATGGCTTTCCGACTACTCATATTTGAACGATAAAACAGAGCTTGTTCATGGGGTGAAGGTGGTATCTGACGTAATTAACGAGCTCCTTGGCCAAGGAGTTTCGAAAGAGCAAGAAGGTTTGCTGCAGGCTTGGTTGAAAAAAGCGGCAGCTCCATTGCAAAGGGTATGCGTCGCATCGTTCTCTGGTGACGGAGATAGCCTTAGCCAGTGGAGGGCTTACGGAAATGTCGCTATTGGCTTTGTGCCCCGTAAAATTGGTTTACACACCAATCAATCTCAGTGGAGTGTAGTGCAATATGAAACTGAAATTCAGCGTAAGCTGGCACGGGTTTATGTGTCTCACTCCTTGCAGGCTTACGCTGAGGATATTAAGAATAATACGTTCGAACGAATTTCTGATGTGTACCACCGATTCGGGCAGGTGTTGGAGTTAGTAGCTTTCTTCAAAGATCTATCCTTTCGAAACGAGCGTGAGTTCCGACTCGTGTATGTTGAGCATCCCGAACTCTTCGAAGATAGGGCTTTAGTGGAGCGACCTCCGAAGCATTTTCGAGCGAAGGGGGGGCGGATCTATTCGCACGTAAAATCATCTGAAATGTTTACAGAGCCCGATAATAAGTGGCCACTCGGTATCTGCGAAGTTGTTCTGGGTCCAGAATCAGATGATTTGATGGAACTGGGAGTGCGCGAGCTTCTAGATGAAAATGGATTGAATGACGTTCCGATAAAGCACTCAGCAATCCCATATAGAACATGACATGGCGCATCCGTTGGCTAACAATGCCATAAACTCGGACCCCAATAAGCTGCGCTGCGCTCCGCTTTTTGGGTCCGGTTATGGCGGGCGTTATGTGAAGAAGGGCACCAGATGAAATACGAAAATTACCAAAGGAATCATGTCATCGTTCCAGGTAGAGAGAATGCACTTGATGCTTTCATCAGACAAGATTACAAGGGAATGCAACACAAGGTTAAAAACGCCTATAGCTCCAACAGTGAAGATGCTCTTACATGGTCGTGCTTTGATACCCTTGAAAACCTGACGTTACTAAATGAAATTGAAGCGCTAGATGAAATATTTTCTGATTCATATGCAGGAAATAGCCCCATATCTTTATCCGAAAAAGGCTTTAGCAATAGCGACGTATCAATACACATAGGAAAACGATACGACGCTCCAAATATAAATGAATCAACAGAGGTTGACGCAAGCATCGAAGCCCCAAATGTTTTGGTGTTTATAGAAGCAAAATTGTATTCCGCCATTAGTCCAGCAGATCCGCCGAAAAAGCCACACGATCAAATTGCCAGAAAAATTCGCATAGGTTTAGATACAGCCAATCAATCAAAAAGCGAGTTCTATTTCATCTTCTTGGATATCGCGCCTTTGGAAAAACTGAACCAACGACGAAAAAAAGAGGAAGTAATGGAAAATTCCGCTAGTGGATACAACGACGAGTGGAAAAGCGCATGGTTGTTTAGTTACTACAAGAACGGCCGAGCTAACAGTCTTAAACCACTTGAGGAAGCACTTAAGGGTGTAGCAGACAAATCTAGCATACCAAGTATTGCAGCAAATATAGGGTGGCTTACCTGGTCTGATTTATTTAAATGCACATTAAGAGCAGCTATTAATGCAAGGTAGAAATTACCACATAACAAAACCATCCAGCGGACGCGCCAAAGGCGCGCGCCGCTGATGGTTGCCGTTAGCTTTTAATATGCCCAAGAAGCAACCGAATAGCAGCCCTATGCCGAGCAAAGCTGATGTCTTTGCTCGGTACGCGGACCAGCTACAGGTGGAAAGTGACCGGGGTGCGGTTTTGGTAGCTGCAGCACTACTTGATGCAGCTCTAGAAAAAGCAATCCGGGCGCGACTGGTGGACCCTTATAGAGGCAATGACCGACTCTTCGACGTACCCAATGCCCCTTTGCAATCATTCTCTTCCAAAATTGAGATGGCATTCCGAATAGGGATCATTGTAGAGGGGATGGCCAAAGCCTTGCATATCTTTCGTAAAATTCGCAATGATTGCGCGCACAGCTCAGATTACTATACGTTCGCTGACAAAAATGTGTTTGAAAGAATTCGATCGCTAATGTTTAAAAACAAAGATCTTTATAAATGGATTAAAGGACCTGAGGCCCCCAGAGATCAAGAGGTGAATGAAGGCTGGATCGCAAAAACACTCACCTTGAGAAATGAATTTGAGTTGTACTTCGCTTATCTCGCAATGTCTATTTGGGAAAGATCTCAGATGATAGATCAAATAACATTTCACAAAGAAGAAAGCTAACAATTGCGTAAACTCGGACCCGGTACCGCGCATCGAGCTCCGTCGGCGAATCGAGGCCCCGTACCCGGCGCGGTACCGGTCCGGCTACGCTCGTCGTTAGCGTGAGTCGCGGGTTTTCCGTGCTTAGTCTTAAACCGTGAGGTGCTATCTGAAGTAGAGATAAATCCAAATCGTACCTGTGCGGGTTCGTCCCCGTACAGAAGTCATGACTCGAACCCAGTCGGGATGCTGGGGTAAGCAGCCAGTGCGGCACAGACTCTATCCGGCAACGGGCCGCGGCGAAAGGGCCAAGTCATGATACTTCGGGGGGAATCACGTTTCGGCCTCCATCGTCGCGCCAAGAGCCTAACGACGACTGAAGCGTGTTGGCGGTCTCACGACCGACTTCCGTCCACGGTGCAAGGCGACTAGCCGTGGGCGCTTTGGGGGTGCTTGGTGGTTTCACCTGGAGAAAATGGCACGGTCAACTTACCGACGAGGTCCCGCCTCGCTCTGCCTGGGACGGGTGGATAAGCGTCCACTATAAGGCTATGCCGAAGTGTGGGGGTTATGCGATGGATGGGCACGGGGCTCACTCTTGGCCCTTGTCCTTCAGGGATCACAGCGTGACCGGAGGAAACTGTCAGGAGGACGGTCAAAAGGTCACACCTGCAGTGAGAGAGGTGGAAGAGTCACACGGCATGGGACAGGTTAGCCCACGGGTATCGACCGCAGTAGGTCCTCCCCTCCTTTTCCGGCAAGGCCCTGTGTGAGCTAAGGACGGTCTCGACGTGGTGGGGCTCCAGACCTTCGATGAGTACAGACACAGAGAGTCACTTGCTATGCTTGAGGTGATCAACAAGCAGTTCCGCCACCATTCCCTGACCGGGAGGATTACCCCGGCGTTGATGCTCAAGGCCTTCAAGGCCGTCAATCGCAACCGGGGCGTGGCCGGCATCGACAAGCAGTCCATCAAGATGTTCGAGGCTAACCTTCAGGAGAACCTCGACGCCCTGCTGGGCGAGCTTAAGACCGGCGGCTACGAGCCTATTCCGCTCAGACGCGTGTACATCCCCAAGGCCTCGGGCAAGCTGCAGCCGCTGGGGATTCCCGCGGTACGGTGTCGGGTCGCACAGGAGGTGGTTCGACAACTGATCAACCCGATCTTCGAGCCGCTGTTCCACGATCACTCTCACGGGTTCAGGCTCAAGCGCAGCTGCCACACGGCCATGGAGGTTTTGGTCGAGTATCGCAGCCAGGGACACCGGTATGTTGTTGACGCCGATATTAAAGGCTTTTTCGACAATATTCCGCACTCTCTCATTATGGATTTGATGACGCGCGAGATTGCTGACGGTAATATTCTTGGTCTCATCCGGAAGTTTCTTCAGGCCGGTGTGATGGAAGACGGCATGGTCCGACCGACACTCAAAGGGGCGCCACAAGGCGGTATCGTCTCGCCGTTGATCGGTAACATCGTCCTCAACCATCTCGACTGGAGCTTGGAGGCGCAGGGCTACAAGTTCGTCCGCTAAGCGGACGACTTCCTGGTCTTCTGCAAGTCCAAGCGCCGGGCGGAGAAGGCGCTGGAGTTCGTGACGGGGATCATCGAGGGGGACCTGGGGCTCAATTTGAGTCCCGAAAAGACCCGCATCGTCACCTTTGGCGAAGGGTTCGACTTCCTCGGTTTCTACGTCTCGGCTTTCACCATCCGCATGGGTGGCAAAGCGGAAGAACGCTTCAAGGACAAGATCAAGGCGATTACCCGACGCAGTCACAACCTAGACTCAGACGTGGTCGTGGATCTGAATCGTGTTATCCGGGGCACGGTGCGCTACTTCAGTGCAGCGTTCACCACCGGTCTAGGGCGTTTCAACGAACTGGACCAGTTCATCCGAAGGCGTATCCGCTGCATGCGGTACAAACGCATCTGGATGACGGACAACGCTCGGTTCTTGAACAGGCACATCAGAAATCGTGGCTTCATCTCCTGCCGTGAGGTCTACTTGGGTGCAAGCTAAGGTGTCGGCACACATTCCCCTCTTACCGGGGCAATCACTCGGGGACCGCCCAGTACGAGAAAGACGTACGCTGGGAAATATGGGGAATCGACCCCATTGCGATAACGGGAAGCAAGTGCCTACGGGCACTTCCTGACCCACTGGCTACATTAAACGGTGGAAAAATGTTCACTCAATGGATAAAGATTGCTAGCGAAACGTTCTCATATTTGGGGTAAGAGTAAAAATAGGGGTGCCAGGCAAGCTGGGGATTTTTACTCTGACCCCAAATATACTGACCCCAAATATAATTGAAAGGTTCAAATGTAGATTGGTTCGACGATGGTAGCGGTATTAGATATCGCGGGGAGGACTATGAATGGTAAGAACGCCGCGCTGCACGTACAGGTAATCGTAAATGAATAGTATACATGTTCTCTTTGCCTTCCTTCCATTTAACATTGGCATCGTCCCTGTGGCATATGCAAGGGGTGGGCCTGCGTCGTCTGACGCTTCAATGGCTCTACCTTTGATAGTAGTGTTCTTGGCTGTCTTTTGGGCAATTGCGGCTTTTATTGAAAATGCGAACCCAAAAGAAAAAGAAGACTCAAGATCTCCATCTATGCCTTTAGTGGTTATTAGCGCAGTAGCGTCAATAATAGTCACGTTTATATCTGCGCTTGTTTTTGAATACAAGTGGGTTGGTGTCGGCGCAATTATGGGGGCTGTTATTTTATTTGCTTCGTATGGGTTAATTTATAGATCGTTAAGATGAATTACATGTAAAGAAACTGGCATAGGAAACATGAGAACTCGGCTAACGAGGCAAATTAACTCGGACCACAAAAATGGCCGCGCATGTTTTGCGTCCGGTTATTTGCGGCGTCAGGTACGCCAGGGGCTAAAGAAAAAGGGGACAGATTTTTTTTTCTGTTCATGCCGGTTAGGATTGGAAATTCGACGGGCGTTGTCGTTGGGGCTGGGACGGGATATGCCGAGACGGGGAACTGGAGTTCTGCAACCGTTTTCTTCTCATGTTGTGCAGCGCGGGCACAACAAACAGGTGGTGTTTGCTGAGAAAGTCGATTTTCTCTACTACCTGAGCACTCTGGAAGAGTACAAGGAGATCTAAGGCGTAAAGGTCTACGGATTCTGTCTGATGACCAACCACGTTCGCCTCATCTTGCAACCCGGTGACCCGGTTGCGGGGATGGGGCGCCTGATGAAGCGGTTGGCTGGTCGTCAAACCCGATTCGTCAATCGACAGGAATTGCGAACGGGAACGCTATGGGAGAGCCGCTATCGATCGAGTCCGATTGAGACGG
>Ga0210096_1000218_pt1 | contig 21809 bp, 17 predicted proteins | sample China_Galinas_PW_4_FD_184864 | JGI IMG/M metagenome (GOLD analysis project Ga0210096, IMG submission 184864) | Wetland microbial communities from San Francisco Bay, California, USA, that impact long-term carbon sequestration - China_Galinas_PWA_D2... | ecosystem: Environmental > Aquatic > Marine...
GTTGTCGTCAGCCACAAATGCCTCCTGTGTGCTGTGTCCCAGAGCCGGTCGATCTTAGGGAGGGGTCCGGGGGTGGTCAACTTGACCGAGGGACCAAATCTGCCCGCAGGGCAGTCCCTTGAGACCCACTCCCGCCGGGAGGGGGCCAGGGGGAGGGCGTGTGGGATGACCACCTCGCCCCCGAGCACCGCCCTGGAACCCACCGCCCCCACCCCAACCCTCCCCCGGTGGGGGAGGGCTTCGGGGACGCCCCTCCGGGGCGAACCGCTGATCACCCACCCCAGCCCTCCCCCGGTGGGGGAGGGGGGCAGAGGGCATGGCGTTCCCCTACATCAATTTCCGGTTCCGGGTGGACCGGGGTGATGGAGGTAATTGAACTCGATCTTGTCCTGCGCCAGGACCAGGCGCACGTACTCGAAAAACGCGAGGCTTTCCGGCCCGGGCTCGTGGCGGCACATGAGGAGGACGGCGCAGTCCTCGGTGCGGGTCCCCGGGTACTCCTGGGTCACGCCCCCGTCCATGATGAACTGGAAGTAGGTGTCGACCTTGGCCTTGAGCTGGCCGTGCATCTCCGCCTGGTGGGTCCACCGCCGGTCCTCGCGGATGATCAGCACGTATTTGCCGCGCGCCTGATCGTGGGCCAGGTAATCGATCGTCGTGGGGTCGCTCATCATGGCGTCACCTACGTCTTGGTCGGTAAGGGTCTGGCGGGGCGAGCATGCCCGGACCTTATTAAGAACTGACCAGGTAATGCGATGTCTTTCGCCACCCCGGACACGGCGACCCGGTGGAGGCGCGCCTGCCAGCGCGCCACGACCGCCATGCCGGACCTCCCTGCGAGGCGGCGTCGATGCTGGCGGTGTCCATCTCCGATCACCGACGCGGGCCGCTGCCCTCTTGGGGGAACCGATGTATGTTGACTAATATGGTTTCATACATGGTGTTTTCCGCGCCATGGGTGCCGGAGGAGGCATGGGAGTGGACCCGCTGAGGCGACCCTGGATTGCGGCATCCGGAGTGTTGGCACTCGGTCTTGTGGCCGTCGCTGCCCTCGGCACGGCCGATGCCTTCACCCAGGATCAGGCCCACGCCGGGGAGCGTACCTTCAAGCGGCAATGTGCCCGCTGCCACGGCGTCGATGGCTCGGGCAAGGACGACCAGTACAAGGGGCTGCGTGCGCCTGAGCTCATCGGCGCCGGTGCCTTGCCGTGCGAACCGCGTCCATTCCAGAAGATCCGCAAGGACGACTTCCGCACGCCGAAGGACATCTACGACTACGTGTCGGCGACCATGCCGGCCGACCAGCCGGCCATCCTCGATGCCGAGGAGTATTGGGACGTGGTCGCCTATCTCCTGCTGGCGAACGGGCGGGTGGCCGACGGCACACCGCTCGATGCCACGTCGGCGGCGCAGATCGTGCTACACCCGGACTGCCTCTCTGCCGGGGGCTCCTAGGTGGTGGGGGCGCAACGGTGAACCGAGTCCTTCTGCCCGCTGCCGTCGCGCTGTTGCTCGTGGGGGTGGGTGTCGCCGCCCTGTCCCAGCATCCCTGGTCACCGCGGCGCGACGTGGTGCAGCCGATCCCGTTCAGCCATCGCATCCACGCCGGCGTACGCGAGATCCCATGCCAGTACTGCCACGCGTACGCGCGCCGCTCCCAGACCGCCGGCGTGCCCCCGGTGCAGCGCTGCCTTGGTTGTCACATGAAGGTCGGTGGCGAGCAGCCGGTCCTGGCCGCGGCGACCCGGCCGTGGACCGATGGACGCCGGCTGCCCGGCGAGATCGTCTGGCAGCGCGTCTACACCCTGCCGGACTTCGTCCACTTCGCCCACCGGCCCCACATCCTGGCCGGTATCGCGTGCCAGGAGTGCCACGGCCCCGTCGAGACCATGGATCGGGTCGTGCCGGTGCACGACATCAACATGGGTTTCTGTCTTGCCTGTCACACCGAACGGGGTGTCAGCAAGGACTGCGTGATCTGTCACTACTAGCGGAGCAGACGACCGTGAACTGCGTAACGCAATCTTCTTATCCCCTCACTCGCTGTTCTGGCCGTCCACGGCGCTTCTCTGCAATCGCGGCACCGAGGCAACGGCGGGTCGATGGACTGAAGCGACTCCTGGCAGGTTTGTTGAACACGGGGAACACGGGGAACGTTGGGGGCAAGCAGCGACTGTGGTTGCTCCGCACCCCTCCCGCAAAGGATGCGGTAATGAATCACGCGTTCGCCGCCGGTGCGCTGGTCGATTCCCGACCGGGTTGTGCCCCCACGCCCCCCCGTGTTCCCCGTGGTCAAACCTTCTGTCAGGTGACGATGTGCGGGGGTTGTCCCAGCGACGCGATGATTTTCCTGAGCAACCGGGACAAGCGAGGCGGGTGATGTCTAGCGAGCTCTCCCGGCGGGCGTTTCTGAAGATCGTCGGCGTTGCCGGCGCGGCGGCGGCGGGGTGCAGTAAACCGCCGACCCGGGAGCTGATGCCGTATCTCATCCCGGACGAGGACGTGATTCCCGGGGTGGCGAGCTTCTACGCCGGCGCGTGTGGCGAATGCCCGGCCGGCTGCGGCGTGGTGGCGCGGGTGCGCGAGGGGCGGGTGATCAAGCTGGAGGGCAATCCGCGCGATCCCATCGGCGGCGGCGCCTTGTGTGCCCGCGGCCAGGCGGCCCTGCAGGGGCTGTACAACCCGGATCGCCTCGCCGGACCCCGGCAACGCAACCCGGACGGGGCCCTCACGTCGATCTCATGGGAGGTCGGGCTTCAGGCGTTGGCAGATCGCCTGCGCGCCGCGGCGGCGGCCGGCCCGCAGCGCGTCGCGTTCCTCGGTCCAACCGCCGGGCCCACGATGGAGCGGATCATCGATGGATGGCTGGCCGTCTGGCACTCCCAGCGGCGTCTGACCTATGAGCCGCTCGACGACGAGCCGGCGCGGGTCGCAGGTGAGGTCTGCTTCGGCCGCCGCGACCTGCCGGCTTATCGCCTCGACGCCGGCGAGATGGTGCTCTCCTTCGGCGCCGACTTCCTGGAGACGTGGCGCTCACCGGTGGAGCTCACCCGCCAATACGCCCGCTTCCGGACGCCGCAGCGCCGCGCCGCCGGCCTCGCCATGGGACGCGCCGTCTACATCGGTCCGCGCTTCGGCCTTACCGCGGCCAACTGTGACGAGTGGCTCGCGCCGCGCCCGGGGAGCGAGGCATGGGTGGCGTTCGGCGTCCTGCACGCGGTGGCGCGCAGCGGGCGGGTGCGGGCCGTGGTCGACCGTGCGGCCCTGCGTCGTTTCACGGACGCGTACGACCCGGAGGCCGTAGCGGCGCACACCGGCGTCCCCGCCGCGACCATCCGCCGCATGGCCGCGGAGTTCGGCCAGGCCGACGGGGCGGTGGCCCTGGCCGGCACCACGGATCCGGCGACCCACATCGCCACCGCCATCCTCAACGCGGTCACCGGCAACCTCGGCAAGACCGTGCGCTATCTCGCCGACGCCCCGGCCACGCCGGCGAGCGGGTCCGACGCGGCGAACGCGCTCGTCGCCGCGATCGACGGTGGCGCCATCGACGTCCTGGTGGTGGCCGGGGCCAACCCGGTGTTTACCGACGCGCGTCTGGCCGACGCCCTGCAGCGGGTGCCCTTCGTCCTCTGGTGCGGCCAGGTGCCGGATGAGACCGCGGCCCGCGCCCACCTCCTCCTGCCGACTCACCACCCGCTGGAGACGTGGAGCGACGTGGCGCCGCGCGCCGGCGTCACGGTCCTCGGCCAGCCGGTGATGCCGCCGGTGTTCGACACCCGTCCCCTGGGTGACATCCTTCTCGCCACGGTGCACGCCGCTGGCGCTACGACCGACGCCCCGCCGTGGGCCGACACCCGCGCCGCGGTGGAGGCGACCTGGCGCGCACTTCACGCCGGCCTGGGGGACGGCGCCGACTTCGCGACCTTCTGGACAAAGGCGCGGGAGGCAGGCGGCCTTTTCCAGGAGGCGGAGGTGGATGCCGTGGCGCTGCGGCCAGAGGTGCTCGCCAGCGGTCTCGATCTCCCGGCCTCACCGGCCGGCGGACTGATCCTCGTCGCCGTACCACACCTCTTCCTCTACGACGGCCGCGGGGCGGACAAGCCGTGGCTACAGGAGCTCCCGGAGCCGGTGGCCCAGATCGTCTGGGATAGCTGGGCCGAGATCCATCCCGAGACCGCGGCCGGCCTGGGCGTGGGTGAGGGCGACGTGGTCGAGGTGCGCTCGGCCCACGGATCCATCGAGGTGCCGGCACACCTGGACAGCCGCGCCCGGCGCGAGGTGGTGATCGTCCCCCTTGGCCAGGGCCACACGGCGTACGGCCGCTACGCCAGCGGCCGCGGCGCCAACCCGTGGGCGGTTTTGCCACCCGGCGTCCGTACGGTGGCCGTCACGGCGCGAGCCACCGGCGTACACCGCGCCCTGGTCAGCCCCCTCGCCCTGCCGGACATGCTCGGGCGGCCGATCGTCGAGGCGGTCGCGCTCCGCGACCTGCGGCGTGGGATCGCGCCGGAACGCCACGGCCTGGAGGTGCCGGAGCCGTGGCAGATCCGCCCGGCCCACGTCTATCCCGACCATCAATGGGGGATGACCATCGACCTCCACGCCTGTACCGGCTGCAGCGCGTGCGTGGCTGCCTGCTACGCGGAGAACAATCTGCCGGTGGTCGGTCGGGAGGAGGTGGCGCGTGGCCACATCATGTCGTGGATCCGCATCGAGCGTTACGTCCCGGCGGGGACGGACGCCCCGCCCCTCTACCTCATGCCCATGCTCTGCCAGCAATGCGACCACGCGCCGTGCGAGGCGGTGTGCCCGGTGTACGCCTCGTCGCACACCGACGAGGGGCTCAATGCGCAGGTCTACAACCGCTGCATCGGGACGCGCTACTGCGAGAACAATTGTCCCTACAAGGTGCGGCGCTTCAACTGGTTCGACCACGAGTGGCCCGCGCCCCTCCATCTCCAGCTCAACCCGGACATCACCACGCGTGGCGCCGGGGTGATGGAGAAGTGTACCTTCTGCATCCAGCGTATCCGCGCCGGTGAGATGGATGCCCGCGCCGAGCGCCGCCCCGTGCGCGACGGCGAGATCGTCCCGGCCTGCGCTCAGGCCTGTCCGGCGCGGGCGATCAGCTTCGGCGACATGCTGATCCCCGACAGCGCCATGATGCGGCGCCGCGCCGACCACGCGCTGCGCTGCTACCGGGCCCTGGAGGAGATGAACACGGCACCGGCCATCGACTATCTGCGCCAGGTCTACCGCCGTCCGGAGGGGGTGTGACCATGGCGACCCCCGAGCTCGGCTACGCGGACGTCAACCGCCTGGTGCTCAAGACCCTGACGCCGCCGGGGCGACGCTACTGGTTGGGGGTCGCGTGCCTCGCCGCGGTGGTCGGGGCGGGCCTCATCGCGTGGATGTACCAGGTGCGGGTCGGCCTCGGCGTCACCGGCCTGCGCCAGCCGGTGATGTGGGCGTTCTACATCACCAACTTCGTCTTCTGGGTCGGCATCGCCCACTCCGGCACCCTGATCTCGGCGATCCTGTTCCTGTTCCGCACCCGCTGGCGCACCTCGGTGTACCGCGCCGCGGAGACGATGACCGTGTTCGCCGTCATGACCGCCGGCCTCTTTCCCCTGATCCACCTCGGCCGCTCGTGGTTCTTCTACTGGCTGTTTCCGTACCCCAACGAGCGCGGGCTACAGCCGGACTTCCGTTCCCCGCTGGTGTGGGACGCCTTCGCGGTGGGCACCTACTTCACCGTGAGCTGGACCTTCCTCCTCATGGGGCTGATCCCCGACGTGGCGGCGGCGCGCGATCAGGCGACCGGCTGGCGGCGCAAGTTCTACGGCGTGATGTCCCTCGGCTGGCGCGGCACGGATGAGCAGTGGCGCCACTTCTCCATGGCGTACCTGCTGCTTGCCGGGTTGGCCACGCCGCTGGTGATCTCGGTGCACAGCGTGGTGAGCTGGGACTTCGCCATGGCGCAGGTCCCGGGCTGGCACAGCACGATCTTCGCCCCGTACTTCGTGGCGGGCGCGATCTTCTCCGGTTGCGCCATGGTCCTCACCCTGCTGATCCCCATGCGCCGCATGCTGGGGTTGGAAGAGGCCCTCACCCCGTGGCACTTCGACAACCTGGCCAAGGTGATCCTGGGGATGTCCCTGGTGGTGAGCTATGCGTACATCAGCGAATCGTTCATGGCGTGGTACAGCGCCAGCCCGTTCGAGATGGAGACCTTCAACCAGCGCTACTGGGGGCCGTACGGCTGGCTGTACTGGGTGATGGTGGCGTGCAATTGCGTGATCCCCCTGTTGCTGTTCTCGCCGCGCATCCGCCGCCATCTGGGGGCGCTGTTCGTCATCTCGATCTTCATCAACATCGGCATGTGGGTGGAGCGGTTCGTGATCATCGCCGGCTCCCTGGCGACCAACACCATGCCGTCCCAGTGGGGCGTGTATAAGCCGTCGCCGGTGGAGCTGACCATCACCGCCGCGGGCTTCGCGTGGTTCCTGATGTGGTTCGTCCTGTTCAGCCGCTTCCTGCCCATCGTCTCCATGACCGAGGTGAAGGAGGGGATTCGCTGGCAGCGGCAGGCGCACCATGCGGGTGAGGAGGGTGCGCCATGAGCGACACGGCCCGGGTGACCGCCCTGTTCGCCGCGGAGGAGGCGTGCGCCGGCGCCATCACGGCCCTGCGCGGTGGCGGCTTCCAGGTCGCACGGGCCTTCACGCCGTTTGCCAGCGAGCGGGTCGCCGAGGCCCTCGGCGCTCGCCGCAGCCCGGTACGGTGGTGGGTGCTGCTCGGCGGCCTCACCGGTTGCGCCGGCGGCTTCGCCCTGACCATCGGCCTGTCCACCCTCTACCCGCACCGGACCGCCGGCATGCCGATCGTCTCCATCCCGCCGTTCGTGATCATCGCCTTCGAGCTGATGATTCTCTGCGGGGCCCTGTCCGGGGTGCTCGGGTTTCTCGTCCACGGCCGCTTCGGGCGCGATGCCCCGGCACCCGGCTACCGGGTGGAGTTCACCGACGACCGCTTCGGGGTGGTGGTCGATTGCGGCGCGGCGGAGGTCGTCCGGGTCGATGAGGTGCTGCGCGCGGCCGGCGCGACGGAGGTGAGTCATGAGGCTGGGTAGCAGGTGCGTCGCATCGGTGCTCCCGTCGCGTCGCGCCACTCTCAAGAGGGGATGGGGGGAGGGATGGGATCATTTAACGAGTAATGCGGACGAGCAGCAGCGTACCTCCAAGGGGAGACGAGGGGACGGCTGGCAGAAGCCAAGCGGGAAGATGGCCGCGCAGCGGCCAACCATCCCCTCACCCCCCACCCCTCACCCCCCACCCCGGCGTGCCCGTCGCCGGTGCTGGGTAGTGCACGCAGGTGTCGGTATCGTCGCCACCGCCCTCCTCCTCGCACCGTCGCCCGCGGCGGCCTTTCCCTGGAGCCACGACATGTTCCGCGGCCCGGCGGTCAAGCCCCTGGCCGTGCCGCCGCGCAATATGCCGCCCGGGACCCTGCCGGTCGCCGGCGGCGAGCCGCCCATGAGACGCGGGCTGGCCGAGGCGGTCCTGCACAACCCGCTGCCGGCGACGGAGGCCCACCTGGCCCACGGCGAGTGGCTGTTCCAGACCTATTGCATGCCGTGCCACGGCAAGGGTGGGAATGGCGACGGCCCGGTCGCCTTCCAGATGATCATCCCACCGCCCGACCTGACCTTCGCCCAGCCATCTCAGCGCAGCGACGGCTATCTCTACGCCACGATCCGCAACGGCGGCATCGTCATGCCCGCCTACGCCGATGCCATGTCGGTCGAGGAGCGGTGGCAGGTGGTCCTCTACCTGCGCAAGCTGCAGGGCTTGCTGGAGGGCCCATGACCGTGTCACGACGCCAGGTTGCCGCGGGGTCTGCCGTGCTGGTCGTGGTCGGTGCCGCCGCCTTCGCCTTCGCCGTGGCGCGCGGAGCGGCGCCGCGGGCGTGGCAGGCGTTCCTGGTGAACCTCCTGTTCTGGCTCGGGATCGCCCAGGGGAGCGTGGTGGTGTCGGCCTCCCTCTACCTCACCCACGCCCGCTGGGGTGGGGCGGCGATCTACCGCATGGCGGAGGGGTTCGCCGGCTTCCTCCCCGTCGGCTTCCTGCTGTTCTGGGTCCTGTTCCCCGGGCGGACGATGCTCTTCCCGTGGGTAAGCCATCCCCTGCCGGAGAAGGCGGCGTGGCTGAACGTCCCGTTCCTGTTCGCGCGCGACGGTGCCGGTCTGCTGGTCATGACGGCCCTGAGTCTGTGGTTCGTGCGCCGCTCGCGGCGCCACGACGCGGTGCGCTGGGCGGAATCGTCGGGCGACCTCGCCGAGCCGCCGCCGGCGGTGCGGCGCCTCGCGCCCGCGGTGATCCTCACCTATGCGGCGGTCTACTCCCTGATCGCGTTCGATCTGGTGATGTCCCTGTCGCCGGTGTGGTACAGCACCCTGTTCGGCGCCTATTTCTTCGCCGGGGCGTACTGGAGCGGGCTGGCTACCCTGGGGGTGGTGGCCAGCGTCGGCCTCGGCCCCGCCGCCCGCTACGCCGGGGAGGATGCGGCCCGTACGCGCCACGACATCGGCAAACTGGTGTTCGCCTTCGCCATCTTCTGGGCCTACCTCCTCTGGTCCCAGTACCTCCCCATCTGGTACGCGGCGCTGCCCCACGAGACCTTCTTCCTGGTGGTACGCATCCACCGGCTACCGTGGGGGATCCTGGCGTGGACCGCCCTGGTGCTCATCTGGGTGGTGCCGTTCGTCGCGTTGATCAGCCGGCGCGGCAAACGCACCCCGGCGATCCTCGGCACGGTGTGTGGCCTCGGCCTGGTGGGAATGTGGATCGAGCGTTACGTCCTGGTGACGCCGTCACTCTCCCCTAGCGCCATCCCCTTCGGCTGGATCGAGTGCCTGGTCACCGCCGGCTTCCTCGGTGGCTTCGCCCTGTGCGCGATCCCGGGGCTGCAGCGGGTGCCGGCAGGTGCCGGCGGAGGTGGACCATGAACCTTGCGGCCCTCCTGTCCATGTCCGCTCTGCGCAGCGAGCGACCACCCATGACCACGTTCGCGCCGCAGGCGGACTACGCCGACTGGATCCACTCCCTGTATCTCCAGGTGATCGGCTGGGATGGCCTGATTCTGCTGATCGTCATCGTCGCCACGCTCCTCGCCCTGCTGCGCTACTCGACCCGCTCCGAGCGGGTCCCGGCGGAGCTCCCAGTGCATCGCGACCACCTGTGGCTGGAGATCACCTGGACCGTGGGGCCGGCCCTGGTGCTGGTGGCGATCGCCATCCCCACCATCCGCACCACCTTCCGCTCGCAGCCCGAGGTGGCGCCGGCGAATGCCCTGGTGGTGGAGGTGCTGGCGCATCAGTGGTGGTGGGAGGTGATCTACCCCGAGCTGAAGGTCACCACCGCCAACGAGATCCACCTGCCGGTGGGACGGCCGGTGCGCTTCGAGCTGCGCTCGGCCGACGTGATCCACAGCTTCTGGGTGCCGGCCCTGGGGGGCAAGCGCGACGTCATCCCCGGCCACGTCAACGCCATCACCACCACGCCTCGGACGCCCGGCGTCTATCTCGGGCAATGTGCGGAGTTCTGCGGCCTGTCCCACGCCAACATGCGGCTGCGCGTCTTCGTGGAGCCGCCGGCGACCTTCGCGGCGTGGGCGGCACACCAGGCCGAGCCGGCGGCGGTGCCGGGGCGGCCGGCGGCGGTGACCACCCCGGTGGAGGCCGGGGCGCAGCTCTTCGCCACGAACCTGTGCGTCACCTGCCACGCGCTCGACGGCGTCGCGACCCAGCGCGCCGGGCCGGACCTCACCCACTTCGCGAGCCGCACCACCCTGGCGGGCGGCATGCTGGAGAACACGCCGGCGCACGTCGCCGCATGGCTGCGCGACCCGCAGGCCGAGAAGCCCGGCGCCCAGATGCCCGACCTCGGCCTCACCGACGGCGAGATCCACAACCTGGTCGCCTATCTGGGGAGCCTGAAATAGGAGACCGCGATGATGTGGAAGGCCGGGTCTTTCACCGCAGAGGCACAGAGGGCACAGAGAAGGGGGAGCCGCGTATGAAAGCGAATGGCCGCACATATTCATGGCGCCCGGCCTTCATTTCTCTCGCAAAGCCGCAAAGGCCCAGAGGGGTTGGTGCAAGACCTTCGCGCCTTGGCGTCTTGGCGAGAGATCTCCCTTCCGGGAGCTGCGTTGCCGTGGATTCGCGGGTTGGCCTCGGTGGCCCGGTTCCGGTGCGGCTATCACGGCACCCGGTGAGGAATCATGGCGATCTGTGGGTGTCAGCGCCTCGTCTCAGTGCCCTCTATGCCTCTGTGGTAAGAGGAGCCGACGGACGCAGCAAGGTATCACCGGAATAGGACGCGTAGATGGAAGCCGTACTGCCCATCGAAGAACAGCCGCGTGAGGAGAGCTACCTGAGCGGCGCGATCTGGGGGTGGCTGACCACGATCGACCACAAGCGGATCGCGGTCCTGTATGGCTTCACGGCCCTGGCCTTCTTCCTGGTGGCGGGGATCGAGGCGCTGATCATGCGCACCCAGCTCGCGCGGCCCGACGGCACCGTGGTCGATGCCGCCACCTACAACCAGCTCTTCACCATGCACGGTACCACCATGGTCTTCCTGGTGATCATGCCCCTGGGGATCGGGCTATTCGCCAACTTCGCGGTGCCCCTGCTGATCGGCGCGCGGGACGTCGCGTTTCCGCGCCTCAACGCGTTCAGCTACTGGCTGTTCTTGTTCGGTGCCCTGTTCCTGCACGCCAGCTTCTTCGTCCATGGGGCGCCGGACGCCGGCTGGTTCGGCTACGCGAACCTGACCGAGCGCCACTTCTCGCCCGGGACCAACCTCGATTTCTGGGTCCTCGCCCTCCTGATCCTCGGCATCTCGACGCTGATCACCGGCCTCAACTTCCTGGTCACCATCGTCAACATGCGCGCGCCGGGCATGACCTTCATGCGCATGCCGCTGTTCGTGTGGACCATCCTGGTCACCGCGGTGCTCATCCTGCTGGCCTTCCCGGCCCTGACCGTGGGGCTGATCTTCCTGCTGATGGACCGCTTCTTCGGCACCCACTTCTTCACCTCCACCCTCGGCGCCACGCCGCTGTTGTGGCAGCACCTGTTCTGGCTGTTCGGCCACCCGGAGGTCTACATCCTCGCCCTGCCGGCGTTCGGCATCGTGTCGGAGGTGATCCCGGTCTTCTCGCGCAAGCCGCTGTTCGGCTACCCGATGATGGCCTACTCGACGGCACTCATCGGCTTCCTCTCCTACGGCGTGTGGGGCCACCACATGTTCGCCGTCGGGATGGGGCCGGCGGCCGAGGCGACCTTCGCCGCCACCTCGATGCTCATCGCCATCCCGACGGGGGTGAAGATCTTCTCGTGGATCGCGACCATGTGGGGCGGCTCCCTGCGCATCACCACCGCCTTCCTGTTCTCCCTCGGCCTGATCATCGAGTTCACCATCGGCGGCCTGAGCGGCATCATGCACGCCGCGGTGCCGATCGATCTCCAGCAGACCGACTCGTACTTCGTCGTGGCGCACCTGCACTACGTGCTGTTCGGCGGCTCGGCCCTCGCCCTGTTCTCGGCGATCTACTACTGGTGGCCGAAGATGACCGGTCGGCTCCTCGACGAGCGCCTCGGCCGCTGGCACTTCTGGCTGACCATCATCGGCTTCAACGGCACCTTCTTCCCGATGCATTTCCTGGGCATCGCCGGGATGCCGCGCCGCATCTACCACTACGCCCCGGGCATGGGCTGGGACCTGTGGAACATGGTGGCCACGATCAGCGCGTTCATCCTCGCCGTCGGCGTCGCCGTCTTCCTGGTCAACCTGTTCCTCACCCTGCGCCGCGGCGCGCCGGCCGGGGCCGACCCGTGGCAGGGACGGACCCTGGAGTGGTGGACCCCGTCGCCGCCGCCCGAGCACAACTTCGACCGCATACCCCTGGTGGGCGGGCGCGATCCCTACTGGGGATGGCAGCACGGCGCCCAGGGGGTGGAGGCGGGCACGGCGGCGCCTCCGCTGGAGGCCGCCACCGCGGACGCGATCCACGTGCCGCATCCGTCGTGGTTCCCGATCGTCCTGGCGGCGGGGATCGTGGTCGCCGGGGTCGGCATGATCACCCGCTTCGCGGTGGTGCCCATCGCCGCGCTGGTGGTGCTGCTGGCGATCGTCGGTCTGGGGTTCGAGCGCGCGACCGCCGGCGAAGGGGCGCAGCCGGACGGGGGCACGGACCAGAGCCTCGGGGTGCTCGACAACCGCAAGGTCGGCGTGTGGGCCTTCATCGGCTCCGAGTCGATCTTCTTCGCCTCTCTGATCTCCACCTACCTCGTCTACGAGGGGCGCAGCACCACCGGTCCCCGAGCCGCCGAGATCCTGTCCATCCCCCTGACCTCGGTGAGCACCTTCGTGTTGCTCATGAGCAGCCTGCTGATGGTTCTCGCCCTGGCCGCGACCCAGCGCGGCGACGGGCGGTGGAGCCGCATCTGGCTCCTCGGGACGGCGGGGCTCGGGATGGTCTTTCTCGGGGGCCAGGTGTACGAGTTCAGCCACTTCTACTACGAAGGCCTGGCGCTGCAGACCAACCTCTTCGGCCAGACCTTCTACACCCTCGTGGGGTTCCACGGGGCACACGTGACCGTCGGTGTGGTGTGGTTGCTGGTGTTGGCGCGGGCCGCGTTCGCCGGACAGCTCCCGGCAAGGCGCAGTCTGGCGGTGGAGCTGTGCGGCCTCTACTGGCACTTCGTCGACGTGGTGTGGATCGTGATCTTTACCCTGATCTACCTCCTGAAGGGAGCGGTGGGGCCGTGAGCAATACCACCCATCCCGAGTCGCGCCACCCGCCGACCCGCGTCTACCTCATCGTGGCCGCGGTGCTCACCGCCCTGACCGCGATCGAGGTGACGGTGTTCTACGTGCCGGCGATGCAGCCGGTGCTCCTCCCGGTGCTGCTCCTCCTGTCCGCGGCGAAGTTCGCGCTGGTCGCCATGTTCTACATGCACCTGAAGTTCGATCGCGCGGCGTACAGCGCGATCTTCATCGCCCAACTGTTCATCGCCGCGGTGGTGATCGTGGCGCTGATGGTGCTGTTCGCGGTCTTCCTGGGGCGGGCGTAGAAAAAAGGGTTAGCCGCAAATGGATGTGAATGGACGTACATGCCTCCGGTGCCCGGGCAAGGGTAGGGCGGGCTCTGCCCGCCATGCCGGGGGGCGTTCGGCCGACGGGGGCGTCGTCGGTGTCTTGGAGACGGGTAGGAGCCGGTTTCACCGGCGACCCGTCCCCGTGGCGCGGCAGGCCTTGCGTGCCTGGATCGCCGAAGGGATTCGGCTCCTACCGTGGACCGGCCAGGGTCTTGGCGTCTTGGCGAGAGAGGGGGTTGTCGCATGAGCGCCACGGCATTTGCGGACCACCTGGCAGGGGCGCACGCGGAGCTCGCGCATGAGCATGCTCATGGGTGGCTGCTCCACGTTCACCCCAGCGTGGTCATCGGGGTTGTCGCCCTCGCACTGGTCTACGGCCTCAGTGCGGCCGCCGTCGGGCGGCGGCCGGAGCGGCGCACGCTGGTCGCCTTCGGCGCGGCCTTGGCGGTTATGCTCCTGGCGCTCGGGCCGGTGGACGGCCTCGCCGACCACCGGTTGTTCATGGCCCACATGGGCCAGCACATGCTCCTGTGCATGGTGATGCCGCCGCTGTTGTTGCGCGGGACGCCGGCCTGGATGATCCAGCCCGTCCTGCGATGGCGCCCATTGGCGCGGCTCGCGCGGGTTCTCGTCCACCCGATCGTGGCGTTCGTCCTGTACAACGGCTATGTCGCCGTCCTGCATACTCCGCCGGTGTACGAGGTGATGCTCCGGGATGAGGCGATCCACATCGCCCTGCATATCGGGCTGATGGTCACCGGCACGATCATGTGGTGGCCGCTGCTCAGCCCGGTGCCGGAGCTGCCGCGCCTCCCCTATGCCGGGCAGGTGCTCTACCTGTTCCTGATGCTCGTGCCGATGGCGGCGGTCTCGGCGCCGATCACCCTGGCATCGTCCGTGATCTACCCGTGGTACCTGGAGGGGCCGCATCCCTTCGGCATCACGCCGCTCACCGACCAGGTGTGGGGCGGGCTGTTGATGTGGGTCGGTGGTGGGACCTACTTCATGGCGGTGTTCAGCGCCATCTTCTTCCGCTGGGCGCGGCGCGAGGGTCGCGATGTGCCAGCGGTCGTCGGTGCCGCCTGAGGCGCCGGCCCTGCGGGCCGGGGATCACCGAACGGACTCGGTGCCTACCGGGGGTCCCGGATGAAGCCGAGCTACTCCTTTCGCAGGACGGTGCTCAGGGCCTTGCCCAGGTCCGCCAGGTCGTACGGCTTGAGCAGGACGCCACGGAAACCATGACGGGCATGCTCGGTCACCAGGGGATCGTGGACATAGCCGCTGGAGATCAGGACGATCGCCTCTGGATTGGTCGCCAACAGCTTCTTGATGGTGGCCTTGCCGCCCATGCCCTGCGGTACGGTCAGGTCGAGGATCACGGCGTCGAAGGGTTCCCCGGCGCTCATGGCCTCTTGGTACAACCGTATCGCCTCCTCGCCGTCGTGGCTCGGCACCGGCGTGTAGCCCAGTCGCTCCAGCATCTTGCAGGCGCCGAGTCGCACCATGTCCTGATCGTCCATGAGCAGGATGCGGCCCTTTCCCATGAGGAGCCCTTCGTCCTCGCGGATCTTGCGCGGGACGGGTATGGGCTGGTTGGTCGCCGGCAGGTAGACGTGGAAGGTGGTGCCGGCGCCGATCTTCGAGTCGACGATGATCGCGCCGCCATGCTCCGTGACGACGGCGTGGCAGATCGCCAGGCCGAGCCCCACGCCGCGCTGGCCACCCCGCGCCTTGGTGGAGAAGTAGGGGTCAAAGATCCGCGCGAGGTTCTCGTCGCCGATGCCGGCCCCGGCATCCGCCACCGAGACCCGTACGTAACGACCCGCCTGCAACTCCGGGATCTGGCGGGGGAGCACCACGGCGTTGTCCGCCATGATCCGGACCAGTCCGCCGGCGGGCATCGCGTCTCCGGCGTTGCTCACCAGGTTCTGGACGACCCGGAGGACCGCCCGCTCATTGCCGATCACCGGCCATAGCCCCGCGTCTATGGCGAAGTTGCACTCTATGTCGCCGCCGGTGGTGGCCAGGCGTGCCCCGGTCTCCACCAGTTTCTCGGTCGCGATCGCGACCTTGTGCGAGGGTGTGGGTGACGCGAGGGTCAGGAGCTCCTGGACCAGATCGCGGATCGACGCCAGCCCCTCCCCCATCGCGCCTAGGTGGACCGGCAATTGCTCCGGTGACGCCAGATCCAGGGTCGCCAGGGAGTGGTTGCCCATCACCGCGGTGAGGAGGTTGTTGAAGTCGTGGGCGATACCCGCGGCAAGGACCTCGAGGGACTCGCGGTGGCGCAACTGGGCCAGGGCCTGGTCCGTGCGGACGCGTTCGGTCACGTCGGTGATCACCGTACGGCAATGGCCGAACCCACCGTCCAGGTCCGGCGAGACCACGCTGTCGAGCTGCGCCGGGAAGGTGCCGCCGTCGGCCCGTACCATGGTCAGATCGCAGCGTTGTGCCACGCCGTGTTCGAAGATCTCACGGCCGTGGAGATAGAGCTTGTCCTGGTTCTGGCGAGCGACGAAGTCCGACAGGGGGGCACCCAGCAGATCACCGCGCGCGACGCCGAGCAGGTCGGCGGCGGTGAGGTTGGCGGCGACGATCGTGCCGTCGCTGTCCGTGGTGATGTACGCGATCGGCGCGTAGTCGTACAGGTCGGCATAGCGGTCCCGGGCCTCCGCCAGCTCTTCCTGGGCGCGGCGCAGCTCTGCATTTTGCAGCTCGAGCTGGATCTGCTGGACCTGTAGGTCGTGGGTGAGTGCGGCTGCTTGATCCTGCGACAGGGCGTGGAAGTCGATCTGCCTACCCGCCAACAATGCTTCGGCGCGCTGGCGAATCTCGTTGGGACTTAGTCGCATCTCGGCCGGATCCGTCATGGTGCACCTTCCCTTCTTCTGTCTGGACCCGGCAGGGTCTCGGCCGGGTCTGTCCTGTGGGGCGCTGTCCTGTGTGAGTCCGCGGCGCGTGACGCGGGCAGCACCACGGTCACGTGTCGGGCGAGCTGCGCCAGCAGGGCCACCCCTGGGCCGCCAAAGGCGTCGGCCTGTCCCGACATGCCTTCCTCCACCGGGACCTTACGTGCCGGCGTGCACGCGCCCTGGTGCTTCCTGGCGCCGGCTGCCGGGGCGGTCTTGTTTGTGCGCACCATGGTCGTCGCCCCCCGCTACGACCTCCTGCGCCGCGCGGCAGGCGCGTGCGGGTAACCGGGCCGGGACGAGTGGGGAAGAAAGTTAAACAGAACAGTCATTATTTTTCAATGTCGCCCGTGGACGCCGTCGCGGGTCCCGGCCGGCATGCGGTGTGGCGGGGTCCGGGTAGGGGCGACGCCCGCAGGGTGATCCGCCACCGCGCGGTGACTTTGCCCGCGGAACCGCCCGCGGCGTTCCGTGCGTGGCCGGGTCGCGTGGCTGGCCGCCATGCCATGGTGAGTCGCGCCGGTCAGTCATCTGTGAGCACCGTCCGCAGCGTTCGGGCCAGCTCGTCGATGGTGTAGGGCTTGGGGAGGGCACCGCGGAAGCCGTGGTCCCGGAACCGGGTCATCACCGGGTCGTGGAGAAAGCCGCTCGAGACAAGGGCCGTGACCTCGGGGTCGACCGCCAGCAGCCGCTTGATGGTCTCTTCGGCGCCGGTGCCGCTGCGCACGGTGAGGTCGAGGATCACGACGTCATATCGCTCCCCCGCCTTCAGCGCCTGCCGGTACAGGCGCAGCGCCTCGCGCCCGTCCCGGGCCACCGCCGTGGTGTAACCGAGGTTCGCGAGCAGCAGACGGACGCCCTTCCTGACCAGGTCGTGGTCGTCCATGACCAGGATGCGCCCTGCGCACACCGCAGGGCGGGGGTGTGCCACATCCACCGCCACGGGTTGGCGTTCCTCCTCGGCGGCGGGCAGATAGATGTGGAAGGTCGCGCCGGCGCCCGCCTCGGAGTCGACGGTAATCACGCCGCCGTGGTCCTGGATGATGGACTGAGCGGTGGTCAGGCCCAGCCCCTGACCTTTCTTGGTTCCCCTCGGCTTGGTGGAAAAGTAGGGGTCGAAGATCCGCGGGAGGTTCTCCCTCGGGATGCCGATGCCTCGGTCCGCGATGGACACCCGGACGTAGCGGCCTGCCCGCAAAGCATCCATCTCTCCCGGCACCAAGACGCAGTTCTCCGCGACGAGTCTCACCTCCTCCCCTTGCCGGAGGGCCTCGCGGGCGTTGAACACCAGGTTGTGAATCGCGCGGCCGACCATCGCTTCGTCGACCACCACCGGCCACAGACCCTCGGGGGTGGTGCACTCGTGATGGATCTTTCCGCCGGCCAGGGCGAGGCGACAGGATCGCTCCATGATCGGCCCGATGGCGGTGCTGCGCTTGTCCGAGGTCCCCGGCGACGACAGGGTCAGGAGCTGCCGGATCAGGTCGCGCATCTCCACTAGCCCTTTGTCCGCCTCCGACAGGTGGTGGGTGGCTTCCAGTGGCAGTCCGGCAAGCAGCCGCGTCAGGGAGATGTACCCCATGACCGCCGTGAGGAGGTTGTTGAAGTCGTGGGCGATGCCGTTGGTGAGGGTAAGAATGGAGTGCCGCGTGCGGCTGGTGGCCAACTCCTCCTCGAGGAGCCTGCGCTCGGTGACGTCGCTGATGACAGTGCGACAATGCCCTGGGGCGCCGGAGTCCCCGTCACGGATGGCGTTCGTCAGCAAGGCGCGAAGCCGGCGACGGTCCTTCTTCACCAGGGTGAGCTCGCAGGTGTGTGGGTGACCGTCCAGGATCTGGCGGCGGTGGAGGTCGTAGGTCTCCTGCTCCTCTGCGGCCACAAAGCGGGAGAAGGGCTGGCCCACCAGCTCGCTGCGCTCCACCTTTAGCAGGTCGGCGGCGGTGAGGTTGGCCTCGACGATCGTGCCATCGGTATCCAGGGTGACGTAGGCGACCGGGGCGAAGTCATAGAGGGCGGCATAGCGGTCGCGTGCGGCCTCCATCTCTTGCTGGGCGCGACGCAGCTCCTCGTTTTGCATCTCGAGTTGGACTTTGTGGACCTGTACCTCGTGGGTGAGTTGCGCCGCCTCCTCGACCGAGAGCCCCCGGTAGTCCACCGCCCGTCCGGTCAGCAGGGCCTCCGCCCGTTTTCGCAGATCGTCCGTCCACTGTGCGGTCCGGCTCTTGCTGGCCATGGTGTGCCTCCTGCTGGTACTGGGTTCTGGCGCGCGCCGAACGATCCTCTGGTCGATCGTCTCCGTCGGTCACGGGATCTCCTCCGGAGCGATCGATCCCTGCTCGCATACGCGCTGGGGGGCGCCGATACATGCGTCGGAAATCATTCGCGCCTTGTTGGACGGCATTAATTAGGTCATTTCGGACCTAGATAGATCATATTATTAACCTATACAGATCATATTGTAGCAATAGTTTGGATCTGCTGGTGGTCTCTCTACATATTTAATAACATAGATATTATTTAAAGATGCGCCGGCGATTCTCTCGCCGTGTTGGCTGTACGTTGCGAGATGCTAGAAAAGGACGCTCGATCGTTGCCCGCAGCGGTGCAAGACGCGCTACGACAGCGGGCGATTCGCGCGGTACTGGGGGGCATGACCCACGCCGACGCCGCGCGATTGGTCGGGGTGGCGAGGGGTACGGTGACGCGCTGGATGGCGCGCTACCGGAGCGAGGGGGAAGGTGGGCTCGCAGGCAAAGTTCGGGGGCGGCCGTCGGCGCCAAAATGGCGCAGGGAGGAAGCGGCGACCATCGTCCGGCTGATCTGCCATGGCTGCCCGGATGACTTGGGCCTGTCGCACCCGCTCTGGACACGAGAGGCGGTGACCCTGTTGATAAATGAGTGGCTCGGCCTGGACCTGTCGTCGTGGACCGTGCGGCGACACTTGCAACATTGGGGCCTGATCCCGCCGGCGTCGGTGCGACGCGCTCCGGCGCGGGATCGAGAGGCGCTTTCGGAATGGTGGCAGGCGGAATACCCGGCGATTTGCCGGCAGGCGCGAGCGGCGCGCGCAGAGCTCCACTGGGGCAGGGTGACGCGATTGCGGTTGGCCCGCGACGTGAACGTGCCCGCCGGCGGCGAACCGGACCCGGTCGCCGCAGCGGAGGATGAGCGCGGCGGGCTTCCCGGCCGCATGATCTCGGCGGTCACCAACCGGGGAACGTGGCGTTTCCGGGTCTTCGCCGGGCCCGTCACGGCCGATCTCTTCCTCGATTTTCTTGGCCGCCTGACGCGATCCACCGTGAAGAAGGCCTATCTGATCGTGGCGCCTGATCCGGTCCACAGCGCCGAGGAAGTGGCTCGCTGGCTGGCACGCCACGAAGATGAGGTCCGGACGTTCGTGATGCCTGCATCCCCGCCCTAGGGCGATGCGTTCGAGCCCCGCGATGAGGCGAGGGATTACCGCCGCGTCGCCGGATCCCCTGCGGCATGGGGGCGGATCGTGAACCGTGGGGAGGGTCCCGCAATGCCACCGGAGCGGGGTCGGGACTGCAATGGTAACCCACTGCTTGCGTGGCGTTCATCGCGACCGATCCGACAGATGAACGCGATCAACATATTCGACAGAAATAAGGTGACAATTTGGTCAAGGGAATCGCGAATGATGTTACATATTATGCGCTCACATGATCCTATGGTGGCGCCCTTTCCGACCCAGATTTAGGTGACATCGATCCATGTTGGCGGCGCACGAATGTACTGGAGTTCGTGCGCTTTAGAACAAAAAAACTACAACAACACTGGATATGTAACATGGTCGTAAAATGGTGGGTCTTTTTGTTGACACGGGCGACTTTGGTGATAGTTTCCGTTCTCTGCGGAGGACCCGCTGCGCAAGCCGATTCAGGGCGAGCGACGGACGGAGCGGCCCGTGATTCCCGATGGTTCATACCGATGGGTGGTGGGGGTGCTGGTGGTCACATTGGCGGCCGCCCTCTGTCCGGGCACGGCGCGTGGCAGCTGCGCAGGCTGCCATGAGCACCTGCAACAGGATCCGACCTGGGCCCACTCCTACGAGGACTGGTGGGGATCGATGCACGCTGCCCAGGACATCACCTGCCGTGACTGCCACGGCGGCGACGGGGAAACCGAGAACCCCGCCGAGGCCCATGCCTCCATGTGGCTGCGGGCGGGAGCGGATAGCGACGGCGGCTCCGCGGTCGTGGTCGGTTGCGGTGGCTGCCATGCGGACGAGTACGCCGCCGGTCGCGAGGGTCCCCACGCTTGGGCCTCGGAGACCGGTCGTCGAGGCGCCCGATGCACCGACTGTCACGGGCCGGCGGGCGACCGCGTCCCGACGGCGGACGACCTGGTGCTCACCTGCCGGCCCTGCCATGCATCGCATCGCGAACGGACCATGGTGTCGTCCGTCGAGCAGCTCCTGAGCGAGCTGGCCCGCCTGCGCCTGGCGCTGGCCTTCCCGGAGGCGAGCCGGGTATCGGCCGACCGGGAGCAGTCCCTGGCCGGACAGCGCCGGGGACGAGCGGCGGAGGCCGTGCGCGCCGCGATGGCGGCGTGGCATCGCCTCGATCTGCCGGCAATCGCCCGTGCCGTCGCCGAGGCTGTGGAGGCCATGGAGCCCGGGCTCGACCCCGAGTAGATGGCCGTTCGTGGGGGCCGGTTGTGGATCAACCGGCTGGTGTGCGTTCAGCGACTCGGCGGTCATCGCGGCCGCCCGCGCCGTGTCACCCCGCAGGCGATCACGCCGGCGCCTACCCTGGGACGGCTCGGGGTCGTGGCGGTCTTCCACCACAAGTCATGGGCCGGATCAGTAACTACGGAAAGACGGGGCCCCGACGGGAGGGCGGATCGTTCAGCTCGCCCGATGGAACGCCATCGCGGCGCAGCTCACCGACAGGTCGCTCTCGGCGGTGGTGCACTGACGGTAGGCGAGGAGATCACCTGCCACGCCGTCGATGAGGCGGCGGAAGGCGTACAGGGGCGCCGCTCCGCACACCCGGGTCTCATCGCCGGTCGCGGCCCAGGCGCGATAGAAGGCGCCGGCGTCGCCGGTGCGCAGGGCATCGAGGAGGGTCCGGTCGCTATCCGCCACCGCGGACAGGCGCTCGTCGGTGAGGGGGTCGGCGTCGCCGAAGTGGCGGCCGACATGGGACAGGTCCACGGCGGCGATGAAGCACACCGTGCGCCCCAATCGCTCGATCGCCCCCTGGAGCACCGCAAGGAAGTCCTCGATCCGCTCATCGCCCGCTGGGTCGCTGCCCGTCACCAGGTGGCGGTGCAGGCCGTCGACCAGGATCGGCACCATGCGCAGGGGTCGGTCGCGGAACAGGTGGCGCAGGAACACCGCCTGGAACTCGATGGAGTGCTCCTGCCGGTGGGCCAGCTCGTCGTCGAACGCCCACGGGCAGGCGGCGCGCAGGGCGTCCACCAGGGCATCGTCGGCGGGGACCGCGCCCAGGGGGGTGTCGTAGCCCTTGGCGCAGACCGCGAACGGCTGCGTCATCGGCCCGTGGCAGGTGCCCAGGACCACGAAGGTGTCGACGTCGGCCGCCTCCGCCACCGCCTTGTAGGCGTGGGCGTAGACCGGCCCGCCGCGGTGCAGGTCGATGTGCGGCGCCACGATGCCGCGCAGCGGGCCGCCGGCCGCCGCGCCGGGCAGGGCGCCGGGACCGCCGTCGGCGGTGAACAGGCGGTCGAGGAAGGCGGGCAGG
>Ga0210096_1000219_pt1 | contig 21801 bp, 18 predicted proteins | sample China_Galinas_PW_4_FD_184864 | JGI IMG/M metagenome (GOLD analysis project Ga0210096, IMG submission 184864) | Wetland microbial communities from San Francisco Bay, California, USA, that impact long-term carbon sequestration - China_Galinas_PWA_D2... | ecosystem: Environmental > Aquatic > Marine...
CCCTCCCCTTACCACTGAAGCCGCAGGAGGTAGCCGACCCCGTCGCGCTCCACACCCAGGGGCAGGCTGCGTTGGTTGAAGATCGAGCCTAGGGTCTCGTCGAAATCGGCCTTGCTGCTTAACCGCACCTGGCCCAGTTCCAGGATCAGGTCACCCGGTCGCAGGCCGGCGCGCGCGGCCCAGCCGTTATCCATGATCTGCTGGACCACGACACCGCTGGCCCGCCCGCCCGGCCGCCGCCAGTCGGCGACCACGACGCCGAGCAGGCTGCGGGCGATGCGGTCGGCCAGGTGGGGCGAATACTCCGCGAGACGCACCAAGCCACCCTTGCGCTTACCGTCGCGCACGAAGCGCACCTCGATGTCCTCACCCGGCAGGCTCCCGGCGAGGACCGCGAAGACGTCCTCCACCTCGTGGACCGCCACCCGCCCGAGCTGGGTGAGCTGGTCGCCGGGAAGGATGCCCGCAAGGCCCCCTGGTGAGTCCGGGGCGACGTATGCCACCACGGTGCCACGCCGTGTCTCGCTGAGCAGCCACCCGGCCCACGCCGGCGCCACCCGCCCGCCGGTGGTGAGGGCCTGCACCACTCGATGCACCCGCTCCCGTGGGATCGCGAAGCCGATGCCCTCGCCGCGGGCGTAGATCGCGGTGTTGATCCCCACCAACTCGCCGGCCACGTCGAGTAGCGGCCCGCCCGAGTTGCCCGGGTTGATGGAGGCGTCGGTCTGGAGGAAGCGGTGGTAGACCGTCGCATCGGTGCGGATCGAGCGGTCGAGGGCCGAGACCACCCCGACGGTCACGGTGTGCGACAGGCCGAAGGGGTTGCCGATGGCGATCACCGTCTCGCCGATCAGAGGGGAGCTTCCCTTGGCGAGGTCGATCCACGGCAGCTTGCGGCCGGCATCGATGCGCAGCGCCGCCAGATCGGCGGTCGGGTCGACGCCCAGGAGCTCGGCGGGAAAGGTCTCCTCGTCCTCCAGGCTGACGAAGATCCGGTGCGCCCCTTCCACCACATGGGCGTTGGTCACCACCAGGCCTGCCGGGTTCACGACGATCCCGGAGCCGAGGGAGGAGCGGCTCTCCACCCGCCGCCGTGGTTCGAAGAAGCTGCCGAAGAACTCGTCGAACAGGGGGTCGCGCCGTACCTGAAGCTGGGTGGTGGAGATGTTCACCACCGCCCCCTTCACCTTCTTGACCACCCGCACCACGGCCGAGCGGCGGGTCACGTTGTCGCTCACCGTGCCGGCCGTCGCGACGGCGGCGAGGGATAGCGCCGACACGAAGAGCAGCCCGCCGCGGGTGGACGCGAATGGACGCGAATGGGTCTTCACGAGGCGATTACGAAGAAAACCACCGGGGATTCGTTCCGAGGGTCAACGTAGGGGAGGGGTTTATCCCCTCCCGCTGCCCGGTCAGGCAGGAGGCGGACGATTTCGGGACGGGCGGGGGTCAACCCCGCCCCGACGTGGGAGCAGATCGCTCAATGAAAAATCCGCCCCCAGTAGGTCTCGAAGTCGAAGTGGGTGCTCTGCTCCGGGGTGTGGCAGGGGCGGCAGGTGTGCTCGCCCGTGTGGCCGTAGTCCGGGCTCGGGTTGGCGATGTGGTTGGAACCGACGCCGTGGCAGCTCTCGCATTGCACGCCCCCCCGTTCGGGGGTGGTCTGGGCGTCGACGAAGCCGCCGGTGAAGCCTTGGCCGAGGGTGTGGCAGGCCACGCACTCCGGTGCCCCGTCCTTGCCCCGCTCCACCAGGGTGGTGAGGGCCCGGGCGTGGCCGGTGGTCTGCCAGATCTGGTAGGCCTCCGGGTGGCAGGACTGGCACGCCGTGGCGCCGGTGAAGCTGCCGCCCACGGTGGGTTGCGGCGGCTCCTCGGCGAGCACCCGGGCCTCCTTCAGGGCGCCGTAGTAGTCCGCCACCAGGGCGGCCGTGGCCGGGTCGTCCGGGATCTCCTCACCGAGCGTGTAGGTGGTCACCGCCGCCGGCACCAGGGGACCCGGGGTCAACGTGACGGCACCTAGCCATTTGCCGTCGGTACCGGTGGCGACGATCAGCACCGGCCCGACCGTGTGCGCCTCGGGCCCCGGGGCGTGGCCGCCGTCCGCGGTGACGATCACGTCGATGGTCGGCACCGCCCGGGCGATGGCATCGGCGTCGGCGACGCTGCCCTGGACCAGCACCACCAGACGCTCCTCCGGCGCCCGCTCGGCGGCCACCGAGCGCAGGGCGGCGACCGGATCGGGAACCGCCCCCTCGTTACGGGTCGCGACCGTGCTGACCCCGGCGATCACGATCCGCTGGCCCCCGACCACGAGCCGCCGCAGCGGTTCGCCGGGCCACGCCCCCTCGCGGGACGGGGGCGCATTGCTGCGCACCCACGGCAGGCGGCGTACCGCCTCGATGTCGTAGAGGAAGTCCGCGCCCAGCAGGCGTTCGTCCACCCCCAGGTTGATCGCGGCGACCGCGGCACGCGCGGCCGCTTCGGCGAGGTAGGCGGCCTGGATCGCCCCGGCATCGCCGCCGGCGATGAACCGGTTGCCCGCGTCCACGAGCAGCGTCTCCCCGGGCTCGGCGCGCAGGCGGTGCAGGAGCTCGGCGCGTCGGGCCACCCCCCCGAGCTGCCCCTCGCTGCAGCCGCACGGTTCGAGGTAACCCTCGATGTGGCCGGTGAACAGCAGCCGCGGCGGCGGGCCGGTAGCGGGGCGCGGCCGGCCCGCGGCGCACGCGACCACCACCACGACAGCCAAGATCGCGACACCGGTGCGGATGGATCGCTTCAGAAAGGCCATTAGGGAGGCAATTAGAACCCGAGAAGACTCACCGCTGGTGGAGGCGATGGCTCGGCGTCGTAGTTGTTTCTTGCGCCAAGGCGCGAGGCTCGCGGAGGTGGTTCGGAGACGGCGGGCGATGCCGAGATCCCTCTGATCCGCGCTGCGCCTCTGCGTCGCCGCGGGATTCGTCATCCGCACTCAGCCCGCGGCGGGGGCTTTGGGCACCTGCACCTGGGCGCGGATGCGGATCGTCACCACCGGCACCCGCGGGTGGTCGGTGCGGATCTCGGCGAGGTTGGCGAAGGTCGGCTTGTCGGCGTTGCTGGTGAACTCGACGGTCACCTTGGTGGCCCCGCCCGGGGCCAGCTTGGCGTTGGCGACGCTCACCTTGAACAGGGGGCTGTTCGCCGGCACCACCTGCAGGTTGATCTCCCGGTCAGAGTAGTTGGTGAGGGTCATCTCGCGGGTCACCACCCGGCCGGGCTCGACGCTGCCGAAATTGCAGATGTCCGGGGAGAGGGCGACGATCTCGCGCACCGTGCCCATCAGCTTCACGACATATTGCGGGCTCGGCTCGGCGTTGGTGAACACGGTGATCGCCTTGTCCTGTCGCCCCCGCTTGCGTGCCGAGTCGAAGGTGACCGGGAGCTCCGCGGAGGCGCCGGGGGCGATCTCTCGCGGGTAGTCGCGCGCCACGGTGCAGCCGCAAGTGGTCTTCACCTTGTGGATCTCCAGCACCGCGTCGCCTTGATTGGTGAGGCGAAAACTGTGGTCTACCTTGTCGCCTTGCAGGACGGTGCCGTAGTCGAAGACCGGCTGCTCCACCACCAGGCGGGGGCCGGCCGCGGCCTGACCGGCGGTGAGGGTGAGGGAGAACACGATGATGGGAATGAGAGCGGCGTTGCGCATGACCAAGCTCCTGGGATTGCCGTGGGGTCCGTGGTCCGGTATCAGGCCGACGTCTCGTAGGTCATCGGCCCGAACCCTAAGAAGGGTACACCCGCCCCGGCAGTCGAGAAAGCGGAGGAAGGGCGGATTCATGAAGGCATCGGGTGAGCAGGACCTCCTAATTTCACCACAGAGACACAGAGGCTACAGAGCAGCAGCCGAGCACCCCAGCAAATCTCCGTGCTCACTGTGACAATCCGCGGAAATCGCCCCGGATGCTCCTAGCACCCCTCACGCCGCGGCAACACGAAGGCACGAAAGGGGCAAAGCACGAAACACACCGCGTTGAATTCTTTCGTGTTTTCAAACTTTTTTGCCTTTGTGCTCCCTCTTGCGGGCGCATTCGGGCGTATCGGATTTATCAGTGATCGTCGTTTGCGCCGATCCTCTGTGTCTCTGTGGTGAAAGACCCGGCAGGGATGGGGCAGCGGTCACTCCACCGGTCCGAACCGGTCGCGGAAGTAGCGGGCCACCCACCCCATGGTCGCCTCCACCTCGCCGAGCAGCCCCTCCGGGCTGCGCTGGACCCTCCGACACACCACCTCGAAGGCCGGCGTGTCGGCGGCGGGGAGCACGAGATCCTTGGCGTGACCGCGCTCGACCCGCAGGGCTTCGCTGAGGCGCCGCAAGAGGGTGTAGGCGGCGTGCAACCCCTCGGCCTCGGCCCGGGGGACCAGGTGGGCCCGGGCGAGGGCCAGCAAGGCGTTGACGGTATTGGCGTCGCGGATCTCCGGGTGGTCGTGGCCGTGCTCCAGGAGCAGGTACTGCACCGTGTACTCGACCTCCGCCAGCCCGCCCGGGCCGTACTTGAGGTGGACCCTCCCCGGGGTGGTGAACTCGGCGATCTGCCGGCGCCGGAGCTCGAGGGAGGCGGCGCGGTCGAAGGGCTCCGCGCCGTAGGTGAAGTCGTCGCGGACGGCAATCGCCTCCTGGAGGAGCCGCGGGTCGCCGCACGCCGGCCGCAGGCGGGTCAGGGCCTGGCGTTCGAATGGTGCGGCATCGCCGCCCGGCCGGTAGTAACGGCGGAAGGCGGCCAGGGAGGAGGCGAGGGGCCCCTCCTTGCCGTACGGCCGCAGGCGCAGGTCTAGCTCGAAGATCCCTTCCCGCCGTGCCGGGATGTTGTGCCGGAAGGCGCGCACCACCCGTTCGAAGAACTCCCCGGCCGGGATCTCCCGCGGGCCGGTGGTGGCGCCGTCCCCGCCGAAGACGAACATCAGCTCCAGGTCGGAGGCGATACCCAGCTCCCGGCCGCCGAACTTGCCGAGGCCGAGGATGGCCCACGGAATCGGGGCACCCGCCTCATCCCGCGGCTCCCCGGTCTGTTGTGCCACCTCCTCCAGGGCGAGGACCCAGGCGCTCTCCACGACCGTCTCCGCCAGGGCGGTGAGGGCTTCGCTGAACACGACGAACGGCCGCTCCGGGCGGATCAGGTGCTCGCAGTCGATGCGGAACAGCTCGGCGTCGCGCCAGGCGATGAGGGCGGCGCGCCGCTCCGCGAGGTCTCCCCCGGCGGGCACCGGCGGCGCGGGCGGGGCACCGCCCCCGGCCACCGCCTCCAGGACCGGCAGCAGGTGGGCCGGGGCGAGGCGCAGGAAGTCCTCGAACAGGTGCGAGCCGGAACCGAGCACTGTGGCCAGGGCCGCGAGCAGGGGCTCGGTGGCGAGCCCCTGGAAGTGGGCGGTGCCGTCCGTCTCCCGGGCGAGGCGATCGAGGAGCGCGTCGAACTGGGTGAGGGCCAGACTCGGGTCCGCGGCGCGGCCGAGGAATTGGGTGAATGCCTTGATCAGCACCACCACCACGTTCAGCTCGTGGAGGGCCGCGGCGGTGATGATCTTGCGGCCGTGGCGGTCGCTGAGATGGAACCGGTCGATCACCCGTTGGCCGTCGGTGCGGATGCGAATCTGATGGATGTCGATGCCGCGCATGGCCAGCCCCTGGGTGAGGGCGTAGAGAAAGCCCGGCGTGTCCTCGCTCCACAGGTTGACGATCGAGTAGGTCGGGTCGCTGCGGTTGTCCACCTCCAGGTCCACGGGCACGAGGCGGGTCTGCTCCTCGCCGGCGCGCGACTGGACGAAGCGCACCCAGCGTTCGTTCAGCTCCGAGCGCACCGTCGCCACCTCACCGCGCAGCCAGCGGGTGGCGAGGTCGACCAGCCGCTCGGTGATCTCGTTGCGCGCCGCGTCGTCGAGGCGGCGGCCGTCGGTGGGGGCCACGGTCAGGTAATCGATCGCCCGCGGTCCCGCCGCCTCCCCCCAGTACTGGCCCGCCGGCAGGGTGAACAGGGTGCCGTCCTGGATGTCGAGGCCGGCCCCCGCGAGGACTCCGCTGCACACCGCCACCAGTCCGGTGCGATCTTCGCCCGACAGGCGGAGCTGGTAGCGGCCGAAGCCGAGGTCGACCAGGTGGGCGACCACCGGCTCGTCCCGCGACACGTGGCGGTGCAGCACCAGGCCGTCGGCGATGGCGGCGCCGCCGAGCCGGTCGAGCCCCTCCAGGGGCCAGTAGGCGAAGATTGCGCGTGCCGTCTGTTCGTCGAGGAAGCTCAGGCGGGCGGTGAACTCCCGTACCAGCCGCTCGCGCAGCTCCTGGGCCTCGCGCCCCTCCTCCGCCTCGAACATCGACTGGAAGAGGAGGTGGACCCGGTCGCGCACGCCGGCGATCGCCTCGTCGAAGGAGTCGACGTCGGCAAATCCGAGGCTCTGGGCGATGGCGGTGCGCTCTGTGCGATCCGCCGGGAGCAGGTGGGTTTGGCGGTCCTCGACCATCTGCAACCGGTGCTCGACGCGGCGCAGGAAGCGGTAGTCATCGCGCTGGGAGTCGCGGATGTTGCGGTCGATCAGACCGGCGGCGCGCAGCCGGTCGAGGAGCTCCAGGGTGTTGGCCACCCGCAGGGAGGCATCGCGGCCGGCGTGCAGGATCTGCACGGTCTGGGCGAAGAACTCGATCTCGCGGATGCCGCCGGTGCCGAGCTTGACGTGGAAGCCGGGTTGACGCTTGCGGGAGAGTTGATCGGTGATCTGGCGCTTCACCTCGCGCACCGACCCCACCAGCTTGGGGTCGATGGCGCGCGGGTAGACGAACGGCCGCACCGCCTCCTGGAAGGCCGCCACCACGGCCGGGTCACCGGCACAGAATCGGGCGCGCAGCAGCATCATGCGCTCCCACGCCTGGCCCATGGCCTCGTAGTAGTTGGCGCACCCCTGGGGCGTGAAGGCCAGCGGCCCGGCATCGCCGTCTGGCCGCAGGCGCAGGTCGACGCGGAACAGGCGGCCGTGCTCGGTCTTGTGATCCATCAGGCGGGTGATCAGCCGCGCCGCCCGCACCGCCCACTCGTGGCGGGAGATCGTGCCGAGGCGGCCGCCGGCGGTCTCCCCGTCGCGGGCGTAGAGGTAGATCAGGTCGATGTCCGAGGAGAAATTGAGCTCCCCGGCGCCGAGCTTGCCGAGGCCGAGGACGGCGAAGCCGCCCTCCGGGCCGTCCCGGTCGAGGAGGCCGTAGGGCTCCTCCAGCGCGCCGCGGGTGAAGCGCCACGCCGCCGCAAGCAGGACCTCTGCGAGGTGGGAGAGCTCGGCCGTGTTCTCCTCGACGCCGGCGACCCCCAGGAGGTCGCGGGCGGCGATGCGCAGGATCTCCCGGGCGCGGAAGCGGCGCGCCGCCGCCATCCACTGGGTCTCGTCGGTGATCCCGTCGAGGTGGCGCTGGAGGTGGGCCGCGAACCGCTCCGGCTCGCGTGGACCGCGCCATCGGCCGGGGTCGATCGCCCAGGCGAAGGCCTCGGGGTCGGCGTTCACATAGCGGCAGAGAAACGGCGAGTCGGTCGCCAGGGCCGTGGCGACCCGGCGGGCCTGCTCCGTCTCCCCCACGGGTGGTGGCAGCGCCGAGCCCAGTCGTTCCAGCCGCGTCACGGTCGCCGGTGGCGCCCCCGCGTCCTGTACGCGTTCGACCACCCCCTGCCAGAACGGATCGAGCGGCGTGGCCATCGCCGCAGTGTAGACCGTGCCCCCTCCGCGTCACCACGGCGGCGAATGCACCGGGCCGTAGTCGTGCGCTGGCCCGCAGCTCCCTCGAAGGAAGGCAGGAAAGCAGGAATCATCTTCCCCAGGTCCGTCGCCCTCCTACCCCTTCCTGCCTTCCTGTTGTATTCCTGCTTTCCTTAGATGGACTTCTTCCTCGCTCTTTTCCCCGCAGGGGCCGAGTCGTCGAGGAAGGCGAGGAGGTCGTGCTGGCGGACCTCGGCGCCGGTGTGATGGCCGCAGTGAGGACAGCGGCGATGGCCCTTCAGCGGGTGCGCGCAATTGGCGCAGGCGATGGTCGTCGCCGGTGGTCGGGGCGCGCCCGGTGGCGGCACCACCTCGCAGCGAGCCAGATCGGCCAGGGGGAGGTGGAGCAGGTGGGCCTTGCGGGTACGACCGGCGGGACGAAGGTGAGCGGTGCCGTCGGGATCGACCTGCTCCACCACGAACTTACGCATCCCCCCCTGCTCCGGGGCGGGTACGAGCAGGCGGGTGCCCGGCGCGATGGGGGCGGTGATGGGGAGGCCGAACTGGTCCATGGCGGAAAGGTGCACTTATGGCGCCCCCCTTTTAGTAGATCGCCGCGCCCCTGTGTAGCCTCGGCGGCGACGCCACAGGGGGGCGAGCCGTCCGGGAGGCAGGGCGCAGAGAGCGATGGCCTTACAAGGAAGGCTGGAAGGGGCAGGAATGCAGGAAGACGCCGGCGCCCCTGGGACAGAATCTCCTGCATTCCTCAACTTCCTGCCTTCCTTATAGGGGTTGCCAACCACCGCGTGTTCCCATGAGGCTGTGTTTGCCTCGGCACCCCCCTGCCTCGCTGCTCGGGAGAAAACGTTTCCCCTATGGAAGGACTGCGACGATATCGTCGCCTCACCTGGGCAAGGTGGCGACGGTCGGTGACAGCCGGCGGTCGGCGACACGCCGAATCGGGTTGAGGGGTCATGGACCCTGTGTTAGCGTCCTCCGCCCTCCCCTGGCTCGTCCGGGGGGTTGATAATTTGTGCCATGGACTACGCGCAGGTAACCCGCATCGCGGAGCTCGCCCGGCTCGACCTGAGTGACCAAGAGACTGCCGCCATGGCGGGGCAGCTCACGAAGATCCTCGACTACATCGGCCAGCTTAACCGTCTCGACACCTCCGCCGTGAAACCCACCACTAACCCCATCGAGCTCGGCGACGTCTTCCGCGACGACGTGGCGTGTCCCTCCCTGCCGACGGAGCTCGCCTTGGCCAACGCCCCGGCCACGGATGGCGCGTTCTTCATCGTTCCGCGCATAATTTAGTATCTCGACAGGAGCGGAGAGACCTCCATGCTGCGCTGCTTGCTCAAGGCCAAGATCCACCGGGCCACCGTCACCGACTGCAATATCAACTACGAAGGCAGCATCACGGTGGACGTGTCGTTATTGCGCGCCGCGGACATCTTGCCTTACGAGAAGGTGTCCGTGGCGGACATCAACAATGGCGAGCGATTCGATACCTACGTCATCCCTGGCGAGGCGGGCTCCGGGGTGATGTGCGTGAACGGTGCGGCGGCGCGTAAGGTGCAGATCGGCGATCTGATCATCCTGTTCGGTTATGGTTACCTGCACGAAGGGGAGATCGCCGCCGATTTCGCGCCACGGGTGGTGAAGGTCGACGAGCACAACCGCATGGTGCCGGAGCCGGCTGCCGAGGCGGCATAGCGCGCGCGGGCGTCACCCCGGATGGTTGACCCGCCCCCCTCCCCGGCCAGCCTCACCCTGCATGAGGCGGCGGCCCAGGTCGCGACCGGTGCGACCACTTCCACGGCCCTGACCGAGGCCTGTCTGGATCGCATCGCGGTGCTCGATGGGCAGATTCACGCCTTCGCCCACGTCACCGCGGAGGCGGCCCTGGCCCAGGCACGGGCCCGTGATGCGGCGCGGCCCGACCCCCTGCCCCCCCTCTGGGGGCTGCCGATCGCGCTGAAGGACAACATCTGCACCCGTGGCCTGCCCACCACCTGCGGCTCCAAGATCCTGGGCGACTTCCGGCCGGTCTACGACGCCCACGTGGCGGAGCGTCTGGCGGCGGCCGGGGCGGTGGTCCTGGGCAAGGCCAACATGGACGAGTTCGCCATGGGGTCGTCGTGCGAGAACTCGGCCTTCGGCCCGACCCGTAATCCCTACGATGTCACCCGGGTGCCGGGCGGCTCTTCCGGTGGTTCGGCGGCGGCGGTGGCGGCGGACGAGTGTCTCGCGGCCCTGGGCTCGGACACCGGCGGCTCGATCCGCCAGCCCGCGGCCCTGTGCGGGGTGGTGGGGATGAAGCCGACCTATGGTCGGGTGTCACGCTACGGCCTGGTGGCCTTCGCCTCGTCCCTCGATCAGATCGGGCCCCTGACCAAGGACGTGCGCGATGCGGCCCTGCTCCTGCAGGCGATCGCCGGCCACGATGCGCGTGACTCCACGTCGGCGCGCCGGCCGGTGGAGGACTTCGTCGCCAGCCTCGACCAGGGGGTGACCGGGCTACGCATCGGCATCCCGAAGGAGTACTTCGGCACCGGCCTCGACCCGGCGGTAGAGGGGGCGGTCAGGGCGTCCATGGCCACTTATGAGTCCCTGGGTGCGGAGCTGGTGGAGGTGAGCCTGCCCCACACCGAGTACGCGGTCGCCACCTATTACGTGATCGCCACCGCCGAGGCCTCGTCCAACCTCGGCCGCTTCGACGGGGTGCGCTACGGCGCGCGTCGGGGGGGCAAGGACCTGCGCGACCTCTACACCCGCACCCGGGAGGAGGGGTTCGGCCCGGAGGTGAAGCGGCGCATCATGCTCGGTACCTTCGCCCTCTCCGCCGGCTACTACGACGCCTACTACGGTAAGGCGATGGCGGTGCGCACCCTGTTCCGGCGCGACTTCCAGGAGGCGTTCGCGCGCTGCGACCTGCTGCTCACGCCGGTCACCCCGTCCCCGGCCTTCGCCCTCGGCGAGAAGACCGACGACCCGCTCACCATGTACCTGTCGGACATCTTCACCATCTCCGCCCCCCTTGCCGGGGTGCCGGCGATTGCCCTGCCGTGCGGCCGCTCGCCCGAGGGGTTGCCGATCGGCCTGCAACTGATCGCCAACCACTTCGACGAGGGGCGGATGCTGGCCGCGGCCTACGCCTTCGAGCAGGCCACCGACCACCACCTCATGCGGCCTGACCTATCGGCGGCCGTCGGCTAGTCGGTCACGCCGGAATCGCAGCCACATCGCCCCGACCGCCGTGGCTACCAGCACCAGGGAGAGGGGCTCGGGGACCATGCTGAAGGGGTAGGGGATCCCCTCGGCGCCGACGATCGTCGTGCCGCGTGGCAGCGGTGTCCCCCCCGGCCCGGTGAACAGGCCGACCTCCACCGTATCGGGGAAGGTGATCCCCGACGCGGCGGTGCCTTGGTACACGCCCAAGTAGCCCCACCCCCTGGCCCACGACGCGGTGGTTCCGCTGCCCCCGATGCTGAACGGGATCTGGTGGGTACCGGCAGCGAGGTCGAGGCTCACCACCCGTGATTCGTCGATGCTGACTTGCAGGAAGTTATTGTGGACGTCTGCCACGGCTTCGAAGGTACCGACCGATGCCGAACCCAGGGCGCCGTGGATCTCCAACTTCGCGTACGCGTGGGTGTTGACATCCCCGAAGGCGGAGGCGTGCGCCTCACCGCTGAGGGTGAGCGGCAGCTCGAGGGTGATCGGCGTCGGCACCGTGACGGTGAGGGTATCGTCCATCTGGAAGCTGGCGACGATCTCCGCGGTGTGCGCCGGGCCCAGGCCTATGCTCTCGGTGGAGGTATCCGCCTGGCCCCCGGTGTAGCCGAGGCGCATCGTCCCGAGGGACGGCTGGAAGAGGGGTGCCGGTAGCGGATCGGGGAGGTCGCCGACGATCAGCCCCGGCAGGGTGTCGTCGATGGTGTTGATCATGGCGCCCACGGCGACGTTGGCGCCCGCTTGCGACACGCCTCCCGAGCCGCTGAGATCGAAGTCGACGGTGAAGCCGACGTCGAGGGTCTTGAAGCCCGCGTCCACCTGCACGGTGGGTTGGCCGAGGTTCACCGGCTGGGAGCCTCCGTTGGCCTTGGAGGTGATGGAGATGGTGGTGGCTGCGGTGGCCGGCACTGTGGCGAGAAGTAGAACCAATGCGGTCGCCAGGGGGGCGAAGCGGTGTCGTTGCATGGTGACTCCTCCGGTCGATCGGTCCGACGGGCCCGAGTGACTAAGAAAGGAGCTACAGCATGTTCAAATTTTAGCAGGTGACGCATCGCGGAGAATAAGTTAATCGATTGAATTTATGGTGTTTATTCGCCGATCCCCACCGGCGACGGTAGGTTGGATCCGAGCGCAGACGGCAGCGGAAATGGCAGGACCGGAGCGGCGCGCCGACATCGGTCTGCGACCGGTCACGCGGATGCCCTCGTGGTCAGACGGACGCCCCCTCTACGGCGGACACGTCCCGTTTTGACTTCGTCCGGGGGGCTCCCTAGGCTTCGACTCCATGGAATTCGAAACCGTTATCGGGCTTGAGGTCCACGCGCAGCTCAAGACCGAGAGCAAGATCTTTTGTGGCTGTTCCACCGCCTTCGGGGCGGGGCCCAACACCCAGACCTGTCCGGTGTGTCTCGGCATGCCAGGCGTGCTGCCGGTGCTCAACCGGCGGGTGGTCGACTTCGCCATCAGGATGGGTCTGGCGACGGACTGCACCGTCAATCTGGTGTCGCGCTGGGCGCGCAAGAACTATTTCTATCCCGACCTACCCAAGGCGTATCAGATCTCCCAGTTCGAGGCGCCGATCTGCGAGCACGGCCATGTCGACATCGAGATCGAGGCCGGCAGCCGCCGGCGCATCGGTCTCACTCGCATCCACATGGAGGAGGATGCGGGAAAGAACGTCCATGGGGAGGCGGGCGACGCGCACAGCTACATCGACCTGAACCGTACCGGCGTGCCCCTCCTGGAGATCGTCAGTGAGCCGGATCTGCGCTCCGGGGAGGAGGCCTCGGCCTACCTGAAACAGCTCCGCGCCATCCTGCGCTACCTCGACATCTCCGACGGCAACATGGAGGAGGGGAGCTTCCGTTGCGACGCCAACGTCTCCGTCCGTCCCGCCGGGAGCCGCGACCTGGGTACCCGCGCCGAGGTGAAGAACCTCAATAGTTTCCGCCACGTTGCCCGCGCCATCGCCTACGAGGCGCAGCGTCAGGCACGGCTAACGTCGCGCGGCGAGGCGGTGGTCCAGGAGACGCGGCTGTGGAACGACGCCGAGGGCAAGACCGTCTCCATGCGCTCCAAGGAGGAGGCCCACGACTACCGCTACTTCCCGGATCCCGACCTCGTGCCGCTGCACATCGGCCGCGACTGGATCGATGCGGTGCGCGCCGACCTGCCGGAGCTACCGGCCGCCAAGGCGCTGCGCTTTCAGGAGGCGTACGGTCTGTCCGTGGCCGATGCCGACGTGCTGGTCGCGAGCCGCGACCTGGCCGACTATTTCGAGACCGTGGCGCGCGGCGTGGCGAATCCAAAGCTAGCGGCCAACTGGGTGATGGCCGAGCTCCTCGCCGTGCTTAACAAATTAGCCGTGGAGGTCGATGAGTCCCCGGTGGGCGCGGAGCGGCTTGCAGCGTTGATTCGACTCATCGAAAAGGAGACCATCTCCGGCAAGATTGCCAAGGCGGTGTTTGACAAGATGGTCCAGACCGGCAAGGCCGCGGAGGCCATCGTCGAGGAAGAGGGGCTGGTCCAGGTGGCCGATCCCGAAGCCTTGCGCCCGGTCATCCAGGAGATCATCGACGCCCACCCCGAGCAGCTCGCCCAGTACGCCGCCGGCAGGACCAAGCTCTTCGGGTTCTTCGTCGGCCAGACGATGAAGGCGACCCAGGGCAAGGCCAACCCCGCCCTCGTCAACCAGCTGTTACAGGAGCTTCTCCCACCCACGGATGGTTAGCTCCCCGCGGCGCTCGCCCATCGCTCGAAAACCCCTACAGCTACCCACCAACAGCTAACCGCTAATCGTTGATCACCCCCCATGATCGAATTTGATCACGTCACCAAACACTACAACGAGAGCCAGACCGTCCTGGACGACATCAGCTTTCAGATCGAGCCGGGGGAGTTCTCCTTTCTCATCGGCCGCTCCGGCGCCGGCAAGTCGACCCTGATGCGGCTGATCTTCGGCGCCGAGCGTCCGGATGGCGGGACGATCCGGGTGGCGGGCCGGGACCTCGCCCAGCTCACCAAACGCTCCCTGCCCTTCCTGCGGCGCAATATCGGCATCATCTTTCAGGACAGCCGCCTTATCCCCAGCCGCACCGTGGCGGGCAACATCGCCTTCGCCCTGCAGGTGGCGGGGATCGGCGGCCGGGTGGCGCGGCGCAAGATCGGCGAGGTGCTCGAGCGGGTCGGCCTGCCCGGGCGCGAGAATAGCTGGCCGGCGGAGCTCTCGGGTGGCGAGCAGCAGCGCGTCGCCATCGCCCGGGCCCTGGTCAACGGCCCGGCCCTGCTCCTCGCCGACGAGCCCACGGGCAACCTCGACCCGGACGTCACCGTCGAGATCCACGCCCTGTTCGAGTCGATCAACGAGTCGGGCACCACCATCCTGTTCGCCACCCACGACATGGATGCGGTGCGCGAGCTGCGCAAGCGGGTGCTCACCCTGGTGAATGGCGCCGTGGTCAGCGACCGGCCGCCGGAGCTGCAACCGGCCTATGCCTGAGCGCGCCGCCCTAGAGGCCCCGGCACCGACTGCATCGTCACAGGAGGTAGGACTCCCCGTGAAGCTCACTGCCCGTATCGTTTATCTGGTGACCGAGGGGGTCCGCTCGCTCCACACCCATCTCCTCCTTACCACCATGACCAGCCTGACCATCGCCGTCACGCTGGTGCTGTTCGGACTCTTTACCGCCCTCTATCACGGCATAGAGACCGCTGCGGCGACCTTTCACAGCCAGCTCCGTATCGTCGTCTTCCTGGACGACGGCGTGTCGCCGGCCCAGGCAGAGGCCCTGCGCCAGTGGCTGGAGGAGCGGCCGGAGGTCGCGAAGGTGACCTTCACGGACAAGGCCGCGGCCCTGACCCGTTTCCAGGAAAGCCAGCCCGAGGCGGCGCGCCTCGTCGACCTGCTCGGGGCCAACCCCCTGCCGGCCAGTTTCGAGGCGCAACTCGCCGCGGACGCCCACAGCGTCGACGCGGTCAAGGCGTTGGCCGCGGCGGCCAGCGGCTTCGCCGGGGTGGACTCGGTGCGCTACGGCGAGGGGTGGTTGGCCGGGCTGCTCGGGCTGTCGCGTTGGGTGCGGGTGGTCGGTGGCGGCATCGGTGCCCTGTTGTTCGCGGCGACCCTGTTCATCGTCTCCAACGCCGTGCGCCTGTCGATCTATGCCCGGCGAGAGGAGATCGCGATCATGCGCTTGATCGGCGCGACCCACGGCTTCATCCGCTCCCCCTTCTACCTGGAGAGCGCGGTGGCGGGGGTGGCCGGCGGGGTCATCGCGGCCGCCATCCTCACCCTCCTCCACCGTCTCGGTGGCGTTCTCTTGGCGCCGATCGCGGCGGGCGGCGGCCTGGTGGCGCAGCTCACCCTGCCCTCCCTCGCCCGCGGTCAGGTAGCCGCCCTGGCGTTGGCCGGGGTCTTCTTCGGGCTGGTCGGGTGCTGGACCTCGTTGGGTCGCTTCTTGCGGGAGTGAGCGGTGGTGCGGACGTTTCTTCTCCTGCTCTTGCTGGTCCGGGGCGCGGCGGCGGCCAATCCTGGGGACGTGGTGCAGCTCGATGACCAACTGGAAACGGGCCAGGAGACCCTATCGACGCTCGAGGAGCGCATCCGCGAGCGCGAGGCGGCGCGCCACCAGACCGACGCGGCGCGCGATCAGTTGCAGCAGGATTTGCAACAGCTGGACGCGGAGCTTGCCCAGCACCGCAAGGCGGTCGCCGCGATGGAGAGCGAGATCGAGAGCCTGAGCGGCGGCGTGGCGGCACTGGAAAACGAGGTGGCGACCATCACCGCCTCCCTCGCGGCCCGACGCGCCTTGCTCGGTGAGCGTCTGCGGCACCTCTACGCGCAGGAGGGCCGCGGTGATCTCGCCCTGCTGCTCGGGGCGACGGACGCCGCCGATCTCATCCACCGCCAGCGGTACCAGGAGGCAATGGCTGGCGCGGTGGGGACGGCGATCCAGGGCTTCGAGGACGAGAGTCGGCGGCTGGCGGAGACGCAGCGCGACCTCAATGCGCGCCAGATCCGTCTGGCGGTGGACAAGGAGGAGGCGACGGCCAGACGCCGCGCGGTCGCCGCCAAGCGCCGCCAGCAGCAGGCGTTGCTGGCGACGGCGCGAGAACGCAGCGCCACGATCGACGCGCAGCTCGCCACGTTGGCTGCCGACCGGCAGCGGCTAGGAGAGATGGTCGGCGGTCTCACGGCGAAGCGCCAGGCGCTCCTGTCGCGGCTCCACTTCGCGGATCAGAAGGGGCGCTTGGCGTGGCCGCTGGAGGGGGAAGTGGTGGAGTTTTTCGGCGCCCCAGCCGATGGCACGTCGGCGCCACATAACGGTTTGCGGATCCGTGCCGTCGCGGGGGACAAGGTACGTGCCATCTGGGAAGGTGAGGTGCTGTTCGCCGACTGGTTCGAGGGCTACGGCCTGCTCATCATCGTCGACCACGGTTCGGGTTACTATTCGCTCTACGGCCACGCCTCCGGGCTGTTGGCCAACGTGGGTGATCATTTGACCAAAGACCAAGTCATTGCGGAGATCGGTAACGAGTCGGGCGACGCGGGGGCCTCGCTCTACTTCGAGCTACGCAAGGACGGCAAACCAATCGACCCCTTACATTGGTTGCAAGGCCTGGCGGGACGGACGACCGCCACCGTTGCCGAGTGACCGGATCCACACCCCGATGGCGTATGAAGCGCCTGGAGAGAATCATGCGTAAATTTTTCGTCTGGCGCTTCACGCCGGTCGCGTTGGTCCTTGCGTTGCTGATGCTCAGCGGCGCCGTCTCCACCATCCCGGATGTCGGCGGTGCGGAGCCGCCGTACGACGCCCTGAAGCGGTTCTCCGAGGTACTGGAGATCGTCGAGCGCAGCTATGTCGAAGAGACCGACACGAAGGAGCTCATCTACGGCGCCATCAACGGCATGCTCCAGGGGCTCGATCCCCACAGCTCGTTCATGACGCCGGAGCTGTACAAGGAGATGCAGGTCGACACCAAGGGGGAGTTCGGCGGCCTCGGCATCCAGATCGGCATCAAGGATGGCCAGCTCACCGTCATCGCGCCGATCGAGGGGACCCCGGCCCACAAGGCCGGCATCGAAGCGGGGGACTACATCGTCAAGGTGGAGGACAAGTTCACCAAGGGGATGTCGTTGATGGAGGCGGTGAACCTGATGCGTGGTCCGAAGGGCACCCAGGTTACCATCACCATCGTGCGCCGTGGGCTGAAGGACCCCAAGGCCTTCACCATCACGCGCGACATCATCTCCATCAAGAGTGTCCGTCACGAGGTCTTGGAGGGGGACGTGGGCTATGTGCGGATCTCCCAGTTCCAGGAGAAGACCGACCGCGATCTGCAAGACGCCATCGACGACCTGCAGGAGAAGGGGGTGAAGTCGCTGCTGCTCGATCTGCGCAACAATCCAGGCGGCCTGCTCGACATGGCGGTGCAGGTGACCGATGCCTTCCTGCCGCCGGAAAAGCTGGTGGTCTACATCCAGAATCGTCAGGGCGAGAAGAAGGAGTACTACAGCCGCAGCGCCGGGCTCGATCAGTCGATCCCGATGGTCGTCCTCGTCAATGGAGGCTCTGCGTCCGCGTCGGAGATCGTCTCCGGCGCCCTGCAGGATCACCACCGTGCGGTGATCCTGGGGACCCAGACCTTCGGCAAGGGCTCCGTGCAGACGGTCATCCCCCTGTCCGACGGATACGGTCTTCGCCTCACGACCGCCAAGTACTATACCCCGCGCGGCACCTCGATCCAGAACACCGGCATCACCCCGGACATCGACGTCCCACAGGACCTGATCATCGCGCATCGCGACACCGGCCCCGCGTTCCACATCAAGGAGCGGGATCTGAAGAACAGCCTGAGCAACGACGATCTTCCGGCGGAAGAGGAAGTGGCGCCGAGTGACGACGGCGGGGCCGAGGGCGAGGCGCCGGAGGGGGAGCGGCGTGACTACCAGCTACAGCGCGCCATCGATCTGTTGAAGAGCATCAGCATCTTCCAGGGCCAGGGTGTGGCTGTGGGAGCGGAGTGATGTCCAAACCGTGGATGGACCAGTGCCGGCCCATGCGCGCCGGCTGGCCGGCGGGGGGACGGCTCAGTCGGCGGCGGCCGGTGTGTCGGAAAAAAACCACCCCGCCGCCTTTCTCGTTGAGAAGGGGGCGGGGTGTCGTGCCAAGGGGGGCTCGCGGATCGAGCGAGGGGTTACGCCAAGAGCTCCTCGAGTATCGAGGCGTAGGTGGTCTTCGGCTGGACGCCGACCGTTTGCTTGGCGATCTTGCCGTTCTTGAAGACGATTACCGTCGGGATCGACATGATGCCGAACTTGGCGGCAACCGCACGGTTGTGATCGGTATTCAATTTGCCTACTTTGACGCGGCCAGCGTACTCCTTCGCGATCTCTTCGATGGTCGGTCCCAGCATTCGGCAGGGGGCGCACCACTCAGCCCAAAAATCGACCAGGACCGGGGTGGTGGCCTGGAGTACTTCCGCATCGAAATTGTCGTCCGTCAGGGTGATCTCACTCATCTGCTAACTCCAAGATGGCTGGGAGGGGGGAAAAACCGTCGTTGATGTTTTGGAGACGCCTCGATGCGCGGGATTCATTCATCCACAGCAGAGACTGCCGATAAGGACCGAGGGGCTCCACGATACAGAACAGAGGTTTGCTATTGCCCCAGAGCACAACGGCCAGATGGCCACGCTGGAGCAATCTTCTTCACGGACGAGCAAACACATAGGCCGATCACGGCCTCTACCGTCACGAGGTGATTCATGGCCCGGTTTTCATACCATCCCTGCCTTCCCTTTGCCATAGCCTGCGGGTTGTTTTTCACGGCCGGTGCGGGAATCACAGCGGCGGACGACCTCGCCGCGCGACGCCAGCACGGCGACCGACTGCACGGTGTCTTCCCGGACAAGGAGCACGCGGTGGTGACGGGGGACACCCTGTGGGATCTGTCGGCCACCTACCTGAGTGACCCCTTCATCTGGCCCGACATCTGGCAGGTCAACCCGCAGATTGGCCACCCGGACCTGATCTATCCGGGAAACCGGGTGAATCTCCCCGGGTACATGAAGACTTCACAGGCCCCGATGCCACGCATCGCCGCCAGACGCGCGCCGGCTGCCGCGTCGGCGATGGCGACGCCCGGCGAGCCCACGGCAATGGAGGAGGCGGGCCCGGCCCCCAAGGTGTTGATCCCCGGCAGCACCGCGGGTCGCATCGGTTGGATTGTCGCCGAGGGGGAGGATGTCGGCCTCGGTACCATCCTCGGTAATTGGCACAGCGGGCGGAACCTGTTGGCCACGGATGCGGCGGTCCATGTCAGCCTCGGCGCTCGTGACGGCGTGGTAGCCGGGGACCGCTACCGGATCATCAACACCGACCGCGTGATCTATCATCCGCGCACCGGCGATGTTGTCGGACGACTGGCCAAGGTGGTCGGTGAGGTCGAGATCATGGCGGTGCGTGACACCACCGCGACCGGCCGGGTGACCCGCACCAACGAGCCGATTCGAGTCGGCGATGCGATTCTCGCCGCGCCCGAGGTACCGCCGGTCACGGAGCCGCTGGAGCCGCATGAGGCGCCTGATCTTCGCGCCACGATCCTGGCTGCCTACGACAACCAGTTCGCCCTGGCCGAACGTGACGTGATCTTCCTCGACGTGGGTGAGCGCCAGTCGATCCAGCCGGGTGACCGCTTCCTGCTCCATGGCACCGCCACCACCGAGATCGACGGTGCACCGCACTACGTGGCCGAGGCCGTGGTCGTCGCCGCTCAGGCGAGCACCTGTAGCGCGATGATCATGCGCAGCTTTACCGAGACGTTCGTGGGCGAGACTGCTACCTACACGACCGCGTCCCTCCCGGATATCTACCATCAGTAGTCCGCTGGCTCCGGGACAGGATCGGGACCAAAAAAAGGGGCGCTGCCGAGATCGGCAGCGCCCCTTTCGACATGGCGGAGCGGACGGGACTTGAACCCGCGGCCTCCGGCGTGACAGGCCGGCGTTATAACCAACTTAACTACCGCTCCAAAGGGATCTCCGTACAGGACGGGTAACGCGGGCCAAAGACCGCGTGGGGCGAGAATCTTAGCCCGGAAATCAGTCTGTGAATACCTAGATTTGGTGGGCGAAACAGGGCTCGAACCTGTGACCCTCGGCTTGTAAGAGCGCCCCGGCCGTCTTGATCGCTCTTGAGCCTAGTGCACCGCCCTAGTAAAAACGGGCGGTTGCTTAGCACAGACCTTGCGCCGACTCAATCGACCTGCTGCGGAGATGAGGCCCACTGAGGCCCAAGGCTGTGGGTGACGCGGCACAATTGGACCTCCGCGCTACGCTCCTGCGCCCACCAGATCAAGGCGCTCTTGAACTCGCCCATGGGAAGTTGCTCCGTCCACGCGGGAACAATCCTTGCTCATTGCGTTCCGGCAATGGCGTCCCCGACTCAAAAACCTCACTATCCTCAAAGAGGGGGAGTGGCTGGGGCATTTGAGGATACACCCGGCTTCACGGGGACAACATGGAGCGCACACTCGCCACGGAAATACTCCCAGGCATTGCAACGCGCACCGCTCTCCGGGTCGACGCACCAATTCCCCACCGGAACGCCGTTCTCGTAGATCGGCACCAGTCGATACCCGTCCGCCACGCATTTGGCCGCCGCCGGGTTGGGCAACGCCTGTGCCGATTCCTTGGCGCCGGAGTCGACGGCGGTGGGAGTGCAGCCAACGGACAGGGCTACGACGAGGAGCCAGGTCACCACGGGGGCCATATCTGCCTCACGGTCCGGCCGCGGAAGCCGCGGGCATGGCGATCCGATCAACTACCGGGAAAACCACCCCATTCGCCGAATGCGTCTGCTTCGAAAAGACCGGCGTAGCCTGCCCCCGCCGCGTTGGGGGCAGGTCGAGGAACTGTAGCTGCCGGCCACCCCCCGGGAGGCTGCTAATCTGCACCTTGCGCACCAGCCGCTCCGGTGTTGGCAAGACCTTGCCATTGTAGGCGTGTCCCTCCGCCCACTGTGGCGACGGCTCGCCGTCGCCTGCAACACTCGACGACGCCACCTGCCCGATGGATACCGTACCCCACGAGAGAGAGCTGTTGTTGAGTTCATTGGACTCGTCCACTTGTTTCAGGTCGTCCAGCCACAGCGCCATGTAATAGACGCCCGAAGGGACGGGCTGGCCAAGGGCGTCCACGTAGAGGTCGAAGCTAGCGGCATTGCCTTCGGCTATAGACCGGTAGACCGACTGACCGGGAACTAGATCGAAACCCGCATCTTCGTAGAAGAGGTAGATCTCGTTGTAGTTTCCGATGATCTCGTCAGGACTGAGCACGAGATTAATGTCCCAGTCACTTCGAGTTGCGGTTCCAGCCCCGTCATTGGCTACCTTGTACTCAAGGCTACCGTTGCCGAGCCCATCCCACTCCGCCCACCAACTCCTGACCACTAGATCCGGTTTCGTATTAAGGATCGTCGTCTGTCCGTCCTGAAGGGCGAAGTTATCCGTCTCATCCGACTCGACGACCTGATCGAGATCGTCGACCCACACTGCCATGTAGTAGATCCCCGGTGCGACGTTGTCCGGGAAGGTGAAGGGGATCTCGTTTGTCTCATCACGATAGGCACTATGCCCCGAAACCAGATCGAACGGGACCGGCTCATAGATCACGTAGGTGTCAGCGCTAGTGATCAGTGTATTCGTCGACAGCATCAGGTTGACGTAGAAGCCGGCGGCGGCCGTCCCCACACCTGTGTTGACCACGCTGTACTGGAGGGTCCCCTGACCGCGTGGAGTCGGATCGTAGTTCGCCGACCAGCTCTCCACCTGCAGGTTTGGAAGGTCACCCGTGACCGGCGGCTCC
>Ga0210096_1000222_pt1 | contig 21698 bp, 25 predicted proteins | sample China_Galinas_PW_4_FD_184864 | JGI IMG/M metagenome (GOLD analysis project Ga0210096, IMG submission 184864) | Wetland microbial communities from San Francisco Bay, California, USA, that impact long-term carbon sequestration - China_Galinas_PWA_D2... | ecosystem: Environmental > Aquatic > Marine...
ACACGCTGAATTTGGACCGAAATGCTGCCTATCCGCCTATCATATACTTTGGCATGCCGGTAACCGGATCTCGAAAAGTTAGCCGAATCAGTCACTTACCGCAGGCAACCGACTTTTGCTCCCATAGCCGGCGAGACTGAAAAAGAGTTATTTGTCAAAGAGCTACATCGATGCGAGCGCTCCCCGGGGTTTCGCGCACCACTGGAGCGCTCGCAAGGCCTCGGCGGACCGATCACACGATGACCGGCCCGCGCTCCAGGGCCTGGAAGTCCTTTCCGAGGCTAACCACCTTGGGTGTCACGGCCTCGGCAAGGCCCAGGTCCATGGCCACTATGTGGTCCTGGTCATGATGGATGATGCCGTCGAGCAGGGCAATCATCTCGGCGTGGCGCTTGCGGCTGAGGCGGCATTGGAAGACCGAGAGCTGCACCCATTCGCCGTAGCCGTGCATGAGCCGGAAGACGCGACGCCAACGCTTCTGGTCGGCGATGTCGTAGGCCACGATGTACAGATGCTCGTCCACGGGCTCACCTCGTCTTGAAGGCGAGGTAGTCGGGGATCTCGCCGAGTAGGTAGCGGCCCAGCAGGCGGGCTTCCAGCTCGAGAAGGCGGCGATAGGAGAGGCGGTAGCCGAACAGGGGATGGGTGATCTCCTGGGCCATGCGTCGCTCGAAGGTGCCGATGAAGCGCTTGCGTCCGTCTTTGGTGAGGTTGACGCTGCCCGCCGCGCTGATGAAGTCGCTGGGGCGGACCTCGCCGTTGTTGATGGCCTGGAGGACGCAGGAGTCGGCGATCAAAGGGCGGAAGGGCTCCATGAGGTCCAGGGCGAGGGCGGGGCGCCCATAGCGGGGCTGGTGGTAGAAACCGCGATAGAGGTCGAAGCCGACGGCGCTGAGGGTAACGGTCCAGCTGCGCACCAGGAGCGAGTAGGCATAGGAGAGCAGGGCGTTGACCGGGTCCGTGGGTGGGCGGCGGTTGCGCCCGTTGAAGTCGAAGGGCAGCTCCTCGCCGCTGGTGGTCTTGATCAGCTGGGCGAACTGACCAAAGTAGCGCGAGGCGGCCGCTCCTTCTAGGCCGAGCAGCTCCGGCAGGACGGTGGCGCGGGGCACGCCGCGGGCGTCGCCCTTGAGGGCGTCCAGCAGGGCCTCGGGCTTGTCCTCGCCGCGCCAGTTGCGGCGCAGCAGGGTGCGGCTGTTGAGGATCTTGGCCTCGACCAGGGACTTGGCCAGATGCAGACAGGTCTTCTCGTCGAAGCTCTCGCGGTACTGGGCGGTACGCAGCTCGACGTTCTTGTGACCCGTGCCGATGGTGTGGCCTATGAACCAGCCGCCGAAGCTGTGCCAGGAGATGGTGATGCCCCGGGTCATCAGCTCGTGCAGGCAGGGGGTGGTGACGTAGATATTGCCCATCAGCACCAGCTGGGAGACCTCGCCCAGGCGCGCATGGCTGACCTTCTTGTCGTCGACCCCATACCCGTCGCACATGGGTTTTCGGCGAGCGAGGTGCGTCTATCGTGCCCGAGAGCAAGGCGCGGCGACAAGTAATAGCCAGCCCTATTGCGAGGAACCGCAACGCCGCTATCGGGTGCGAGAGGCGTGCATCGCGACCGAAAATCCGTGTGTGACGGGTATCTACCTCCAGGGTCTCGCCCTTCTTGGCGACCTTGGCACTTTGGGCCTGGACGTAGACGGGCATAACCTCGTCCCGGCCGACGGCCAGGGGGCGCGGCTCGAGGTCGGCTTGATGCAGGAAATTGACCTCGTCGGGAAGACAGATGCCGACCAGTGAGCAGCGCGGGCATTTGGGGCTGTCGGTCAAGGGAGGGGGGATCTGGCCGCCGGCGGCGATCAGGCGCAGGCCGTCGACGGCGTTGAGGGTAAGGACCTTCAGCTCCGCGTCGAAGGGAACCCGCACCCGCTCCTTCGATTGCACGAAATACAGCTCGCCCTGCTCGCAGACATAGCCGTGCTCGGCGAGTATCAATCCCTGGACGCAGAGCTGCACGCGTTCCGGATCGTAGGCCCCCTTGGCGACATGGGGCCGCTTGCCTCGCTTGTAGTCGATGGGGGTGACCACATTGCCTTCGCCCTCGATCAGGTCCATCTTCGCGATCAGGCCCAGCCGGTTGGAAGACAGGGTGATGGAGCGGGCGTGATAGCGCTCTTTCTCCTCGGTGCTGCCCGGCTCGGGCAGGTCGCCGGAGGGACGGTCCACGCGGCGGTGGCTGTAGCGGCCCTGCACCGTGTCTCCCGAATCCGCCCACTCGGATTGGACCCATTCCAGATAGGCGAGCCGAGGGCAGTATTGGTACTCGTTGACCATGCGCGCCGGTAGTAGCGGCATGTCCCCGGAGAGCTCGGGGAAAGGCAGGGGGAGGTCCGGCTGAGCGGGATCGTGGTGGTCAGTCATGGGGGGCTACTGGCTTGAGGCCTGAGGCCTGAGGCGGGCCCCGGCGTAGTCCAGTTGGTGCAACGCCGGTGCCCGGCTATCATCAGACTCAACCACGGCGTGTCTCCGGAGATCCATCATGTCCCGCGTAACCCGTACCACGGCAGATTCTCCGCATACCTGGCAGGATTACTGCACGTGGCCCGACGAAGAGCGCTGGGAGATCATCGGTGGTGTGGCCTACGCCATGGTGCCGGCCCCTTCGACCAAGCATCAAAGCGTGACGGTGAACCTTGTCACCGCAATTCGGGTCGCGCTGTCCGGCAAGCCTTGCCGCCCTTATGTGGCCCCCACGGATGTGAAGCTCAGTGACTTGGACGTGGTCCAGCCGGACATCCTGGTCGTCTGCGACGCTTCCAAGATCCTGCCCACCCATATAGAGGGGCCACCCGACCTGGTCATCGAGGTGCTCTCTCCCAGCACTTCGGCGAAAGACCTGCGCCAGAAAAAGGCGTTGTATGAGCGTGTCGGCGTGGTCGAATACCTGGTGGTCGATCCGCTGGAGCATTACGCGATCCTCTTTCTCAACGGCCCCGAAGGTTTCGACAAGGGAACGGTCTTCGCGGCCGACGAGGTGCTGGTCTTCAGCACCCTCGATGGCTTGGGGGTGCCTCTGTGGGAGATGTTCGAGGTAGAGGGGCCGGAGGAGGGGATCGAGCCAAGAGCGAGCCCAGGGAGAAGCGGCTCGCCCTGAGATACACGAGGCTCGGCGATACTTCGCCGTAGCATGTCTGCCGCTGCTCAGCACGCCGTGCGCGAGTCCGCCTGTACAGCAGCAGATATTGCGCCCGGCTATCCTGACCTGGTTGCGCGCTCCATGGCGTAGGGATAGCATTCGAGATACAAAACGGATGACAGGGTGAATGACATAGCTGCGATCAGCCTGAGACTTGCCGACGAGATCGAGGCCCGGCTGAGCGAGGAAGCCCGAATCGAGGGTCGCCCGCGCTCGGAGGTGGCCCGCACAGCCATCCTCGAATACCTGGAGCGCCGCGAGAAGGAGCGCTTCATGGCGGAGCTGGTGGAAGAAGCCCGGCGCGCATACGCCGATCCGGTCATTCGCCGGGAGTCCATGGAGATCGCCGAGGAAGGAATGGACGAGTTCCTGGAGGCAATCTCGCCCGACGAATGCTCGGCAGGTATCGACCCCGGCGAGAAGTGGTGGCGCTGATGCGCCGCGGCGAGGTCTGGACGGCCAACCTCTATCCCCCGCGTGGGCGTGAAATCGGCAAGGTGCGGCCCGCGCTGATCATCCAGGCCGACGAGCTGACCGAAATGGGCACACCGATGGTCGTGGTCTTGCCCCTCAGCATCCAGGTCTATCCGGGGCTCAAGCGCTGGCGCATCACGATCCCGGTACGCGACCGCCTGCTCAAGCCCTGCCAGGTGATCACCGATCAGCCCTGGGCGCTGGATCGCACGCGCTTCGGCGAGGGCCCCCTGACCACGTTGAGCGCCGAGGAAATGGCGGCGGTGGAGAAGAGCTTGCAGGCGGTGATGGGGATGCTGTGAGGGCATGGGTCCGGCTCAAACGTCAAACGAATGTTGACTGGCTCAAATTCGTCGCGGGGGCCCGTGCCGCCCATTCAATGGCCCGATCGACCTTAAGGTCAGTGACCTCGACGTGGTTCAGCCGGACATTCTCGTCGTAGCCTGCGATGCATCCAAGATCACGCCTATCGACATCGAAGAGGCCCCTGACGTGGTTATAGAAGTGCTCTCTCCCACCACCTCGGCGAAAAACCTGCGCCGGAAAAAGGCGCGGTACGAATGTATCGGCGTGGCCGAGTACCTGGTGGTGGACGCGCTCGAGGAACACGCCATACGCTTTCTCAATGGGGCCGACGGCTTCGACAAGGGCACCGCTTCTGCGGCCGACGAGACCCTGGTTTTTGCGACCATCGAAGGGCTGGAGGTGCCGCTTTGGGAGGTTTTCGAGGTGGACGGGCCGGGGGAAACTCCGCAGACCGAAGCGCGAAGACGTGCGACGCCGGTCGCCTTGCCTGTAGCGGTTTGTCCTGGGCGAGTTCGGCAGTTGGTTGTCCTTTGTCCATGTGGAAGGCCTGCAAACGATGGGCAAGCCGTAAGACGTACCGGTGCTCGTTTCCCTCAACAACGGGAGGGGACAAAATGCGACCGTCAGCTCTGCGAAATCCCCACCCAACGGCGTTACCGGAGGAATCTTCGGGTAGTCCTTGCGAGGATTTGGTCGCCGACGGGATATCCTGCCACTCGCCGACCCAGACACCGTTATTTCTACGCGTCCCGAATGCTTGGCGAACGCCAGCCCAAACACAGGTGTCGAGCAGAATCCTCATGCGGCTGGACCGGCGATCACCGGCTCGACCCGCTCATGCCCTACAACGCGATAGGCGAAGGTCGGACCGGCCCGGACGTCCTCATTTTCCAGTAGGGATATCCTTCAAGGATATCGTCAGTCGCATCACCGACGGCCAGCATGCCCAGTACCTGCTTAACCGCTAGGCGGCGACCCCGAATGATTGGCTTACCTCCGAAAATGCCAGGGTTTGTCATAATACGACTCAAGAGTGGCTGTTCAGTCACGGATGGTTGCTCCAGGCGTCGACTCCGAATGCACCAACGTCTCTCGCTAAGACGGCCGTGAACATGCCCAGGCCGAAGTGACTGGCATATCCGAGGCAAAGCGGTCCAGCCACCGGCTCTTCGAATCGCAATACCAGACCGTATCCGTAGTCGACAGGCGCTTTCGGGCCCAGACGTCGAGTGCGGATAAAGTGACGCATGCGCAGGGCTTCTTCGGTTTGTCTCGGCTCGATGTGCCGAATTTCAGCAGGTTGCGGAAGGTTTCGAGATGCAAACTCTGCAGCCACTTGTCCTTCCAGCGAGTTTCGCCCATGGGATTTCACATAGCGGGGTGGCACGAACGGTGTGAGACTGTGCCAAGTCGTGGCGCCTGCGCTTCCGCCGACAATCGATTCCAGAACCCGTCTGCGACTCTCCGCAGGGACCGGTAGATGAGCAGCGATGTGGGCTATCGGGCCTGTGCCGACAAGGGCAAGCTTGAGAGGTCCTACGCCCCCCTTTGTGAAGGTACGACGAAGGGCTCGGACTATGGTCTGAGCCTCAGGGTCCAGGCCCTTGGGTGCCCAGATAAGGATGTGCTCCAAATGGCCGTCTCCATCCAGGTCCAGAGGCAGTATGTGGGCGTGGATGTGGGCCTCTCTGAGCGGGTACCCGCGTTCGTCGCAGCCCGTGAGAACAGGATGGTTTCTGCCGTCCAGGTGGCCTACAAGCTGGGCATGAAGCCGTTCAGCCTGGGGCAGTGTGCGGGTGATGTGAGGCAAGGCGTGATCATTTCGGCTCGCTGTTGCCATGGCGAGCAACATGGCTTCCACCGGCGGTGGATTGTGGCGCGTCGTACGGGGCCGAGGGGCGCCGACTTCTAAGGATTCGACCCGCCGCCAGTAAAATACCCGGCGGCTACCGGGGGGCTGGCTCCAGCCGTGTTGTCGCAACTCGTCGGTAGTGGATCGGAGACAGGCGATGAGACCGACCGGATAGGGGGCCTCTGCCTTGTGGCGTTGCTCCAGTGCCTGTTTGCTCGGCTTCTTGCCAGGCTCCAACGGAGGTAGCTTGGCCAGTTCCGCGGCGACGGCCTGTTGCCTCCATTCCATATAGCTTTCCACGGGCAGGGCGGCGATGAGCGGGATCTGCTCCCAATCTGGCCCTCGCATTGCAGTCTCATAACAGGGCAAGCATGCCAGGCCATCCGGCAACGCATCGTCGGGTCGGGACGGGCGCGCAAGCACCCAGGACTCCGAGCGGCCGAGGTAGCCCAGACGATCTGCAAGGTCGGAGAGTAGTTCTGTTTGAGCCTCGTTGAGCGATACATCCCACGTGATGGCCAGTTCCACCTTGTCCACCTGGGCCCAGGTGTCGAAAACAAGAGTTGTCTCTTCGCGGCCATTCTTGAACCGGGTGAGCGGCATGTAGTGGCGGCTATGTGTCCCGACGGCCGGGGGCAAACGATACCGAGGCAATACGCTTGCGAGTCTTGCAATCAGTCCTTGCCCCGTGTCGGGAGGCCTGTCGGAGGGCCAGTCGAGGGTGTTGTAGCCGGTTGCGAGCAATGCTCTCAACAGCCGCCAGGGCGAGGGAGGCCACTCGATTTGGCCCTCGTTGACATGGTGCCCCCAAGGGGTGGCGTGGTAACGCCGTCCGGGGAAGCTCATTATCAGGGTGGGCATGGTCAGGCCTCGGCGTTTTCAGCTTCATCGGTCTCGGGGGCTTTCTCCTCCTTGCCCTTTTTCAGCTCATCGTCGAAGCTCACTTTTTCAACGGTCATGCGGTCGGAGCAGGCGTCGATGGCCGGCCGCAGTGCCTGGTTGATATCTCCCAGAGAAGGTAGAGCGAAATTACTCGGCAATTTGGCCGGAATGCTGTCGCTGGTCACCCGGAAATCGCATGCGGTGCGAAGACGCAGGCTGCCGTCCACCAGGGCGCGCAACTTATACAAGGCGAGCAGGATCGACAGTTTCTCCACATCCGTGCCGAGCCCGTAGCCACGGATCTGGGCCAAGTCCAGGTTGACGTAGAGGGTGATGTGCTGGGCAGTGAGCTCGTCTCGGGCGAAGGGGACGTTGCCGAAGCCGATCTTGGTATCCCCGGAAGGATTCACGTGGTCGTTCTTGACCCCGCCCGATGGGGCGATCTCGACATTGTCCGCCTCGATGAACGCGGCCATAGCCCGGGCGACTCGCAGACGGCCCCCTGCAAGCTCCTTCTTGGCGATGAAGATGCCGTGTAAGAGCGAGCCGATATCAAATTTGAGCAAGGTCTCAGCGAGTTTCTTGCGGTCGATGGGTCCGGCCTCGAGGCCGCCGAGCTCGGACTTGAGCCTGTCGAAAAAGCTCCTGTCCGAGCTTTGCAGGAGATACGGGCTATTCAGCCGATGTGCTTCGAGTACCGTGTCGGTCAGAAAATGACCGTTTCTGAGCACCCGGACATGGGACAGTCCCTCAACAGAGGACTTCAAATCCTGACGGGCGTCGTCCCAGCAGGTGAGCTCCCGGCGGTTGGCCATGCTTTGTGCGCTCTCGACGAGAAGCGCGCGGCCTGACGGCGTCTGAAAGGTGGCGGCACCCGCTGCATCGCCGCTGGCCAAGCGGCGGAAGATCGCCGGGCCGGTGCCGATAGGAGTTTCGCGGCCCTCCCGGGATTTCAGGGGCCAGGGGAGCAAGGCGAGGCGCACCGTCAGCCAGGCGTCATCGGGGTATGAGCCTGCGGAGGCAGGCTGAGGTGGGCACGGCCTTGAAGCCCACTGCCGGCGGTCGATTGCCATCATCGCCCGTGCCAGCGCCATCGCTCGGTCCAGATCCAGCGCACCTGCCACCAGGGCGGCCAGGTCGGCTGGGGCCGCCGCCGCACGATAGGCGGCGTCCAACGGAAGGTTGCGTTTCCCCTTATGCGTGCCGTCAATCAGACGTCGTTCCACGAGAGCGACTGCGTCGGCGACACCGTTGCGTCCCCCCAACACCACGTCGGGCCCAACTTCCAAGCGAGTCTGAGCGCCGGTGCCCGTAGTGGCGTAACGCCCCCTATCCAGCGGCAGCCAGTGGCGGCGTACCGGGTCAGTGGCCTTGCCTTCCCGCGTGAACACGATGGCCTGCATGGCACAGGCAAGGGCTAGTCGAAGCTCGGCCGCGCCGTTATCGGCGGCGCTTACCCACTCTGGACGAAATCGGGGGATAGGGCCGGCTTGGAAGCCGCTGCCGGTCACCTGCACGGCCTCTACATCCGCCAGGGCGAGCAGCACGGACTGCCAGCGATCGGGCTCGGTCGGGTGCTGGGCTACGGCAAACAGGGCGTCACCCAGGCGTCGCTCCGATAGCCTCAGTCGGGCCGGCGCATGCCGGTCCCGGGCTTGGCGGCGCAGCCGAGGCAGCCAGGCGTCTAGGTCGTCAAGGCAGGCGAGACGAGGAAACACATGCAGGGGAACGACGAAGCGACCCAACGGGATGGCGAGATTGCTCTGGCCGTTGCGCTGGATATATCCGTACCGCTGGAAAGCGGAGATACCCCGCGCGGTACCCAGCCGGGCTACCGCTCGTGCGAGGTCGAAGGGCTCCCTGGCCGGTTTGGCTCCGATTTGGGCGCGGACTTCGGAGAGCAGCCGGCGGAGCTCAGCAAGGGTTACGGGTTGCGACCAGAGAGGCATCCATTGCTCGCCTCGCGCCCCTTCATCGGAATCGGCGGCACTGGCATAGCCTGCACCCTGGGCACCGACGGCGAAGGGCGCGGCGGAACGGGCGTTTTCTGTGGCGCCCAGGCGGCGGGTGGCATTGACGGTGAACAGGATGGAGCCTTCCAGCATCAGAAGAAGATCCACCGGATTGAGCTGGCTATCGGCATCGGGTCGATTCCCATTGTTTGCACCGCCGGCCGAGCCTGGGAGGTATTGGCCAACCGCGTTTCCGGCTTGACAGCCTGGGATGGCATTGCCCCATAACGAGCCGGAAAGCCACTGCCCAGCAGCCAAGCGGGGGCTACCCGCGAGATCCGCGAGGTCGAAGACTTCGTTGAGGCGCTGAAAGAAGTTGTTGGTGAAGTCCAAGCGGCCGTCGGCACCACCCGTTCCCAGCAACGACGGCCATTTGGCGTGGCCGTCGGAATCTATTACGAGCGCTGCATCCATCCAGTCGCGATGTGGGCCGCGCCACGTCATGCGAAGCTGTGGAATCAGGTCGGCTTTCAGCGACTTGAACCGTCTTTCTGTTTCGGCGAGTCGCTTCTTGTATTCCTCAGATTCCCGGAGTTGTTTCTTTTCCGCCTGCAACCTCGAAACGTGACGCTTTAGCTCTTTGGATTGCGGCGCGCTCGGTTTCTCGGAAACCCCGAGTTGCGCCCTGATCTTGTCCCGATCTTCCTTCGTGACCTTGGTTTCTCCCTTGACCGCACTCACTGCTGCATTCGCGTCTCCAAGTGTTGTCAGCAGCGAGCGTCCTGCTTTGATGCCCTGACTGAGGCGACGAAATCGCGTTGCGGTTGCATTCTCGGCAGGAGTCAGGCCCGGATCGTTTTCGTAAAAGTAGCCTGATCCCCTGTTCCAGGGAGATGCCAATGGTGTGGGCTCATACCGCTCCAGAAAAAACGCCTCCAAATCCTCCTGTGAGGGCATGGTCATCAGCCGGAACAACCCCCCTTCCCACCATCCCCGCGCGGTAGGATCGGCCTGCTCCGCTACCAGGCGCAGTATGCCCAGGGCCTTGAGATAATGGCCGAGAGGCGCGGGGGCACAGCCGCTGAGGTCGTGAATGGGCATGGTCAGTCCCCCTTCTCGAAACGTTCGCGCCAAATGGCCTGCAAGGGTCTCGGGTCGCACCCATCGAACGCGCGCAAAGCGGCAAAATAGCGTTCGGTGTCCGGTCCGTGCTTGCTGGCCAGGGTGACGACGGGCAGATTCAGTCGGTAGAGGATTTCCAGCAGGAACACCCGGGTGATCCGACCGTTGAAATCCTCGAAGGGATGGACGTGCAGCAGCCGTCCCTCGGCATGGGCGAGGAGATCTACCAGGCTGTCTTCCAACAGGGATTCGGCATGGTCAATGCGCGTCGCCAGGTCGGCGGCGTGTAGTCGCGCATGAGCATGGGTACTGAACTTGGCGGGGGCTGGTGGCTGCCGACCTGGACGTCCTTGTGACGCCAGTGTCCAGCGATGTCTGGTATCAGGTCCGTGCAGATACTGCGAGGCAGGTCGAGGATGAGGTCGTCTGTGACGGGGCGGCCGGCGTATTCCCGTCGGCCGATGGCGAGCTCGAGGGCGGTGACCCTCTCAGCCAGGAGCGGCGCGAGGGCCTGGTAGCTCAGGACTCCGAGGGTGGTTTCGAGGTAGCGGGTTGCATCAGGCGGGCGAGTTGTTCCCGGATCAGCGCCTCTGTCACCGGCTCCCCTTCCATCGCCATGGAGAGAGCCACGTGCCTGGGAATTGCTGCCAGGTGACGTTGAAAGCGTTCCTCCGGGGTGAGGAGGCGCCAGCTCCGAATCGATTGTTTCCAGCCCATGCTCGGCATTGTCACCCTCCAGCAGGGGATCGGCAACGGGCAGCCGGGAGGCGCGTTGGTCGGCGGCGCGCAGCAGGGCCTCCATCCAGGCCAGGGCAAAGGGCCCGTAGCGGTCAAGCAAGCCCAAAACGCGCTCTGTCCAACCTGCACCGGTGACGGGGTTGAGGCCAGCGGCTGCGGGGGAGAGGTCGAGAGGTGTCTCGGGCAGGGCATGGTAGGCGCCTTCTGGGTCGGCCAGGATAAGGCCCGGCAGGGTCTCACCGTCTACCACCCCGCGTATACGTGACCGTACATCGAAAGCGGCCTGGTCGGCAGGACAGGCGTGCCAGGCGAGGCGCACTTTGCCGTGATGGGCACAGACGAGGTAGGCGAGGAGATCGAACTGCCCCGCGTCCAGGGCCAGCACTTCGCGCTCGATGGGCGTGGGCGGGTCGATCTCGACCACGCGAGGGGCGTCCAGGCCGCCTGCCTGAAGCCACTCGCCCCAGGGTCCAAGCAGGGCGGGATGATCGGGGGCGTGGCGTTGCAGCACACCGAACAGCGCCAGGGTGCTTGCCAGCTCATGGCGAAATCCGGGGCGGCGGCTGCCGTCGGGCATGGGGTAGAGCCGCTTGCCTTTGAGCCATGCGCCGTCGGGTGCCTTGGCGAGGTCCGTTCTGGGTGGGCGATCAGGTCCGATGATGGAGCCATTGAAGGCAGGGTGGACTTTGCCGGCGTCGTGCCAGCGTCCCGCCAAGTCGAAAAGAGTGGCCAGGTCGGATGGCGCAAGGGTACGGGCCAAGGTGCCCACTTGGAGGCCATGGGTGGCGATGGTCTGCCAGGGATAAGCGGAGAGGGATTCGTCGTCCTGGGCGGCATCCGCTTGCTCGTCGATGGGTAAGTCGCCGAGATCGACTGGGCGAACCGGAGTCGAGCTCTCCGGGGCCCAGCCCGTTTCCTTGACGTAGCCCCCACAACGCGCATCTACCAGCACCGTCTGGCCGGGATAGAGGTCGCGCCGCTCTGCCCGGTCCCATTTTCCGTCCAGCCAATTCCATACCCAGGCGTGCATACCGGCTTTCAGCTTGGAGGCCTTCCCTTGACCGCAAAGCCAGTCGCGCGCCTTCAGGAAAGGTACGGCGCACAGGGCTTCGCGTGCCGGGCGCAGCTTGGAATCGGGCGAGCCATCTTTCGGTAGCTCAGCCCAGAAAATGCCGAGGTCCCGTTCGTCTCCACTGCGAATGAAACGGCTGATGTCTATGTCTGCGCCGGTTAGGTCTGGGGTCGTGTCGAACAGCTCTTCCAGCTCATGGCGTAGTAACAGATGCTTGGGCTCGAAGGGATAGAGGCTTCCTAGCAGCTCGGGGTGTTGCTCTTCGAACGCGTCGATATGCAAAGGCGCAACGTCGGGCAGGAGATCGAGCGCGGCGTGCGCTGCTCTGACAGCTTCCAGCTGATAGGGAATAGCGGCCTTTCGCTCGGCGACTTCGGCGATTTCTTCCCGATTGACAGCCTTCCCTTTGCGGCGCAGGTTCTCGAACTTGGCACCAGCGGCGTCGACCGCTGTTCGGGCCAGGGCGGCAGGGATGTCGGCGACGATTACCCGAGCGGTTCCGCCCCAGCGGGCGCAACGGCCGAAACGCTGTACCAGGTTGGCCCAGGGTGCTAGCTCTGTGATCAGCAGAACGGCGGAAATATCGACTCCGGCATCCACAACCTGGGTCGCGCCGATGACGCGATCCACGCCTTGCCCGCAGGCCGTCTTGTGGAGGAACTCCTCCTGCCACGTGGAACGCTCGAACGGGCGAAACCGGCTGTGGACGAGGCGCAGATCTGTCCCCTGGAGGGACTTGTCTCTGGAAAGGGCGGAGAAAACCTGAACCGCACGCTCCACGGTGTTGACCACCACCAATGTTGGACCGACCATGCCCCGGCCTTCGTCGACGTGGGTCTTCGCGACCTGTTTCGCCAGTACCTTGGAGTTCGGAACCTCGACCCTCTCGCAAGGCTTTTTCACTCCTTCCCACAAGGGGCCGACCCTTCCGGATGGAGGTATCGACGTTTCAGCAAGGCCCTGCGCGAGGTTCGCAGTTTCCGGGCTCTTCGTCATCCAGTCGTATTGAAGCGTGGCGCTCATCCACCAGGTGACGCACCGCCTCCGTTCTTTACCCGCCTCGCGGTCGACATCCCGGAAGGCTTGTAGCTGCCCGGAAGTAGCTAGCCCCACGTCCATCAACTGCACCTCGTCCATCACCCAGAGGCAATCCTGGCTCAATAGACCGAATTCCATGGGCCACCGCGCGCGGGGCGCGGCGTAGCCGCGATTGAGCGCCCGCGAAAGGAGCATGTCCTGGGTACCGATGAGCACGGCGTTCTCCTCGGGATACAAATGCCAGTCGCCAGCGTTCGCGCCTCCCATCAGGAAGTGAACTCCGACTTTCCGGGCGTGGCCGCTCTTGCCGTCCCAGAGGAATCCGAGCCGACCCATCGCTTGCGCGACTTCCTGTCGGGTCTGCTCGACCAGCACGCGCATGGGCAGGCACCAGACGAGACGCCGCGGCCAGCGGTCGTCCTCGAGTTCTATGCGATTCCATGCCCACGCGGCCAATACCCCGAGCGTCTTGCCGAACCCGGTGGGAATGCGTATTAGCCGGTTGGCGCAGTTCGGCTCTGCGGCCAAATCTAGTTGCCAAGGTGCGGGACGCGAGTAGGCTGTCAGTTTCGTGAAGAATTCGCTATACCGATCCACTCAATGTTCTCCGGTAATCAACTGCCAGAACGGTCTAATCGCTGCTCCGGGCAAAGGTCGGTCTTGTCATGCCTCTCCCGCTTCGATCCGGATGCGTGGATAGAAGGTATCGACTTTGGCGAAAAGGTAATGAATGTCGGTGCTTTTCCGGAGACAACCGTCCTCGTCATCGACCCCGAACTCAACGACCAGCTCTGAACAATCCATGCCTGACAAGCCAGCCAGCAGACCACCCGGAAATCCCTCGAAGACCTCCCAGACCGAATGGGAGCGCCTCGCCTCTCTGTCCGACGAAGAGATCGATACGTCTGATATCCCTGAGCCGACCCCCGAGCAGCTCGCTCGGGCGGTGCTGCGCAAAGGGTTAAAGCCGGCCTTTGACAACTAGCAACCGTCCTCGCGACCAACTGGGCATTTGCTCCAGTCGACCAGGCGGCAAGGCAGGGGATTCCGGACCCGGCTCTGTGCCCCGGTGCAGGGATGAATGGACGCCCATCGGGGGCCCAACGGCGCGCATTGATCCAGGACTGGGGCTGTTGCGGGATCGGGAAAGGAGACGCGCTGCCTTGTTTCTGGCGGTGAATCGCCCCCGCGCCCTAGCCTGGCGGTCCAGACAAGCACACCATACGGTGACGATTCGGGTCGCGGGGACTGGGTCGGGAAATGATGCCGGGTCCCGATGGGCGAGGCAATTTGGCGGTAACTGGCCGGTTGTCGGGGCTCCGCCTCAGTCGGAAGGACGGTGGGCTTCTCCGGTGCGCTGGCCCCTGGGATCGGCTCCTGGTGGACCATATCGATCCTTTTCCTCGGCTCCTGCTGAGCCGAAGCGGCTTACAGGCGCGCAGCCACCATCTTCCGAAGCTCGTTCGGTGCCATCACCTCGACGTCCGGCCCGTACTTGAGGATGTCCATCAGCAGCTCGCGGGGGTCGGAATACGGAACCTGGAACTCGTAGCGCTCGCCGATCCACTGGCCGATCTGGTCCGGGTGCCAGGTCTCGTCGGCCACCCGGCGGGAGGCCTCGGGACCGAAGCGCAGCACCGCCCAGGCCGAGGCGTTGCCGGAGAAGATGCCGAAGCTGGCGCTGAGGAAGCGGTCCAGATCGGCGCTATCGGTGGGATCTGCCGGCTCGGGCAGGGCCTCGGCGTGACGAACCCTGTCCAACGAGAAGAGACGCAGGGCGGCCGCCTCTTCGCAATAAGCGGCCAGATACCAGTTGTCGCGGTAGCGCAGCAGGCGCTGGGGGTGGACGGTGCGTTGGCTCAGGCGGTCGCGCTCGCGCCCGTGGTATTGGATCCCAAGCTTGCGGCCTTCCAGGACCGCGCCAGCGACCGTGCCGAAGCGCCCGGCGTGGGTGGGACGCACGGCAACGGGTTGCAGGCGATACCTCCAGGTCCTGGAGCAGCCGGGCAAAGGAGATCGGCTTGTCCTGAAACAGCGCGTGCAGGCGGTAGATGCGCTCGGCGGGGTTCATGTCAGTGAGCCAGGTTAAATCTCCGTACTCCAGGGGTTGATGGTTTTGACCGGGTAGGCGGAGAAATCCTTGTCGTTGCGTGTGATCACGGTGAGATTGCGGGTGATGGCCGTGACCGACAACAGGCCGTCGATCACCGGCATCGGGAGTCCGCGGCGCTCGCTGGCTGCGCAGAGCAGCCCCCACTCCAAGGCTGCTTCGGTGTCGATGGGTAGGATTCGACCCTGGAAGCGCATCGAGAGGTCATGCTCCAGCCAGTGTTGGAGGGCGCTCTTGCGGCGACCATCCTGCAGTTTCGCGATGCCCTTCTGGATCTCGCCCAGGCTCAGGACGCTGATGAACAGGCGGTCTTCCTCCGTATTCTCTACCCACTGAGCTACGCCTGGATCAGGCGTCGGCTTGCGCAGCTCGGACAGGAGGCAGGTGTCCAAGAGATATCTCACAGCTCAATTTCCCGTCCGGTGTCCTTCGACCGGGTGATGTCGATTTCTGTCTCGGCCCAAGGCGAATGCTGGAAGAACTCCAGCAGCGAGCCCGCGCGTCGGGTAAGCTTCCGGTAGTCTTCAACCGACAGGACGACCGCAGCTTCTTCACCGCGCACGGTGATCACTTGAGGCCCGCAGCAGCGGGCATCCTGGACAACCTGGCTGAATTTGTTCTTCGCCTCTTGTAGCTGCCACGACATTGGCGCGATCTCCAGCTAGACAGTCTAGACAGATTATAGCGCCGGCCGGCAGACTGTTGTCAATAGAGCGCGCAAGCGCCCCGGAGTCGCTTCGCCACCAAATCACGCAGCTCTAGCGGCGCGAGCACCTCGACCTCAGGCCCGTGCTTCAGGATGTCCATCAGCAGCTCCCGTGGATCAGAGTAGGGTACTTGCAACTCGTAGCGCTCGCCGATTCACTGGCCGATCTGGTCCGGGCCCCGGGTGTCAGGCCTCGTCGGACACCCAGCGGGATGCCTCGGGGCTGAAGCGCAGCACGGCCCAGGCAGAGGCGTTGCCCGAGAAGATGCCGAAGCTGGCGCTGAGGAAACGGTCCACCTCTGCCGCATCGGTGGAATCTGCCGTCTCGGGCAGGGCTTCGGCGCGGCGGATTCTGTCCAAAGAGGAGAGACACAGAGCGTCCGCCTCTTCGCAATAAGCGGCCAACTACCAGCTGTCGCGGTAGCGAGGGAGTCGCTGGGAGCGCTTGGGATACCGGGGCAAGCCGCTCGGTGGCGAATTGGGCCTCCGAGGACGTATTGTCTATCTGACACCGAGTCGCGGTGTGGCTTCGGTGCCCATCCGGGTCGGGTTCTTGCGCACGATGCACGATCGCCTGCGTCTGTGAGGGACTATCTTGAATAGCAAGCCTTGGGAAGCATCAGCCCCGAGAACCCGGCCCTGTGCAGGATAGGTATGGTGTTCGGTGCGGGCCGCGTCCCGATCGGTCTTGTCCCATTGCAACGATCGCAGCGTTCTATCAATCGCCATGGGTCTCATCACGAGCCTTCGAAGCTTCGGCGCTGGATTAGGTGCCGGCTCGGCTTTCGGTCGTGCGTCTCGAAGGGAGAAAAAGGGGCGTCTCACTGAGGCGCTTGTACAGGCGCACAGGGGTCTCGACCTTCTGCGGCGGCCCCATGTGATCCGCAGCAATGCGGTGGAAGGCGCGGCGCTGGTATCTCTGACTGTCTTGGCGGAGCGGGTGGCTAGCCAGCTACGTGTGCCGGGCGCCTCCCCCAGAGATGTGAGCGACGCTCTGGCCTATCTGAAGGAGGTCAGCTCGGCCGATGCGCCGCCGGAGCTGTGTGCGCACATTGCGTTTCTGGAGTCTCGGCTTGCGGGAGAGGAAGGGTCTTCGCATTGACTCGGGACAGGATTTCTTCGGGGGCGTAGAAGCTCCAGGGGTCCGGACGTGTGTTCCATGCCGGGGCGTCTATGCCTTTGCTCGTAGATCTCCCGGATCAGCTCCTTGGGGACGCCGACACCGAGATCCGCCATCTGAATGAGTTGCCAGGTGCACGAAGCGGTCAATTGCCGTTTCTAGGTTCAAAGACGCCCCAGCGTCTCTTTGGGATGCTCTTCCACCGACCAGAGGCGCTCGAGCTGGTAATAGTCGCGCACCCGGGGGAGCATGACGTGCACGACCACCCCGTTCAGGTCGATCAGCGCCCATTCGCCCTGATCCACGCCTTCTGTACCCAGGGGCGGCTGCCCGGCGAGCTTGGCTTGGAAGGCGACCGTCTCTGCGACGGACTTGACGTGGCGGTCCGAGGTGCCGCTGGCGATGATCATGATGTCGGTGATGCTGGTCTTGTCCCGGACGTCGAGTACCTTGACGTCCCGGGCCTTCATATCGTCGAGGCTCTTGAGAACCAGATCGCGGAGGTCTTCTACCTGCATTCAACGGCCTGTGAAAAAGGGGGTTGGGACCCATCATAACCGATCCAGTTCGGTTGAGCGCTCATCTTCCCTGATACAACCCCTGATCGAGGATGATCTTCTCGACTCCGGGCGGGAGCAGATAACGAGGGCTCCGGCCCTGGACGATGCGCCTACGTATGTCGGTTGCGGAGATGTCTAGCTGGGTGACCGGGAGGAAGAGTATCCGGCCGCCCGGGGCGACACGAAGCTCGCTGGGGCTCGTGCATTGGTGCTCGTCGATCAGCGCTCGAAGCCTTGACTCGTCGGGCAGGTCTGCCCCCGGGCGGCGCATTACCACCAGATGGGAGAGGCGCAGGATTCCCATCGGGCGGTGCCAGCTCAGGAAACCATCGAAGGCATCGGCGCCCAGGAGCAGACAGAGGGACTCGTCGCCCCGCTCCTGGCGAAGGGACTCCAGGGTGTGCAGGGTGTACGAGGGGCCGTCGCGGGCCAGCTCGCGGTTGTCTGCGGCGAAGCACGGCTGGCCGGCCACCGCCGCCCGGACCATTGCCAGACGAACCTCCGGCGACGTCGCGGGCTGCTGGCGGTGAACCGCGACCTTGAGCGGGACGAAACGGATCTGGTCCAGATCGAGCGCCTCCCGCACGTCGAGTGCGACACGCAGATGGCCAAAGTGGATGGGATCGAAGGTCCCGCCGAAGATTCCGATCATAGGGGCATCATGCGGGGTGTCAGGTGCGAATATGCCCATCCCCCAGCACGATGAACTTCACCGAGGTGAGCCCTTCGAGCCCCACGGGTCCGCGGGCGTGGAGCTTGTCGGTGGAGATCCCGATCTCCGCACCCAGGCCGTACTCGAAGCCGTCGGCGAAGCGGGTGGAGGCGTTGACCATCACCGAGCTGGAGTCGACCTCGCGCAGGAAGCGCCGGGCGCGGGTGAAGCTCTCGGTGACGATGCTGTCGGTGTGCTGGGAGCTGTAGCGGGTGATGTGGTCTATGGCCTCGTCCACGTCTTTAACCACGCGCACGGCGAGGATCGGGGCCAGGTACTCGGTGGCCCAGTCCTCCTCGGTGGCGGGCTTGGCCGCGGGCACGAGGCGGCGGGTGGTCTCGCAGCCACGAAGCTCCACGCCCTTTTCCAGGTACATGCCGGCCAGCTCGGGCAGCACCTCCTCGGCGATGCCTTCGGCCACCAGCAGGGTCTCCATCGTGTTGCAGGTACCGTAGCGCTGGGTCTTGGCGTTGAAGGCCACCTGGATGGCCTTTTCAAGGTCGGCCTCGTCGTCGATGTAGACGTGACAGATGCCGTCCAGGTGCTTGATCACGGGCACCCGGGCGTCTCGGCTGATGCGCTCGATCAGGCCCTTGCCGCCCCGGGGAATGATCACATCGATCGACTCGGGCATGCCGATCATGGCCCCGACTGCGGCCCGGTCGGTGGTGGCTAGGACCTGTACCGCATCGGCGGGCAGGCCGCCGGACTCCAAGACGCGGCGAATGCTCGCGGCTATCGCCTGGTTGGAGTGAAGCGCCTCGGAGCCTCCGCGCAGCACGGTGGCGTTGCCGGACTTGAGGCAGAGGGCGGCGGCGTCGGCGGTGACGTTGGGCCGGGATTCGTAGATGATGCCGACCACGCCCAGGGGCACGCGCATACGTCCCACCTGGATGCCGCTGGGGCGGTAGCTCATGTCGAAGATCTGGCCGACCGGATCGGGCAGAGCGGCGATATGACGCAAGCCCTCGACCATGGCGTCGATACGCCCGGGGGTGAGCTCCAGGCGGTCCAGCAGGGCTGCATCCAGGCCCTTGGCCGCGCCCGCCTCCAGGTCCTTGCGGTTCTCCGCCATCAGTCCGCCGCGCTCGGACTCCAGTCCCTCCGCGATGCTCAGCAGCGCGCGGTTCTTGTCCGCCGTGCTGACGGCGGCCAGGGCGCGTGAGGCGCTTCGGGCACGGCGGCCCAGGTCGTTCATGTAGGCGGTGACGTCGGTGATCGGATCGAACATGGCGGCAGCGGTGTTCTTGGAAAAGCTGACCATTATATCAGGCCGTCCTAGCCGCGGTCCGATCAATAGAGTCCGGGCTCGCCCGCCGGCCGAGTCTTGAAGCGACGATGCAGCCACAGGTACTGCTCGGGAACCTTGCGCACATGGGCCTCGATCAGGTCGTTGATGCGCTGGGCGTCGGCCAGAAGGTCGCCGCGAGGGAAGTCTTCCAGGGCCGGAAAGACCTCGATGAGATAGCTCCCGTCGGGCAGGCGCTGGGGGAAGAAGGGCACCACCACTGCGCCGCTCAGGTCGGCGAAGCGAGAGGTGCTGGTGATGGTGGCGGCGGTCACGCCGAAGAATTTGGCGAATACGCTGTGGCTGCGGCCGTAGTCCTGGTCGGGCCCGAACCAGACGGCGTGGCCGCGTTTCAGGGCGCGCAGCATGGCGCGCACGTCGTTGCGGCTGAACACGGCATTGCCCCGGGTCTTGCGCGCGCGCTCGACCACCGCGTCCATGAGCCGGTTCTTCATGGGGCGGTACATGGCATCGAACTCGGCGTGCTGGAACAGGATGTGGGCGGCCAGCTCCATGGTCGTGAAGTGGCCGGTGACCAGGATCACGCCCCGCCCGCGCATCTGGGCCTGCTGCAGGTGCCCGACGCCCCGCACCTCGGCCATGTCGATCAGGCGCTGGTTGGTCGCCCACCAGCTCATGGCGGTCTCGGGAAGCCCCATGCCCAGGGCACGTAGGTGACGGGCCAGCAGCCGGCTGCGCTCGGACGGGCTCAGCTCGGGGAGGCAGAGCTCGAGGTTGCGGGCCGCGATACGCCGACGCTTTCCCAGCAGCCGTCCGACCAGAGCGCCCAGCCCGGAGCCGATTCTCAGCTGCATCCGGTACGGCAGGGGCTGGATGAGCCGAAGCACGCCCAGGCCCAGCCAGGTGCCCCAGTAGCGAGGGGCCAGGAAGTGCGGATCCAGCAGGGAGGCCGCGGACTCTTTGTGGGTCTTGCGCAATGGGGCTGCCGCCATGTTCGGGAAGAATCCGGACGCGGGAGGGCCGGTGCAGCTGTATATTGTTGCAGGGACTGGTGGTGGATACCATGAACGTCCCGGAGCCCGCGATGTATCGTCTCTATTCCGTGGCCCTCTACCTGCTGCTCCCCCTGGCCGTCGGGCGTCTGCTCTGGCGCAGCCTGCGCTCGCCCGGCTATCGCGCCCGCTGGGACGAGAGGCTTGCCAAGGGCGAGGCCCTGGAACGGGTCGTGGGTGCATCAGGGGGTATCTGGATCCACGCCGTCTCCGTGGGCGAGGTCCAGGCCGTGGTCCCATTGGTGAAGCGCCTTCTCAAGCGATATCCGGTGCTGTCCATCTGCGTGACCACCACCACCCCGACCGGCTCGCGCCGAGTGACGGAGCTGTTCGGGGAATCTGTCTCCCATGTCTACGCGCCTTACGACGTTCCTGGGGCGGTGGCCCGTTTTCTGGATCGACTCGCCCCGCGTTTGGCCATCTTCGTCGAGACCGAGATCTGGCCCAATATTCTGCGTCTCTGTGAGCGAAGGGGCATACCAACCCTGCTCGCCAATGGCCGCCTCTCGGCACGCTCTGCGGCTGGCTATGGGCGGCTGGGCGGCTTTGCGTGCGAAGTGGTGAGGGGGCTCACCGGCATTGCCGCCCAGAGCGAGGCCGATGCGGAGCGCTTCGTTGCGCTCGGGGCGGACCCGTCGCGGGTTCGGGTGACCAACAGCATCAAGTTCGACGTGAAGCTGCCAGCCAGTGTGCTGGAGCAGGGCGAGGTGGTGCAGCGCCTGTGGGGCGAGAATCGTCCCGCATGGATCGCCGCCAGCACCCACGAGGGCGAGGACGAGCTGTTGCTGGCTGTGCACGTGCGGGTGCTGAGGGACTACCCCAATGCCTTGCTCGTGCTGGTGCCTCGCCATCCCGAGCGTTTCGATCGGGTGGCCCAGCTGTGTGAGCGCCGCGGACTTGCACTGGTCCGCCGGTCGGAGCATCGGCCTTGCGGGCCCGATACCCGGGTGTTCCTGGGCGATAGCATGGGAGAGCTCCCGATATTCCTCGCGGGTGCGGATCTCGCCTTCGTGGGGGGCAGCCTGGTGCCCCATGGGGGTCACAATGTGCTGGAGCCCGCCGCCTTGGGCGTGCCTGTGCTATTCGGGCCGCACATGTTCAACTTCGCTGCCATCTCGGCGCTGCTGGTCCAGTCCCAGGCGGCCCTGCAGGTGGACGGCCCCGAGGATCTGGCGGAGAAGCTGGTCGCCTGGCTGGGCGATGCGGAGACGCGCAGTCGCTATGGGGAGAACGGACGTCAAGTGGTGGAGCGAAATCGCGGAGCCCTCGACAAGCTCATGGGGTGGGTCGAGCAGCTGTTGGCGCCTGGCGAGGATGTTTCTTAACGTCTCGCGGAGGCGGCGCGGAGGCGCGGAGGGCGCACAGAAACGCTACATCCGTTGCTCAGCCGATCGATCCGGGCCCCCGAGTCTTTTCACACGGGATTCGCCGGAATCGGATGCCTATCTATTTCTCTGCGTGCTCTGCGACTCAGCGAGAGACAGCGGCGAGGCGATGCCCCGACGCCGTGCCATGGCTTCGCCCAGTATCCGGGTTTGGGCGGGATCGAGCAGGGCCTCGGCGCGGGGC